>Ga0214471_10000648_pt1 | contig 28538 bp, 23 predicted proteins | sample RVTome_5_FD_207665 | JGI IMG/M metagenome (GOLD analysis project Ga0214471, IMG submission 207665) | Soil microbial communities from uranium-contaminated site in the Upper Colorado River Basin, Wyoming, United States - RVT142D155 | ecosystem: Environmental > Terrestrial > Soil > Contaminated >... | reverse complement strand
ACGAGGAGACCTGCGAGCCCGTCGAAAACCCGGTCACCGTATCGATGCGCCGCAATCGCCCGACCAAATCCGTGCGGCCGACCCTGTTGATCCGCCGCGACGGCAACGAGCTCTACATCGAAAGCACGGCGGCGCCGATTCGCGACGTCAACGGCAACGTGCTGGGCGGCGTGTTGGTGTTCCATGACGTCAGTGAGGCCAGGGAGCTCAACAACAAGTTGAGCTTCCACGCGAGCCACGACAGCCTGACGCACCTCGTCAACCGGGCGGAGTTCGAGAAGCGTCTCGCAAGGGCATTGAAGAGTGCCAAGGCCAAGGAGACCTCGTACGCGCTGCTGCATCTGGATTTGGACCAATTCAAGATCATCAACGACGCCTGCGGGCATTCGGCCGGCGACGAAATGCTGCGGCAGCTCAGCGCGCTGCTCAAGGCCAAGATTCGCTGGCGCGATACGCTTTCGCGCCTCGGCGGGGACGAGTTCGGCGTGCTGCTCGAGAGCTGCACGATGGACGAGGCGATGCGCACCGCCGAGGCCCTGCGGGAGACCGTCAACGAGTTCCGCTTCGTTTGGGACGACAGAACCTTCCGGCTCGGCGTCAGTGTCGGCGTCGTGCCGATACTCGTGACCTCGGAAGACGTCGCCTCACTGATCAGTGCCGCCGACAGCGCCTGCGCGGCGGCCAAGGAAGGCGGCCGCAATCGCGTCTATACCTATGAGGAATCGGATATAGACCTCATGCGGCGCCGCAAGGAAATGCAGTGGGCTGCGCGAATCAACAACGCGCTCGAGGAGAACCGTTTCGAGCTGTTCAGGCAGACGATTCAACCGCTACAGCCTGGGATGGATACCGGCGCGCACTACGAGCTGCTGTTGCGGATGCGCGATGAGAACGGCACGTTCATCTCGCCCGAGCTCTTCATCGCTGCGGCGGAGCGTTACGGAATCACGCCGGGCATAGATCGCTGGGTCATCTCGCACGCGTTCCGTTGGCTCGTCTCGGAGGCCGACGAGCGGGAGCGTCTGGTGCTGTGCTCGATCAATCTATCCGGGCAGAGCCTCGCCGACGAGAAGTTTCTGCCCTTCGTGATCGAGCAGTTCCGCACCAGTGGCCTCGACGGCTCGCGGATCTGTTTCGAGATCACGGAGACTTCGGCCATCGCGAGCTACTCGCAGGCAAATCGATTCATACATGCGCTGCAGGATCTCGGCTGCAAGTTCGCGCTCGACGATTTCGGCACGGGCCTGTCTTCTTTCGGCTACCTCAAGCACTTTCCAGTGGATTTCCTGAAGATTGACGGCAGCTTTGTCAAAGAGATTCTTCACGACCCCATCGATCGCGAAATGGTGCGCTCCATCAATGAGATCGGTCATCTGACCGGCAAGCAAACCATCGCCGAGTTCGCGGAGAACTCCGAGATCATCACGATGCTGCGCGGCATGGGCGTCGACTACGCCCAGGGCTACGGCGTAGCTGAGCCGAAGCGCCTCATTCGCGCGGTCGCCTGATCGTCGAGTTCTGCCGCGTCACACGAACCGCATCGAGTAATCGGTGGCGCGGACATGCTTCGTTATCTCGCCGACCGAGATGAAATCCACACCGGTCTCGGCGACGGCGCGCACGTTCCCCAGGTTGATTCCCCCTGAGGCCTCGAGCTCGAGCTCGCGCCGGCCGGCGTCGCGTAGATTGACGGCCTGCCGCAGATCTTCGATGCTGAAATTGTCCAACAGCACGCGCTTGGCCGTCGTCGTGAGCGCTTCCCGAAGCTGCTCCAGAGTCTCAACCTCCACCTCGATCAGGACGGGGCCGTCTTGCGCTTCCGCCGCCACGACCGCTCGCGTCAGACCGCCGGCGGCGGCAATGTGATTTTCCTTGATCAGCACCGCGTCGTAGAGGCCCATGCGGTGGTTGCTGCCGCCACCGCAGGCCACCGCGTACTTCTGCGCGGATCGCAGCCCGGGTATGGTCTTTCGAGTGTCCAATATGCGCGCCCGCGTGCCCCGGATCGCCGAAACGAAGGCGCGCGTCGCCGTCGCCGTACCGGAAAGCAGTTGCAGGAAATTGAGCGCCGTGCGCTCGCCGGTCAAAATCGCGCGGGCCGGCCCCGTCATTCGGCACACCGTTGCTTGCGGCGAGAGCGCATCGCCGTCGGCGTATAGCCAACGGGTCTCGATACTCGGATCGAGTTGCTCGAAGACCTGGTCGAACCACGGCAGACCGCAGAGCACGGCCTCGTCGCGGACGACGACCGACGCCTCTGCGACGCTGCGCTCGCCGATGAGTCCAGCCGTCAGATCGCCGCTGCCGATATCCTCCGCCAGGGCGATCGACACGGCCCTGGCGATAGCGTCGGTCTCAGCTTGGGTCACACGCGTCGCCTGCATTACCTACGGCCGAGATAGAGAGGCCCGGCGAGTACCCCCGCCGGGCCGGGAAGAAGTCGGCTAGATGAAGAAGCCGTGATGCGAGCCGACCATGCTCATCAGCATTGGGATGGACAGCATGGTGTTCGAACGCGATGCGAGAAATGCCACGCGCCGTGCTCTTGCGATTTCCTCGGCCGAGGCCTCCACCATGCCCAAGATTTTCTTCTGATTGGGCCAGATCAGGACCCAGACGTTGAACAGCATGATCGTGCCGAGCCAGGCGCCGATGCCGATGGTCATTTGCGCGGCAGGACTGCCGTTCCCGGGGATCCAACCGAGGGTAAACGCGCCTATCAGGCCTAGCTGGTCTTGGCGGAACAGATAGGTGGCGCCGGTCAACCAGGTGACGACCGCGCCCCAACGAAACCAGAGCAGTGCTCGAGGAGCGACATATTTGGATATGCCCGCGCCGCCTGGACCGCCTTCGTCGGCGGCGGCCTGGGCCAACGCCGGCACCTGCACGAAATTGAAGTAATAGAGCAGCCCGATCCAGGTGATTCCGGCTAGAACATGGAGCCATAGAATCATTGCGGCTTCGCCGCCCGTGCCCACGATCGTGAGTGGTAGGAGCGCGATCACGACGGCGATCACGAGGCCGGCTATGATGGTTCCCCTGATAGTATTCAATGGATTCATAAAAGGCCCTCCCTACGGGTTATTCTATTTTGTGCTTTGCCGTTGGCCCGCCTGCGGCGCGGCTCGGCGAGTCAGGGCTTGAAGAATAGGTTAGAGGTACGCATTATTCAATTATTGTCGATCGGCTCGGACCTTGACTTCGCCAGAAGTCAGTGAGCCGAACTCCGGTAAAGTTAGCGTAGAGGTGATCTCACATGGACGTCAACGCGCGCATCGAGAAGCAGCTGAAAAGCCATCCCGTGATGCTCTACATGAAAGGCACTCCGGATTTTCCTCAGTGCGGCTTCTCGGCGCAGACCGTGGCCGCGCTGCGCGCAGTCGGCGCCGAATTTGAGTTTGTAAATATCTTCGAAGACCCGGAGATACGCGAGGGCCTGAAGGTCTACTCGAACTGGCCGACGTTTCCCCAGCTCTACATCAACGGTGAGCTGATCGGCGGTTGCGATATTGCCTTGGAGCTCTACCAGTCGGGAGAGCTCAAGCAGCTCGTTGACGGTGCCGCCGGCGGCCAGGCGGCTACGGAAAGCGCCGGCCGTTAGGCGCTAACGTCGTCGCGTAGTCGCTTTACGCATTCGCAAAAGAGCAAAGCGGTCATCTTCGCGTCATAGAGCGCGGAGTGCGCTTGACTGTCGTCCCATTCCAGGCCCGCCGCCGCAACGGCGCGTCCGAGGACGGTCTGGCCGAAGACCACGCCCGCCAGGGTCACCGTGTCGAAGCTCGAGAACGGATGAAACGGATTGCGCTTGACGTCGGCGCGCTCGACGGCCGCGTTGAGGAATTGAAGATCGAAGAACGCATTGTGACCTACCAGGATCGCGCGTGTGCACTCGTGCTCTTTGACGGCTTTCCTGATCGTCTTGAAGATTTCCCGCAGTGCGTCGCCTTCGTCCACGGCCAGGCGCAGCGGGTGATGCGGGTCGATGCCGGTGATCTGCAACGACGCCGGATCGAGTCTGCCGCCGGGGAACGGCTTGACGTGGTAGCGTACGGCTTCCGCAGGCGCCAACCGACCCTGTGTGTCCAGGTCGAGCAGCACGGCGGCGATCTCGAGCAAGGCATCCGTCGCCGGATTGAATCCGCCGGTCTCGACGTCGACGACGACGGGTAGAAAGCCGCGAAAGCGTTCGGCCATCGCGACGGAATGCCTGGCTTCGTTCGACTTGAGCTCTTGCGGCGCCTCGCTCATGCCAGCTGCTTTGCCAGCGCAGTCGGGGTATTCTCACGCAACAACTCCAAGGTGAGGCCGACGCCGAAGCCGGTGATCTCCGTGGGAATGTGCGCCAACCCCTCCTTCTTTTGGCCGGCGCTCAGATCCAAATGCACCCAGGGAATCGAAGTCGGAACGAAACGCGCTAGAAATCTGGCGGCGAGGATGTGATCCCCGGAGCCCGAGGTCGCGCATTGCTTGACGTCGGCAATGTCACTGCGCAGCGCGTCGTCGAAGTCGGCATCCATCGGGAACGGCCACACGCGTTCGCCGCAAGCCTCTCCCGCGCGCCTCAGCAGCGCATTTGCAGCCGAACGATTGCTGAAGACCCCGCTATACCGCTCGGTCAGCGCACCGATGCAGGCCCCGGTCAGCGTTGCATAGTCGATGATCATCGCCGGCTGTTCCCGGGCCGCGAGCGCCAGCGTGTCAGCCAGCACCATGCGGCCTTCAGCGTCGGTGTGTATGACCTGTATGGTGGTGCCGTTCGCCGCCCTGACGAGATCCTGGGACTTGTAAGCCGTCGCCGAGATGCGGTTCTCGGTGATCGAGAGCCAGGCCTCCACGCCGTAGGGGACCTCGAGCGTCGCAAGTGCGATCAGGCTGCCCAGCGCGACGGCGCTACCCTGCATGTCCGTGTGCATGTCTAGCATGCTCGTGAACGGCTTGAGATTGGTGCCGCCGGTGTCGAAGAGAATGCCCTTGCCGACGAGACAGAGCTCGGGCTTTTTCCCTCTCGCGGGCGCGTGGCGAAGCCGCACGATCCCCGCGTCCCTGTCCGAATTGCCTTGCGATACGGCGAGAAACGCGCCCGCGCCGAGGCGCGACAACTTCCGTTCGTCGAGGAACTCGAAGCTCAGGCCGAATTCCTTGCTCAAGGAGCGCAACGCGTTGCGGTAGGTTTTTGCAGTGAGCTCGTTGGGCGGCAGGGCGGTGAACCATCGCGCGACGTTGTTGCCGAGAGCCCACGCGCAAAGCTCCGCGAGCGGCAGCTGCGCACCCACGGCGAACAGCCTGATCGCAGTCAAGGCTCGCTCGTGCTTCCGCTCGCTCTTGAAGCTCGGCATCTCGAAGCTTGCGGCCAGCGCCGACAGGACGAGAGCCGTCAGCGCTTGTAGCTCCTCGGGCTCATCGAGACCGACGGCGAGGATCCCGAGACTCGACGGCTTGTCCCGTCGTGCGATCGCTATCAGCTTGCGCGCCCAGCTCAGTTGTGCGAACCGCGTCGCGCCGTCGAATCTCGCGACCGTCAATCCGGTGCCGCGCGGGTTCGCAAATCGCGTGAACACCGGGTCGCCTTCCTTGGTACGCGCAAAAAGCGCCTTAATCTGATTCGCCTGAGGCACACGGTGAAAATCCGCTGCCGAAGGCGCCTTAGGCAGCACGACGATGACTTGATCCAGGGCGTTGATTGCGTTACGGGTAAGTATTCGCGCCGATTGAGTGACTCTCGGAAGCCTGAGATCTGGCAGGATATCCATAGGTTCGTCTTGACCCGTTATCGGTAAAATCCGATCATAATGTCACGCGCTCGACCGACGCCAGCGGATGCCGGTGCGATCGAGTTCCGAGGCGATCAGCCTATCAGGAGTATCCGTTGAACTCACCAACATCCCGCGTCTGCGCGCCCCACCGTGTTGCTCGCCGCTCCTGTGGAGAAACCGGCTCACGCTTCCCGCCACTTGCATCCCATCCCGCAGGACCGGTTTCTCGGTTACGCGGGATGCCGAGATAAGGTCCGATGGCAAGCGCCAGACCGTTGCCGTTCTTCGGGCGATTCAAGGACGATCCGGATCCCGACGAGACTCAAGACTGGTTGGAATCCATCGATTCCGTGCTTCGAGTACATGGCGCCGAACGCGCGCACTATTTGCTGGAGTGCATGATCGACCACGCGCGTCGCTCGGGCGCGTACTTGCCGTATAGCCCCAACACCGCCTATCTCAACACCATCCCCGTTGGGCAGCAGCCGGAGTATCCCGGTGATCGAGCAATCGAGCGGCGACTCGAGGCGTATATCCGCTGGAACGCGATGGCGATGGTTGTGCACGCCAACCGCATCAGCTCTGAATACGGCGGTCACATCGCGAGCTACGCGTCTTCGGCGACGCTCTATGAGGTCGGCTTCAATCATTTCTGGCGCGCGCCGAACGAGCGCCATGGCGGCGACCTGATCTTCTTTCAGGGTCACTCCTCACCCGGAATCTATGCGCGAGCCTATCTCGAAGGCCGCTTGACCGAGGACAACCTCAGGCACTTTCGGCAGGAGGTCGCCGGCCCCGGATTGTCGTCGTATCCGCATCCGTGGCTGATGCCGGAGTTCTGGCAGTTCCCGACGGTGTCGATGGGGCTCGGCCCCATGATGGCGATCTATCAAGCTCGCTTCCTGCGCTATCTTCAACACCGCGAGATCCTGCCGGAGCAGGATCGCAAGGTTTGGTGCTTCTTGGGCGACGGTGAAATGGATGAAGCGGAGTCCATGGGCGCGATCACGATGCCCGTTCGCGAGAAGCTCGACAACCTGATCTTCGTCATCAACTGCAACCTACAACGTCTGGATGGGCCCGTTCGCGGCAACGGCAAGATCGTGCAGGAGCTCGAAGCCGCGTTCCAAGGCGCCGGCTGGAACGTCATCAAGGTTCTCTGGGGCTCACGATGGGAACCCTTGTTGGCGAAGGACACGAACGGGTTGTTACGCAGAGTGATGGAGGAATGCGTCGACGGTGAGTATCAGAACTTCAAGGCCAAAGGGGGCGCGTACACGCGGGAGCATTTCTTCGGCAGATATCCCGAGCTCACAGCGATGGTCGCGCACATGTCCGACGACGAGATCTGGCGCTTGAATCGCGGCGGGCACGATGCGGAAAAAGTTTATGCAGCCTACCAGCAGGCCGTGAATCATACCGGCAGACCGACGGTGATCCTGGCAAAGACCGTCAAAGGCTTCGGCATGGGCGCCGCGGGCGAAGGGCAAAACATCACTCATCAGAAGAAGAAATTCGACGACGACGATCTCAAGGCCTTCCGCGACCGATTCAAGATTCCCATTTCCGACGACGCTCTCGCCGAGCTTCCGTACTACAAGCCCGCGGACGATTCGGAAGAGCTGCAGTACTTGAGGCAGCGGCGGCAGGAGCTTGGAGGTTATCTGCCGAGCCGGCGAACGCGCGCGCCGGAGGTGCAGGTGCCGGAGCTCGAGGTGTTCAAGACGCAGCTCGAGGGCAGCGGCGACCGCGAGATCTCGACGACGATGGTTCTGGTGCGCTTGTTGACCACCTTGGTTCGCGACAAGACCATCGGCGCGCGCATCGTGCCGATCGTTCCGGACGAAGCGCGGACTTTCGGCATGGAAGGGATGTTCAGGCAGGTCGGCATTTATTCCTCCGCCGGTCAGCTTTACACGCCGCAAGACGCGGACCAGCTCATGTACTACAAGGAGGATCGCCAGGGGCAGATCCTCGAGGAAGGTATCAACGAGGCCGGAGCCTTCTGTTCCTGGCTCGCAGCGGGAACGGCGTACGCGAATCACGGCGTGCAGATGATTCCCTTCTATATCTTCTATTCGATGTTCGGGTTTCAGCGCATCGGAGACTTCGCCTGGGCGGGCGGCGATCTGCAGGCGCGTGGATTCCTGATCGGCGGCACGGCGGGACGCACGACCTTGGCCGGCGAAGGCCTGCAGCATCAAGACGGACACAGCCAGCTCGTCGCTACGACGATCCCGAACTGCCGTGCCTACGACCCGTGTTTCAGCTACGAGCTTGCTGTCATCGTGCAAGACGGCCTGAGACGAATGTACGTCGACCAACAGAACATCTTCTACTACATCACCTGCATGAACGAGAACTACACGCATCCGGCGATGCCCGCCGGAGTCGAGCAGGGGATACTCAAGGGCATGTATCTGTTGCGGAGCGGCGGCCGCGGCAAGGTTCGCGTACAGCTCCTGGGTTCCGGAACGATACTGCGCGAGGTGCTACGAGCCGCCGAGGTGCTAGAGACCAAGTTCAAGATTCCGGGCGACGTTTGGAGCGTTACGAGCTTCAGCGAGCTCCGCCGTGAGGCGCTCGAGGTCGAGCGCTGGAACAATCTGCATCCCGAGGAGCCGCCGAAGCAATGCTATGTCTCCGCGTGTTTCGCCGATCACGATGCTCCCTACGTCGCCGCGACAGACTATATGAAGACCGTGCCCGACCAGATCAGGCAGTGGGTCCCCGGGCGCTATACGGTGCTCGGCACCGACGGCTTCGGCAGAAGCGATGGACGCAACGCGTTGCGGCAATTCTTCGAAGTCGATGCGCACTCCATCGTCGTCGCCGCGCTCAAGGCGCTTGCTGACGACGGCGCTCTCGATCTCGAGACCGTAACCGCAGCGATAAGAGGCTTCGGCATCGATCCCGATCGGCCGGACCCGGTAACGCTCTAGTCTTAAGCGCCGCCGGTACTCGCTGGGCATGGAAGTCGTCGTACCCGATCTTGGAGATTTTTCCGACGTCGAGGTCGTGGAGGTGCTCGTCGGCGTCGGCGACACGGTCGCCAAGGAAGATTCCCTCATCGTTTTGGAGACGGACAAGGCCTCCCTGGAGGTTCCGGCGACGCACGCGGGACAGGTGACCGAGCTCAAGGTGTCGGTAGGCGACCAGGTGTCGAGCGGCGACGTGATTCTGCTGCTCGACGCCGCCGAGACGGCGGAGCCCGCCGAGCCGCGTGAAGCGCCTGCCGCGGAAGTTAGTGCCGCGCCCGCCGGCGATGCCATCGGTGACACTGCCCCGCCGCCTGAAAGCGCCGCGCCGAGGGCCACAGAGCGCGTCGATGTGCTGGTGCCCGATCTCGGCGACTTTTCGGATGTCGAGGTCGTCGAAGTGCTCGTCAAGGTAGGCGATGCGATCCAGGCCGAGGCCCCGCTGATCGTGTTGGAAACCGACAAGGCCTCGATGGAGGTGCCCTCGACGCATGCCGGCACGATCAGCGCAATCGACGTCGCCGTCGGCGACCGCGTTTCCGGCGGCGACCGCGTGCTCGAGCTCGAGGCCGCTGCCGCACCCGAGCGCCTCAAAGCCCCCGAGTCCGCGCCTGGAAGCCGCGTTTCCGCTGAGCAGAAGCCGGCTGCCGGGCGTTCGCCGCAGCCGCGGTCGCAGATCGCGAGACAGACGGCGCCGGTAGACGAGCACGGCTTCCGTCAGGCGCATGCGAGCCCTTCGGTGCGCAAGCTCGCCCGCGAGCTCGGCGTCGATCTCGGCGCCGTAACCGGCAGCGGTGTCAAAGGACGCGTCACCGCGGACGACGTCAAGGCTTTCGTCAAGCAGATCATGCTGAGCGACGGGCGGGGCATGGCCCTGCCGGCAGTGCCGGAAGTGGATTTCGCGAGCTTCGGCCCGATCGAGACGCGGCCGCTCACGAGGATTCAAAAGATCTCGGGGCCGCGCTTGCAGGCGAGTTGGCTGAACCTGCCTCACGTCACTCAGCATGACGTCGCCGACATCACCGAGCTCGAGGAGGCTCGCCAGGAGCTCAAGGAACGGGCGGCCGAGCGGAACCTTCGCCTGACGCCACTGGCGTTCGTGGTGCGCGTTTGTGTGCGCGCGCTCGAGGAGTTTCCGTTGTTTCGGTCCTCCTTGAGCCCGGACGGCGAATCACTGATCGTCAAGAATTACTTTCATATCGGCTTTGCCGCCGACACGCCCAACGGTCTCGTGGTTCCCGTGATCAAGGATGCCGATCAGCTCGACATCTTCGGCATTGCGCAGGCTTTGGGTGCGCTTAGTGAGAAAGCCCGCTCGGGCAGGCTGAGCCCGAAGGATATTCAGGGCGCCGTGTTCACGATATCGAGCCTCGGCGGTATCGGTGGGACGTTCTTCACGCCGATTGTGAATGCGCCCGAAGTCGCCATTCTCGGCGTATCGAGGAGTCAGATGCAGCCCGTCTACGAGGGCGGCGTCTTCGTTCCGAGACTGATGCTGCCGCTGTCGCTGTCCTACGATCACCGCGTCATCGACGGAGCGCTCGCGGTGCGATTCACGACGCGCCTCGGACAGCTCTTGGGGCGCGGCCGCGAGCTCACGGAGGGGGCTCGATGAGCGATGCGCCGGGCGAGGAGCTGCGCACCAATCTGCTCGTGCTCGGAGCGGGACCCGGCGGTTACTCGGCCGCATTTCGCGCCGCGGACCTGGGCCTGGATGTGGTGCTCGTCGAGCGCTCGCCGCAGCTCGGAGGCGTCTGCCTGAACATCGGCTGCATACCTTCGAAAGCGTTGTTGCACGCGGCGCGCGTGATCGAGGAAGCGAGCGAGATGGCCGAGCGCGGCATCTCTTTCGGCAAGCCGGACATCGACATCACGCGTCTGCGCGATTGGAAGAATCAAGTCGTCGGCCGGCTCACGAACGGTCTCTCGACGATGGCGAAGCAGCGCAAGCTGCGCGTCGTGCACGGCGTCGGACGTTTCGTGTCGCCACATGAGCTTGCCGTGGAGCACGACGGCGGCCGGTCGACCGTCGCCTTCGAGCAATGCGTCATCGCCGCAGGCTCTGAGCCGGTTGTCTTGCCCGGGTTGCCGGACGACTCGCGGGTCTTGGACTCCACCGACGCGCTCGAGCTCGAAGCGCTGCCGGAGAGTCTGCTCGTCATCGGCGGTGGAATCATCGGATTGGAGATGGCCACGGTTTACGATGCGCTGGGCGTCGAGGTCAGCGTAGTCGAGTTGACTAAAACGCTGATCCCCGCCTGCGATCGCGATCTCATCCGGCCGTTGCAGAAACGCCTGGAGGCACGCTACGAAGCCATCATGCTCGGCACTCGCGTGACCGGCGTGACCACGGGCGATGACGGGCTGATCGTCAGATTCGAGGGCGAGCAGGCGCCCGCGGCGCCGCGCCGTTACGATCGCGTGCTCGTCGCGGTGGGGCGCCGCGCGAACGGCGATCTCATCGGCGCCGATGCGGCCGGCGTCGAAGTGAGCGAGCGCGGCCTGATTCGCGTCGACAGGCAAATGCGGACGAACGTGCCGCACATTTTCGCGATCGGGGACATCGTCGGGGAACCGATGCTCGCGCATAAGGCGAGCCACGAGGGCAAGGTCGCGGCCGAGGTTGCCGCCGGCGAGAAAAGCTATTTCGACGCGCGCGTGATCCCGTCGGTTGCCTACACCGATCCCGAAGTCGCCTGGGTAGGTGTCACCGAGCAGCAGGCGAAGAGCGAGAATGTGGCCTTCGTCAAAGGCACGTTCCCATGGTCGGCGAGCGGGCGCTCGTTGTCGCTCGGCCGTTCCGACGGGTTTACCAAGCTCCTGTTCGACAAGGACTCGAGGCGCCTGATCGGTGCCGGCATCGTCGGCATCAACGCGGGTGATCTCATCGCCGAGGTGGCGCTTGCGATCGAGATGGGCAGCGATGCGGCGGACATCGGGCTCACGGTTCATCCGCACCCGACCCTGTCAGAGACGGTCGCTTTCGCCGCCGAAGCTGTCGAAGGCACGATCACGGATCTGTACTTGCCGAAGCCGCGAAGCGGTGGCTAGCGGCTGGAGCGCGTCAAGCGGTCTTTTGCGGATACTCGCACAGGTCGGCGATCACGCAGGCGGCGCAATCGGGCTTCCTGGCCTTGCAGACGTAGCGGCCGTGCAGAATCAGCCAATGATGAGCGTGTTTCTTGAACTCCTGGGGTGTGAATTTTTGTAGGCCGCGCTCCACCTCCAGCGGCGTCCTGCCGGGTGCCAGGCCCGTGCGGTTGGCGAGCCGGAAGATGTGTGTGTCCACCGCGATCGTCGGTTGCCCGAAAGCGGTGTTCAGGATGACGTTGGCGGTCTTTCGGCCGACGCCCGGTAGCGCCTCCAGAGCTTCGCGGTCTTCGGGCACCGCTCCGGCGTGCTGCTCCACGAGTATTCGTGAAGTCTCGATGAGATTGCGGGCCTTGCTGTTATAGAGGCCGATCGTGCGAATGTAGGGCTTGAGGTTTTTCTCGCCGAGATCGAGCATCGCCTGCGGAGTAGCGGCGACTTCGAATAGTTTCGCCGTCGCCTTGTTGACGCTGACGTCGGTTGCCTGGGCGGATAGCATCACCGCGCACAGCAGCTCGAAAGTCGAGCCGTACTCGAGCTCCGTCGTTGGCTCGGGGTTCTGCGCGGCGAGTCGCTCGTAGATCTTGCGACGCTTGCTGGCGTTCATGCGGTGCTCGAATCCGCGGCGCGCTCGGGGGCTTTTTCGGCTTGCGGGGCTCTGTGCCGCGCGTCCAGGTGATTCTTCAGGGCGACCAGCGCGGCCAGGGCGAAGAAAGCGCCCGGCGGCAGGATCATCACCAGCATACCGTCGAACGGCAGGTTCAACGGGCCCGGTACGCTGGTGCCTCCGAGCAGGAGATCGAGGCTTGAGAACAGCCTGCCCGTGCCGATGATCTCCCGGATGGTTCCGAGCACGGCCAGCACGGCAGCAAAGCCCAGGCCGGTGCTCAAACCCGCGAGCATCGACTGGCCGACCGGCCGTTTGCTGGCGACGACCTCGGCCTGCGCGAGAATGGCGCAGTTCGTCACGATCAACGGAATGAACAAGCCCAGTGTTTCGTGCAGCTCATGAAAATAGGCGTTGCTGAGCAGATCCACGACGGTGACGAGCGATGCGATGATGAGCACGAAGACGAGGATCCTGACGGCCGGCAGGAGCCAGCGGCGCGTCAGCGATACGGTGAAATTGGAAGCGACGATGACCGCCGTCGTCGCGAGACCCAAAGCGAGCCCGTTGACGAGGCTGGTCGTTATCGCGAGCAGCGGGCAGATGCCGAGCAACTGCACCAGCGCGGCGTTGTTGCGCCACAGTCCCTCGGACACCAAGCTCGGCACCGGAGCGCTCATCGCACGACCTCCCGGTCGTCCGCCGCCGTCATTGGAGCGCGAAGGCGGGGACATTGGTGCTCGAAGGAGTTCAAAAGTCGACTGAGAGTGCCAATGTCCTCGACTTCGCGCCGTGCGGCGTCGCCCGATGCGAAAGGCGGTCTACTCATTCGTGCCTGCATCGCCGTCGAGCTCGGCCGAGAACAGCTCGTCCTTGTGGTCGCGGAAATAGATCAAGGTGTCCCGCACCGCCTCGATCACCGCCGTCGGCGTCACGGTCGCCCCGGTGATCGAATCGAACTCGCCGCCGTGCTTGGAAATGGCCCAATCCGCGGGTGCGGGATCCGCCAGGCTGGCGCCGCGGAATCCCTCGATCCAGGCCGATTTGCCGATCTCGATCGCGTCACCTAGCCCGGGGGTCTCGCGGTGGCTCAAGACGCGAACGCCCGTCAAGCTCCCATCGGCCGCCACGCCGACGAGTAGTTGGATCGGTCCGCTGTAGCCTCGCGGGGCAACCGTCGCGAACAGCGCCGCGACGGGCCGTCCGCGCAGTGAGGCGACGAAGACCTCCACGCGCCCGCTGGTACCGAGCAAGTCGGGCGCGACGACGAGCCGCCGGCTCGCTTCGAGGTCGTTGTCGTGGCTCGCGGGGTCGATGACCTGATGCAGCGTGTCGCGGAGCCGGGCGCGCCGGTTTTCCTCGATGCGCTCGCGGCTCAGCTCGTGGCTGACGCTGATCAAGAGGCCTGCGATCGCCGTGACGACGACCACGAGCGCCAACGCGGCCGCATTGCTCGGCCTATCTGCCATAGATTCTCGGTTGTGTATAACGGTCGAGGATCGGTACGGACGCGTTCATGAGCAATACTGCGAAGGCGAGCCCGTCGGGGTAGCCGCCCCAGGTTCGTATGCCGTAGGTCAATGCGCCGATCCCGGCACCGTAAATCAGCCTGCCCTTGCTCGTCGCCGCGGCCGAAACGGGATCCGTGGCGATGAAAAACGCGCCCAGCAAAGTGGCGCCGCTGAACAGATGAAAAACGGGGGAAAGGTAGCGACTCGTGTCGATCAAATGCAGTAGTGCCGCCGGAATCAAGAGGCCTGCGAGAACCGCCACGGGAATATGCCAACGAATGATGCGCCAGTGAAGCAACAGCAAGCCTCCGGCGGCGATCGATACGTTGATCCATTGCCAGCCTCGGCTGCCCAAGTCGCCGAACATCGGGCCGACGCGTATCTCCTCGATGGTGCGCATGTTGGCGAGCTCTTGCTTGACGACGTCGAGCGCCGTCGCCTGCGTGACGGCGTCGACGCTCATGCCCTCCGGCAGGCGTCCGCCGAAGGCGTAGGCGAGATGACCGACGAGGCCGAGCTCGGCATGGCCGCCAGGCGGCAGCCACTGCGTCATCTCCGCCGGGAAGGACAAGAGCACGGTGACGTAGCCGACCATCGCGGGGTTGAAGACATTGGCGCCGAGACCACCGAAAAGTTGCTTGCCGATCACGACTGCGACCACTACGGCCAGTGCGGTCAGCCACCACGGCGCCAGCGGCGGCAGCGCGAAGACGATCAGCACGGCGGTGACGATCGCGCTGCCGTCGGTCAGGCCGTGCCTGAGATCGCGCGCGCGCGCCCTGAGCATGAGCGCCTCGCCGAGCAACGCCGCAGGCAGGGCGACCATGAGGTTGACGGCGATACCCGGGCCGAAATTCCAGCAGTAGACCGCGAATGCGGGCAGGAGCGCGTAAAGCACGCGGCGCATGACTATCGGCACGGCCGTGACGGGCTTTGCGTGGGGAGCCGGGTTGAGCGGAAACACCATGATCACTCCGGCTCATCGGGGCTTCGCTTGCGACCGCGCGCCCGCTCGACCGCGGCCGACAACGCCGCGCGGCGCGAGGCCTCGTCGCCGGCGAGGCGCGCCTTGAGCTCATCCTGCTCGTGCCTTGCGGCATCGGCCTCACGCAGCTGGCGATCCTTGCGGCGCAGATAGCGCTCATCGGCAGCGTCGGCAAGCCGCGCGTGCGCGCGATGCTCGGCGAGCTCGATCTTGGCGGCGCGGAATCGCGCCGTCAGGAGGATATGGCTAGGGCAAACGACGTCGCAGCAGCCGCACTCGATGCAGTCCACAAGCCCCAGCGCCGTCAGCCGCTCGAAACGCCGGCCCGTGGCGGCGCGCAACAGCTCTTGGGGCAGGAGCCGGGCGGGACAGGCGGCGGCACACTCGCCGCAGCGGATACAAGGCCATTCGGTGGTGTCGTCGCGGACGTCTTCCGCCGTCAGCGCGACGACGCAGTTCGTGGACTTGGTGATCGGAATGTCGGCAGTCGGTAATGAGTAGCCCATCATGTTGCCGCCGAGGATCAGCCGGGACGCACGTTCGTTGAGCCCGCCGCAATGCGCGAGCAGATCGCCGATCAGGGCGCCGATGGGTGCGTGCACGTTTTGCGGCGCTTCTACGCCGCGACCGGTCACGGTAACGATGCGCGAAAGCAGCGGCTGCCCGCTCGCAACGAAGTTCGCGAGCGCATGCGCGGTGCCGACGTTCTGGCAAACCACGCCAATGTCGATCGGATGGCCGCCGCTCGGCACCTCGAGCCCGAGCAGCATCTCGACGAGCTGACGCTCGCCGCCGGCCGGATAGATCGTCGGAATCGCGACCATCGTGAAGCGCTCGTCGGCGAACCGCCTTACGGCATCGGCCATCGTTTCAAGCGCTCGGATCTTGTCGCGCTCGATGGCGACGATGCAACGCGAGGCGCAGGCGATCTCCAACATGATCGCTGCTCCCGCGAGTATCGAGTCGGGCGTCTCGCGCATGAGCATGTCGTCGCAGCTGATGTAGGGCTCGCATTCGGCGCCGTTGAGGATCAGCGTCTCGCAAGCCCGGTCGCAGCCGAGCTTGTCGGCGGTCGGGAAGGCTGCGCCGCCGAGGCCGACGATGCCGGCGCGGCGGATCGCCGCGAGTCTGCCGGCCCGGTCGCCGGGCCAATGATCGGCGCCTGGCGCGGATGCCGGGCCCGGCTCGGGGTCCGTGTCGATGACGACGCAATCCGCGACGACCAGCCGGCTGCCGGTGGGCACCGGACGCTGCTCCAAGGCGTGCACGCGTCCGCAAGCCGAGGCGTGCACGGCGGCGCCAAGCGTCGCGGTCGGCACGCCGATGAGCTGACCGCGCTCGACGCGCTCGCCCGGCGTGACACAAGCCATTGCCGGCGCGCCCGACTGCTGCTGCATCGAGATGCACAGGCGCTTGGGGATCGTCAGCCGGCTGGCCGCCGCGCCCGTCGAGAGCGCCTTATAGGGTCTTAGCGGCAGCCCGCCGGTGAACTTGCGGTGGATCTTGACGCGCTCAGGCATGGCGCGGCCGCATGACGATGCAATCGACCGGGCAGGGCGCCAGGCAGCGCTCGCAGCCCGTGCACGCGCTCGCGATGATCGTGTGCAGCATTTGCGGGATGCCGATGATGGCGTCGACTGGGCAGGCGCGCGCGCAGAGATTGCAGCCGATACAGGCGTCCTCGTCGATGTGCGCGACCCGTTCCATGCTCGCCCGTCCGCGCTCGGCCGCAAGTGCGAGCGGCTCCGCGCCGAGCAGCTCGGCGAGCTGTCGAATCGTCTCTTCGCCGCCGGGGGGGCAGAGATTGATCGAGGCCGTGCCGGCCACCAGCGCTTGCGCGTAGGGCCGGCAGCCGTCGTAGCCGCATTGGCCGCAGTGTATGCGAGGCAGGATCCGCTCGACGCGCTCGACAGCTGTGTTTTCCCGAGACGCGAGCATGCGATCGCCGAGGAGCAACACCGACGCGAGCCCCACGGCAAGACCCAAGAGCGTGAGCGTGCCACTCAGCATCACAGCCTGCCCAGGCCGTTGAATCCGTAAAAAGCCAGCGACATGATCCCGGCCGTGATCAAGGTGATCGGCACGCCCTTGAACGGCCGCGGAATGTCGGCCTCCTCGAGGCGCTCGCGGATCCCGCCGAGCAAGGCGAGCACGAGGCCGAACCCGAGGGCGGCGCCGGCTCCGAAGAACAGCGCTTCCAAGAGGCTGTGATTCTGCCGTGAATTGAGCAGCGCCACGCCGAGCACCGCGCAGTTGCTGGCGATCAGCGGAATATACAGACCCAGCAGCCGGTAGAGCAGCGGCGAGGCGCGGCGCAACACCAGCTCCGTGAGCTGCACCGCCGCGCCGATGACCAGAATGAAAGCGACGAGCCTGAGATACTCGAGCCCGAGCGGAGCCAGCAGGAAGCGCTCGATCAAGTAGCTCGAGCCGGAAGCGAGCGTCAGCACCAACCCGGTCGCCAAGGCCATCCCGGCGGCGCCCTCGAGCCGTCTGGACGCGCCGAGAAACGGGCAAAGCCCGAGAAACTGAACGAGAACGAAATTGTTGACCAGGGCTGCGGCGACGATGATGAGCGCTAGCTCCGTCATACGGCTACGTGACCTTCATCCCCGGCTTTGCGCCGTCGTCCGGGCTCAGCAAGAAGATTTCTCCGGCCCCGGATCCGGCGGCCAGGATCATTCCTTGCGAAACCCCGAAGCGTATCTTGCGTGGCTTGAGATTCGCGACCACGATCACGAGCCGACCTTCGAGGTCCTTGGGCTCGTAGGCGGAACGAATGCCGGAAAACACCTGTCTGGTCTCGCCGCCGACGTCGAGGGTCAGCTTGAGGAGCTTGTCGGCGCCGTCGACATAGCTCGCCTCGACGACGGCGGCGACGCGCAGATCGACACGCAAGAAAGCGTCGATGTCGATCTCGATTTCGTCTGCCGTCTTGGTCGCCGCGGGCGATGCGCCGGCGTGCGCGCCGCGCGTCTCTTCGAGCATCGCTTCGATCTCCTCTTGATCGACTCGTTCCAGCAGGCTCCTGAATTCATTGATCTTCGCGCCAAGCAGCGGCGCGCCGGCATCTTGCCAGCAGAGCGGCTGCACGCCGAGGAAAGCCTCGGAGCGGCTCGCCAGATCGGGAACGACGGGCTTGAGATAGGTGATGAGCGATCGAAACAAGTTGAGGCCCAGAGTGCAGATCGCCACGACCTCTCGACCCCCGCTTGCGTTTCTGGCCATGACCCATGGCTTCTTCTCGTCGATGTACTGATTCGCGCGGTCCGCCAATGCCATGATACGTCGAATCGCCTTGGAATAGTTCAAGCTCTCGAAGTCCTCGGCGATCGATCGGCCCTCGTCGGCGAACGCCTCGAACAAGCGTGTGTCGGGCAACGCTTCGGCGAGCACACCGCCGCCGAGCCTGTGAACGAATCCCGCGCAGCGGCTTGCGATATTGACGACTTTGCCGACGAGGTCGGCGTTGATTCGCGCGACGAAATCGGCGAAGTTCAGGTCGAGATCGTCGGGCGAGGGCCCGAGCTTGGCCGCGAAGTAGTAGCGCAGGCAATCGGGGTTCAGGTGCCTGGCGTAGGTCGAGGCCATGATGAAGGTGCCCCTGGATTTCGACATCTTCTGGCCGTCGACCGTAAGAAATCCGTGCACGAACACGCCCGAGGGCTTGCGGTAACCCGCGCCGCTCAGCACGGCCGGCCAGAACAAGGTGTGGAAATACACGATGTCCTTGCCGATGAAATGATAGAGCTCGGTGCTCGAGTCGCCACCCCAGAAGCTCTCGAAATCCTCGCCGCTGCGCCGGCACCAGTTCAGGAAGCTCGCCATGTAGCCGATCGGCGCGTCGAACCACACGTAGAAGTATTTGCCCGGCTCGCCCGGGATCTCGAAGCCGAAGTAGGGCTCGTCTCTCGAGATATCCCAATCCTTGAGTCCCGCCTCGAACCACTCATCGAGCTTGCGCACCAGGCCTTCGTCGACGTGATCCGCGACCCAGGCGCGAAGCTCGGTCTCGAAATCTCCGAGGCGAAAGAAGAAATGCTCGGATTCGCGCACCGAGGGCCTGGTGCCCGAGACCACCGATACCGGATCCTCGAGATCGAGGGGCGTGTAGGTCGCACCGCAGTTCTCGCAGGAATCGCCGTATTGATCGGGGGCCTTGCACACCGGGCAGGCGCCGCGGACATAGCGGTCCGGTAAGAACATCTGCTTCTGCTCGTCGTAGGCCTGCTCTATCGTTCGCCGCGCGATGTGCCCGGCTGCGAGCAGTCGCGCATAGATCTCGCCGGTTAGCTCCCGATTCTCCGGGGAATGAGTGGTCAGGTAGTTGTCCACGCTGATATGGAAGCGCTCGAAGTCCAGGCGGTGGTCCTCGGCGATCTCCGCGACCAGCCTTTCAGGGCTCACGCCCGCGGCTTCCGCGCGAAGCATCGTCGGCGTGCCGTGGGCGTCGCTGGCGCAGACGTAGATGCAGCGATGGCCGCGCATGCGCTGGTAACGCACCCAGACGTCGGTCTGGGTGTATTCCACCAAGTGTCCCAGATGCAGCGGCGCGTTGGCGTAGGGCAGGGCGCTGGTGACGAGTATGGTTCGTTTCTGTTCCAAGAGTTGACCGCTCCGCGAAGCGCGAGGTCGGGGCGACTGGGTTCCGAGGCTCACGGCGGGCGCCGGCCCGCGGCGGAATTATGCCATCCCGCGTGCGTGGATGCTGCTCAGGCGATTTCTTTGACTTGCTCGAACTTACTCTTGTCGAAGGCCTGCATATAGGCCTCGTTACCGGAGATGGCCTGACGATCGAACAGGTCTTTGAGCGCGCCGTCCATGGTCCGCATGCCCATGCTGCCGCCGGATTGCATGACGTTTTCGAGCTGCTCCAGCTTCCCTTGGCGGATGAGGTTCGAGACCGCGGACGTGTTGACGAGGATCTCCAGGGCGGCGACTCGTCCGGAGCCGTCCTTTTTCCTGGCGAGCTGCTGCGAGATCACGCCACGCAGCGACGTCGACAGCATATTACGGACGTGATCCTGCTTGTCGGATGGGAAGATGTTGATGACGCGATCGATCGTCGCGGCCGCGCCATTCGTGTGCAGCGTGCCCATGACGAGGATGCCCATCTCAGCTGCGGTCATGGCGATGCTCATCGTCTCGAGGTCGCGTAGCTCGCCCACGAGAATGACGTCGGGATCCTCGCGCAATGCGGAATGCAGCGCATCGCCGAAAGTTTGGGTGTGGACGCCGATCTCGCGCTGGCTGATCAGGCAGTGCTGCCGCTTGTGCACGAACTCGATCGGATCTTCGATCGTGAGAATATGGCCTTTGACGCGCTGGTTGATCGCGTCGATCATTGCGGCCAGCGTGGTCGTCTTGCCCGAGCCCGTCTTGCCGGTGACCAGAATCATCCCTTTGTTCGCGCGTGTGAAATCCCGCACGGATTTCGGCATGCCGAGGTCATCGAGCGTATACGCCTTTGCGGGAATGCCCCTGAACACCGCGCCGATGCCGTTGAGATGGCGGAATACGTTGACTCTGAATCGCGCCAGGTCGGCGATTGCGTGGGCGAAATCGGCGGAATCATGCGTCTCGAACTGCCTCTTGTTGGCGGGCGGTATGATCGCGTAGAGCGCTTCTCTGAGCTCCTCCCCGTCAAGCACCTGATTCTGCAGGGTGATGAGATCGCCGTGCACGCGCATGCGCGGAGGGTCACCCGCGATCAGGTGCAGGTCCGAGCCTTTGCGCAGCGTCATGCTGCGGAGAAAGCCTTCGATCATGCTCACGAGACGATCTCGACGCTCGGAAGAATGGTGGTATCAGTCACGAAGCGCTCGAACTTCTTGCCGTCCGTCGCGAAGCGGTAGGCGTCGTCGGGATCCACGAGCTTCTTGTTGATCGCATCCAGCAACGCCTGATCCATGAGCTGCATGCCGAGATCCCTGCCGGTCTGGAGTTGCGCCGGTATCTGGTGGGTCTGCTCCGTCGTGATGAGCTTGGAAATCGCCCGGGTCATGACCAGGATCTCGAGCACCGCCCGGCGGCCGCGGCTGTCGGTGGTCTTGACGAGGTTCTGCGTAACGACCGCGTGGAGACTGTGCGACAGGAAGCTCTTGGTCTGCTCCCGCTGATCGGCCGGCAATGCGTCGATGATGCGGTCGATGGACTTCACCGCGCTCGTAGTATGCAGCGTGCCGAGCACGAGGTGGCCGGTTTCGGCCGCCGTCATCGCCATGCCGATGGTCTCGCTGTCGCGCAGCTCGCCTACCAGGATGACGTCGGGATCCTCGCGCAACGCGGCGCGCACGCCTTCGGCGAAGCTCGGAATGTGCGTGCCGAGCTCACGCTGCACAACTTGCGAGCGCTTGCTGGTGTGCACGAACTCGATCGGATCCTCGAGGCTGATGATGTTGAGGCTGCGCGAGGAGTTCAGATGATCGATCATCGAAGCCAGGGTCGTGGATTTTCCGGTGCCGGTGGATCCCGTGATAAGCACCATGCCCTGATGCAGGTCGCAGAACTTGGAGATGATCGGAGGCAGGCCGAGGCTCTCCATGCTCGGGATCTGGCTCGGAATGTTCCTGAAAGTCGCGCCGACGCCGGTATCCTTGCGATAGACGTTCACGCGGAAGCGGCCGCTGTCGCTGCCGACATAGGAAAAATCCAGGTCCTGCCCCCGCGCGAAGCGTTCCTTCTGCGCCTCGGTGAGGATCTCGGCGACGTAGTCTTCGAGCTCGGTCGCCCCGAGTTCGCGGAACTTGATCGGCATGAGATCGCCGTGCAGGCGCAACATCGGCGGCACGCCGACGGCGAGGTGCACGTCCGAGCAACCCTGGGCCAAGCCGAGTTTCAAAAACGCATCGATTCTAGCCATGAGACGGGTTCTAGCTCAGCTTTGCGGCGGCGCTCTGAAGCGCTTCTTTGAATTGTTCCATGGAAGCATACCGCTTCATCTTGTCGACGGACATGGCTTTCTGCACAATTTCGCTGAGCTCGGCGGGGACTGCGTCGTTGACCTCTGAGAGCGCCGGCGCTTTGCCTTGGACGTGCTGGTACATGACCGACATATGGTCGCCGCGCGTGTAGGGGGGATCGCCGCAGAGCATCTCGTAGAGAATGACGCCGAGGCTGTAGACATCGGCGCGCTCGTCGACTTTCTTGCCGAGGATCTGCTCGGGCGCCATGTACTTCGGCGAACCGATCACATAACCCGTTTTGGTGAGCTGGGTGTCGCCGTGGCTGGCGGCCGCCGCGACGCCGAAGTCGACGATTTTCAGCAGGCCGTCGTCGTTGATCAGAATGTTCGCGGGCTTGAGATCCCGGTGGATGATGCCTTGATGGTGCGCGATCTGCATCCCGGTGCAGATATCGGAAGCGAAGGAGAGCGCCTTCTTCGGATTCATCGGCTTCTCTTTGGCGATCTCCGCGCCCAGCGTATGCGAAGGAAAATATTCCATCGAGATCGCATAGGCGCCGCATATCGACAGGAAGTCATAGATTCTGATGACGTTCTTGTGGGTGATCTTGCGTGAATACCGCAGCTCGTGGACGAAGCGTTTCATCATCTCCTCGTCCGAAGACACGTTGGGATTCAAGAATTTCAGAATGAGTCGGTCGTCGACGACGGTATCCTCGACGAGCACGACGGTGCCGAAGGCGCCCTTGCCGATCTTCTGAATGAACTTGTAGCGGCTCTCGATCATGTCGCCGTTCCGCAGGGCGTTGATGTCGAGCGCGGTCGTCTCCGGCCGACCGACTTGCGGGGCCGCGGCCGCGACCGCAGCGGGCGGCGTGTCGATGAGCAGCGTTCGGACCTGCGAGTCCGAGGTGGACGGTGGCGGCGCCGCGGGCGCAGTCGCCGCCGATTGCACCTCGCCGGTAGCGCCGAGCTGCCCTTCGAGCTTCTTGATCGCCTTGGCGGCGATGTTGGCGAGCGTCTGATCGGTGGCGTCGAGATGCTGGCGAATGAGAGCGCTGACGGTATCGGCGTTGCGTTCGCCGGCGAGATTCGCGGCGGCCTCGATGGCGGCGGCCTTGAGCTGCTTGTCCTGACTCTTCAAATACGGAAGCACCTTGCCGATGACCTTGTGATCGCCGAGCTGGCCGAGAGCGCGCAGCGCCGTCGGCGCCGACTTACCGCCGCGTTCGAGCATTGCGACCAGCGCCGGCACGGCCTTGGAGTCGCCGATCTGCGCCAACGCGTCGGCGGCGCGCTCGCTGACCCACCAGTCCTGGTCGGCGGTCGCCTTGATCAGATGCTCGACGGCGCGCTTGTCCTTGCAGGTGTTGAGAATCTCGATCGCGGCGCGGCGAATGTCCTCGTTCTCGTCCCTGATGAGCTCGAGCACCGCGTCGACCACGCGCGGACCGCCGATGCGGGCGAGCGCGTCCGAGGCGCGCGCCCGGACCCACCAGTCGGCATCCGCCACGGCCTCGAGCAGGTACTTGATACTGTTGGTATTGCCGATCTCGTTGAGGACCTCGACGGCGGCCCGCCTTGAAAACTCGTTCTCGTCCTTCAACGCCGGCAACAGATATTTCACGGTCTCGGGATGATTGATCTTGATGATGACGTCGATCGCCTTGTTCATGACCTCGACGTCCGGGTCCAGCAGCACGCCGCAGACCAATTCGATATCGGCCTGGCCGTTGAGCCTCGCGAGCCCGTTCAATGCTGCCTGGCGAACGAGCTTGTTGCTGTCCTTGAGCTGGCCCTGAATCGCCTTGCTGACGTTGTCGCCGCCGAACTTGGCCAGCAAGTTGATGATATGCATGCGAACGACCGGATCCTTGCCCTCCATGCGGGAGATCAGCTCCGGTACGAGATCCGCGCCGGCGGTTTCCTCGACGAGCCGGAAAACGGCGGTCTTCTCGCTCGGCTGGAGAAAATAGACCTGGCCGAGGAGTTGGCGGACGTTGAGGCGGTCCTTGTGAACCGACAGGATCTCGACGATGGCTGATTTGGAGTACTCGTCCTCGGCGAGCAGGTCGACCAGCCGGTTGGGGTTAAAACGGCGGCTCGAAGACAGCGCCCAGGCTGTTCCGGAAACCGTCCTCGGGTCGGAGTCCGCGAGGCCGCGCGCGACCAGCGGCAGGGTCTTGTCGTCCACGAGGGTGCTGAGCACATCTACGAACTCGACCGTCTGGCGCTTATCCGCGCGCGCCAGCGCCTGATGAATCTTCGGAATGGCGGCCGGGCCGAGCTTGCCCAGCTTGGTAAAGGCCTTCTTCGCCGAAATGGAACTCGGATCAGCTTCACTGGTGATCTGGGCGATGAGCCGATCAGCTTGTAGCGCAGTGATGAAGTTCATAGAAAATCCAAGCGCCGGGCTCTGCTCCAGCCGCCTTGGGGGGCAGAGGATCCGACATAATAAGCCTCCGAGTGCGGGCCAATTATGCCACACGCATTTGGCGAAAACGGTACGCGCCTCACAGGTTTAGCGCCTGCAGCCGTGGGCCGCGGCGGCCCCTTCGACCCCGAATGCATGAGTTACAATTCCGACTCGCTTGCCATAAGGACCGACAGAATGCCGCAGGCCACCGCCGACCAGCTTCGAGCTCACCTCGCGGAGTTCATCGTGCCTCATACGGGCGCGCCTCTGGGCGGCGGCGGCACCGCGTTCGAAATCTCGGAAGACCCCGAGGGGTTTCGGGTGAGCGTGACACTGGGCTTCCCCGCGGCTCGCTCCAAAACGGCGCTCGCCGACGCGCTGCAGCAGCACTGCGCGGCGATGTCGCTGCCGCGAGGTGTGAGATTCAGCGTCGTCTCCAAGATCGAGTCTCATGCCGTTCAGCACGGGCTCAAGCCGCTTTCGGGCGTGAGCAATCTCGTGGCGGTCGCCTCGGGCAAAGGCGGCGTCGGTAAATCGACCGTTGCCGTCAACTTGAGCGTCGCCCTGGCGCAGGAAGGCGCGCGCGTGGGCCTGCTCGACGCGGACATCTATGGCCCGAGTCAGCCGCGCATGCTCGGGCTTGCCGGTCAACGCCCTGAAACCAAGGACGGCAAGACGCTCGAGCCGTTGCCGGCGCACGGCATCCATGCGATGTCGATCGGTTTCCTCGTCGACGAGCGTCAGCCCATGGCCTGGCGCGGGCCGATGGTCACGTCGGCGCTGACGCAACTGCTGAGCGACACGCGCTGGCGCGACCTCGATTACCTGATCATCGACATGCCGCCCGGGACCGGAGACATCCAGCTCACATTGTCCCAGCGGGTCCCGGTCAGCGGAGCGATCATCGTGACCACGCCGCAGGAAGTGGCCCTGGCGGATGCGCGCAAGGGACTCGCGATGTTTCAGAAAGTCAGCGTGCCCATTCTGGGCATCATCGAGAACATGAGCACGCATATCTGCTCGAGCTGCGGTCATGAGGAAGCCATCTTCGGTCGATCGGGCGGCGAGCGGCTTGCGGGCGAATACGGTGTGCCGTTGCTCGGCACGCTGCCGCTCAACGCACTGATCCACGAGCACAGCGACCGCGGCATCCCGAGCGTTGCGGCGGAGCCCGACGGCGACCTCGCACAGCGCTACCGGGAGATCGCGTTGCGCGCCGCCGGGGCGTTGGCCGCCGCGAGCAAGGATTACAGCCGGCTGTTCCCCAAGATCACCGTCGAGGATTCAGGATGAGCATCAAGTCGGACCGCTGGATCCGGCAGATGGCGGAGCAGCAAGGCATGATCGAGCCTTTCGAGCGTGGCCAGGTACGCCAAATGAACGGCCACCGCGTGATTTCCTTCGGCACTTCGAGCTACGGTTATGACGTGCGCTGCGCCGCCGACTTCAAGGTTTTCACCAACATCAACTCGGCGATCGTGGATCCGAAGCTGTTCGACGAATCAAGCTTCGTCGACAAGCAATCCGACGTCTGTATCATTCCGCCGAATTCCTTCGCGCTGGCGAGGACGGTTGAGTACTTCCGGATTCCTCGCAACGTGTTGACGATCTGTCTCGGCAAATCGACCTACGCACGCTGCGGGATCATCGTGAACGTGACGCCCCTGGAGCCGGAATGGGAGGGCCACGTGACGCTCGAGTTCTCGAACACGACGCCGCTGCCGGCGAAGATCTACGCCAACGAGGGCGTCGCGCAGATGATCTTCTTCGAGTCGGACGAAACCTGCGAGACGAGCTATCGCGACCGCGACGGCAAGTACCAGGGCCAGCGCGGCGTCACCTTACCCAAGACGTAGTCGGATACGCTGCCTGGCCGTCGCACGGGAGCCGGCGGCTAGGGAGTGTCGAGCCACTCGACGGACTCGAGCGCGAACGCGACCGGCGCGCGGTCCTCGCGGAGCTGCTCGATGCGGATCGGCAGGTAGTGGAGCTCCGGCGCGGCCCAGAAGACCGTCCGCCGCGAAGAGCTCTCACGCTGCTGCACGACCTTGACTGCGGCCAGCTCGCCGAGCGGTGTCGTCAGCAATTCGCGGCCTTCCGTGACGTAGGTATATTCGCGGATCACATCGGGATCGGCGAGCCGGTAGCGACCGTCGTGGCGGTCGCGGGCGAGGTCGCGCATCAGTGCGACGCGGGCGCTGCCTCGATCGAGCGCTCCGGCGGGCAGCGGCGCGCGGCTCGACTCGCCCGCGCGCGTGATCACCGCGACCGCGGCGCCCCAGTCGAATTCCACTTTGAGATTGCGACGGCCGCGCCGGCTGCCGTCCTCGTAAGAGAACGACAGCGGCTTGATCTCGCCGCCGTCGACGATGAACTCGCTGGTCTCGATCACGGGCCGCGGCGTCAGCCAGCGCAGCAGGCCGTCGAACTCGGAGCTCGAGGTGAATCGATACCGTTGCCGCGCCCGGTCATGCTCCACGCTGAACTCGGAGCGGCCGACCTGCCGGTCGCCGTTCCATAGCGAGTAGACGGCGCGGTAGGCGTGCACCGGAGCCGCCGGCGCTTGCGCAATCGCGGGCAGGGCCGCGAGCATCAAGCCGACCAGCAAAGCTCTTGGGATCGCGTGCTGGCGCATGATCAGTCGTCCTCGATCACGACGGGTGTCCGCAACGGTTGCCGGTCGAGCATGGCGACTCCGTCCTCGAGCTTCAAGCGGCCGGCGGCGAACCATTCCACCGCGCGGCCCAGAATGATGTATTCGCCTTCGTGAACGCGGGCTGAAAGCGTCTGCTCCGTGTCCGACGGGCGAATCTCTATGCGGTACTGTAATACCGACGGTCCGCTGTCGAGCTCTGTGGTGACGAAATGGACCGTGGCGCCGTGCGCACGCTCTCTTGCGGCAAGCGCGCGGCGGTGCGTATCCAGGCCTTTGTACTTCGGCAGCAACGACGGGTGAATGTTCAGCGTTCGATCGCTGAAGCGCGCGATGAAGGACGGGCTCAAGATGCGCATGAAGCCTGCGAGCACGACGAGGCCGGGCGCGTGGCGTTCGATCGCATCGGCGAGCGCCGCATCGAAGGCAGCGCGGTCGGCATGGGCGCGCGGATCGACGTGCTCAGCCGCGATGCCCGCCGCAGCAGCTCGCTCCAGGCCTTTCGCGCCGCGCTTGTCGCTCAGGACCGCCCGAATGTCGATATCGAGGCGGCCTGCGTGCTGCGCGTCGATGAGCGCTTGGAGGTTCGTGCCTTCTCCCGAGATCAGCACGACGATTGGGAGCCTGCCGGCGGAGGTCAATCGACGCGAACTCCGTTGCTCGGGTCGTTCATGATCTCGCCGACCGGCCATGCGGGCTCGCCGCTCGCGCTCAGGCTCGCGAGCGCCTGCTCGACGTCCGCCGGGTCGACGACCGCGATCATGCCGAGGCCGCAGTTGAAGGTTCGTAACATCTCTCGCGGCGCGACGCCGGCCTGCTCGAGCCAGTCGAACACCGCCACCCTCGGCCAGGCGCTGCGTTGCAATCGTGCGCCGAGGCCCATAGGCAGCACGCGCGGGATGTTCTCCAGCAGGCCGCCGCCGGTGATGTGCGACAAGCCTTTGACCGGGACCTCCTCAAGCAGACGGAGGACCGCGCGCGCGTATATCCGCGTCGGCTCGAGCAACAGCTCGATGAGCCGCCGGCCGGCAAGCTCGATGCCTTCCGGCTCGTGCGTTCTCCGCAAGACCTTGCGGATGAGCGAGAAGCCGTTCGAATGCGGTCCCGACGAGGCGATGCCGATGAGCCGATCGCCGGCGCGAATGCGCGTGCCGTCGATGAGGCGCTCCCGCTCGACGACGCCGACGCAAAAACCGGCGAGATCGTAGTCGCCCGCGGCATGCGCGCCGGGGTGCTCGGCGGTTTCTCCGCCGAGCAGGGCGGCGCCCGCGATCTCGCAGCCTTTGGCGATGCCGGAAATGACGCGCGCGGCGGTGTCCACGTCGAGCCGCGGAGTCGCGTAGTAATCCAGGAAGAACAGCGGCTCGGCACCCTGGACGATGACGTCGTTGACGCACATCGCGACCAGGTCGATGCCGATTCGATCATGAGCGTCGTGCTGAATCGCAAGCTGAATCTTCGTGCCGACGCCGTCGGTGCCGGCGACGAGCACCGGCTCGCGGTAGCGCTCCGCGGCGAGCCTGAACAAGCCGCCGAAACCGCCGATGCCGCCGAGCACCTCCGGCCGCATCGTCCGGGCGACGGCGGGCTTGATGCGCTCGACCAGAGCGTCGCCGGCGTCGATGTCGACGCCGGCGTCTT
>Ga0214471_10000645_pt1 | contig 28591 bp, 26 predicted proteins | sample RVTome_5_FD_207665 | JGI IMG/M metagenome (GOLD analysis project Ga0214471, IMG submission 207665) | Soil microbial communities from uranium-contaminated site in the Upper Colorado River Basin, Wyoming, United States - RVT142D155 | ecosystem: Environmental > Terrestrial > Soil > Contaminated >... | reverse complement strand
GCGACGCCTCGGGAGAGCCGCTCTGGTACGTCGTCTCGCCCGGCTGGGCGCTGCCCACTGCGGGCAGTTTGCTGACGATCAATTCGGACACGCCGGGTCAGCTCACCGTGGACGGGCAGGCGAATGCAGCGCTCGCGCTAATCATCGCGCCGGGCGCCCCGATGAACGTACAGACCGCGGCCGGCTGTACGGCGCGTATCCAGGCGCGCACCGCGATCCCGCCGGACCTGCGCGACTATCTCGAGTGCGAGAATGCGACCTCGCCCGCCGACGTCGCTTTCCTGACCTCCGGGCCGATGGCCTCGTTCAACGACCACGTGCTGTCAGTGACAACGGGCGATCTGATTCCATCTCTGGAAGCAGCAATCGCATCCCGCATCAAGCGCGACGTAGCACCCGCGCTGAAAGCTGCCTATTCATCGGCGCAGTGGGGCCTGTCCGCTACCAACGCTCTCTTTCCCTATCCTGCGACATTCACCGACCCGAGCGCGTCAGATTACAGAGGGACTGCCGCCGGAACGCTATTTTCGGGAGCCTACCAAGGACTATTGCCTGTCACCTACTCCACCGACCCGGCTACGGGTACGCCCTGCACACTGGGACCGGATCCGAGATGCGATCCGATATTCGTGCGCTGGCTGGATCCGCCTGCGCCGACGGTGACCCGCACCGGGGGGGCCGACCTCGCCTCGTACAACTGCACAGTGAGTACTACGACGACAAGCCAGATTGAATGCACCCTGAACACGTTTTCGAGCATTCTCACTCCCAACAGCTCGATGGATTTTCGCCTCGTGGCCCGGGCGGACCTCGTCGCAATGGCGCTCCGCCAGCTCGACACCTCGGTGGCGATGTCCGGGGTCGATCCGGCACCGCGAACCGCCTCCGGCGTCTTCGATGCCGCGGGCGATGCCACCGTGACGCTCGATGCGCGGGTGCCGGCCGGGGGCGGCGGCCTTGTCGCCGACCTGATTTGTGCCTTGACCGGCGCCGCCGCAATAGACTTCGATTGCTATATCCATACGATTAGCGTGCCGATCGCGCTGCTTGCCGATCATCCCGTGATCAACAGCAGCGACCCGACGTACGGGTGGTTCACGCGCAACCGCTGGCACCAGCTGATTTACTACGCGGTGGCCCAGAGCCACTCCGCGGACGCACTGCCCACCCCGTCTTGCTCTTCCTTGCCCGTCGTCACCTGCCTGAAAGTCACCAACGTGACACCCTTGAACGCACAGCGCTCGCTGCTAGTGCTCGCGGGGCGCGACATCCAAGGCGCGCCTCGCCCGAACGCGACGCCTGCCAATTACCTCGAGTACGGCAACAATGACTTAAACGACACGTTCGAGCAATGGCCGATCAGCACGGTGATTCCGGCCAATCCTACGAATCGAAACCCATTCAATGACCGAATCGTGGTGATCGATGAAAACTAGACCGCCAAGCGGCGCAAGACGTTCGATGCGCGGCTTCACGCTCACCGAGCTGGCGGTGGTCTTCGCGATCGTCGCCCTGCTGCTCGCAAGCGCCATGTACACGCTTTCGGCACAGACCGAGCAGCGCAACTTCGAGGAAACCCGCCGCCGGCTGGAGGACGCGCGCAACCTGGTGCTCGCTTTCGCCATGGTCAACGGGCGGCTGCCCTGCCCTGCGCGCAGCACGAGCTCCGGCGACGAGGTGAGGATTCCAGACCTTCCGGTGACAGCGGACAGCGGCAAGTGCCAGGATGCGGTTCCGGTCGAGGATTACTATGGCGGCGTCGTAGGCGGGGTCACCAGGGGGCTGCTGCCCGCGAGAGCGATCGGTTACCAGAATGTGGATGCGCAGGGCTTTGCCATCGATGCCTACAATAATCGCATCCGCTACGCGGTGGAGAAGTTCGTAACGGACTGCGCCGGCTCCTCGACATTGCCGCACTTCACCTACCCGACCAACATGAAGCTCAACGGCATCACCTGCCAGCCGCGCGACCTGCTGGTGTGCAAGTCGGTAACCGGCATCAACGGGACGCCCGGCGCGACCAGCTGCGGTGCGGCCGGCAACATCCTCACCAACCAGAAGATCGTCGTGGCCGTGGTGTATTCGGTGGGCAAGAACTTCAGCTCGGTCGGCACCGGAGGCGCGGACGAGGCGGCGAACACCAATATCGCCGGTGCCAACGACCCGGTGTTCGTTTTTCATACGCCTGCGCCGCCGGGCGCCGCGGGCGGCGAGTTCGACGACTACCTTGTCTGGATCACGGTCGGTGAGCTCTACGGCCGGCTGATCGCCGCCGGTAAGCTGCCATGACGGCGGGGGCCCGTCCGACGGCCGCGGTGCTTTACCGCCGCCTGAAGCGCGCGGGCGTCGAGCCTTCCGACTCGGAAGACCTGAGGCTCAAGAAAGAGGTGCTGCTATTCGCCTGCGCCCTGATGATCGCCGCCTCCGCGATCTGGCTCGCGCTGTACTGGTGGCTGCACTTTTCGTTCTCGGCGTCGCTGCCGCTCGGCTTCCAGCTCGCCTCAGCTGCGACGCTTTTCTACTACCTCTACACGCTCAATTTCGAGGTGTTCCGCGCGGTGCAGCTCGGGCTGTGGCTGTTCGTGCCCTTCGTGGTGCAGTGGTCGATCGGCAACTTCGTCTCGGCGAGCGGGGTGACGCTTTGGGCGTTGCTCGCGCCGGTCGGCGCGGTGCTGCTGTACTCGGCGCGCGAGTCGATGCCGTGGATGTTCGCCTACGTATTCCTGATGCTCGTGACCGGCTACGTCGACTACGAGCTCGCCATCCTGCCGCCGCGCCCCCCGATCGTGCCACTTTCGACGAGCGTGGCCTTCTTCGCGCTCAATTTCGCGGCGACCTCTCTGATCGTGTATGCGCTGCTGAGCTACGCGTTCGTCGAGCGCGAGCGTTCTCGCGCCCGGCTTGAGGAGGCGCAGGCGCAGTCCGAGCGGCTGCTCCTCAATATCCTTCCCGCGCCGGTCGCAGAGCGGCTCAAGCGCTCGGAGACTGCGATCGCCGACGGCTTCGAGAACGTGACGGTGATGTTCGCCGACATCGTCGGCTTCACCCGCTTTGCCGGCGCCATGGCGCCGGCCGAGATCTTTGCGCTGCTCAATCGCCTGTTCTCGCGCTTCGACGAGCTGACCGAGCGCTCCGGCGTGGAGAAGATCAAGACGATCGGCGACGCCTACATGGTGGCGGGCGGCCTCGGTCGCGGCACGGCCGATCATACGCGGGCGATCGCCGAGCTCGCGTTCGCGCTGCAGGACACGGTGACGAAGGAATTCTCGGTCGAGGATGTTCCACTCAGGCTGCGCGTCGGCATTGCGAGCGGCCCCGTGGTTGCGGGTGTGGTCGGGACGCAGAAGTTTATTTACGACCTGTGGGGCGACACGGTGAACCTTGCCAGCCGCATCACCGACGAATGCCCGGTCGGCGCCATCCAGGTCGACGAGGCGACCCGCGAGCGGCTGCGCGGCAGCTTCGAGTTCCTGCCGCCGCAAATCCTGGACCTGCGTGGCAAGGGTCAGACCCGCGCCTATCTGCTGGCTGGGTTGAGCGACGCCTAGGCTCCCGCCGGAGCAGGAGCGGGCTGCGGCCCGCCGGTCAGCGAAAAGCAGACCTCGCCGTCGCGGTTGGTGTCGAGCGAAAGGACGTAGCCCGCGGATTCCGCCTGGCGGGCGGCCTGGTACAGCCCGATGCCCAGCCCGCGGCTCGAGTGCACCGGGGAGCGCAGCAGGTGTCGCGCGATTTCCCCCGGGACGGCGGCGCCGCTGTCGCACACGCGCAGCGCGATTTGTTCGTCGCAGCGCAGGCGCACGCGGATGGGCACCGGCGCGCCCGCGGCGCGCTTGCCGATCGCGTTCTGCAGCAGGTTGTCGGCCACGCTGTCGAACAGCGAGCGCGGCACGCGAGCGTGCGGCGACAGCGCTTCCGCCCCGAACTCGATGTCCTGATCGCGGTATTGGCGCATCAGACTCTCCCACCAGGTGCGCACCGCGACCAGGTTCTCGGCCTCCGGATGCGGCTGCTGCAGCTTCTCGAGCGTCGCCGAGAGGCGCTGCGCGATCACCGGCAGCTGCCGGCGGATCAGCGCCTGGGGCTCCGGGGCGTCGTCGCGCGCGGCGATCGAGCACAGCACGTTGAGCGACTGCAGCAGGTTCTTCACGTCGTGCGTCACGCGCGCGCCGGTCTCGTGCACCGCCTGCAGATAGCTGCGCTGGCGCAGCTTATCCTCGCGCAGCTTGGCGACGAAGTACTCGCCGAGCAGCTGGCCAAGCAGGTACAGGTGCCAGTGCAGCGTCGGACTGGTGCGATATTGCGAGTAGATGGTGAGGGCGAGCTCGCTGTTGGCGTATTCCACGGCATGCGTGGTCTTCTCACCGGCTTCGCCCTGGTCGTGCGCGGCGCGCCATGTCACGCCGGCGACCCAGGGCAGCCGCACCAGCCCCTGGATGCCATCGGAAAGGAATTTCTCCGGATGCGGTTCCATTTGCGAAAGTTCGGCGAGGAAGTGCAACCAGCGCTCGACCGGCAGTCCGATCGAGAACAGGTAGCGCGAGAAGAACACGTTCAGCCCCGCGTAGCCGGTACGCGGATTCCAAGCAAGGCCGACGAGCAGTACCGTGCCGGCGAGCGAGAACACCGTGTAGGTGATCGCAGGCAGGTAGGCCATGCGACCGATGGTCATGAAGGCGAAGCTGCCCAAAATCAGCACGCCGAGCACCAGCATCACGAACACGCTGTAGAAAAAATCGATCACCTGGGGCACGTCCGCCGAATCGGGCTCGGCCGGGAAAAGCGCCACCAGCGCGAGCCACACCGGCAGACCGTATTCGGCGGCAGTGCGCACCTCCGGAATGATTTCCTTGCTTGGTGCAATCTGCGGCAGGATAAGAACCGTGAGCAGCGCCACGAGATAGATCAACACCACCAGATAGCTGCGGCGCTGCCAGCGCGCCTGCTGCTGATACACCTTGCCGCCGATCAATCCGGCGAGCAACACCGCCCAGAACGCGAGCAGCCACCAGTCAAGCCAAAGCGTCACGGCGACCGCGGCAGCCGCGATAAACGCGGCCTGCGCCCAGGTGATGCGGTGCTGGCCGCGCAGGAACGGTTGCCATAGCAGCAAGAGGCCGAGGTGTGCCAGCAGCAGCGCACGCGCCCAGTCGTCGGTCACCCCGCGCAGCGTCGCCACGTGCAGCAGCGCAAGCATCGCGAATAACACGAAATTCCGGTAACGCTGGTTGAGCCGTGTAACGGCGTTCGCCAGGCGTGTCTGCCCCGAGCTGGTGACCGATTCGGCTTGCATGATCTGTTCGTGGCGACTAGCCTACGCTCCGGCCGCTGCGACTCGCGCCGCTGCCGAATGCGCCCCTCCTCCCCGGACGAAGATTACGCAGGTTCGCCGCGATTTTGAAGCCATGTGCCCCGCCGCAACGCTCTCCCGACTGGCCCTGATCGAGGCTCGCCGCAGCGGCTTGCCGTGGCTGCTTATCGCGGGTGCTGCCGCAGCGCTCGGCCTGGCCGGTTTCCTTTCCCAGGTCGCGCTCACCGAAAGCCTCCAGCTGCAGACCGCGATCGCGGCGGCGCTGCTGCGCGCGTGCGCGGTGTTCATCGTCGCGATTCATGTCGCGACAAGCACGGTGCGCGAATTCGATGACAAGGGGCTCGAGCTCGTGCTCTCGCTGCCGCTGTCGCGCACGGCATATTACCTCGGTCGGCTCGCAGGCTTCGTGCTGGTCGCGATCGCCGTCGCAACCGCGCTCGCGCTGCCGCTGTTCGTCTGGAGCGCGCCGGGCGCGGTCGCGCTCTGGTGGCTATCGCTCGCAGCAGAGGCGGCGCTGATCGCGGCCGCGGCGCTGTTCTTCTCGATGGCGCTCGCGCAACTGGTGCCGGCGATTGCCTCCGTGGCCGGCTTCTACCTGCTCGCGCGCGCCATCGGCTCGATCCAGGCGATGGCGAGCGCTCCACTCGCCGAGCCCACGCTCGCGCAAGACCTCGCGCGGCGCGGCCTGGAGGGCATCGCGCTGGTGCTGCCGCGGCTTGACGCGGTGACGCGAACAGAGTGGCTGCTCTACGGCACGCCCCCGGCGGGCGAATTCGGCGCCGCGCTGCTCGGCCTCGCGCTCTACGCCCTGCTGCTCGTCGCAGCAGGGCTATTCGATTTCCATCGTCGCAACCTATGAGCCGGGACGAGCGAGCACTATCGGTGGTCCCGGGCTGGTTGTGGCTTGCGCTCGGAGCCGGCCTCGCGCTGCAGATCGGCTGGCAGGCGACGGGCAAGCCCGCTTCCTCGATGGAGGCGACGGACCTGCCGCCCGCGCCGCGCTCGGCAGCGCTCAGGCTGGCGAGCTTCGGCGAACCGCAGGCCGCGGCGCGCCTTGCAATGCTCTACCTGCAGGCCTTCGATCTCCGAGGCGGGCGCGGCGTACCCTACCGGCGCCTGGATTATGCTCGCCTGACCGCCTGGCTGGGCGCCATCCTAGAAACCGACCCACGCAGCCAATACCCCCTATTCTCGGCGGCGCGAGTCTATGCGGAGGTGCCGGACCCGGCACGCGCCCGGATCGCACTGGAATTCGTCTACCACGAGTTCCTCAAGGATCCCGACCGCCGCTGGCCGTGGCTGGCGCACGCGGCCCTGCTCGCCAAGCACCGGCTCAGGGACCTGCCGCTCGCTCGGCGCTACGCGGCCGCCGTGGACCATCTAACGACATCGAATGACGTGCCGCTATGGGCCAAGCAAATGGAGATCTTCGTCCTCGAGGACATGAACGAGCTTGAGGCGGCCCGGATCATGCTCGGTGGCCTGCTCGAGCGCGGGCGCATCACCGACCCTGCGGAGGCGCGGTTCCTCAGGGAACGCCTCGATCAGCTCGAAGCCCGGATCCGGGGATCCGGCAGTCCTGCGCGTTGAGCGGATCATGAACTTCGTCACAACTCTGACAGAACCGTCGATATTCCGACGCTTTTCTCACCGATTCTGAGGAAACGGCCTTCATTCACGGTGAGCGAAGCCTGGCACGGAGCTTGCAGACTAACCTGCGGGAGTTGCCCCAATAAAGCTCTGAATAGGAGTCGAATCATGAGGACCCTGCAAAAAGGCTTTACGCTGGTCGAGATCGCGATCGTGCTCGTGATCATCGGGTTGCTGCTCGGCGGCATCCTGAAGGGCCAGGAAATGATCACCCAGGCCAAGATCAAGAACGTGATCGCCGACTTCTCGGGCATCTCGGCGGCCTACTACGGCTACCAGGACCGCTACCGCGCGATTCCGGGCGACGATCCGGGCACGGCGCGCTGGGGCCTCACGCCCCCGGTTTCGTCCGGAAACGGGGTTGTCACCGGAAAGTACAACAGCGCGAACGCCACCGACGAGGCGCGTCTGTGGTGGGACCACCTGCGCCGCGCAGGATTCGTCGCTGGCATAGGCACACAGCAGCCATTCAATGCCGTCACCGGCCAGATCGGGGTGCAAACGGGCGATGCCGGCAGTCCGATCGGCCCGGCGCTAAGCGGATTCACGAGCCTGATCATCTGCTCGGCGAACCTGCCGGACAAGATCGCGATCGCCACCGACACGCAGATGGATGACGGCGTGATCAACACCGGCACGGTGCGCGGGCAACTGCAGACGGCACCCAACCCGGACATCGACGCGGCCGCGCCAGTCACCAACTACGTGGAGAGCGGCACCACCGTCTACACGCTCTGCCGCGCGCTGTAAACGGCGCAAGCGCACTTCGAAGGCCGGCCAGGCGCCGGCCTTTTTGTTTGGTCGTTCCTGCCCAGATCGGAACAGATTGATCCTGACCTGGACATGCGATGTTGATTGAGATGTGAACGGCGGCGGTCGTGGCGGCCGGGCGACCGGCGCTTGAAGTGCTGAGGTGCGGGACGCGTCACGGCTGGCGGTCCGCTTCAGCGCCCGCCGGTGTCGCAGACCGCGGTCCAGACGCCGTCGTTCAGCTCGGCTTCGCTCACCAGCTTGGCGCCGAAATGGCGCAGCTCGCGCAACTTGTCATCGACCGCTTCGCGCGTCGGACCGGTCACCATGAGCATCAGCCCCATCTTCTCCACCTTGCAGGAATCGACGGGAACGTTGGGATGCGTGCACGACGCCATCCATTTCTCGCCGAGCTGGCGGACCTCGGACAGCACCTGGGCGCCTTGCTGCGCGAGCTTGGCCAACGCCGCCTGAACGCTCGATTTGCTGAAGCCGGAGACAATCAGGTTGGCGCCCGCATCGAATACCATTGCGGCAGTTTCCGCAGCAGCCTCGGGCGCCGCAGGGGCTATCTCCGGCTTGAACAACTCGACTGTAGTCTCGGCGTCCCTGCCCCGCGCGGCGTGAGCCTGCCCGGATTGCGAGGCGCGCGAGACTGAACCGGTGCTTTCCGCCACCGCATACACCTCATGCTCGCGCACGTGCTTGTCCTTGCGCATGCCGATGAAGGAGAACAGCCCAGCGTAATCCATCGACAGGCGCGAGACCATCTCGTAGTAGGAGCGCGAAACCAGAAGCTGCCCGGGCTGCGCGAAACCCATCACGCGCTGGGCAACGTTGATGCCGTCGCCGATGAAGTTGAGCTGGCCATTGATGTCCCACACTAGCTTTACCGGCCCGAGGTTGATGCCCATGCGCGCAGGCAGCGTTTGAGCGGGCAGCGAAGAAGCACTGCCACGAATCGCGATGGCGACCGCCAGCGCATCCTCGGGATCGCCGAGAAAGGCGATCGCCGCACCGTCGCCGGTATCCAGCACGATGAAGTCGCGTGGCGGAATGCCTTCGAGGGCGCGGGCGAGCACTTCGTTGAAGGTTTGCCTGAGCTTCTGCTGCTCGCTGCCGGTGCATTTCGAATACCCGACGATGTCGAGAAACAGGACGCTGCAAACTACCGTTCGAGTCGTCGCTTCCGCCATCGCAGTCCTAGGTACTTGCGTGCTGCGCGATCAATACCACATTCGAGCCGCCAAAAGCGAAAGAAATTGACATTGCTGCGCACGGCGCCGCGATGCGTTCGGCATGCAACGCGACATGGCGCAGTCGGCACCCCGGGTCCGGGCCGCGCACCGTGGTTCGATCGTCCCTAGCCCTCCAGCAGGCGCATCTCGGCAGCGGCCAGCATTTCGGGCACGCCGAGCAGCAGCACGATGTCGCCCGGCTCGAGCTGGTCCACGTCGCCCGGCGCGAGCTTGCGGCCCGCGCCCGGGCGGCGCACCGCCTTCACGTGCACCCCTATGTCCTCGAGCGAGAGATCCTCGAGCGACTTGCCTATCGCGTGCGCCGTGGCAGAGAGCGTCACCGCATGCAGCCGGGGCTGCGCCGCTTCGACATTATCCGGCTCGTCGCTCTCGCCGTGGAACAATCCGCGCAGCAGGCCGTATTGCTCGTCGCGCACCTGGCGCATGCGCCGCACCACGCGGCTGAGCGGCACGCCGATCCACACCAGCGTATGCGAGGCGAGCATCAGCCCGGACTCAAAGGCCTCGGGCACCACCTCGGAGGCGCCCGCCGCGACCAGCTTCTCGATGTCGCGCTCCTCGTGGGCGCGGGCGATCACCGGCAGCGAGGGGTTGAGCGCGTGGATGTTGGCAAGCACGCGCACCGCGGCGGCCGTCTCTGCAAATGTGATCACGACCGCGGCCGCGCGGCTGATGCCCGCAGCGACCAGCGCCTCGCGCCGCGTGCAGTCGGCAAACACCACGGTGTCGCCGGCGAGCGCGGCCTCGCGCACGTGTTCCGGGTCGAGATCGAGTGCCACGTAACGCACGCCCTCGGCATCGAGCAGCCGCGCCAGGCGCTGGCCATTGCGGCCGTAGCCGAGGATGATCACGTGGCGATCCGTTTCGAGCGACTGCACCGCGAGGCGGTGCAGCTCGAGCGAGCGCTGCATCCACTCCGAGGCCGCGAAGCGCATCACGATGCGGTTGCTCGCCGCAATGATGAACGGCGTCGCTAGCATCGAGAGGATCATCGCCGCAAGCAGCGCCTGCAGCATCGTGTCGGAGGCGATGTCGCGGCCGCGTGCGAGCGTCAGCAGCACAAACCCGAACTCGCCTCCCTGCGCGAGTGCCAGCCCGATGCGCAGCGCCGTGCCAGGCGCCGAGCCGAACGCGCGCGCGAGCAGCGCGATCAGCCCGACCTTCGCGCCCACCAGCGCCACCAGCAGCAGGATCACCAACCAGATATTCCCAATGACGAGCTCTGTGTCGAGCATCATCCCCACGGTGATGAAGAACAGCCCGAGCAGCACGTCGCGGAACGGCCTGATGTCCTCCTCCACCTGGTAGCGGTACTCGGTCTCCGAGATGAGCATGCCGGCGAGAAAGGCGCCGAGCGCGAGCGACAGTCCGGCGATGCCGGTGAGGAAGGCGAGCGTCAGGGTGATGAGCAGCACGTTCAGCACGAAGAGCTCGGTCGAACGGCGCCGCGCGACAACGCCGAACCACGCGCGCATCACCTTCGGGCCGACCAGCACCAGCACGGCAAGCACAATCGCCGCCTTGCCGAGCGCCAGCGCGATCGCCACACCGATTTCCTCGGCCGGGCGGCCGAGCGCCGGCACCAGGATGAGTAGCGGCACCACGGCGAGATCCTGGAACAGCAGTACGCCGATGATCCCGCGGCCATGCGGCGTGTCGAGCTCGAGCCGCTCGGCGAACAGCTTCGAGACGATCGCGGTCGAGGACATCGCGGCCGCGCCGCCGAGCACTAGGCCCGCCTGCCACGAGCCACCGAGCGTGAGCGCCACGGCCACGCAGATCGCGATGGTGAGCAGCACCTGCGCAAGGCCCAGGCCGAACACCAGCCGCCGCATCACGCGTAGCTTGGGCAGGCTGAACTCGAGCCCGATCGAGAACATCAGGAACACGACGCCGAACTCCGCGAGGTGCCGCGTCTCCTCGGTATCGGAGATCAGTCCAAGCGCGTGGGGGCCGAGCACCAACCCCGTCGCGAGATAGCCGATGATCGGCGGCAGCTGCAGGCTGCGGCAGACGACCACGGCCAGCACGCTGCTCGCGAGCAGGACCAGAACCGGCTGCAGGGCGACGCCCGCTGCGTCCATGGAGCTCTAGGGGCTTGGGCTATACTTTGCGGCTATGATAAGCGCAGCGAGCAGGCCGGGACAGGACGACACGATTACCGAGGCCTCACCCGGCGCGCTCGAGCTGGCGCGGCGCGTGCTCGCGATCGAGGCCGACGCGGTGCGCGCACTGATCGGGCGCATCGACGAGCGCTTTCAGGCCGCCGTAACGCTGATCCTGTCCTGCCGCGGCCGCGTCACCGTGAGCGGCATCGGCAAGTCCGGGCACATCGCCCGCAAGGTCGCCTCGACGCTCTCCAGCACCGGCACGCCGGCGTACTTCGTGCATCCGGCCGAGGCGATTCACGGCGATCTCGGCATGATCCGCCCCGAGGACCTGTTCATCGGTATTTCGCACTCGGGAGAAAGCGAGGAGCTGCTGCGGCTCGTGCCGCTGCTCAAGCGTCAGGGCGCGAAGCTGATCGCGATCACCGGCAAGCCGCAGTCCTCGCTCGCGCGCGAAGCCGACGTGCATTTGGATGCGGGCGTCGCACAGGAAGCCTGCCCGCTAAACCTCGCGCCGACGGCGAGCACCACCGCGGCGCTTGCGCTCGGCGACGCGCTCGCCGTAGCGCTGCTCGACGCGCGCGGCTTCTCCTCGGACGATTTCGCCCGCTCGCACCCGGGCGGGACGCTCGGCCGGCGTCTTCTTACCCATGTTGCCGACGTCATGCGGCGCGGCACCGAGGTGCCCTCGGTGCGCGACACGGCGACGCTCAAGGAGGCGGTGCTCGAGATGTCGCGTGGCCGCATGGGCATGACCGGCATCCTCGACCAGGCCGGCCACGTCAAGGGCATGTTCACCGACGGCGACCTGCGGCGCGCGCTCGAAAAGGTCACCGACTTCAATACGGCGCTGGTGGCCGAGGTGATGACGGTGGATCCGTGCACCATTCACCCGGAGGCGCTGGCGGTGGAAGCGGTGGAGCTGATGGAACGGCACAAGATCAACCAGCTGCTCGTGGTCGATGCCAAGCACGAGCTTGTCGGCGCGCTGAACATGCACGACCTGTTCCGCGCCAAGGTCCTCTAGCCGCATGGCCGAGACGACGCGCGCCGCGCTCGATCGAGCGCGGCAGGTACGCCTGATGATCTTCGACGTCGACGGCGTGCTCACTGACGGAAGGTTGTGGTACGGGCCTTCGGGCGAATCGTTCAAGGCGTTCCATTCGCTCGATGGCCATGGTGTGAAGATGCTCGCCGCGAGCGGCGTGCCCGCGGCGATCCTCTCCGGGCGCAGCTCGAAGGCGGTGAGCCGGCGCGCGGCGGAGCTTGGCATCGAGCACGTCTTGCAGGGTATCGAGGACAAGCGTACCGCGTTCGATGCGCTGACGGCCCGGCTCGGGCTCAAGCCCTCGGCAGTCGGTTACATGGGCGACGACCTCGTCGACCTGCCAGTGCTGGTGCGCTGCGGCTTCGCCTGCGCGCCGAGCGAGGCGCCGGAGGCAGTGCGCCGACACGCGCATTACGTGAGCGCGGCGCCCGCCGGCAGCGGCGCGGTGCGCGAAGTCTGCGAGCTGGTGATGCGGGCGCAGGACACGCTGGAGCGCGCCCTCGCGGCGTATTTGTCGTGAAAGCCTCGGCGACACGGCTGTTTCCACTGCTGCTGATGCTCGCGCTAGCGATGCTCAGCGTCTGGCTGGAACACGCGGTGCTCGACGACGCGTACGCCCCGGCGCTGCGCAAGCACAACCCCGATTATTTCGTGGAGAAATTCAGCATCGTGACCTACAACCGCCAGGGCGTCACCGAGTCGACGCTTTCGGCGGCGAAGATGATACATTTCCCGGACGACGACTCGACCGAGCTGGTCGGACCGCATCTGGTGCAGACCAAGCCAGACGAGCCGCGCATGACGGTCACCGCCGGGCGTGGCGCGCTGTCGCAGGACGGCGAGGAAGTCTTCCTGTACGACAACGTGGTGCTGGTGCGCGAGGCCCGCAACGGCGCACCGGAAGCGCGCATGATGACGGATTTCCTGCATTTGGTGCGCGCACGCTCGCTCGTGCGCACCGACCAGGACGTGGCGATCAGCGAGGCGGGACGCTTTCTCAGCGGCAGGGGCATGGAGTACTACAACGATTCGCGGCAGCTATATCTGCACCACCAGGTGCGCAGCCGCTTCGAGAAGAAGAACGCCTCATGAACCTCGCCGAGCGCGTACGCGCGCCGCTCGCCGTCGTGCTTGCCTGTGTCGCGCTCGGGGCCGCGCCGGGCGCACGCGGCGAGTCCGGCGACCGCGACAAGCCGACGCAGATCGACGCTAACCGCATGACCAGTGACGATACGCGGCGTATCAGCACCTTCGAAGGCAACGTGGTGTTCACCAAGGGCACGATTTCGGTGCGCGCCGACCGTATCATCGTGCGCCAGGATGTGGACGGCTACCAGCGTGCCACCGCCACGGGCAGCCCGGTGCGCTTTCGGCAGAAAACCGACCCGCAGGAGGGCAAGGAAGGAGTGTGGATCGACGGCGAGGCGCTGCGCATCGAGGTCGACGACCGCAGCGAGAAAGTCGAACTGTTCGACAAGGCGCGCGTCACCAAGGACAAGGACGAGGTGCGCGGCGAGTACATCTTCCTCGACCAGCGCTCCGAGTTCTTTACGGTGAGCGGCGCGAAAGGCGGCGCCCCGGGCGCGACGCAGGGACGGGTGCGTGCGGTGATCCAGCCCAAGGCGCCCTCGACCACGACGTCCACGCCCGGCGAGTCGTCGGGTCCGTCGCCCCCGGCAGGCGCGGCGCCGGCCAAGCCGCGCGCGCAATGAGCGTCCTGCGCGCCGAAAGCCTGCGCAAGCGCTACAAGGCGCGCACCGTGGTACAAGACGTGACCCTCGAAGTGGCGAGCGGCGAGGTCGTCGGCCTGCTCGGCCCGAACGGCGCCGGAAAAACCACCTGCTTCTACATGATCGTCGGACTGATCACGGCCGACGCCGGACGCATCGACCTGGACGGCCGCGAGCTCACGCACCTGCCGATCCACCGCCGTGCGCGCCTGGGCATCTCCTACCTGCCGCAGGAGAACTCGGTATTCCGGCGCCTCACGGTCGAGGAGAACGTGCAGGCGGTGCTCGAACTGCAGGATCTGCCCGAGCACGAGATCGAGGCGCGCCTCGGCGAGCTGCTAAAAGACCTCAACATCGCGCACCTGCGAAAGCACACGGCACTCTCGCTCTCCGGCGGCGAGCGCCGGCGCCTCGAGATCGCGCGCGCGCTGGGTACGCGCCCGTCCTTCATCCTGCTCGACGAACCCTTTGCCGGCGTTGATCCGATCGCAGTGCTCGACATCCAGCGCATTATCCGATTCCTCAAGGAACGCAGTATCGGCGTGCTGATCACCGACCATAACGTGCGCGAGACGCTCGGCATCTGCGACCGCGCCTACATCATCAACGAAGGTGCGGTGCTGGCCTCGGGGCAGCCCGAGGAAATCGTCTACAATGACCGCGTGCGCCGTGTCTATCTCGGCGAGAATTTCCGCATGTAGCGCCCATTGCGGGCGTCAGCCAGGCAGGCCGCGGCGGCCTAATACGACGAGCGCGGACCGCGACCAAACATGAAGCCGACGCTGCAGCTACGGCTCTCGCAGCATCTCACGCTGACGCCTCAGCTGCAGCAGTCGATCCGGCTGCTGCAACTCTCCACCGTCGAGCTGAACCAGGAGATCGAGCGACTACTCACCGAGAATCCGATCCTCGAGCGCGACGAGCCAGAGTCCGACGCGACGCAGGGCCACGGCACCGCCGGCCGCGAGATGCAGGGCGAAGCGGCCGCATCGGATGAAGCGCAAGCGCCGGCGTCCGACTCTGCGCGCGAGGACGAACCGCCTGAAGCGCGCGGGGAATGGGGCACGGACTTCGCGCCAGCCTGGCGCGGGTCGGATGACGAGGACGACGGCGATCGCAGCTTCACCGCCCCGGACACCCCGACCCTGCGCGACCATCTCCTGTCGCAGCTCTCGCTCACCAACCTCGCGGAGCGCGATCGCACGTTGGTCGGCATCTTGGTCGACGCACTGAACGACGACGGCTACCTGACGCAGCCGTTGGAGGATATCGCGGCGCTGCTGCCGGCAGACGCCGAGGTGCATCAGGACGAGCTCTCGATCGCGCTGCGGCATCTGCAGAACTTCGAGCCGACCGGTGTCGGCGCACGCTCGCCCGGGGAGTGCCTCGCACTGCAGATCCGCGCGCGCCGCGAGCTCGGGCCACTCGAGCGCCTGGCGCTCGTGATCGTCGAAAGCCATCTCACTCTGCTCGCCAGCCGCGACTACGTGCGCCTGCGCAGCGCCACCGGCGCCAACGAAGAGCAATTGCGCGCGGCGCACCGCTTCATACGCGGATTGAACCCGCGACCGGGTGCTGCGTTCGCTCGCGTCGAGGCGCGTTACGTCGTTCCCGACGTGGTGGTGCGCAAGCTGAGAAATGTATGGCGAGTGAGCCTGAACGCCGAGGCCATGCCGCGGCTGCGCATCAACAAGCTGTATGCCGAGCTCGCGGCGAACGGCCGCACCGGCGGCAAGGCGCTCTCCTCGCAGATGCAAGAGGCCCGCTGGCTGATCAAAAACGTTCAGCAGCGCTTCGACACAATCCTGCGCGTCTCACAGGCGATCGTCGACCGCCAGCGGTACTTCTTCGAGCACGGCGAGGTCGCGATGCGCCCGATGGTATTGCGCGAGATCGCCGAGATTCTCGGTCTGCACGAAAGCACGATCTCTCGCGTTACAAACCAGAAGTACATGGCGACGCCGCGCGGCACCTTCGAGCTGAAATATTTTTTCGGCAGCCACGTCGCCACCGAGACTGGCGGCTCCGCATCCGCGACTGCGATCCGCGCGCTCATCAAGCAGCTCATCGCCGCCGAGAATTCGCGCGCACCGCTTTCGGATTCACGCATCTCGCAAATTCTGGGGCAACAGGGTATCGTAGTGGCGCGGCGCACAATTGCGAAATACCGGGAATCCCTTCATATTCCTCCGGTCAATCAGAGAAGGAGCCTGTAAGTCGCGGTATCGCGGCGGCCGGGCGCGCGCTTCACCCACCACCGAGGAGACACCGATGAATCTGAACGTGAGCGGTCACCATCTCGAGATCACGCCAGCGATTCGCGGATACGTGCAGTCCAAACTGGAGCGCATTACCCGGCATTTCGACCACGTGATTGACGCCCACGTCATCCTCTCGGTGCACAAGCTGCGCCAGAAGGCTGAAGTCACGCTACACGTGCGCGGCAAGGATCTGCATTGCGCTGCCGAGGACGGCGACCTGTATGCCGCGATCGACCTGCTGGTGGACAAGCTCGACCGCCAGGTGCTCAGGCACAAGGGCAAGGCTTTCGACAAGCCGCACGATGCACTCAAGCGCCAAGAGGTGGATTCCTAGGCCGTGGTGCGCGTGCACATTCACGGCCGGCGGCGACTGCGGCCGCACGCCTTGCGACTGACAATTCCTTACCTGACGCTCTCCGGACGCACCGCGCGGCGCGGCGCGTTGGGCTATAATTCGCGCCCTCTCAAACCCTCGCCCGCCGGAGCACGCTTGCGCTGTCGCGTTTTTCGCCGCCCGATGCGCCAGCCCGCCGGCCTCGCCGCATGAGCCTTGTTGCCAAGCTGCTACCCCCAGAAAACGTGCTGCTCGACCTGCCCGCATCGAGCAAGAAGCGCCTCTTCGAGCAGGTCGGATTGCTGTTCGAAAACAATCAGGGCATCGCGCGCAGCCTTGTCTTCGACAGCCTGTTTGCGCGTGAGCGCCTGGGCTCGACCGGCCTCGGCCAGGGCGTCGCGATTCCGCACGGCCGCATCAAGGGCATGAAAGACGCACTCGGGGCGTTCGTGCGGCTCGAAGAGCCAGTCGCGTTCGATGCGCCCGACGGCAAGCCGGTCAACCTGCTGTTCGTGCTTCTGGTCCCGGAGCAGGCGACCGAGAAGCACCTGCAGATTCTCTCGGAGCTCGCGCAGATGTTCAGTGACAAGGCGTTGCGCGAGGCGATGGCGTCCGCCAAGGAACCCGCGGCTCTCCATCAGATCGTGGCGACTTGGCAATCGGATGTTGCAGGTAAACGTCACGCAGTTGCATGACGACAACCGCGAGGCTCTGCTTCTCGCCTGGATCGCCGGGCGCGACGGCAGCACCGCGGTGCGGCGCGAAGCCGCCGTCTCGGCCGCGCTGATCGGCCACCTCAACCTCACCCACCCGAATAGCATTCAGGTTCTGGGCGCCTACGAAGCGCGGATGTTCGCCGGCTTCGAGGCCGCGGCGCGCGACGATTTTGTCGCGCGGCTCTACGGCTCGCCGCTCACCGCGGTGGTGCTGGTCGACGGCATCAGCGTGCCGCAGGAGCTGCTTGAGGGCGCGACGCGCACTCACACGCCGCTGTTCACCACGCCGATGCCCGCTGCGCGCGTGATCGAGCGGCTCGCTGGCTATCTTTCCAAGGCGCTCGCCGAATCGACGACGCGCCACGGCGTGTTCATGGACGTGCTCGGCCTGGGGGTGCTGATCACCGGAGAGTCCGGCGTCGGCAAGAGCGAACTCGGACTCGAGCTGATCAGCCGCGGTCACGGGCTGGTGGCCGACGACGTGGTGGAAATCTCGCGCCAGTCGGCGAACACGCTGATCGGACGCTGCCCCGGCATGCTGCGCGACTACCTCGAGGTGCGCGGCCTGGGGCTGCTCAATATCCGCACTATTTTCGGCGAGACGGCAGTGCGACCGAAGTTGAAGTTGAAGCTCATCGCCCACCTCGACAAGCCGGCGCCGGGCGGGCGCGACACGATCGCGAGGCTGCCGCTCGCCGAGCTCTCCGAGGACATCCTCGGTATCACCATCCGCAAGGTGATCATTCCGGTCGCCGCGGGCCGCAACCTCGCGGTGCTGCTCGAAGCCGCAGTACGCAACTACATTCTGCAGCTGCGCGGCATCGATTCCAACGCCGAGTTCATGGCGCGCCAGAGACTCGCGATCGAACGCGATTCCTGAGTCAACTCGCGGTGGCTGGCGGCGCTTCGCCCCTAACGGGGCACAGCGCCTGCTTCACGCTTGGTTTATCAGCAGTTGCTTGATGGGCAGAACGATCCGCGCGCGGTGCGGGGGCGGGCTCGCATCGCCCGCACGCGCCGCCTGCTTCGCTTACCGCAAGGCCCGCGCACGCGGGTACTTTTGCTTTGGGCAGGCCGAGCCGCTACAGTCGCGGCCAGTAATGCAGCTCATCCTGGTCAGCGGGCTTTCGGGCTCCGGCAAGAGCATCGCGCTCAACGTGCTGGAGGATTCGGGCTATTACTGCGTCGACAACTTGCCTGCGACGCTGCTTCTCGACGTGGCCGACTTTCTTGCAGCGGCCGGCCACGCGCGGGTCGCGGTGAGCGTGGATGCGCGAAGCGCCGCAATCGCGACACTCCCTGAGGTTGTGGCGCGCCTCAAGGGCCGCAACATCGAGACCCGGGTGCTCTACCTCGAAGCGGACACGCCGGCGCTGTTGCGCCGCTTCTCGGAGACGCGCCGCCGCCACCCGCTGGTCAGCCCCCAGCGCACGCTCTCGGAGGCGATCGAACACGAGCGCGAGCTGCTCGAGGAGGTCGCCGCGCTCGGTCACCGCATCGACACCAGCGACATGCGGCCCAAGGCGCTGCAGCACTGGGTCAAGGATCTGCTCAGTCTGTCGGGCAACGCGCTCGCACTGCTGTTCGAATCCTTCGCCTACCGTGACGGCATCCCGCTCGACGCCGACTGGGTGATCGACGCGCGCATGCTGCCAAATCCGCACTACGAGCCGCAGCTGCGTCCGCTCACCGGGCACGATGCGCCGGTGGCTGCGTACCTCGAGGCGCAGGAGCCAGTGCAGCGGCTGCTCGGCGACGTCGAGGGGTTTCTGCGCCGCTGGCTGCCGGAAATCGTGCGCGAGCATCGCAGCCATCTGACGGTGGCGATCGGCTGCACCGGCGGGCGGCACCGCTCGGTATACCTCGCCGAGCGGCTGGCGAGCGCCTTCCGCGGCGAGTGGCTGGTGCTGGTGCGCCATCGCGCGCTCGAGCGCCTCGCCTTGGGAGACCCGCCGTGAGCCGCCCGGTCACTCAGGAGATCGCGCTGTTTCCACTCAACGCAGTGCTGTTTCCGGGTGGTCTGCTGCCCCTCAGGGTCTTCGAGCAGCGCTACATGGATATGGCGAAGGCGTGCCTGCGCGATAACGTGGCGTTCGGCGTGTGCCTGATCCGCGAGGGGAACGAGGTCGGCGCGCCAGCCACGCCCGAGGACGTTGGCTGCCTGGCGCGCATCATCCAGTGGGACATGCAGCAGCTCGGCGTACTCAACATCACAGCGCGCGGCGAGCAGCGCTTTCACATCCAGCGCCGGCGCACCAACGCGAACGGGCTGCAGCGCGCCGAGGTCGAGCTGTTGCGCGAGGACGAAGACCTTGCCGTGCCGGACGAGTTCCTCTCCTGCGCGCGCGTGCTGCGGCTGGTGATCGAGGAGCACGGCGCGCGCCTCGTCGAAGCGCCATTTCGCTTCGATTCGAGCGCATGGGTGAGCGCACGCCTGACCGAGATCCTGCCGGTGCCGCTCGCTGCGAAGCAAAAGCTCATGGAGCTCACCAAGAGCCGCGAGCGCCTCGAGATCCTGCAGAAGTTCCTCGCCCAGCACGGGCTGATCGCGCGCAGCTAGGGAAGCTCTGCGCAAGTTCCGCGTGCGCGGCGGCGGTCCTCAGACGTTTTCTGCGCCCAGCGCAAGCTGCCCGAGCAGCGCCCTGACCGGCACCGGCACCGCAGCGCGCGCCCCGGCGCGCGGTGTGAACCAGCGCCTGCCTGGCGCCTCGGCGCTCGGCGCGGTCTTGGTGACCCGATACAGCGCTGGCCTAGCCTGGAGGCGGAAATGCGTGAAGCCATGCTCGAGCGGCTCGAGCCTGCGCACCGGTTCGACCTCCAAGCCGAACGCGCGCCGGCAAAACTCAGCGATACCGCGCGCCGGGGCCTCCGGAAAAGCCCACAGGCCGCCCCACAGCCCCGGCGCGGGGCGGCATTCGAGCAGCACTCGCCCTTGGCGCATCAGCACCAGCCAGGTCTTGCGTCGCAGCGGCATTTGCCGGCGCGGGCGTGGCGCCGGAAGCTCGGCCACGCGCCCGGTGCGCCGCGCGACGCAGCGCCCGGCGAGCGGGCAGACCTCGCAGCGCGGCGCCGTTCGCACGCACACCGTCGCCCCGAGATCCATCAGCGCCTGCGTGTAACGCTCGATGCCCCGTCGCGGCAGCAGGCGCTCGGCAAGCTGCCAGAGATGCGCTTCGACCGCGCGCACCCCGGGAAAGCCATCGACACCGAACGAGCGCGCCAGCACCCGCTTCACGTTACCGTCCAGGATCGCCTCGCGGCGACCGAAGGCGAACACTGCAATTGCCGCCGCGCTCGATCGACCGACCCCGGGCAGCTCGGCAAGTCCCTGCGCCGTGTCGGGAAAACGCCCGCCGAGCCCTTCGACGATGCCGCGTGCCGCGCAGTGCAGATTGCGCGCCCGGGCGTAATAGCCCAGCCCGCTCCAGAGCCTGAGCACCCCCTCCTCGCGCGCCTGCGCCAACGCTTCCACGTTCGGAAAGCGGGCGAGAAACCGCTCGTAGAAGGGAACTACGGCCGAGACCTGGGTCTGCTGAAGCATCACCTCGGAGAGCCAGATGCGGTATGGGTCGCGGCTCGACTGCCAGGGCAGATCGTGCCGCCCGCGGCGACGCTGCCAATTGATCAGGGTTTTGGCGAACTCGGACAAGGAGGAGAGGCCGATTCCGGAGTGCAAAGGCGCGGCGCGCAGTTTGACGCCATCGGGTCAAGCGGGCAACATCAGCGGGCTGCTTCGTTCCCGGGGTTGCGGTCAGATCACCATGCTTGCGTTCATCCTGCGCCGACTCGCACAGTCCGTGCTCGTCATGCTCGCGGTCGGCCTGATCGCGTTCTCGCTGTTTCGCTTCGTCGGCGATCCGGTGCTGTTCATGCTCGGGCAGGACTCGACGCCGGACGACCGCGAGCGCATCACCAAGCTGCTCGGCCTGGACCAGCCGTTCTACGTGCAGTACGCCAAGTTCGTCGGCCGCGCGGTGCAAGGCGACTTCGGCCTGTCGCTGCGCCAGGTGCAGCCGGTCTCGAGGCTGTTCGTCGAGCGCCTCCCCGCCACCCTCGAGCTGTCATTCGTCGCCGCCACGCTCGCGCTGCTGGCCGGGGTGGCGATGGGCGTGTACACCGCGCTGCGACGAAATACCTGGCTGACACAGCTCATGTTGGCGATATCGCTGATCGGCGTTTCGCTGCCGACTTTCCTCATCGGCATCCTCCTGATCCTGGTGTTCGCCGTGCTGCTCGGCTGGTTGCCCTCGTTCGGGCGCGGAGACACCGTGGCTATCGGCTGGTGGAGCACCGGCTTTCTCACCTGGAGCGGCATCAAGGCGCTGATCCTGCCCTCGATCACGCTGGGCCTGTTCCAGATGACCCTTATCCAGCGCTTGGTGCGCTCGGAAATGCTGGAAGTACTGCGCACCGACTACATCAAGTTCGCGCGCGCGCGCGGCCTCACAGACCGCGCGGTGCACTTCGGCCACGCGTTGAAGAATACGATGGTGCCCGTGATCACCATCACCGGGCTGCAGCTGGGCGCCATCATCGCTTTCGCCATCATCACCGAGACGGTGTTCCAGTGGCCGGGCATGGGATTGCTGTTCATCCAGGCCGTGGATTTCGCCGACGTGCCGGTGATGGCCGCCTATCTGTGCCTGATCGCACTGTTTTTCGTCGTCATCAATCTGATCGTCGACCTGCTGTACTACGCGGTCGATCCGCGGCTGCGCATCGAGCGCACGGCCGCACACTAGCAAGGAGTCGAGCATGAACCGACGCGTCGAACCCCGTCTCGAGAGCCCGGTTGAAAGCGTGCGCAAGTACCACGCGGAGCTGCAGGCGATCCGGCGCGACATCCATGCGCATCCGGAGCTCGCTTTTCACGAAAAGCGCACCTCGGAGATCGTCGCCGAGAAGCTGGCGAGCTGGGGCATCGAGGTGCACCGCGGCCTGGCGAAGACCGGCGTCGTCGGCGTCGTCAAGGGCCGCGCCCAGGCGAGCGGCCGAGCGATCGGCCTGCGCGCGGACATGGACTGCCTGCCGATGCACGAACTGGGCAATGTGCCGCACCGCTCGCAGCACGAGGGCCGCATGCACGCCTGCGGGCACGACGGCCACACCACCATGCTGCTGGGCTGCGCGCGCTATCTCGCCGAGAAGCGAAACTTCGACGGCACCGCCTACCTCATCTTCCAGCCCGCCGAGGAAGGCGGCGGCGGCGGACAAGTAATGGTCAAGGAAGGCCTTTTCGAGCGCTTTCCCGCCGACGAGGTCTATGGGCTTCACAACTGGCCGAGCCTGCCGCCGGGCAAGATCGCGGTGCGCCCGGGGCCGATGATGGCGGCCACGGACGAAATCCTGATCACGGTACGCGGGCGCGGCGGCCACGCCGCGATGCCTCACCTGGCCGCCGATCCGGTGGTCGCCAGCGCGCACATCATCAGTGCGCTGCAGACCATCGCCAGCCGCAATGCCCATCCGGTGGATGCCGTGGTGGTGAGCGTCTGCTCGATGCAGACCAGCCAGCTCGGGGCATTCAACGTGATACCTGATGCGGTGACGATGATCGGCACGGTGCGCAGCTTCCGGCCCGAGACGCGCGAGCTGGCCGAGCGACGCGTCCGCGAGATCGTGGCGGGCATCGCCGGCTCGCTCGGGGCGAGCGCGGAGATCGAGTACAAGCACGGCTACCCGGCTACCGTGAATTCGCCGCGCGAGTCCGAATTCGCGGCACGCGTCGGCGAGCGTATCTTCGGCAAGGGCAACGTGCTGCGCGACGAGGATCCGACGATGGGCGGAGAGGATTTCTCCTACATGCTGCTCGAGCGGCCCGGAGCCTACGTCTGGCTCGGTCAGGGCGGCGGCCCGCTAGGCTGCTCGCTGCACAACTCGCACTACGACTTCAACGACGACGTGATCCCGCTTGGCGCCGGCTACCTCGCCGCCTTGGTCGAGGAGGGTTTGCCGCTGAAGTGAGCGCGTCCTTGTAGACGCGCCCGGCTTTCATCACCAGCGCGATGCCGGTCTCGGGCGCCGCGAGCGGCGCCAGGTCGCGCGTCGGGTCGCCGTCCACCACGAGCAGATCCGCCCATGCGCCTTTGACGATGACGCCGGTGCGGCCTGCCTGGTTCATCATCTCGGCCGCCACCGAGGTGGCGCTCTGCAGGATCTCCACCGGCGACATTGCGGGCAGCCGCAGCGCGAACTCGGTGCTCTGGCGCACGTGCATCTCGCCTAGCAGATCGGTGCCGAAGGCGATCGGCACGCCCGCCGCCCTGGCGATGCGGATCGCCTCGACGCCGCGGTCTCGCACCACGTCGAGCTTCTCGCGCAGCGGCGCCGCAAGCGCGAGGCCCCCGGCGCCCTCGCCGATCGCGGCGTAGGTCGCAAGCGTCGGCACCAGGTACGCGCCGCAGCGCTTCATCGCCTTCGCTGTCGCCTCGTCGAGCAGGTTGCCGTGCTCGATCGAGCGCACTCCGGCCTGCACCGCGCGAGTAATCGAGCGCGGCGAATAGGCATGCGCCATGACGTAGGTGTTCGCGGCATCGGCTTCCTCGCAGATCGCGCGCAGCTCATCCACCGAGTATTGCGTGCCCTCGATCGTATCGGTCGGGCTCATCACGCCGCCGCCGGCCATCACCTTCACCTGGTTGGCGCCGTTGCGGAGCTGCTCGCGCGCAGCGCGGCGCACCTCGCCCACGCCGTCGGCGACCGCGCCGTAAAGGCCAAGCCCGGCGCAGGTGCAGATCATCGTGCGTGCTCCCTTCGGGCGCACGTCACCGTGCCCGCCGGTCTGGGTGATCGGCCAACCCGCGATGAACAGGCGCGGGCCCGCGAACAATCCCCGCTCGACGGCTTCCTGCAGGCCGAAGTCCGCCCCGCAGGCGTCGCGTACCGAGGTGAATCCCCTGAGAAGCATGCTCTCGAGCACGCCCTTCGCCTGAGCGGTGATCAGCGACGGCGGCTGCAGCGCAAGGCGCAGCACGTCGTGATGTACGGCCGTGACATGCACGTGCGCATCGATCAGCCCGGGCAGCAGCACCCGCCCGTCGAGCTCATAGCTGCGTGCCTCGTCCACGCGAAGCGCCTCGTAGGTCACGTGCGCGATGCGTTCGCCCTCGACCACGACCGTCGCGCCCGGGCGCAACACGCCCTTGCGGCTATCGAACAGCCGCGCGTTCCGTAGCACGACTCGGTTCATGGTTTCAGGAATCCTGAAGCACTCTTTGTTGCAGTGCCGCAATTCCATTCGGTCGCCGGCAGGTCCATGCTCTGGCGGCCCGTCCCCCGGTCATCGTGCGCGGGTCCAACGCGATCGTCCCACAGGCACACCCATCCCCTCGGCTCCCCTTTTTCGCCCGCGAGTTTCGCGTAAGATTGCGCGCTCGGCAACGCCGAATTCACTTCCGGGAGGAGACCCATGCGACTCAAACGCCTGTTCGCTGCTGCGTTCGCCACTGCGGCGCTCGCAACTGCACTGCCCTCGGCCGCCGCCACCCTGAAATGGGCTGCGCAAAACGACATCCTGACGCTCGACCCGCATTCGCAGAATCACGCCACCACCAACGGCATCATGCAGCACACCTATGAAGGCCTGGTGCGCTACGACAAGAATTTCGCGGTCGAGCCCTGCCTGGCGACGAGCTGGGAGCTGCTCTCGCCGACGCATTACCGCTTTAAGCTGCGCAAGGACGTGAAGTTCCACGACGGCTCGCCGCTCACCGCCGACGACGTTGTGTTCAGCTACCACCGCATCCTGCAGCCGCAGGGCACCATGCAGATCTACGTCGCCGGCGTGAAGGAAGTAAAGAAGGTCGACGACCACACCGTCGACATGATGCTCGCTGGCCCGAGCCCGATCCTGCTCCGGAACCTGGTCGATTTCCGCATCATGAGCAGCGGCTGGGCGGCGAAGAACAAGTCGGAGAACGTGCAGAACTACGTGGCGAAGGAGGAATCCTACGCCTCGCGCAACACCAATGGCACCGGTCCCTACATGGTCAAACTTTGGGAGCCCGACAAGCGCATCGTGATGCAGGCGAACCCCAATTGGTGGGACAAGCTCGATGGCAACGTGACCGAGGTGATCTACACGCCGATCAAGGCCAACGCCACGCGCATCGCGGCGCTGCTCTCTGGCGACGTGGACATCGTCACCGACCTGCCCACGCAGGACGTCGCGCGCCTGCGCCAGGATCCCAAGCTCAAGGTGCTCGACGGCCACGAGGTGCGCACTATCTTCATCGGCCTCGACCAGCACAGCGACGAGCTGCTCTACTCCAACGTCAAGGGCAAGAACCCGTTCAAGGACATCCGCGTGCGTAAGGCGCTGAACATCGCGGTGGACCGCGAGGCGATCAAGCGTGTCACCATGCGCGGCCTGTCGGTCCCTGCGGCGATCATGGTCGCGCCCGGGGTGCACGGCTACAGCACTGAGATCGACAAGGTGTCGCCGGTGGACGCTGCAGGCGCGAAGAAGCTGCTCGCCGACGCGGGGTATCCGAACGGCTTCGAGTTCGGCCTGGACTGCCCCAACAACCGCTACGTCAACGACGAGGAGATCTGCCAGGCGCTGGTGGGTATGTGGGCGCGCATCGGCTTGACCGCAAAGCTCAACGCGCAGCCAATGGCCACCTTCATCCAGAAGATCCAGAAATTCGACCACGCGGCCTACATGCTGGGCTGGGGGGTGGCAACCATGGACGGCCTGTATACGCTGCAGTCGCTGGTGCGCACCAAGACCACGGGCGCGGACGGCAGCTTCAACCTCGGCCGAATCAGCGACCCAAAGCTCGACGCCCTGATCGAAGCGCTGAAGATCGAGACCGACGTGCAGAAGCGCGACGGCATTCTGCGCGAGGCGCTGGTGATGACGCGCGACAGCTACTACTACGTGCCGCTGCACCACCAGCTGCGCCCCTGGGCGATGAAGAACAACATCAGCACGGTGCACAAGGCGGACGACCGGCCGGAGTCGCGCTTCGCGCGCGTCAACTGACCGGCCGGGGTCCGGGCGATGGCCGCGGTTGAGGGCTGGCTGCGGCGCGCATGGGACCACGACCTGGCGTGGAGCTTCAGGCGCTCGCCGGTCACCATCATTGCCGCGCTCCTGACGCTGGTGTGCGTCGGGAGCGCGGTGTTCGCGCCCTGGATCGCGCCGCAAAATCCATTCGACAGTGCGACGCTTAACCTGACCGACGGCTTCACGCCGCCGGCCTGGTCCGACAAGGGCAGCGCCAAGTACCTGCTCGGCACCGACGACCAGGGGCGCGACATCCTGTCGACCATCATGTACGGCGCGAGGATCTCGCTGGGCGTCGGCGTCGCCGCGGTGCTGTTCTCGGCCGTGATCGGCGTGTCGCTCGGACTGCTGTCGGGCTACCTCGGGGGGCGGCTCGACGCCTTCATCATGCGCGTAGCCGACATCCAGCTGTCCTTCCCCGCGATCCTGATCGCGCTATTGATCGACGGCGTGGCACGCGTCGCGCTGCCGCGCGCGCTGCACGACGAGCTCGCCGTCTACGTGCTGGTGCTGGCGATTGGCGTTTCCGGCTGGGTACAGTACGCGCGCACCGTGCGCGGCTCCACGCTGGTGGAGAAGAGCAAGGAGTACGTGCAGGCGGCGCGCGTCATCGGCCGCCACCCGGTTGCCATCATGCTGCGGCACGTGCTGCCCAACGCCACCGGGCCGGTGCTGGTCATCGCCACCATTCACATCGCCACCGCCATCATCACCGAGGCGACGCTCTCCTTTCTCGGCGTGGGCGTGCCGCCGACGCAACCATCGCTGGGCACGCTGGTGCGCATCGGCAATGATTTCCTCATCTCGGGTGAGTGGTGGATTACGGTGTTTCCGGGCCTCGCGCTGGTGGTGCTGGTGCTGTCGGTCAACCTGCTCGGGGACTGGCTGCGCGACGCGCTCAACCCGAAGCTTCGTTAGCCAACGCGATGGCCAGCGCGCTTCTCGATGTCAGCCGCCTGCGCGTCGAGTTTCCGACGCGCCACGGCACTCTGGTGGCGGTGGACGATGTTTCGTTCTCGATTGCGCCGGGCGAAGTGCTCGGCGTGGTCGGCGAATCGGGTGCCGGCAAGTCGATTACGGGCACGGCCATCATTGGCCTGCTCGAGCCCCCGGGACGCATCGCGGCGGGCGAAATCCGGCTCGAGGGCGAGCGCATCGACAACCTGCCGAACGAGACCATGCGCCGCATTCGCGGGCGGCGCATCGGCGCGATCTTCCAGGATCCGCTCACCTCGCTCAATCCGCTCTACACCGTCGGCGAGCAGCTCGTCGAAACCATCCTCACGCACCTGCCGATTGATCGCGGCGCCGCGCGCGCGCGCGCCGTCGCGCTACTGGACGAGGTCGGGATCCAGGGCGCCGGGTCGCGCCTGGGGCACTACCCGCACCAGTTCTCGGGCGGCATGCGCCAGCGCGTGGTGATCGCGCTTGCGCTGTGCGCCGAGCCCCGGCTGATCGTCGCCGACGAGCCCACCACGGCGCTCGACGTGTCGATCCAAGCGCAGATCATCGCGCTGCTCAAGCGTCTGGCGCGCGAGCACGGCACCGCAGTGATGCTGATCACGCACGACATGGGGGTCATCGCCGAGACCGCCAACCGGGTCGCGGTGATGTACGCCGGTCGCATCGCCGAGATCGGGCCGGTAGGCGAGGTGATCCACGCGCCGCGCCATCCCTACACCGTGGGCCTGATGGGCTCGATTCCCAAGGTCGGCAAGGGGCTCGGCAAGCGCCACGCCAGGCTTACGCAGATCGAGGGCGCGATGCCGCGCCTGAACGCAATTCCGCCGGGCTGCGCCTTCAACCCGCGCTGCCCGAAGCGCTTCGAGCGCTGCATGGTCGACCAGCCATCCGCGATGCGCGTCGGCAACAATCTCGCCGCCTGCTGGCTGTATGCCGAAACCGCGCGCTGAAGCCTCCGCGAGCGCAGCCACGCTGGCCGAGCGCCCGTTGCTGCGGCTGCACAAACTCGGGCGCGACTTCGACGTTTCGCGGCCGTGGCTAAACCGGGTGATCGAGGGCAGACCGCGCCAGCTGCTGCGCGCGGTGGACGGCGTCTCGCTCGAAGTGCGCCGCGGCGAGACCCTTGCGCTGGTGGGCGAATCGGGCTGCGGCAAATCGACCGTGGCCCGCCTCATCGTCGGCCTGTACGCGCCTTCGCGCGGGCATGTCGAGTTCGATGGCCTCGACCTGAGCGAGCGGCGTAACGCCGATGAGGCCCGCGGCCAGCGCCGGCGCATGCAGATGATTTTTCAGGACCCCTATGCGAGCCTCAATCCGCGCTGGCGGGTGCGCGACATTGTTGCCGAGCCGATCCGGGTGCTCGGCCTCGCCGCCTCGAAGGACGAGGAGCTCGCGCGTGTCGGCGCGTTGCTGCGCCAGGTCGGGCTCTCGCCCGACGACGGCGAGAAGTATCC
>Ga0214471_10000644_pt1 | contig 28659 bp, 28 predicted proteins | sample RVTome_5_FD_207665 | JGI IMG/M metagenome (GOLD analysis project Ga0214471, IMG submission 207665) | Soil microbial communities from uranium-contaminated site in the Upper Colorado River Basin, Wyoming, United States - RVT142D155 | ecosystem: Environmental > Terrestrial > Soil > Contaminated >... | reverse complement strand
GCTCGAAGGCGCGCTCAAGCTCAAGGAGATCTCCTACATCCACGCCGAGGCCTACCCAGCCGGCGAGCTGAAGCACGGCCCGCTGGCGCTGGTCGACGCCGACATGCCGGTGATCTGCGCCCTGCCGCGCGGCCCGCTGCTCGACAAGGTGCTGTCGAACCTCCAGGAGGTCCGCGCCCGCGGCGGCCAGCTGTTCCTGTTCAGCGACAAGGACGTGCGCATCGAGCTCGACAACTTCGAGAACCTCACCCTCTCCGACATCGGCACCACCACCGCGCCCATCATCTACAGCGTGCCGCTGCAATTGCTCGCCTACCACGTCGCCGTCCTACGCGGCACCGACGTCGACCAGCCGCGGAATCTCGCCAAGTCCGTCACCGTGGAGTGACGCCGTTCGGCGCCCACGGGCGCTGATATCCGGGAATAAAGTCTGTCGGACTATCCTTCGCAGGAGCTGACGCCGTTTACGAATTTCGGCCAACGGCTCAGCTGCTCGCCCACTAAAACCGCTATCCCAGTCGACTGGGCTTTACCGCGGCCTTGAAAAACCGGTTTTCTTCGTAGGGCGGCCGCTTTTGCCGTCGACTACAGGCGGCGTTGGGCATCTTCATTGCAGCTTTTAAGGAAACCCTGACGCGCTGAGCGCGATGGCTGTCGTGATGGCAGCCATCACCGTCGAACGTCTCGCACCGGCCGGTGAGCGCGTCGCGCGAGCCATCGGAGCCGTCGTCGTCGGGGCGGGGTTGTTCCTGATCGCGCGCGCAGCCGCGCTCAGATGAGCGTGGCTCCGCCGCCAGGCGGGCCGAAGGCCAAGTCCGAAAACGGCTAGTTTTTGGGCCGATGGGGCGTATCATTGCGCCCATGGAACAGGCCTCCTCCATGCATCTGGACTTCGCCGCCTGCGACCGGGCCCGCCTCGCGCAGGACCCGCGTTTCGACGGGCGCTTCTTCATCGGCGTCACGTCCACCGGCATCTACTGCCGGCCCATCTGCCCCGCGCCCACCGCGAAGCAGCGCAACGTGCGCTATTTCCCCACCGCCGCCGCGGCGGCTGAGGCGGGTTTCCGCCCCTGCCTGCGCTGCCGGCCCGAGGCGGCGCCTGGCACGCCCGCCTGGCTCGGCACCTCCGCCACGGTGCGCCGGGCCTTGAGGCTCATCCAGGAAGGGGCGCTCGATACCGAGAGCGTGGATCACCTGGCGACGCGACTCGGCATCGGACCGCGCCACTTGCACCGGCTTTTTGTACAGCATGTTGGAGCTTCCCCGCTGGCGGTGGCCCAGACCCGGCGGCTGCACTTCGCGAAGCACCTCATTGATGACACCCGGCTGGCCATGACGGACATCGCGTTCGCCAGCGGTTTCGGCAGCCTCCGCCGTTTCCACGACGCGTTCCGCCAGACCTATGGCCGCACGCCCCGGGACCTGCGCCGCGAGCGGCGCCCGGAGACGGCGCAGGGCGATGCCCTGAGATTGCGGCTCGCCTACCGTCCGCCCTACGATTGGACTGCCCTCCGTGAGTTCCTGGCTACCCGCGCGCTGCCCGGCATCGAGCGCGTGGAGAAGGACGCGTATTTCCGCAGCGTGCTGGTGGGCAAGGCCCAGGGCTGGATAGAAGTGCGGCCCGTGCCCAAGGTGGACGCGCTGGAGCTGGCGGTGCACGGGCTCGGGCCCGAGGCGCTGTTCGGCGTGGTGTCCCGCGTGCGCCAGATGTTCGATCTCTCGGCGGACCCCAAGGACGTGCGGGAGGTGTTGAAGAAGGACGTGCGTTTCGCGCCGCTCCTGCGGCGCCGTCCGGGCCTGCGGGTACCCGGTGCCTGGGATCCGTTCGAGATCGCGGTGAGAGCGGTCTTGGGCCAGCAAGTGAGCGTGGCGGCGGCGCGCACGTTCGCCGCGCGCATCGTCGCGGCTTACGGCGTGCCGCTGGCCTCACCCGCCGAGGGCCTGACCCATCTCTTCCCCGGACCGCAGGCACTGGCCGCCGCGGACCTCACGGGCATCGGCCTCACCAAGGCCCGGGCCCTGACCCTGAACGCGCTGGCGGCGGCGGTGCGGGACGGGGACGTGAGTTTCGATGCCGCCGGCGAGGAAGTGCGTGCCGCGCTCACGGCGCTGCCCGGCATCGGCGACTGGACCGCGGAATACATCGCCATGCGCGGCCTCTCCGATCCGGACGCGTTCCCGGCTCAGGACCTGGTGCTGCGCCGCATGGCGGGCCGGAAGAAAGCACTCGGCACCAAGGAATTGATGAAGGTCGCCGAGACTTGGCGACCCTGGCGCGCCTACGCAGTGCTGCATCTGTGGCGCACCGCATCCGAGGCCAAGCCATCGCAGAAGCCACTGCGCTCGGCATGACTTCGTCTAGCCTCATTTCGCTGCGCAATCCTGCTCCGCGATGCGCCTTAGCTCGCGACGCTTCTGACAGAGATTTTTAGGAGAAGACCATGAATGACATCGAGACCCTGTATCACCATACCCTCGCCAGCCCCATCGGCGACCTCTTGCTGGTGGGCGACGAGGACGCGCTGCACGGCGTGTATTTCCAGGCGGGCCCGCGCCCGACCAAGCCGCGCAAGGAATGGCAGCCTTCCGAGAAGCCGTTCCGCGAGGTCACGCGCCAGCTCAAGGCCTACTTCACCGGCAAGCTGACGACGTTCGACCTGCCGCTCGCGCCCGCGGGCACCGAGTTCCAGCTCAAGGTGTGGAAGACGCTGCAGACCATCCCCTACGGCAAGACCTGGTCCTACGGCGAGCTGGCGCGCAAGATCCGCCGTCCGGCGGCGTCCCGCGCCGTGGGTGCGGCCAACGGCCAGAACCCCATCCCGGTGATCGTGCCCTGCCACCGGGTCATCGGCGCCGACGACTCCCTCACGGGCTTCGGCGGCGGCCTGCCCATCAAGCAGAAGCTGCTGGCCCTGGAAGGGGCTCTCCCGGGGGGTGCGCAGGTAAAACTCTTCTGAAGCCATCCCTCTCCCTTCGGGAGAGGGGCGGGGTTGTTTCTGATCATGCGAGCAGCCGGGCTCGGATGACGCATCGTGCCGCGTCGTGCGGCTTCAATCGAGTCTGAACCTGGACACTGTTACGCTGCCGGCTTGAAAGTGATCCGGCCACCTTTACCGGCCTTCTTGTGCGGCTTCACCACGATCTCGATGTCACGATCAAACGCGGTGAGAAATCCCATGAGCCGATCGACAGAGTATTCGCGGAAATTGCCTTTGAACAGGCGCGACACCTCGGGTTGGCTGATGCCCATGCGTTCTCCCGCTTGCGATTGCGTCAGTTTCCGCTCATGGGTAAGCCGATAGATTTCAGAGACGATTTGTGCCTTGAGGAAATGGGCCTCGGCGTCTGGCAGGCCGAGGTCGGCAAAAATATTTCCGCTGCTCATTTCGACTTTGATTTTACGGGTCATGGCTTCTGCTCCTCTTTAAACCGCTCGGCGTGATCGGACACGGCGTCTTTCAGCCGGCGTTTGATGAGATCGATGTCGCTCTTGGGGGTGGCGATTCCTCGCTTCGACTTTTTCTTGAAGGCGTGTAATACATAGACCGCCTCTTGAAAACGCACCGTATAAACGGTCCGATAGGTGTTTCCATCAAAATCTTCGATCAGCTCCACTATTCCGCTGCCGATCCCCTTGAGTGGTTTCGCCGAGGGCGGGTGCTGGCCCGTCTGTGCGAGGAACAACTCGAACCCCAACGTGTCCTGCACACGTGGTGGAAACTCGCCGTAATTCCTTTTGCTCGATGCCACCCAGAGTAAAGGGCGAATCGGACGTGTGATGTTCGCCATCGATTGGTATTATGAGTATGTACTCATATCTTGTCAAGTGGACGGTGCCATACCAGACACAAAGACGAATTTTGATATATCCCTATATTGAGCCTGAAACAATAGCCTACCACTGTGATCATGCTGAATCTGGTAAAACTCGAAACCTGCTTCTTAGCGAGGCTTCCTCCGGAAATCATTTTCGCGCGCGACCAGTTCGTCGGGCGCGCGCTGTCGATGCTTCACGCGCAGCCGGCCCATGCCTGGACCGTCGATGAACTCGCGCGCAAGGTGGGCTTATCGTGCTCGGCGTTGGCGCAACGGTTCACCGACCTGCTGGGACAGCCGCCCATGCAGTACGTGGCGCGGTGGCGCCTGCAACTCGCGGCGCAGGAACTCTTGATCGGAAGCAAATCACTCGCCGCGATAGCGGAGCAGGTCGGCTACGATTCGGAGGTGGCCTTCAATCGGGCATTCAAGCGCGAATTCGGAATGCCGCCGGCTGGCTGGGGAAAGAACCCGTAGTAAGGCGGATGTCGCCGGTGCACCCGCGAAGGGGATGCAACCTGCGGGCGGGACAACGGTAAATGCTTAAAGACTTACATCGAGTCTGACCCTATCGGTCGACTATCGGTTCGATCGGTCCGTGTGTAAAGGCTTGATTTCGTATTGTCAGCGGAACATGCTTGGCGGCAGAAAGAAACCAGCTTCAATCGAAGCTGACCCTATTGGTCTAATTTCAGTCCAACACGCTGAGTTCGCAAAGCTGGTTTCGGACTCATGAAATCACTGATTGAGACCTTGGATGAATGCCCGATGATAAATCAAGAAATAGAAAAATTAGGCCTAGTAGATAAGCCTGTAACTGTTGTTACAGATCAATTTCTAACTAAGTCGGTGGAAGAAGCGAACTTCCAGCATCATTTGTTTCGAAATACGGGGGCAAAAAATCTTACGTATAAAAACTGCGACTTTTCGTACTGCGTATTTGAGCGCGCCTATTTTCACGGCTGTAACTTCATAAATTGCAAGTTTGTTGGTGCGCGATTCACCGAATGCAATTTCCGAGGCGCTACATTCGATGGGTGCGAATTTGAGTATGCGGTGTTTAGCTCTACGCTGATATCACATAAAGAATTACTTAAGAACCTGCCTGCTTGGCCAAACGTAAAACGTGAATTACTACGGGGGCTTAGAATCAATGCTGAGCGCACCGGTGATGCAGAGGCCGCGAAGATATTTGTTCGGGAAGAGCTCAGTGCATCACGCGAGCATCTGCAGAAAGCAAGGGAAGCCAAAGAGAGGTATTACGCACAGAAGTATAAAGGGTTCACTAAAAAAATCGCTGTTTACTTGGATAGCTTTTGGACTTGGCTCGATTGGCATCTATGGGGCCATGGTGAATATCCGGGCAGATTGATCAGAACGATTTCAATTGGCCTAGTAGCTGCCGCCCTCTATCGTCTTTATGCGGACCAGGAAGTTTCTGGTGCTACATCTCTGACGCACGTTATGTCAATGTTTTTAGCCTACTTCCGTGATGTCTGCTATGCCTTCCTTGGCGTCGTACCAGAGAGTTTTCCGATTGCGTTGGCGTCTGTCCTGTCGCTCTTTCGATATGTCGTGCTCGGACTATTTATTAGTGTGTTATACAAAAGGCTGGCGAGGAGATGAATAGCAAAAGATACGCGCTATATATTTATGGTTCCACCGCTAGGGGAGATGCAGTGGAAGATAGCGATGTGGATGTGCTTGTTGTCATGGAGGACAAGAATGACGTCCATATACAAGATATCCCGGTTCCAGAAACAGCGGGCTTGATTAGAAAGAAGCCTGATCTTTCTTACTATAGTGTGGGTCGACTGCGTAGCATGTATCGCTCTGGCCACCTTTTTGCGTGGCATCTATATAACGAGGCAAAATTTCTCGAGGTAGGAACCGACTATCTATCAGAACTGGGGAAGCCAAGAAATTATGAATCGTTCGATGAAGACACAACGCCGCTATTCGATCTGTTATGCTCGATCAAACATGAGTTGGCTATATCCCGAGATAATCTAATTTATGAGGCCGGTTTGGTGTACGTATGTACGAGGAACATTGCGATGTGTGCGTCGTATTTTACTTCTGATGGGCTGACATTCTCCGCGTATGCACCGTATATGCTTGGATATTCGGATAACCCATTCCCATTACCCAGAGAACGCTTCGATACACTGCGGCGAGCAAGGCTAGCCGGTACACGAGGTCTAGAAGCGTGGTCACTCGATGGTGACGTTTTATTAGAGGATCTGCAAAATGTACAGGATTGGGCATACAAGGAATTAACGCGTATAAAAAGGTTGAGTGCACAATGAAATCCCGATTTATTAACAGAGTCAAAATCGAAAGGAAGGTGCTCCGGTTGATCAATGATGGATGCGGTATGCCAAGCCTCAATGGTCTTACTGGCAATGCTATTGCGTCATGGCAATCGGTGAATTCGAAAGCCAACGATGAGATTGCGGAGATACTGAGGCACTTATCTAAAAAAGCGCAGATTGAAGCGGATGCCAGTAGGGATGTTTTTGATGCAAAGGAATTGGCGGAGCTGAGTTCTATCGATGATTATCTCAGTCTACTGAAGGGCAGACTAAGGAATTAAATGTGCCAGGCTCGATTCTCGACACGGACCAGCTGAATCTTCCAGCCTCAACGATCATTGCCGATGAGTTCGGCATAGAAAAAACAACCGGCTGGCTTAGCTTTTGCCATGCATGAGGTATTTGAGCAACGGTGTGATCAAGAGCAGCAACACCCCGGCGCCGAGCGAGCTGCCGACGAGAAACCAATACAAGGGAATGCTTGAACCGGCCAGCAGGCTTTCCAGTATGCCGGCCAGGTAATTGGCGATGGCGTTCGCGGCGAACCAGATGCCCATCATGACCGCGGCGAGACGCACCGGCGCGACTTGGCTGACCAGGGAAAGGCCGATCGGCGACAGGCACAGTTCGCCCATCGTGTGCAGCAGATATACGAAGAACAGCCATTGCGGCCCGACTTTGCCCAAGGTCTCGGCGCGGCCCTGAGCGATCGCCAGCACGATAAAGCCGGCGCCCATGATGAGAATCCCCACGCCCATCTTGGCGGACACGGGCAGCGCGAATCGGGACCGGTCCCAGCGCGTCCACAGGATGGAAAACAGCGGCCCGAGCAGCACGATCAGCAACGGGTTGATGCCCTGGAAATAGGACGCCGGGATTTCCCAACCGAGCAGCGCGCGATCGGTCAGCCGGTCGGCAAACAGGTTCATGGTGCCGCCCGCCTGCTCGAAGCCCATCCAGAAGAAAATCACGAAGACACCCACGATCACGATGGCCAGCACGCGATGCCACTCCTCGCGGGTACAGGTCCTTTGCTGCCACGCGAGAAAAGCGATGAAGGCCGCGATGGGAATGCCGACCTTAAGCTCCGTGCCGATACGGTTCCAAAGCGGCGTAAGCGCGCTGCCCGCGCCGATCACGGCGTACACGAGCGGGATCATGAGGGCGCTGACGAGCCCGATATGCCACCAGGCACGGCGGTCGAGCCGGTCCTGGCCGGGCGGCAGTCCCACCTTGCCCAGCTTGTGCTGGCCGCGCACGAACCACGTCACCGCGAACAACATGCCGACGCCGGCGGAGCCAAAGCCCCAATGCCAGCCGATCTTCTCGCCCAGCGTGCCGGCGATCAGCGGCGCGAGGAACGCCCCCAGATTGATGCCGATGTAGAAGATGGTGAAACCGCCGTCGCGCCGCGGATCGTGCTCGCGGTAGAGCGAGCCGAGCAGCGTGGAGATGTTGGGCTTGAAGAAGCCGTTGCCGACGATGATCAAGCCCAGCGCCGGCATCAGCAGCGCGGGAAACGCCATGGCAAAGTGGCCCATGGCCATGACCAGGCCGCCAATCAGGATCGCCTTGCGGTAGCCGAGATAGCGGTCGGCCAGATAGCCGCCGACGATCGGCGTGAGATACACCAGGGCGGTGTACGTCCCGTATATGGCGAGCGCATCGCTGCGCGGATAGCCCAGCGCGTTGACCAGGTACAGCACCAGCAGCGCGCGCATGCCGTAGTAGCTGAAGCGTTCCCACATCTCCGTGAAGAACAGCGTGGGCAAGGCGGCGGGGTGACGCTCGCCATGGGGGGCGGCGTACGGGGGCGTAGCTCCGGTGACGCGGGTGGTCATGTCTCGATTCCCCGGGGATAAGGTGCGCCGTATTATCTACTGCACTCTCCATCCGTGTCGCGTTTTCGGCCTGGTTTCAAATCGGCCATAAACAGAGATTCATTAAGTGTTCAAGAGATCGACAAGGTGCTGTCGAACCTCCAGGAGGTCCGCGCCCGCGGCGGCCAGCTGTTCCTGTTCAGCGACAAGGACGTGCGCATCGAGCTCGACAACTTCGAGAACCTCACCCTCTCCGACATCGGCCCCACCACCGCGCCGATCATCTACAGCGTGCCGCTGCAGCTGCTCGCCTACCACGTCGCGGTGCTGCGCGGGACCGATGTCGACCAGCCGCGGAATCTGGCGAAGTCCGTTACCGTGGAGTGATGTTGTTCGGCGCACACGGACGCCACGATAGCCGGCTCCTGGGTTATGCGGCAAGCCCCTTCTGCCGCATGCACCAAATTCACTCCTGGACGCAGGACGGACGCTTTGCCATGATTGCCCGAGGTGATTGTGCGCTAGACGGAATATCATGGTATATACGTTGATTATTTGCTCCTATTTTCCTACTTTCAGTATAAGATTTGTCGTGTAAATACGTGCCCACGAGCATAGCAGCGGCGCAATTTGACTATAACGATAACAAGAAGGTGGACAGAGCCTATGGAAAAAAACGAGACTGTTATCCCATTTCTGAAATGGGCCGGCGGGAAGCGCTGGCTTGTTTCGTCCTATCCAGAGATTCTTAACCGTCCCTATAATCGATATATCGAGCCCTTTCTTGGAAGCGGAGCTGTCTATTTCCACTTGGCCCCAGAGCGATCGATACTTGCTGATCGAAATAAAGAACTAATTGAAACATATCAAGCCATAAAAGATGCTTGGAGAAGTGTTGAAAGGGAACTGGCCAAGCATCAACGCAATCATTCAAAGAATTACTACTATGTAGTTCGTGATTCAAAGCCACGGACCGCCCACGCGCGAGCGGCACGGTTTATCTACCTAAACCGAACCTGTTGGAACGGCTTATATCGTGTGAACCTAAATGGGGAGTTCAATGTCCCACTTGGAACAAAAACAAACGTCGTTCTGGAGTCGGACAACTTTCATAGTGTTTCGAATTTATTGAGGACAGCGGATCTTAGGGTAGGAGATTTTGAACCGATTATCAATAAGGCACGCAAAAATGACCTCATCTTTATTGATCCGCCGTATACCGTAAAACACAACCTCAATGGTTTCGTTAAATATAACGAGACTCTTTTTTCTTGGGAAGATCAAATCAGATTACGTGACTGCGTACTTAGGGCAACGGAGCGAGGAGCATCTGTGGTCCTTACAAACGCTTACCACCAATCAGTAAGAAAGCTGTACAGAAAAATTGGCCAGCATCGCCGGCTAATAAGGGCAAGCGTGTTGGCTGCTGATCGCGAAAAAAGAAAGTTATGTGACGAATTGTTGGTAATCGTTGAATAGTTTCTCGATAAAAAATGAATCTGTAAGGCAAAAAAGGATCGCAGTGAAAAAGGAACCCAAAATAGACAGCGTTTCTGTGATCGTGCCCACCAATCCATTCGTTCTGCGAACGGGAGAAAAGGTTTGCCTTTGCGCGCTTGATGTCGAAAAGCTGATGCAGTGGTGGCCAGGGTTACCGCATTTCCCACATCGTAATGCGAAGAAAGTTAAGTCGATCCAACGCTCGCTGGATTGGAAACGAGTAGCCCATATTGCAGCTTACCTTCTCCAAGAAGAATTGATCGACGCTCCCGCGATGATCGAGAAGTACTTCACCGAGATTTATGAGCCGCGACAAAATGAGCCAGGACGTGAATGGCCCCCGAAAGTAAACAAGGTTGTTGGTTTTTCACGAAGCGTGTATCCAACTTTTTCCAATATTCTAGTACACGTAAACGGTGCGCAGCTCATCGAAGACCCGGATAAACTTGGTTCAGGCACGTTAAAAATTAATCCTGATTCGGAAGACCTCGCCGTGACCGTGATAGATGGCCAACATCGGGTTAACGGCGCGTATTTAGCGCTTATGGTTAAACGCGAAACCAACCAAACTGCCGAGTTTGATCTCCCTGCGCAGGTCTTTATCGACTTAGACCAGCCGAGAGGTCCTCCACGGAAACAGGCACAAATATTTATCGATGTTAACTTCTACCAAAAGAAGGTTGATCGATCACTTGTTGCCGATTTATTTCCAACGGCGAGAGGTGAGGCCACATCTACAGACGATAAGGATCGCGCTCAAGATATCGCGCGCAAGCTGATGCTTGAAAAAGGTCCACTCGTAGGAATGATTCAGATTCCTGGCATCAAATACGGAGTAAAAGATGTCATTACGCTTTCAACTTTGGTTGGTGCAGTCGAGGACGTTATCGAACCGCTTCGCCGAGCGGACTTAACGAGCCTAGACGAGCAAGCTGATTTCATCGCTCAAGCCCTGGATTCATGGCTAGAAGCGACCGGAAGACGGGAGGCGCCGGACGATAAGAAAAAGTTGTCTAGCGAAAATGTCGTATATCAGGGGCGCATTTTGGTATCAGTAATTAGTTTAATTCCAGCCATGTTATGGCGCCTCAAGAAATCGAAGCACCCTTTGATTTCCCAACACTCGCAAGCACGCCTCGCTGAGTGGTTAAAGAGAGTTATAGGGAGCGCCGGCTTGTTAGACAAGAAGGGTAATTTCATTAGTAAGGCCGAGTTCAAGAAAGGCGGCTATCTAGGAAGTGGCGGTATTGGAAGATTTCGTAATCGGCTATGGGCGTCTGTTCTGGATTCGAATCAAAAGATTGCGCGAATGCAAGACGAAAAAATCTCGTCGATTGCAGAGCACAACAAAGCCTCTGTTATGGAAGAAATTGGAGAAAGCTAAGTGGCAAGCGGATCGACCCACATACCATTGGTCACCAAAGTATTTGACCAGCTAAACCTACAAGGACCTGAACACCTCCCACAGTCCGGTGCGTTAGCAAGAACGCTGCGAAAGCACATCAAAGACCGTGGCATGCAGTTTAATCTAAGAGCAACGGACGCTGCTCTTTTTGGCTCTGCTGCTGTGGAAATGTGGCTAAAAGCTGTGCACAGCTTTCTGATCTCTACCTCTGTAATGAAAGCTAGTCCAGTTTGGTCTGCAGTTTCCGGGTACTACGCTAGTCACTACATTATGCGAGCGTTTTCGCATTTGTTTGGACATTTCATTTTGAGAAGAGACAAGCAAGTAGTGGAGATGACTCTCAATCGAGGATACTTTTGCGATATAAAAAAGAAGAACAAGTTAGTTGAGCATCAATACTATTGGGAGTTACCGCACGGAGAATTCGGCATCGCTGGCAATGCGCTATTTTCTACGAATCCTCCGATTAAAGATGATTCAGAGACGTCAGACGGTTTTCATCGCGTCTATGCGAATTACTTTGATCACGTTGATCGTTTTCCAGAGTTTACTCCTCTAGATGAGGCATTCCTAAGAGCGAGAGTGGATCGGATATCCGAGCTTGTGACGGACTCACCGAAAGTTCCGGATAACGCCAAGTTTCCAGATCTCGATGCGGTACACGTGCTTGCATACGCCCGAATTATAAGGTTTAGGAAGTTCTTGGACGAAGCAATTGATCCCAGGAATAGATTTTGGAGTTTCTACCGAAAGCCTTCGTGGTTTTCAAAGTACATGGATTTTCAAATACGTGAAAGTCCTACTCTGTCTAGCGATAAGGTTGTTCTCTAGTCATGGGGGCAGAGCGAACATGGACACTGCCAAACTACCAAAGGGACCAGGTCTTGCAAAATCATATGATCGCGCAAGACCTAACCTAGAGACCGTGAGAGTATGCGCGGGCATAACAGTCATCGGATACGCCCTTCTCGGAGTTCGGTTGTTTTCAGTTTATCGCTAACGTACTTGACGGCGTCCGCCAACATCTGATGCGTCCAATAGAGCCCCGCGCGTGCGCCGGGGGTCAATCCTTCAGACAGGTCCAACTCCTCCAGTAACTCGATAAGATGCGCCACTCGATCCAGGGTGTCCCGGTGCGAAGTCTTGCTGATTATGGGATGGTGGGGTACACGCGAACCGGAGGTGCGCGGAGCGTTTCGACGACGCTGTCTCATGGGCTTCTCCCAAGATCAAAGGCTTGACGACTGGCAGTGACTCACTGCCTGATCCGAGAGCCTAAAGGCGTCCTTCGAATAGTCCAAATTGGACTATGGAGAGCAAAGTTTCGAAGCACGCGAATCTGCGTTATGCCCCTTCCAGGCGTCGCCGATTCGATCTGAAACACGGATGAAGGATTCCGCTTTGGATGTTGTCCCGTATTTCAATTACCCTGATCCCCGGACGCCCGCGCCCGAAGTATCATCCGTTTGACGGCCGAGTTGGTCTTGATCTGGATCAGCTCGATTTCCGGATGCTTGAGTGCGAAGACCCGGAACACCTCGTCGGCGAACGATTGCCCGATCGCATCGATGCCTTGAAAGTCGAATATCACTGTCTTGAATCGGTCGATGCGGGCCAGCAATCGCTTTGCCTGGGAGCGCGACACCAGCTTGTCGTCGCCGTACTGCGCCAGCCGCACGGGAACGATGGTCTTGGTGAATCCGATGTCGTCGTCCGAGGTGAACTGATCGAAGACCTTTTTAGTCGTGCGCGCGGTGTGATTGTCGAGTTTCATCCACACCGTCGTGCCGGAGGACAGTCGATCCTGCTCCAATATCCAGTCCTCCTGCTCGCCGAACTTGTGGGAAAAATGGGTGCCGCCCGACAGGATGTCGAAACCGTCGAACATCCTGGATGTGAAGAAAATGCCCTCTCCGGTGTGATGGGCGGGGTCGGTCGTGAGCTTTCCCTTGGCCAGCTCCAGGATCGCATGACGCTCGTCGAGCAGGCCCAGCGCGGTCTGAATTTTCTTAAAGATGCCGACACCGTCGTCGTAGAGCACCATTTCCGTGTTCGACGCCGACCGCCGCAGCCGAATGCCGGTCACGGTGCCGCCGGAATGATCGATGGCGTTATTGAACATTTCGGTGAATCCGTAGTGCCATATCTCGGCGACGTTGTCGGGCATCCTGCCCAGCGCGGGCGCCACGTCCGCGCGCCACACCACGTCCTCGGCCAGGGTGCCGGTCAGGGAATAGGTTTTGCTCCACTCTTCCAGCGGACGCAGGTGGTAGGTCAGGTTCCGCGTGCTGCCCCGCGTAACGAGCGCCTTCTCGCCCACCAGCCTCTGCAGATGCTTGTTGACCGCCTGGCGCGTGATGCCGAACTTGTCGGCGGTGAGTTTGGCGATGTCCCGGGGATGCTTCTCGGCGTGACTCAGGATGAATTGCCGTATGCGTTCGCCGCGGGAGCGTACTCTGGTCATGTGCGATGCATCCGACCTTGCCGGTTTGTCAACTTTAACCCGCGTTATTGTCAACCTCATATGTTATATTGTCAACCCTTGCGGCAAATCCGCCGGTAGACCCCGGGTTGTCCCGGGCAAGGCGACATCTTGGGTGCAAACGAGGCCACGCAACCGGCTTGCGGTCCGGCTTTGCAACATCATGTTTCATTGCAGGACTTGAACTCGGTTGCAAAGGCGCTGGCCCGTGTCGCGGCGACCGTCCGGGAACTCCACGGCCGACCCGGACAAGTGACGTGCGCCGTCCATCGATTACGTCGCGGCGCGATACGCGCCGCACCGAATCGGGGCGAGACCCCGTCGCGCCGCGCGAATCCAATGTCATTCTTGGTGCATTCGATCCCGGCACGAATGGCATAGTCGTTGCTTGCTAACCCCTCGAACAAGAACAACGCTACAGGGGGAGTCCATGAGAAATGCAATCACCGCGATGGGTCGCGGCCTCGGTCTGTTGATCCTCGTCTTCGCGTTCGGCAGTACCGCCTTCGCCGCCGACGTTCCCGCAACCGACGTCGCCCACCTCGCCGTCGCGCTCAACGCCGTGTGGGTGGCGGTCGCCGGCAGCCTGGTGTTCTTCATGCAGGCCGGCTTCGCGATGCTCGAATCCGGGATGGTGCGGGCCAAGAACACGGTCAACGTGCTGATGAAGAACTACACCGACATGTGCTTCGGTGGCATCGCCTTCTGGATGGTCGGCTACGGGCTGATGTTCGGGTCGAACCCGAGCGGCTGGCTCGGCGTTGACCACTTCTTCGTCGGCCAGGACCACGACGTCGATTACGGCGTGCTGTTCTTTCAGATGATGTTCGCCGCGACCGCGGCCACCGTGGTGAGCGGCGCGCTCGCCGAGCGCGTGCGTTATCCCTCCTACATCATCGGCTCGATCGTCATCACCGCGCTGATCTACCCGGTGTTCGGCAGCTGGGCCTGGGGCAGCCTGTACGCGGGCAGCGGCTGGCTCAAGGCCATGGGCTTCATCGACTTCGCCGGCTCCACGGTCGTCCACTCGCTGGGCGGGTGGTGCGCGCTGGCCGGCATCATCGTGTTGGGGCCGCGGCTGGGTCGTTACGGCGACGGCGGATCGGCGCGCATGATCCCCGGTCACAACCTGACCATGGTCGCCCTGGGCGGATTCATTCTGTGGCTGGGGTGGTTCGGCTTCAACGGCGGCAGCACGCTGGCGGCCGGGCCGGAGATCGGCGGCATCATCCTCAACACGCACCTGGCGGCGTCCGCCGGCGTGGTGAGCGCGATGCTGGCGATGGTCCTGTTCGGCAAGCCGATCCTGATGACCACGACCATCAACGGCGGTCTCGCCGGGCTGGTCGCCATCACCGCCGGCTGCGCCACCATGGACCCGCTGTTCGCCGTGACGACCGGCTTCCTGGCCGGGATCCTGATGGTGATCGCCATGGACATCATGGACGGCATGCGCTGGGACGATCCGGTCGGCGTGGTCGCGGTGCACGGGGTGTGCGGGGCCTGGGGAACGCTCGCGGCCGGAATGTTCAAGCACGGCGACATGTTCAACGGCGGCCAGATTCTGGTGCAACTGCTCGGCATCGGCGTGGCCTTCGTGTGGGCCTTCGGCACGGCCTACGCGAGCTATCGCCTGATCGACTATCTCATCCGCCTGCGGGCGTCGAGCCTGGCGCAGCAACGCGGGCTCGATTTCGTCGAGCATTACGAGATCGGCTACCCCGAGTTCCAGCGCGATGTGCTGCACGCGGGAAAGGAGTGATGCGCCATGATCGCCCCGAAGATGAGCAGCCCGACCGAGCTGCGCCAGATCGTGTCACGCACCCTGCAGGCCTCCCTCAACCCGGCGCAGATGGCGGCGGTGCTGGATGTCCTGGACCGTGAGTTCCTCGACCAGGCGAACTTCGCGCTCACCGACTTCGTCAACCGGATCGACCAGCTGGTCGATCTCGGCGACCGCAAGAACGGCATGCGCGCGCTGCTCGCCCGGAACCTGAATCTCGTGCACGGCGCGGCGGACGGCGGATCGCCCGCCGCGGCCGCGCCACGCCCCGCGGTGATCGTGTTCGATGCCGTCGTCAACGCCATTCACAAGGCCGTGGACCTCGCCGACCCGGCGAAGGCGGAGGTCATGTGCGCGGCCATGGCGAAGGGGCTGGGCGCCGCGAACCTGGGCCCGCCGTTCAAGGCCGAGCTCCAGGCCTGGTGCCAGGACCGGATCGCGAAGTTCACGAACGGCGGCCCCGACAAGGATCTGGCCACGGTCGTCCATGCCCTGTACGTCTGGTGCTGCAACGCCCTGGGCCCGACCGCCACCGACAAGCTGTTCGCCAACGCCATGCGCGAGGCCGAACGCCTGCCCGAGGCGGCGCAGTTTCCGCCGCGGAGATTGTGCTGAAGAACCACGTCGTCCCCCTTGGCGCCAACCCATGTCCCGCGGCGCTGACCCGGCCCGCCCCTGGACAGCAACCGGCCGCTTTGCCATGCTTGCCCGGCATGACCACGGAAGGCGGCCTGCCTTGCCGTGAATCGGGCTGAGGCAGGCGTGGTAAGACAAGGAACCAAATCAAGAATTTCCCTGCTTGGTTGTGCCGCTGCGGCGATATATCAACGACAGTTGGGCGGCTTATATTGGGCGGGCGTAAGCGGAGAAACCACATGCAAGTACTCAACGTTCATGAGCGTGAGCTTGAAGCGGACTCGGTACTGGTTGGTGCGCTCATCGACTCACTTGCGTCCAAAGAAGATCGGTTGTGGCCGAAACACGTCTGGCCCCGTATGGAGTTCGATCGCCCGCTCGGCGTCGGTGCAACGGGTGGGCATGGCCCGATTCGGTACTTTGTCGAGGAGTACACGCCTGGCAAATCGATCAAGTTTCGTTTCACCGGCCCAAAGGGCTTCGATGGCTTTCATGGTTACGAGATCGTGGGCGGTCCCGAACACCCCGTTGTCCTGAAGCACACGCTGAAAATGAATACCTATGGCCGCGCCATATTGTCATGGCCTTTGGTCTATCGGCCGATGCATGACGCCCTGATGGAGGACTCCCTTGCCACCGCCCAGGCCTCGCTCGGGCTGACCCCGACCGTCCAGGCGTGGTCGCTGTGGGTCAGGATTCTTCGTTGGTCTGTCTCCGGCGGCAAGGCGCGTTCCCAGTCAGTGCCCGGCAACTCGCATCCGCCGCCGTCACCGTTGGCGAAGAAGCATTTTCAGACACCTTAAGTTCGACATTCGTAAATGAATTTACGTCGGCCGCGGCGGCTTCTGCTGGTATCATACGGATCAAATGCGCATACCCAGGGCAGCAATGAAATTCACCATGCCGGCCGTTTTCCTGTTGGCGCTCGGGACCGGCGCCCACGCCACTCACGAGCCCTGGACTCACACCGAGTTTCCCCAGGACAAGGACAAGGGCTGGTGGGACGACGGCTGGTGGCAGGACGGAAAGCTCGATACGCCCGAAAATCACGCGGTCGCCATGGAGCGCATCGAATACCGCAACGGCGACACCACCGTGCCGGCCTACGTGTTCCGGCCGAAGAAGCCCGGCCGGTATCTGCCGGTGCTGTTCGTGCACGGCCGCCGCGGGCTGGACGATCTGACGCTGCTGGTGCCGCGGCGCCTGGCGGCGCGCGGTTTCGTGGTGCTGGCGCCGGACGTGTGGAGCGCACGGCTCATCGGCCAGTATCCGATCGAGCACGACTATGTGGTCGAGTCGGACGTCGCCAAGGGCATTGAGGCGTTGCTGGCCTTGCCGAACGTCCAGGGCCGGCGCGCCTGCGTCGTCTCGCACACGCGCGGCGGCTATCTGGCGCTCAAGGCGCTGGTGACCTACAAGAAGCAGGAAAGGGAAATCGCCTGTTACGTTTCCTATTACCCCCACTGGCAGGATCCGAACAAACCGGAGCCGATGCAGGTCTATCAGTATGCGCCCGAGATCGAGGACCTGACCGCCGCAGTGCTGGTGTTCTTCGGCGCGCACGAGCAGTATCAACGGCTGCGTCCGATCGTGGAGGGCATACGGACCCTGGAGGAGCGCGGGCGCAAGCCGCAGCTCATCGTCTATCCCGGCGTCGGGCGCGGTTTCGAGTTCCGGCCGCCCGAGGTGCGAACCTTCGCCGACGATCTCGCCGCCAAGGATGCGGTGCGGCGAACGGAGAAATTCATCCGCCTCCACCTGCGGTGATTGCATGGGCGCCTGGTTTTCAAGGAACCTCGGCGACGGCATTTTGGCCGCGGAGCTGTTGGGTCGTATCGAGGCGCTGTTCATCGCTGAGCCTGTTAGCCGGCGCGGAAGAATCCTGGTCCGTGCTGTTTCCGGGGCGCGCTGTTTGATGCCACCGCCTCTCGATACGTGGTGGCGCGGAATGTGAGCGACAGGAAACTTTTCCCAGCCAGCGCTTTCCCACCAGGACATGACCCGGCCACCGACAATCATCAACATCTTCCGGCTCGCGCTGGCCGCGGCGGTGATCGTCATCACCGTTCTCGCCACGATGCGCATCGAGCATCCGGTCGTGAGCGGCCTCGGTGACAAGTTTCACCACCTCGCGGCGTTCTACGTCCTCGCCCTGCTGGTGGATTTTTCTGCGCCCAACTCCCGCTACGGCCTGGCCAAGGCAGCGCCGCTGCTGGCCTACGGCCTGCTGATCGAGGTCGTTCAGTACTTCCTGCCGCACCGGACGTTCTCGCTGTTCGACCTGGCAGCCGACGCGGCCGGGCTGGCGCTATACGGGTTGTCGCTGCCGCTGCTGCGACGCGTTCCCGTGCTGCGGCGGCGCTGGGAGACGACATGACGGCCACGGGCTTGCGATGACCGGGCTGCTCGAATTCGACACCGAACGGCTGCGCCTGCGTCAACGGCGCGCCGCGCGTCGGCTTCGATCGGTGCGTTGTTCGCCCTGACGCGCGAGATACTGCGGGAGCGGAACTGACACCGCCGCGCCCGTGATTCCTTGCGACGCCGACCGCCGGCGCTTATCATCGCCCAACACCCGTGCCAGCCGAGAGCCCGAGTCGTGATCACCCGTCAGCAGGGATTGCCGCTGTTCTTGTTGAATACCGTGTTTTTCCCCGAGCAGCGGTTGCCGCTGCGTGTGTTCGAGGCGCGCTATCTCGACATGGTGTCGGCCTGCTTCAAGTCCGGATCGCCGTTCGGGATCTGCCTGATCCGCCGCGGTGCCGAGGTCGGCGAGGCGGCCGAGCCCGAGACGGTCGGCACGCTCGCGCACATCGAGAAATGGGACATGCCGCAGCAGGGCGTGCTGCACGTTCTGGCGCGCGGCGGCCGGCGCTTCGAGGTGGAGCGCGCCGAGCAACGCGGCAAGCTGACGGTGGCGGATGTGAGCCTGTGGTCGGAGGAACCGCCGGTGCCGGTGCCGGAATCGGACCGCGAGCTCAGCGATTTCCTGCGCCGCATCATGCTCGAGGTCGGTGACGATCTCGTTCCCGAGCCGTACCGATTCGATGACGCCGGCTGGGTCGGCATGCGCCTCGCCCAGTTGCTGCCGGTCGACAACCGGCGCAAGCAGGCCTGGCTCGCCGAGCGCGCGCCGCTGATGCGCTTGGGCAGCATCCGCGATACCCTGACGACGCTCGCCCGGTCGAACGGCGCCCCATGACGCACCCTCCCGGCGGCGAATCGCCTGCCGGGGGTTGAGCCGGCGGGAGCGCCGCCGCGCGGCAAGCTCCCGGCCAAAACCGGCAGGCGCGGGCCGGCCCACCCCCGGCGCCCGACCTCTCAGGTGCCACGGTTCCGAAGCGCCCACTCACCTGAAAGTCGTTTGCCGGCAAAGTGTTGCGCGGGCGCCGCGCCCCTGGCCATCCCCCGTCAGCCCGGGCGGTCGGGCCTTTCCGGAGAATGCCGGCTTGGCACCGATGTTGCTTGATCATACATGCGCGCCCGCCGGCTGCCTCGGGCTGTCCTTGTCCCATCGGGCCACGGCGCGAGTACCGGGCCGGCCGTCCGGTGCCCAAACCTCGCCGACCGTTCCGTCGGCAAGTGTCAGGAAGGTCGCGGATCGCCCAGGGTTACGGCCCGGGCCGGGGCGCGACGTATATGGAGATGGGCCAGCCGCCGGATCCCGGTCCGGCCAGCGCCCAGGGAGCAGTCATTGAGGTCAAGCCGTCACATCAGTCCGATTGCCGGCACCGCCGACCACGGTGCGGTGCTGCACCTGATGTTCCAGGACAGTCCGCTGCCGATGTTCGTCTACGATCGCGACAGCCTCGCGATACTCGACGCCAACGCCGCGGCCGCCGAGCTCTACGGCTACAGTCTCGCGGAATTCACCCGCATGCGACTCACCGACATCCGGCCGCCGGACGACGTGGCCGCCTTCATCGAGCACATGCGCGCCCAGCGCGACGCCGCCCGGTCGCGCGGCGAGTGGCGCCACCGTCGCAGCGACGGCTCCGAGATCGACACCGTCGTGATCCAGCACATCCTGGAGCTGGACGGCCGGCGCGCCGGTCTCGCGGTGGTCCAGGACGTGAGCGGGCATCGCCGCGCCGAGGCCTCGGCGCGCGACGCCGAGGCCTTCCTCGAACAGGTGCTCCAGCAATTGAGCGCGGTGGTGTTCGTGATCGACCTCGACGGCCGGTTCACCCTGGTCAACCCCGCGGTCGCCGAGATCACCGGCTACCGGCCCGACGAGCTGGCCGACCGGCCCTTCACCTGCCTGTTCGATGACGATGTCCTGCCGGAGGTGAACCGGCAGTTCGCGCGCGTCGCGCGCGGCGGCGAGACGGTGCTGGAATTCGTCACCCGCCTGCGCCGAAAGGACGGCGGCTCGCGCGTCATCCGCATGAGCGGCGCACCGCTCCGCCGGGACGGGCGGATCGCCGGAGCGGTCGGCATCGCCGAGGACGTGACCGAACGCCGTGCCCTCGAGCAGCGCGTGACCCACCTGCAGCGCGCCCGGGACGCGGCCAGCGCCTGCAACCGCGCCGTGGTGCGCGCCCAGACCGAGGCGGGCCTGCTCGCGGAAATCTGCCGCACCCTGGTCGAGACCGGCGGCTACCGCCTGGCCTGGGTCGGTTACGCCGAGGCGGATGCCGACAAGACGCTGCGCCGGATGGCGAGCTTCGGTGCCGGCGAGGCTTACCTCGACGGCCTGAAAGTCACCTGGGGCGAGGACGCCCACGGCGGCGGGCCGGGCGGCAAGGCGATACGCAGCGGCCGGCCGAGTCTGGCCGGCGATTTGTGGAGCGATCCGGATTTCGCGCCCTGGCGCGAAACCGCGCGCCGCCACGGCCTGCGTTCCTGCGTGAGTCTGCCGCTGCTGGCCGACGGCCGCGCCTTCGGCGTGCTCATTCTCTACGCCACCGAGCCGCAGGCCATTGATGCCGACGAGCTCGCGCTGCTGGTCGAGCTGGCCGACGACCTCGCCAGCGGCATCCGCGGCCTGCGCGCCGACGCCGCCCTGGCGCGCCGTACGCGCGATCTCGACGAGCGCATCAAGGAGCTGCGCTGCCTGTACGCCGTGTCGCGCATCGTCCAGGATCACAGCAATGGCCGCGCCGCCGACGACGCGGTCTTCCAGGAGCTGGTCGACACCCTGCCGCCGGCGTTCGCGTTTCCGGAGCTTACCGCCGCGCACTTCGTGCTCAACGGACGGGAATACCGGACGGCGCGCTATGCCGACACGCCGTGGCGCCTGGCCGTTCCGGTGCGCGTCGCCGGCCGGGAGGCGGGCGAGCTCGCCGTGGTCTGCCTGGAGGCGCTGCCGTCCGCCGATCTCGGGCCGTTCCTCAAGGAGGAACGGGAGCTGCTCGAAGCGGTGGCCGAGCAGATCGGCAAGCTGGTCGAGCGCCGCGAGGCGCACGAGGCGCTGCGCCGCGAGCAGGACCTGCGCGAGCGGCTCACCGACACCAGCCCGGCCGGTATCGTCCTGCTCGATCGCCACGGGCACATCCAGTTCGCCAACGCCCGCGCCGAGCAGGTGTTGGGGCTGGAGCGCGACGCCATCACCGCGCGGCATTACAACGATCCCCAGTGGCACGTGACCGATTGGCTCGGCAATCCGCTGCCCGAGGGACAACTGCCGTTCGCGCAGGTGATGCGCGGCGGTGGCCCGGTGTACGGCGTCGAGCACGCCATTGAGTGGCCGGACGGCGGCCGCATCCTGCTGTCGATCAACGCCGCGCCGCTGCTCGACGCCGACGGCGGCCTGGACGGCGTGGTCGCGACGGTCGAGGACGTCACGGCGCGCCAGCAGGCCGAAGACGAACGGGAGCGGCTGGTCCGTCACAACGAGATGATCCTCAAGGCGGCGGGCGAGGGCATCTACGGCCGCGACCTCGAAGGGCGTATCACCTTCGTCAACCCGGCGGCCGCGCGCATGCTGGGTTATGCGCCCGAGGACCTCATCGGCGTATCGATGCACGAGTGCACACATCACTCGCATGTCGACGGCACGCCCTTCCCGCGCGCCCAGTGCTCGGTCGAGGCCACGCTGCGCGACGGCGAGTCGCGCATGGTCGGCGGTGAGGTGTACTGGCGCAAGGACGGCAGCCAGTTTCCGGTCGAGTACGTGAGCGCACCGATCGTCCAGGGCGACAAGATCACCGGCGCGGTCGTGGTGTTCCGCGACGTCAGCGAGCAGCGCCGCCAGCAGGACCTGCTGGCCGGTGAGAAACGTATTCTCGAGCTGATCGCGCGCAACCGGCCGCTGCCGGAGGTGCTCGACGATCTCGCGGGCATGTTCGAGTCGCAGTGCCGGTTGGGCGTGCGCTGCGGGCTGTTCCTGCTGGCGCCCGAGTCCGGGAGCCTGCACGCCGTCGCGGGGCCCAGCCTGCCCGAGGACTACCGGCGCGAGCTCGACGGCATGGTCCTGGGCGGGGCCGGCGTGCTGGCGATCCGCGCCGGGCTGCTCAACGACATCGGCGAGGAACCGGCCTGGGCGCCGTTTCGCGCCCTGGCCGGGTGCTATGACCTGAGCGTGCGCTGGGTCGTCCCGATCACCGGGGTCCTGGGCCGGGCGCAGGGGTTGCTGGTCCTGTACGACCCGCATCCGCAGTGCCCGGCGGCGCCGGACCGCGAGCTGATCGACCGTATCGCGCGGCTCGCCGGCATCGCCATCGAGAAGCACCAGGCCGAGGACCGGCTCACGACCATGGCGTTCTACGACGCGCTGACCGGGCTGCCGAACCGCGTGCTGCTGCACGACCGCCTGCATCAGGCGATGATCGAGGCGGCGCGCCACGAGCGCCTGGTGGCGGTGATGTTCCTCGACCTGGACCGTTTCAAGACCATCAACGACTCGCTCGGTCACGAGACCGGCGACCAGCTGCTCAAGGTGGTCGCCGAGCGGCTGCTCGGCTGCCTGCGGCCGGGCGACACCGCCTCGCGCCTGGGCGGCGACGAGTTCACGCTGCTGCTCGCCGACGTGGCGCATGTCGACGACGTGGCGCGCATCGCGCAGAAGATCATCGACAGCTTCGTCCAGCCGTTCGATATCGCCGGTTACGAGCTGTTCGTGACCACCAGCATCGGCATCACGCTGTTCCCGTTCGACGACCGCGACGTCGAGTTGCTGCTCAAGAACGCCGACACCGCGATGTACTACGCCAAGGAGGAGGGCCGCAACACCTTCCAGTTCTACAGCGCCGAAATGAACGTCAAGTCGGTCAAGCGCCTGACGCTGGAGACCGCGCTGCGCCGGGCGCTGGAGCGCGACGAGTTCCGGCTGCACTATCAGCCGCAGGTGAGCCTCGTGACCGGCGAGCTGACCGGCGTCGAGGCGCTGCTGCGCTGGCAGCATCCCGAGCTCGGGCTGGTGTCGCCCGGCGAATTCATTCCACTCGCCGAGGAGACCGGGCTGATCGTGCCGATCGGCGAATGGGCGCTGCACGCGGCCTGCGCCCAGGCCCGCGCCTGGCAGGACGCGGGCATACCGGCGCTGCGGGTCGCCGTGAACCTGTCGCCCCGCCAGTTCCGCCACAAGGACCTCGGCCGGGTCGTGGCGCGGGTGCTGCGCGAGACCGGCCTCGATGCGCGTCTCCTCGAGCTGGAGCTGACCGAAAGTTTGTTGATGCGCGACGTCGAGCAGACCATTGCGGTGCTGAACGGCCTGAAGCGCATGGGCGTGTCGATCTCGATCGACGATTTCGGCACCGGCTACTCGAGCCTCAGTTATCTGCGGCGCTTCCCGATCGACACGCTCAAGATCGACCGTTCGTTCATCGAGCATATCGCCGACCATGCCGACGGCACCGCGATCGCCCAGACCATCATCGTCCTGGCCCACAACCTCAAGATGAACGTCGTCGCCGAGGGCGTGGAGCAGCCGGCGCAGCTGCGTTTCCTGAGCGATCAAGGCTGCGATGCCATGCAGGGTTATTATTTCAGCAAGCCGCTGCCGGCCGACGAGCTGACGCCGCGGTTGCTGGCCGGCTGGCGGCTGCGCCTCGACGAGGTCGCCTGAACGGCGGCGCGGCTACCAGCCGCCGTGCGGCTGCTGGGCGTAGACCAGATCGAACAACGCGGAGTATCCCTCGGTGCTGACGCGGTCGAAGGCGAGGCCGACGCCGTCGGGGCCGGCGCGGACGGTCTGGGCGTGGAAGCGGTGGATCCGCATCTTGCCGGCGGTGCGGATCTTGATGGCCAGCTCGACGCGGCTGCGGCGCGCGATGCGGGCGCTGCCGGTGTCGACCAGCACGCCGTCGAGCGAGATATTGAGGGTGACGCCGCGCCGGAACCCGGCGTTGTCGGGATTGAACATCACCTCGAGGGTGACGGGGATGCGCGGCGTGTCGCGTCGCTCGCTGTTCATTCCTGTCGTGCTGCGGCTCCCGGTGGTACGCCGGCATTGTACCGGCGAAACGCGCGCGAGAACAGAAAGCCCTGCGAAAAGCCGACCGGCGCCGGTATACTGGCGCCGGTCGGCTGGCGCGCCGCGCCGCCTCCCATTACGGATACGCCATGCGTCTGTTCTCGCGTCTCTACGATCTGGCGCTGCGCTGGTCGCGGCACCGTCACGCCGAGCGTTACCTCGCCGGCTTGAGCTTCGCCGAGTCGTCGTTCTTTCCCGTCCCGCCCGACGTGATGCTGGCGCCGATGGCGCTCGCCGACCGCGCCCGCGCCTGGCGCTACGCATGGGTGACCACGGTCGCCTCGGTGCTCGGCGGCCTGCTCGGCTACACCATCGGCGCGCTCGCCTTCCAGGCGGTCGAGCCGTGGCTGCACCGGGTCGGTTACTGGGACAACTTCCTGATCGTGAGGGACTGGTTTGCGCGCTGGGGGTTCTGGGCGGTGTTCCTGGCCGGCTTCACGCCGATACCTTATAAATTGTTCACCATTGCCGCCGGCGTCGTGTCCATGGCGCTGCTGCCGTTCGCGCTCGCCTCGTTCATCGGCCGCGGCGGGCGCTTCTTCCTGGTCGCCGGCATCATCGTGCTGGGCGGCGAGCGCATGGAGCGCATGCTGCGGACCTACATCGACGTCATCGGCTGGCTGCTGGTGGCCGCGCTGGTGGCGGCCTATCTGATCTGGGGTTGAGCGGGCGCCGGTCGTCGCAAGCGCGTGCCGCTTAGAGCGCCTAACAAAATGACCTCGCATTCAACGCCGAACCGTAGGGTGCGTCCCACGCACCGCTTAATATTTCGGTGCGCAGGGCGCACCCTACACCCGTTTCTCATTTTGTTAGGTGCTCTTAGGGGGTGGGACCGGGCCCCACCCTACCTGGCTTTGGGCAGCTTCTTGTGCAGCCTCACCGGCGCGGCGCGCGCCCGCAGCCGCAGGTTGAGCATTTCCACCGACACCGAGAACGCCATGGCGAAGTAGATGTAGCCCTTGGGGATGTGGAACTCGAGGCCCTCGGCCACCAGCGCCATCCCGACCAGGATCAGGAAGCTCAGGGCCAGCATCTTGATGGTCGGATGCGCGTCGACGAAGTCGCTGATGGCGCGCGCCGCCAGCATCATCACCAGCACCGCGATCACGATGGCCGCCGCCATCACCGGAACGTGGCTGGTCATGCCGACGGCGGTGATCACCGAATCCAGCGAGAACACGATGTCGATCACCGCGATCTGGATCAGGATCCCGGCAAAGGACGCCGCCGCGCGCCCGGCGCCGCGCGCCTGCTCGCTGCCCTCCAGGCTGTGGTGGATCTCGAAGGTGCTCTTGACCAGCAGGAACAGCCCGCCGCCCAGCAGTATCAGGTCGCGGCCCGAGACCTCGTAGTCGACGACGGCGAACAGCGGCGCGGTCAGCCCCATCACCCAGGCGAGCGAGAACAGCAGCGCTAGGCGGGTGAACATGGCCAGGCCCAGCCCGAGGATGCGGGCGCGCTGGCGCAGGCGCTGCGGCAGGCGCCCGACCAGGATGGAGATGAAGATGATGTTGTCGATGCCGAGGACGATCTCGAGCGCCGTGAGCGTGGCGAGCGCGATCCAGGCCTCGGGGGAGCTGAGCCATTCCATGCGGACCTCCGGCGCGGGCTAGTGTTTGGGTCTTCCGCCGGCCGGGCCGCCATGCTTCGCGGTGCCCTCGGCGACCCGGTCCATGAGCGCGAACAGCACGCCGGAAACCACCAGGATCAGGTGGATGATGACCTTCCAGGCGATCGACTTGTCGGCCGCGGTCCAGGTCCATTCGGCGCCCATGACCACGCCGGCCGCCGCCGCGGCGTCGAGCTGGGTCCCGATGTTGACGAAGGACTTGAGCAGCTCGATGGCCGAGATCGCCACGATCGAGGCGATGACCTTGATCTTGAGGCCCGAGAAGTCGACCTTGCCCATCCAGTCGGGCCGGTCCTCGTGCTCGCCGGTGTGGATCTTGGAGACGAAGTTCTCGTAGCCGCTGAAGATGATGATCAGCAGCAGATTGCCGACCAGCGACATGTCGACCAGCGTCAGGATCGCAAGAATAATCTCGGACTCCGTGCCGCTCAGCACATGCGGCACGATATGCAGGAATTCCTGGGTGAACTTGATGAGCAGGATGACGATGCCGAGGACCAGGCCCAGATAGAACGGCGCCAGCAGCCAGCGGCTGTTGAACACCAGCACCTCGAGCGCGTGTTCGAGCCTCTTCACGGTTCGTTGCCCCCTTGTCGCCGCGCCGGACGGCCCGGCGAGTGTGCGGCATTATCGGGGGTTTGCGCGCCGATGCAAGCGGCGCCGGGGGCTCAAGGCAAACCGCGGTGGCGACGGTTGGCCATCACCATGTCCAGCAACGAGCGGGATTGGTCGGAGGTCGCGGTGAAGTACAAGCCGGCGCCGTCCGGGGTGACGTAACGCACCAGCGCCGGGAAACTCACCATCTCGACCTTGCCGCCGCGCGAAATCCTGACGGCCAGCTCGACACGGCTATGGTCGGTGAGCCGCCGGCGGTTGGTCACCACGAAGGCGCCGGCCTGGCTCAGATCGCGCATCCTGCAAGCTTGGAAGCCGAGATGATCCGGCTTCAGCGCGCAGTCCAGGGAAATCGGAAAGCGCGGCGCATCGCGGCGTTCGGCGCTCACGAGGCCTACCTCACATTGTCGGGAGGAGGTGACGATGTCAGTCTACCCGCGCGCACCGCCCTTGCCCAGGGTCGTTGCGCGGTCGTCGCGATTCTTTACAGTTCGCCCGCCCCGGAAAATCCGAAACCGGCGTCAATGCTTGGTTTCAGACGCCGCCACCACCAGCGCGCCGGTCGGCGGCGGCGGCGCCACCACCAGCTTGCCGGCGCCCTTGCTGCGCAAGCCGTCGAGCGCCGCGTGCGCGCGCGCCAGCAGCGCGGCCGGCTCCTCGCCGGCGGCGTAGACCGTCAGCACGCTCGAGAACACCGGCAGCGGAAACACCTTGCCGCCGGCATTGAGATGGGTCTCGGCGGCGCGTTTCTGCGCCTTCTCCAGGGCGCGCAGCGCGCCGGCCTGGTCGGTGTTGGGGAACAGCACCGCGAATTCGTTGCCGTCGTAGCGCGTCACGAGGTCATAAGTGCGGAAACTGCCCAGGATCTCGCCGGCGTAGCAGCTCAAGACCGCGTCGTCGGCGCCGTCGCCGTAGCGGGCGTTGATATCGGCCAGCGCCTGGATATCGATCAGCGCCAGCGCCAGTGGGCTGCGGAAGCGCCGGCCGCGCTCGACCTCGGCCTCGAGGCTGCGGATCAGGGCGTCGCGCTTCGGCAGGCTGCTCCATTTGCGCGTCGTCCTGGCCTGGCCGCGGACCGTGATGTTGAGGCGCGCGCTGCGCGTCGGCGGGCGGTTGCGGGTCTGCTCCAGCGCGAGCTGCAGTTCCTCGCGCTCGCCGGCGAGCGACTGTGCCGCCCGCTGGGCCTCGTCGAGGCGCTGCGACAGGGTGTCGCGGTCGCGCTGGATCTCCTGCAGGCGCGTCGCCCACAGCTCCTTGAGCACGGCGAAGTCCTTGACCGTGCCGTAGATGGTGCGCCAGGCCTTGAGTTCGGACTGGCGCAGCGTCTGGTAGCGCTGCTCGGGACTGGCCTGCGGGCCGAACAGCAGCGCCTCCAGCTCGTCGGGACTGGGAAGCCGGTCGTTTCCGGCGAGCGCCGGCAGGCCGCCGTGCGCGCCCGGCTCCGTCCGCGCGGGATCGTCCTCCCCGGCGTCGGCGTCGGCCAGCGGCGCGAGCGGCGCCGCTCCCGGGTGCAGTTCGGGATGCGGCAGCGGCGCCGACGGCGGGCGCTCGGCGCGCGTATCGGTTCCGTCCTCGTGCGCCGGCAGTGCCCCGGTCCGAGGCGCCGCGGCCGGCGGCGGTTCCGGGCTGGTGATATCTGCCGCGGGGTCGCTCAGGTACAGCGCGAGATGGCGTTGGATCAATCGCGCCTTGATGCGGCTGGCGGCGGCGTATTCGGGGTTCTTGGCGTAACGGGTGAGGGCGGCGTAGAGGGCGGGCAGGCGGGCGGAGTCGAGCGCGTACCCGCCATCGCCGTCACCGCGTAAATACCGGTGGATCAGCTCGATCAGCGCGCCCCCGTCCGGGTCGCGTCTCAATCCTTGCAGGTGGCGCTGAATGATTTCGAGCGGTGGGGCCTCCACCGGCTCCGTCTCGGTGACTGCCAAAACTTCCGTCTCCTACCCTAATGGGAAAAGCGTCGAGTTGAGGCTGATTATTGTCCAACGGAATGTACCTTCAGCCAGACAAAATAACAACATGTTGTGGCGCTCGCCGGCGACTTTATTTACTTCACGCCCTGCAACGCGGCGATGTCCGCGATGACCACCGGCTGGCCGAACACCACAGAGGCATTGCTATAAATAATAGGTGGCTGACCACGGAGTGCGCGGGAGAACGGATTGAAACGCGCGCGGGCATTCGGCAGCACGGCGTACGAATCCGTCGAACCCATCAGGCGGCGCTCGGCCGCCCCGGGTGTCG
>Ga0214471_10000643_pt1 | contig 28673 bp, 28 predicted proteins | sample RVTome_5_FD_207665 | JGI IMG/M metagenome (GOLD analysis project Ga0214471, IMG submission 207665) | Soil microbial communities from uranium-contaminated site in the Upper Colorado River Basin, Wyoming, United States - RVT142D155 | ecosystem: Environmental > Terrestrial > Soil > Contaminated >... | reverse complement strand
CTCGGAAATCTCCTTCGGCCAATCGGCATCGGGCTCGAAGCCGCCCCAAATATCCTGCCCGCCGGTCTGCGCCGGCACGGCCGCGAACGCCGGCGCCACGTTGTCCTGGGCGGAGACCCATTGATTACCGGCCAGAAACGCGCCCAGCAGTCCGCCTGCGGTCGTCACGGCCATCCACACTCGTCGAGACATCGTTTCCACTCCTGTCCGTATTGCCTAAATGATCCTGCGGCAGCGACGGCCGCGCGGCCCGAAGCCGCGCGGCCTCGGCTGCTATTCCCAAGCTGAATAAATCGGCTTGCCGACCAGCATCTCGGGTCTCGCGCCTTCTTTCGGCACGTACTTCTGCGCCCCGCCCCTGTCGACGTCGGACAGATACAGATTGCCTTCCTGATCGACGGCGATGCCGTGCACGCCCCACATGCCGCCGGGCTGAATTCCGAAGGTGCCGAAAGAATAGAGGAAATTTCCGTCGAGGTCGTACTTCAGCATCTTGTGCGTGCCGCGGTCGAAGGCCCAGAGATAGCGATCGGCGGTGATGATGAACAGATGAATGTTCGATGGATCGTCGCCGAAGCGCCACTCGTCGAGATACTCGCCGTCCTCGGTGAACACCTGCGCACGATGATTGTCGCGGTCGTTGACGAACACGCGGTTGGTCTCAGGGTCGATCGCGATGCCGTGCACGTTGTTGAAATAGCCCGGGCGCGTCTCGCGGCCCTCGTCACCGGGCTGGCCCCATTCCATCATGTAGTTGCCATCGGCGTCGAAACGCACGACGCGCGTGTTGGCATAGCCGTCGGAGACGTAGAAGCCGCCGTCCGAGCGCCAGGCCATGAAAGTCGGGCGATAGAAGCGGCTCTCGTCGGCGCCGTGCTCGTTCGGCGTGCCGATCGTCTGCACGAGCTCCTTGCCGTCGTTGGTGAACTTGAAAATCGCGTGGCGGTAGTCGTCGACGATCCAGACGTGCTTCTCGGGATCGTAGGGGCTGATGTAGACCGCGTGCGGCCGCCTCAGCATCTCGTCCCACTGCGTCCAGTCCTCGATGAGATTGCCCTCGCGATCGAACACCAGGATGCAATGCTCCCAACGCACGTCGACGCCGAGCTCCCCGCGAACGCTGTGCTGCGGCCGAGTCGGGCCTTCGAGATTGGCCGGCAGACTCGCCGTCGTGGCATCCCGCCAGGGCATACGGTTGATCGGAAAGGTGATGCTCGGGCCGAGCTCCGGTAAGCGCACCGTTTCGGGCCGTTCGATGTTGGGCAGCTCGCCGCGCACGAGAACGAACACGCGGTCCGGGCTCTCGGCGAACACGCCCTGGCCGGCGCCCCAGGTCCAGCCCTCGTGACCCGGCAGGGTCGCGATGTCCTTCGGCCAGCCCTCGGCGACCTCATAGGCGCCGTGCATATCCTGTCCGCCCTTTTGGCCGGGCACGGCGCTGCCAGTCTGGGCCGAAACCGCCCCGGAAGCGAGCACCGCCGCCGCCGAACATCCTATGAGCAATCTACACATTCCTTCCCCCTCTGAGACTTGCTGCCCGAAGTGTTTGCTTGGAGCCGAACGCGTTCAGCTCCGCTCAGGTCCCGTCGTCGACGTTGCTGTCGAGCCAGGCGCCGATGTATTCGGCGATCTCTTTGCTATTGAGCTCGAGCATCATCATGTGGCCGTTGCCCGGCATTCCGGCCTCTTCCATCCGCACGTATTCGGTTTCGACACCCGCCTGGTTCAGCCAGTTCGCAAGGCAGTGATCGAAGATGCGGTGGTAGCCACCCTCACCGTTCAAGAACAGCACCGGAATGTCCTGCATTCCGACAAGCTGCCGCGCAGGCTCCACCTGCTGATAGCACGGCACTAGGCCCGGACCCTCGGCCTCGGCCTGAATCTCGACCGCAAGCTCCGACGGATCGCTGATCGGCGGCTCGTATTCCATCGGATAGCCGCTGACGCCGTAGGCGAGACCGCCGCGCGGATTGTATTCCAGCGTCGAGGTGTTCACGCCGCGTATCGGCGGCGCCGCCGGCTCCACGGTCACGATCGCCTTAACGAGATCAGGCCGCGCCTGGGCTACCGGCCAGCCGAAAGCCCCGCCCTGCGAATGCGTCAGCAGAATCACGGGGCTGCCGATCATATCGAGCAAGGCGATGTTCGCCTCGACCGCGGGGCCGTCCTGGCCGCCCATGAACTGCACCTGCGTCTTGTTGAAGTCGTCGAAGATCTTGTCACCCATGCGCCCCGTGCCCGGCCACTGCGTATGCCTCGAGGCTTGCGGAAAATCGGCCGTGGCCGCCGAAGCGGTGAAGATCTGCTCGAGATCCGGCGCGTTGCGGATGTTCAAATCGCCGTCGTGGCCGGGTACGTAGGCGGAGCGCCCACGGCCGGGATAGTCTTCGAGGTAAACGACATAGCCCATCTCGAGGAAGTCGTAGGCCCAGCCGGGTCGGCCGTCGGGCGTCTGCAACCAATCGACACCCGTCTGGCCCGCGCCGTGGAAGAAGACGATCGGATAGGGATGGCGGATCTCGCGAGGCACCATGACCTCGACGTACATCGCCCCGCCCATGGTCGCTTCCTCGCCTTCGCGAACATACTCGCCGCCCGCATAGAAAAAGCCGTGGTAGGCCACGTTCTCGAGCGACATCAGCGGGATCGCGTCGGACGGTTGCTGCGCCCGCGCGCCGATGCCGGCCGTCAACGCGGTCCCGAGCAATGCAATCGTCAATGCCTTCGATTTCCTGTTACTCATCGTTCATCTTCCTATTGAGGCGGGCGCTGCACCGTTTCCGGTGCCCGCTCGATTACGACTCTATTCCCATGCCGCGTAGTGAGGCTTGCCGACCATCGTCGCCGGCCGAGCGCCCTCGCGCGGAACGAACTTCTGCACGCGGCCGCCGCCGACCTCGGCGACGTAGAAATTGCCCTCCTGATCGACGCTCATGGCGTGCACGCCGAAAAACGCTCCCGGGAAGTCGCCGAAAATACCCCAGGAGTAGATCAGCTCGCCGTTCTGGTTATAGCCGAGGATCTTCGAGGTGGCACGGTCGGCGGCCCAAAGCACGTTGTCCTCACCCATGTAGATCAGGTGAATGTCGGTGGGCTCCGGCCCGAAGCTCCACTCGTCCTGGTAGTTGCCGTCCATGTCGAAAACCTGCACGCGGTTGTTCGCGCGGTCGTTGACGAACACGCGGCCGCGGTCGAGATCGACGGCGACACCGTGGACGTTGTTCATATAACCGGGGCGGGTCTCGTTGCCGCCGCGCTCTCCGGGCTGACCCCAGGTTGTCACGAAATTACCTTCCTTATCGAGCTTGACGACGCGGGTGTTGATGTAACCGTCGGCGACGAAGACCGCATCCGGCGTGAACGCGAGGAAGGTCGGACGGTAGAAATGGCTCTCGTCGTTGCCGCGCTCGTTCGGCACGCCGATCGTCTGCACGAGCTCGCTGCCGTCGTTGGTGAACCTGAAGATCGCGTGCCGGTAATCGTCGACGACCCAGACGTGCTTCTCGGGATCCCAGGGATCGATCGCCACAAAATGCGGGCGGCGGAACAGGTGATCCCACTGCGTCCATTCCTCGATGATCTCACCCTCGCTATTGACGACCACGAGGCAGTGCTCCCAGCGGTGGTCGAGGCCGTGCACGCCTCGATCCTCGTCACCGCCGTCGAGCGAGCCGGGCAACGCCGAGCGCGGCCCGACCGAGGCGTTGCGCCACGGCACTTGCGCGACGGGATAGGAGATGCCGGGACCGTCCTCGTTGTAGACGACGAAGGCATCCGGGCGCGGTATGTTCGGCAGCTCGCCGCGGAACAGCAGGTAGACGCGATCGGGGCTTTCGGCGAAGACGCTCTGGCCGGCACCCCAGGTCCACGCCTCGTGACCCGGCAGCGTCGAAACGTTCTGCGGCCAGTTCGGATCGACCTCGTAGGGTCCGAACATCTCCTGACCGCCCTTCACGCCCGGCACCGCGGCGAAGTTATTCTGTCCGCGGCGCTGCGCGTCCGCGGGCTCACTCGTGATCACCCCGGCGACAATCAGCGCAGCCGCGCTCCAAGTCGCCGCCAGCATTTGCCTACGCATATTCTATGTCTCCCGAAAAAATACCAGCAATTAAATTGTACGCATCTCGTAACTAATCGACGTTCTCTTGAATCCAGTTGTGGATGAACTCGATGATGTCGTCGCTGTTGAGCTCCAGCATCATCATATGACCGTTGCCGCTGATGCCGACGTCCTCGAGACGAACGAAATCCGTTTCGACTCCGGCCTGATTGAGCCATTTCGGGATGCAAGCATCGAATACCCGGTGATAGGTGCCGTTCGCCGAGATGCCGAGCACCCGCACGTTGGCGAGGTTCACCAGTTGGCGAGCCGGCTCCTCTTGTAGATAGCAGGGCACCTCGCCGGGCTGATCGGCTTCCTCTTCGAGGTAGACGCTGAGCTCCGAGGGATCGTTCACGGGCGGGTCATAGGCCAGCGGGTAACCCACGGGGCCGTAGGAGTCGCCCTGCGGCTCCTCTCGATAGCGGACGTTCGCCGTATCGACGCCGGCGATCTGCGGCCCGCCCGGTTCGATCGTGACGATGGCTCTGACGAGCTCGGAGCGGCCGTCGGCGACGCCCCAGCCGACACCGCCGCCCTGGGAATGCGTCAGCAGGATCACCGGCGTGCCGATGGTGTCGAGCAGCTCCATGGCCGCGAAGCGCGCCATGGTCGTGCTCTGGCCCGCGAACTGGACCTGGGTCTTGATGAAAGTATCGAAGATCGGGTCGCCGCGGTGGCCGGCGCCGGGCCATTGCGTGTGGTTGTCTTTCAGCGGGAAGTCGCCCTTCTCGCCGACATTGGTCCATATCGTCTCCAGCTGCTCCGCCGTGCGGATGCCCAGATCGCCGTGAACGCCGCCCGGAATGTAAGTCGAGCGCCCGCGCGCGGGATAGTCGACCATATAGAGGACGTAGCCGCGCTCGATGAGGTGGTAGGCCCAGCCCGGACGGCCGTCCGGAGTCTGCTGCCAATCCACCCCGGTTTGTCCGTTGCCGTGAAAAATCACGATCGGATAGGGTTGCGTGATCTCGGTCGGCTCCCAAACCTCGACGTACATCTGACCGCCCATCACGGGGGGATCGCCGACGTAGTCGCCGCCGGCGTAATAGAAGCCTTTGCGGGCGATGCCGGCGGTCGGAAAAATCGGAATCGAATCGGGCGGCATCGCCATGGCGACGATCGCTTCGTCGACGCTCGGCGCCGGTGCCGCGATCTCGGCACCGGCTTGAGGCGCAGCCGGCTCGGGCGCCGCAGTCTCTTCCATGTCAGCCTGACCACATGCCGTCAAACCGATGAGGATCCCGGCGCTCGCAAGAGACAAAAGCCAGGCGTTGGACACCCTGAAATTCATGACGGATTACCCCCGAGAGTAAGACTGGGTTATTAAAATACTTAGAGCCGAACCCCCTGTTGCTGTCTGACCCGGGCTCATTCGATGAGCCGCCGAGAGTTTGGGAGGTCCCATGCTCAACGGGAAACGATACGCGAGCGCCGTGGGGCTTTCAACGGCAGCTGCGGCCGCGGGAAGCAGCGTTTCCGGGCGCTGAGCTCACGACGTCGAACGCAGCTCGATACGACAGTGATTTTGAAGCTGTAATTATTGTAAATTCAATTTATTACGAAGCTATCCTCGATCACGCATTAAGACGTTCGCGACGCTCCTGCGTGAGTTGACCGGTCGCGATCGCCGGCTTGGCGGCGTTCATTCCGCCGAGCCGGTTTCGTACTCCAGAATCTCGTTCTCGAATTCCGTGAAGTTCACGTTGTCCATGCACATGAACTCTTCGATGGTCCAATCGACGCGTCGATAGAACCGTTGCGCGATCCAAGGCTCCGTCAGCGCGCCCGGATCCTCCATCGTGATGTCGATTTGCAAGCTGTCGTCGCCGCTGCGGCGAATGCGCTCCACTACCCGCAGCTGCTCGCTGTGCGGCACACCTTCGCGATCGAGCCAGGTCTTGTCGTTGAAGTTGACGGTCTCAACGACGAGCGTGTCGCTCTCCCAATGGCCGGTGGAATCTCCCATCCATGAAGGCGCGAGATCGTCGCGATGCTCTCGTCCGTCGGTGTAGATCTGCCGAATCATGTGATCGTACTCGAACACCATCAGCACGCGGCCCGGGAGCTGGACGATCTCCATCGGGAACGGATGCAGGTAAATGCGCGGCGTTCCCGGCGGAAAACACTGGTAGACGGGATCGTTGGTATCGGCCACGGGAACGCTGCGATCACCGAAGGTCGGTCGTGCTTGATCGTACTGCTGCCGTGCCCAAGGCAGCATGCCCGGCGGCTCGGCAGTGTAGGTGGAGTTCTGATAGGCGCGTGTTTCTTCCGGCGGATCGTTGGTCCAGACGCCGGTCAAGTCGGCGCCCTGGCTCATGAGACCCGAAGCCTCGAGGGAGGCTCCGACTGCCGGCGCTTGCGCGTCGCCCGGCGGCGTTTCGGTCGGCCCGCAGGCGGCGAGCCCCAAGAGCAGCGCGGCCGCTGCCGGCTTGCAATCGAGCATTCTTTTCCCCCGATGACGAGGCGTGCGGCGAGGCCCGGCCTCGCGTCTGTCGCGCCGCGCCGCTTAGTATTGATCCCCGCCGATGATCGCCTGGCCGGTCGCGTCCACGACCTTATGAAGCCGCAATGACGGCGCGCCCGATACGGCAGGGTTGCCGGTGAGCTCGATCATGTCGCCAGGCTTCAAGATTTCCTTGTGCCAGCGGACGCTGCCCGGTTGAGCCATGCGAGCCAATCGGTTCGGGCTCGTGAGCTCGCCAGACCATTCGACGACCTCGCCATCCTCACCCGTGACTGCGATATAGATCAGCACATGAGGATTGACGAACTGGAAGTCTGTGACCGCGCCGGTAACCGTGACGGTCTCGCGTGAATCGTAAGCCGCACCGCCGTGATGCGCGAACAGGCTTGCCGACGCCAACATTAACAGGCCCGAGATCAAGATCCTGAGACCATTCTCGTTCATTGACAGTCTCCTCGCCCTTCACCGGCTGGCAGTATCCCTGGCTGCAACGGAAACCGTCAAGTAACCGCGCCGCGCGCAGCCGTGTGGCTTCGACTCGGCCGGCACGCGGTGGTTCAAGGATTCCGAGGTAATTCGGAGCGAAACAAGGATGGGGGCGAACGGCCCTAGCTGGCCATCCGGATGCGGTTGCGGCCCTCGCGCTTGCACGCCATCAAAGCCTCGTCGATCTGCTTGATGAGGTCGTCGGGCGTGGCATCCGAGCCGTGTTGCCGCGCGGCGAGACCGATGCTGACGCTCACCCGAGCGAGGCCCTGGCGAATCTGCACCGGTGAGTCCGCGACGGTGCGCCGCGCGCGCTCGGCAACGCCGGCGGCGGCTTTGACGTCGGTGTCGGGCAGAATCAGCAAGAATTCATCGCCACCGTAACGGCAAACGATATCGTCGGTCCGCACAGAGCTGACCAGCATAGCCGCGAGCTTGCGCAAAACCTGATCACCGGCTTGGTGGCCATGGGTGTCGTTGATTTCTTTGAAGTTGTCGACGTCGAGCAGGCACACCGAGACTTCCGAGTCCCGCTCTTTGGCCTTGACCAGCGTGGACCGCAGCAAGGCCGTCGCGCCGCGGCGATTCCAAACGCGAGTCAGGGGATCGAACATGGCTTCTCGCCGCGCGGCGCCGAGCTTGGAGATCAACTCCGATTGAGCGTCGCTGAGCTGATCCGTCAAGAGCTCGCGCCGCGCCAGCTCCCCGAGGTCATGCAGCGAGCAGAGCTGATCTTCGGAAAACTCGCGCGGCTTGGTGTCGAACACACACAGCGTCCCGACCGCCATCCCGGAGGACTCTTGCAGCGGGTAACCGGCATAGAATCTGAAATACGGCCTGCGAATCACCAGCGGGTGATCTATCGTGCGAGGATCCGCCGTCGTGTCGGGAATGACGCAGATGCGATTTCCTTCGACGGTCAGCGGGCACAAGCTGTGGGTAGCCGGAAGCTCGGTAACTGCCCACCCCGCCACGGACTTGAACCATTGCCGTTCGCCGTTGAGACAGGTGATGGCTGCGACCGGCACGTTCAGAGCGCGCCGAGCGAGCCGGGTAATGCGTTCGAAGCGTTCCTCGAGAGGCGTGTAGAAGACGTCGACGACGTGCATCTCCGCGAGCTTCAGCGTGCAGGTGCTCGCGATGGTGCGACTCAACTTCGTGATGACAGTATCCGATTTCGCCATTATTGAAGGCACCGACGCCCGCTGTATAAGGAGATCAGCTTACTCCGGCCACCGCCGATCCCGTGTGACCGGAGTCGCCTTTTTGTGTTCCTCCAGGTCGCCGCGGGCGCTCTCGAGCGGAGCCGCCAACGGCAATCCGAGAACCGAGGGTGTCGCCGCTTCAGTTGGAGGCGCGGGTTTCCGCTTCGACGGCTGTGATTGGACGCAGCTCGGGGAACTTGACCACCGTGCCCGGCCTGACCTGATCGAGGTCCAGATCGGGGTTGTACTGCCGCAGCAGCCACACGGGCACGTTGTAGCGGCGCGAAGCAAGAACCCATAGTGATTCGCCGCGAGCCACGACGTGCTCCAAGGTGTCGGTGACCTGGTAGCGCAGGAAGAAAGCTTCCTGGTTCTGCTGCTGATAGTCGGCGCGGCGCTGCTCGAAAGTCGCAGCGTCGATCGTCGAGAAGTCGAGCTTCAATCGCCGCCCGATTACGACCCCCTGACCAAAGGGCAAACCGTTGATATCGCGCAAACGCTGCGTGCGTATGCCGAGCCAATCCGCATAGTGACCCAGCGTCTCGAGCGCCTGCACCTCGATGGTTCCATCGGCGGCGACGAAGTAGTTGCTGGGGTCTGCTGCGAGGTCCGCCTGCTCGCTCGCGAGCACGTTGGCATCCGGGGATAGGCGTTCGAGCTCGCTGTCATCGGTGCCGATCGCAAGCTCCGGCGCGTCGGCGGCGTCGACGACACCGGCATCGTCGTCGAGCGAGCGGGTATCCATTATGAGCCCCAACGCGGCTTCCGCGGCGAGTAGGCGCTGTTGCTCGCGTTGCGACCCGCCGACGGCCGGCGTCGGTTCCGCGAGAATCTGCTCGAGCGGCGCGAGCTCAGGCGGCGGCGCGCCCGACACGAGATCCGCCTCGACGAAGGCCGGCGTCTCTTCCTCCAGCATCGCCACCACGAGGACGGCGGCTGGCGCTTGCGCGGCATCGGCGGGACCCGCAACGCGCAGCTCCTGGCCGACGTAGATCCGATTCGGATCGCGGATGCCGTTCAGCGCCAGAATCGCCGCCTCGTCCAGGCCGAACAAGCGAGCGATTCGATTGATGCTGTCGCCGCTGCGCACCACGTAGGTGGTCGCGTCCCCGGAGCCTTGAATCTGCACCTGCGCGAGCGTCATCGGAACCGTGCCGTCGTTCCCGGGCAGGCGAAGCACCTGTCCCGCGCGGATGAAATTTCGGCTTTGCAGGCCGTTGAGCGCCACCAGCGAGCTCATGCTGACGCCGTAGCGCGCCGCGATCTCCGAGATCGTGTCGCCGCGGCCGACGCGGTGGAAGATATCGGGCATCTGCGCCGCATAGCGCTGCGCCGCCGGCACCGCCGCGAGACGCAGCTCCGCATTCTGCACGACCGAGGCCGGCAGCCGCAGCTCGAAGCCCTGCGGGACGAATTTGTCGCCGCTCCAGACGGGTTCCATGAGCGCGGGGTTCCAATACCGAAGTTGCCGCCCGTCGATCTCCAGAGTCGCCTCGAGCGTGCTCACGGTCACGAAGTCGGGCACGTTGAGCGTTCCGGACTCAGCGGGCGGATTGGGCTTGAGCGGTCCGAAGTAGCGCTCGGCATCGGCATCGACTTCGACGGCCGCGAGAAATGCCACGTAGAAATTGCGGGACGCGAAACCGAAAGTCCGGCCGGTGTAGTTGCGCAGGATCACCTCGATCCGATCGGTGCCTTGCTGGCTCTTGGCCTGGCGCATGCCGCCTACGCCGTGGTTATAAGCCGTCACGGCGAGCGGCCAGCTTTGCAAGATGTCGAAGTTGTTCTCGAGCAGCTGCGCGGCCGCCAGTGTCGAAAGGAACGGGTCGCGCCGTTCGTCCACGATGTGATCGATCTGCATATAGCGCAAGCCGGTCGAGCGCGTGAACTGCCACATGCCCGCCGCGCCTACTTTCGAGTAGGCCGTGGGATCGAACGACGACTCGACATGCGGCAAGGCCGCCAGCTCGCGCGGAAGCCCACGCTCGGCGAGCGCGTTTTCTATGAAGGGCCGCCAGGTACCGGAACGGATGAGCCCGGCGCGAAAGCGATCGGCTTGCCCGAGCTGAAAACGCAGACGATCCGCGGCGGCTTTGAGCTCGGCGTTGCTCACACCGTCCGGCCACAAGGAGAGCACGCGCCGCTCCTCGGCGCTCAATCCCTGCCGCCGGCCTGAGCCCAGGCGCTCGAGAATCTCGCGCAGCTCAGCGTAGGCCTGTCGCAGCTCTCCGTTTCGCTGCCGGCGCGAGACGTCCTCGTCAAAGCGCACGGTCCGATAAACGACGCCCAGGTTCTTCGAATCGTGAATGAAGCCACTGCTGGTATCGATCTCGGTATAGACGCGCTTCCAAAACGCGATGTCCGGCTCGATCTCGGCGGGCCGTGGAAAATTCGGCGACTGCGCAACCGCGGTGCCGGCGACAATCGCCGACAGCAGGGCTGCCGCCCAACGAGCTCTGAATCTCCTGAATATCGACATGCAACGCGTTCCGGGTTGGAACGCGCAGATTATGTCTCTCCGGCGAGCCGTGCTCGAAGCTGCGTCACGGTCCTGAGAACTCGTCGTGTCGGGGCGAAATTCCATCACCTTTTCTCTTTTTGTTATAGCGGCTTAGAAGTGAACATTATGGTAACTTCTGGACTTCCCCTTTGGCAAGCCGCTCCGGCAAACGCGCCCCGCGGCTAGCGTGCTTTATCGAACGGGTGCCTACGCACGATTACAGCTTCGCGCGCCGGCCCGGTGGAGATCAAGTCCACCGGAACCTCTAGCATCTCCTCGATCCGCTCGAGATAGGCGCGAGCCGCGGACGGTAGCTCCGCGTACTCGGTGACGCCGGAGGTGGAGCTCTGCCAACCGGGCATGCTCTCGTAGATCGGCTTGCACTCGGCATAGCAATCGGCCAACAGCGGCGGCGTTTCCAGCCGCTCGCCGCGAAGATGATAGCCGACGCAGATCTTGATCTCGGCAAGACCGTCGAGCACGTCGAGCTTGGTGACGCAAAGGCCTGTCAGCGAGTTCGTGAACACGGCGCGCTTCAACGACACGGCATCGAACCAGCCGCAGCGGCGTGGTCGTCCGGTCGTGGAACCGAACTCGTCTCCGACGCTCGCAAGATGCTTGCCCATGTCGTCGAACAGCTCTGTCGGGAATGGCCCCGCGCCTACTCGGGTCGTGTACGCTTTGACGATCCCCAGGATGTAGTCGATCGACGAAGGCCCCATGCCCGTGCCCGTAGCGGCGCCGCCGATGGTCGTATTTGAAGACGTCACGAAAGGATAAGTGCCGAGGTCGATGTCGAGCAACGCGCCTTGCGCGCCCTCGAACAAGACGCTCGCGCCTCGTCGCTGGAGGTCTCTCAAGATCTGCGTGACGTCGGCGATCATCGGCGTGACGCGCTCGCCGAGCGTGCCAAGCCGATCGAGCTCCGCGTCCGGGTCGACCGCCTCGGCGCCGTAATACTGCCGCAAGAGAAAATTGTGCAGGTCGAGCAGGCTCCTGAGACGTTCCTCGAGAACCTTCGGCGTGAACAGATCCGAAACGCGAACGGCGCGGCGGGCGATCTTGTCCTCGTAGGCCGGACCGATGCCGCGGCCTGTCGTTCCGATCGCGTCACTGCCGCGCGCGTTTTCCCGCGCGACATCGAGTGCCGCGTGCGACGAGAGGATCAGCGGACAAGCGGGCGAGAGCTTCAGGCGATCGTCCACGGGCACGCCGCGTTTTGTCAGACCGTCGATCTCGTCGATCAGCGCAGGCAACGACACCACCACGCCGTTTCCGATCAGGCAGCTCACGCCTTCCCTCAGAATGCCCGACGGTATGAGGTGCAAGATCGTCTTCTCACCGTCGATGACCAGCGTGTGGCCGGCGTTGTGGCCGCCTTGGAACCGCACCACGGCCTGCGCCCGCTCGGCGAGCAGATCGACGATCGCGCCCTTGCCCTCGTCGCCCCACTGCGTGCCGATCACGACGACGTTTGCGCCCATCGCTCAGCCCCGCACGAGATACAGTAAGGCTAAGCCGGCGATGACGACGCCGAGGCCGAAGCTCCTGAGCTGGCGGTCTTCGAGCTGCGCGAGACTCGCGAGTCCGCGGCGCCAAGTCTGCGGCGAGGCAAAAGGCAGCAACCCTTCGATGATGAGATACAGCGCGATGCCCGCAAAAAGATCCGACCAGGCCAAGCCCCAGCCTCCTGATGCTCGATGACGGTGGAATTCAGTCCCTAGCTAAGGCGGCGGGCGGCGCTGCGCCGAACTGCTCTTGAAGGAACTGGAAAAACTCGCTGTTCGGGCTCAACACCAGCACGTCCTGCTGGCCGCCGATCGAGGCGCGATAGGCCTGCATGCTCCGATAGAACGAGTAGAACTCCGGATTCTGAGAATATGCGCTCGCGTAGATCTCGGCTGCCCGCCCATCACCTTCGCCGCGTATCCTCTCAGCATCCCGATAGGCTTCCGACAGAATCACCGTGCGCTGCCGATCGGCGTCGGCGCGAATACGCTCGGACTCCTCCGAGCCCTCGGCCCTGAGCTGAGTGGCCACGCGGAAACGCTCCTGCTGCATGCGCGAGAACACCGATCCGCTGACCTCGTCGGAGAGCTCGATGCGCTTCACGCGGACGTCGACGACGTCGATGCCGAGCTCCGGCGCCCGCTCACTGGCATGCACGAGCATATTCGCCATGAGCTGCGAGCGCTCGGCCGAAACGACCTCCTGGACCGTGCGGCGGCCGAACTCGGCTTTTATGCCTTCGCGGATGATTGCCGAAAGACGCTGCTCGGCGAACAGCTCGTCGCCGCCCACTGAGCGGTAAAACTGCCCCGGATCCGTAACCCGCCACGTAATGAAGTAGTCGACGATGAGGTTCTTCTTCTCGCCGGTCAGGAATCGCTCTTCCGACTCTTCGTAGTTCAAGATCCGGTCCGGATATTTGGCAATGGTGTTCACGAACGGGATCTTGAAATGCAAGCCGGGCTCGTAGTCAGCCTTGACGATCTCGCCAAAACGGAATTTGAGCGCATGCTCACGCTCGTCGACCGTGAAGACGCTCATGCGTCCGAGCAGCACGGCGAGCACGGCGAACACCAGCAGCAGATTCGTTCGTGGGCTCATCGCTTACTCCATGTCAGCGCGACTCGCGCGCGCGTGCGCGCGCGGCCGCATCGGTAGTGCCCCTCGAGATCGCATCCCCGGACGACGGCAGCGTGGACGGGCTGCCGTCGGCACGCCGCTCCATCAATCGGTCCAGCGGCAGGTAGATCAGATTGTTGCCACCGCTGTCGGTGTCCAGAAGAACCTTCGTCGAATTGGCAAGGATCTCCTCCACGGTCTCCAGGTATATGCGCTGCCGCGTGACCTCGGGCGCCCTCTCGTACTCGCGAAGGATCTGCAAGAAGCGGTCGGTCTCGCCCTCGGCATCGGCAATCACGCGCGCCCGGTAACCCTCGGCGTCCTCCAACTGGCGCGCTGCGGCACCGCGGGCGTTGGGCAAAACGTCGTTGGAGTAGGCTTGCGCTTCGAGGCTCGCGCGCTCTTTGTCTTCTCTGGCCTTGATCGCATCTTGAACGCTTGCCTCGACGTCCCGGGGAAAATTCGCTTCCTGGAGATTGACCTCGAACACGGTGAATCCCGTCCCGTAGGTGTCCAACGTCGACTGAATCAGCTCTTGAGCCTGTGCCGAAACGTCCGCGCGTCCCTGCGTCAGGATGTAGTCGAGCTCGTTCTTGCCGATGACCTCGCGTATGGCACTGGCGGTAACGTCCTCGAGCGTTTCCACCGGGGTGCGCACGTTGAACAGATACGCCTGCGGATCGGTCGCCCGGTACTGCACGACCAGATCCACGAGAACGATGTTCTCGTCCCGGGTCAGCATGCTGCCCTGGTAGGCGAAGCGGTCCGTCACATTGGTATTGATGACCTCGACCCGATCGACCGGCCACGGGATGTGCCAGCGCAAGCCGGGCCCGGTCACCGTATGGAACCGCCCGAAACGCAGCACTACGCCGCGCTCCGCGTCGGTGACCTGATAGAAGCCGGTCAGGCCCCATATGGCGAGAAGCACGCCGACGGCGAGACCGATGAGACCGCCGCCCGGCTTGCGAGCCTGAGCGATGCTGCCGTTGCCTCCGCTACCGCGGCCGGCGCGGCCGCCGAAGAACCCCGAAAGCTTGCGCTGAAGGTCCTTGACTATCGCGTCGAGATCGGCGGGACCCTTGCCTCCGCCGGATTTCCACGGGTTGCCTTTGTCGCCGGAATCATCCCAGCCCATATCGCTCACATGTCCCGTAGCAGGTTGTCATCCGAAAGTCCCTCCTGGCTCAAGAGCTGCTTCCATCGATGCGAGGTCAGCTGAACGTCCAAGGTCCAGCCGCCGGTCTCGTGAGCCTGCTCCGCCGTCACGGCTCGCAGATCGAAAAGCCGAGCCCTCAGCCGGCTCTGGCCGGACGTAAGCTCCAAGCGGCGGGCCACCGGCATCCCGACACATTCGACGCGAATCGCCGCGGCCAGTTCCGGCAGCCCCTCACCGGTGCGAGCGGACACGCGTATTTTCTGTGCGCCGTTGAAGCCGCCGTTCTCCCGCGGACTCTGCGCGGCCGCCCTATCGATTTTATTGTACACCTGGACGCATGGCACATCCGCCGCGCCGATCCCCGCGAGCACGTCCTCGACCTGGCCACGCCGGTCCGCGTGGTGCGGATCGCTGGCGTCGATGACGTGCAAGAGCAGCCGCGCCTCGCGGGTCTCCGTCAAGGTGGCGCGGAACGCCGCGACCAGCTCGTGCGGCAGGTCGCGAACGAAGCCGACCGTGTCGGCGAGCAAAATCTCGTCGCCCACACCGAAAGACATGCGCCTGATGGCGGGGTCCAAGGTCGCGAAAAGCTGGTTCCGCGCGTCCGCGCTCGCACCGCTGAGCGCGTTGAACAGGCTCGTCTTGCCGACGTTGGTGTAACCCACCAGCGCGACAGTCGGGACCGCGGCTCGGCGGCGGTCGCGCCTGCCCATCTCGCGGTGGCGCTCGACGCGGCCGAGCCGGACGCGAAGGTACTTGATCCGCCGATTCAGCATCCGGCGGTCGGACTCCAGCTGCGTCTCTCCCGGGCCGCGTAGGCCGATACCGCCCTTTTGCCGCTCCAAGTGCGTCCAGCCGCGAACGAGGCGGGTCGAGAGGTGCTCGAGCTGCGCGAGCTCGACCTGGATCTTGCCTTCGGAGGTCGCGGCCCGTTGCGCGAAGATGTCGAGGATCAAGCCGTTGCGGTCGAGGACGCGAATCTTGAGCAAGCTCTCGAGATTGCGCTCCTGGCTCGGCGACAGCGGCTTGTTGACGAGCAGCAGCTCGGCGCCGCTGGCGTGAATCAGCTCGGCGAGCTCATCGGCCTTGCCGCGGCCGATGAACAGCCCCGGAGTGGGCCGGTCGCGGCGCGCATGAAGCTCGGTGACGATCTGGGCACCGGCCGACGTTGCCAGCGCCCGGAATTCCTCAATCTCGTCTTGATCGCACGACCGTTTCAGGCCGATGTGAACCAGGAGTGCGCGTTCGCCGCTGCCCGGACGCTCAAACAATAGGCACCCCTCGGAGTGTGATGGGCTCAGTCGTCCGCCTGATCATCATCCATAGGCAGTTGAATATTTCGCGATGGCACCACCGTGGATATCGCGTGCTTGTAGACCATTTGGCTGACGCTGTTACGCAGCAAGACCACGAACTGATCAAAAGAATCGATCTGCCCCTGCAGCTTGATTCCGTTGACGAGATAGATCGATACAGGAACCTTCTCCTTGCGTAAAGCGTTCAGAAACGGGTCTTGCAGCGACTGCCCTTTGGCCATGAATAATCTCCTTATTCTTAAGGTTTTTCGAGATCAGGACCGGGGTTCTTACCCGCGTAAGCTAACGCTTCCTGAAACCCAAACTCCGTATTGACTCAAAAAATGAAATCCCACGTCCCGAAAATAGTAACACAGGCCCCGGCTTTCAAGGGCTTGAGCCCGCAATTTCCGCGGGTTCCACGGCTCGCCGGGCCCAGCCCAGGGCCGCCTCCGCCCGCTTCGAATCCGAGGGCCGAAGCAACCGGGCCTCGCGCTCGGAGCGCAGCCAGGTCATCTGCCGCTTGGCAAGCTGGCGCGTCGCCGTGATCGCGCGCCGGCGCGCCTCCGGCCAGTCGTAGTCGCCGCTCAAGTGTGCCCAGAGCTGGCGATAGCCGACGGCGCGCATCGCGGGCAACTCGGGATCCAGGTCACCTCTAGCCATGAGCGTCGAGACCTCGTCGACGAAACCGGCTTCGACCATCGCGTCGAAGCGTAGTTCGATGCGTCGCCCCAGTGCGGCGCGATCGTCCTCGACGAGCGCCAGCGTCGTCACGCTGACGCCGCCGTCGGGCGGCTTCCGCTGCTGCGTGCTGATAGCCTCGCCGGTGAGCTCGTAGACTTCGAGGGCGCGCTGGATGCGTTGGCGGTCCGTCGGCGCGATGCGAGCCGCCGCCGCGGGGTCGAGGCGCGCGAGCCGCGCGTGCATCGCAGGCCAGCCGTGCTCGGCGGCGAGAGCATCGATGCGCCGGCGGAGCTGTGCATCCGCCCGGGGCAGTTTTGCGAGCCCTCGGCGCAAGGCCGAGAGGTAGAGGAGCGTGCCGCCGACGAGCAACGGGATCCTGCCGCGCGCCTCGATGGTGAGCGCGGCCGCTTTCGCGTCGGCGACGAACTGCCCGGCCGAATAAGCGTCCGCCGGATCGCGAATGTCGATGAGATGATGCGCCACATGCTCGCGGATCCTGAGCGACGGCTTCGCAGTGCCGATGTCCATGCCGCGATAGACGAGCGCCGAGTCCATGCTGACGATCTCCAACGGCAAGGCCTCGGCCAGAAGCAGCGCGAGCTCGGTCTTGCCCGTGGCGGTCGGGCCGGTCAGGCAGAGAAAACGCGGCACGGCGGTTCCCGAGCTTGCGGGGCCTATCGCCCGCGCAGGAACAGCCGATCGAGATCCGCGATCGTGAGCTGCGTCCACGTCGGGCGACCGTGATTGCACTGCCCGCTTCTCTCGGTCGACTCCATCTGCCGCAGCAAGGCATTCATCTCGTCGAGCGTGAGCCGCCGGTTCGCGCGCAGCGCGCCGTGGCAGGCCATCGTCGCAAGCAGGGCGTCGACTGCCTGCCCGACGCGCTTCGGGCCCTCGTCCGCCGCAAGGTCGCTGACGATATCCCGCAGCAGGACTTCCGCATCTCCGTCCTGAAGCGCCAGCGGCATGCCGTCGATCTGCACCTCGTCGGGGCCGCGGCGCCGGATCGAGATGCCGAGCTCCGCGAGCTGCGTTTCCCACTGCTCGAGCAGATCGGCCTCGGCCAGCGAAAGCCTGAGCGGCACCGGCACCAACAGCGGCTGCATAGAGAGCTTGCTATCGGCGAGCGCGGCCTTGAGCTGCTCATAGACGACGCGCTCGTGCGCCGCGTGCATGTCGACGATGATCAGGCCGTCGCGGTTCTGGGCGAGCACGTAGACGCCGGAGAGCTGTGCGAGCGCGTAGCCCAGCGGCGGCATCTCGTCGTCGGAGCTCGACGCAATCGGCTGCGCATGCAGCCGCTCGTACAGCGTCGCCGCCTCACGGACGCCGTGGCCGCGTTGCCGATCGTCGAGCCGAAAGCTGCCCTGCTTCGCTTGCGGCGCCCTCGCCGGCGGCGTTCGCGGAGCCGTTTCCGTGTCCGAGACCAGGCCCGTGGCCAGCGTCGCCTCCACGGTGCGAAACACGAGATCGTGCACGAGACGCGAGTCGCGAAAGCGAATCTCGAGCTTGGCCGGGTGGGCGTTCACGTCGACGCGCTTCGGATCGAGCTCAATGTAGAGCACGTAAGCCGGATGCCGCCCATGAAACAGCACATCCTCGTAACCGAGACGGACGGCATGACGAAGCAGCTTGTCTCGCACGAAGCGGCTGTTGACGAAGGTGTATTGCATGTCGGCCTGGCTGCGCGAATAGCTCGGCTCGGCAAGCCAGCCGCGGAGCTTCATGCCCTCGATCTCACGCTCGAGGTAGCGGGCGTGGTCGAGGAACTCGCTGCCGCAGACCATGCTGAGCCGCGCCTCCTGTTGCTCCCGCGTTGTCGCGCGCGCAAGCTCGAGAACCTCGCGTTCGTTGTGCCTGAGGCGCCACTCGACGTCGAAGCGCGCCAGAGCCAGATGCCGCACAGCCGCATCGCAATGGACGAACTCGGTGCGTTCCGTGCGCAGAAACTTGCGCCGCGCCGGCGTGTTGAAGAACAGCTCCCTGAGCTCGACGGTCGTCCCCGGTGGGTGCGGCGCCGGCTTTGCCGCATGCACGTCGCCGCCGTTGGACTCGATGCACCAGGCGCCGGCAGCGTGTTGCGCTCGCGAGCTCAGCTTCAAGCGGCCGACCGACGCCATGCTCGGCAGGGCCTCGCCGCGGAAGCCGAGGGTTGCGACCCGCTCCAGGTCCTCGAGGCTCTGAATCTTGCTGGTCGCGTGGCGCGCCAATGCCAGCGGCAGGGATTCTCCCGGGATTCCCCGGCCGTCGTCGCTGACGCGGATCAAGCGAGTGCCGCCGGCCAGAAGCTCGATATCGATGCGCTTGGCTTCCGCATCGAGGCTGTTCTCGATGAGCTCCTTGAGCGCCGATGCGGGACGCTCGATGACCTCGCCGGCTGCGATCTGGTCGATGAGATTGGAGGGCAACACACGAATCTGCATTTGGCTGCTATTGTAAGGACCCGATGCAGCCCACGATAGCGCGCGCCGAGGCCGTCAAGGCTATGCCTGTACAGCGTTTTTTGCTTATTGACTCGCTCGGGGCCCCTGGGCCAAGCTAATATGGCGCCCGGAATGTGATCGTCAGCGCTTCACGCGTAGGTTTTACCGAGTGAGCAGCAAACGCTATTCAAGAGGCATCCTCTACAAGGCCGTGCTGGTGGCGCTGTTCGTCGCTGCCCAGACTACGGTCTTGAGCCACGTCGACCTCGACAGCCATTCGCAGGAGGCGCCTTGCGCGATCTGCCTGAGCATCTCGACCTTCGGCAGCGCCAATGTCGCCAACCTCGCTCAGGCCCTCGCGCTCGCAGCCTCCGCGCAGCCGCTCGAATTTCAGCCTGTTTTCTTCGCAACGCGTCAAGCCGAGCATCACCGCGCCCGCGCACCGCCTTTCGTTTCTTAAATTCTCCTGTCTTTGAATGATTCGCCTCGGGTTCCGACCGCGAGGTGTTTAGTCATCCGACGAGTATCAAGGGAAACGAGTCATGAACATTATGGATAAAAGCAGACGCCGGCAGTTGTTGTCGGTCGTCGCGATGTCGTTGCCGTCGACGCTATACGCGCAGCACGACCTCGAGGAAATTCGAGTCGTCGCCTCACCGCTCGAGCAAACGGTGGCGGAATTCGCCCAGTCGGTCACTGTGATCGGTGGAGAAGAATTGCAGCGTGTGCAGAGCACCAACCTCGGCGAGACGCTCGCCGGCCAGCTCGGCATGTCGGCCAGCGCTTTCGGCGCAGGCTCGTCGCGGCCGATCATTCGCGGCCTCGCCGGCGCCCGAGTCAAGATGATGGAGGACGGCATCGATTCGCTGGACGTCTCCACCGTCAGCGTCGACCACGCCGTGAGCGTCGATCCGTTGGTCGCCGAGCAGATCGAGATCTTTAGGGGCCCGACGACACTCCTGTACGGCAGCGGCGCCGTCGGCGGCATCGTCAACACGGTCACGAACCGCATCCCCGAAGCCGCGCCCGAGGACGGGCTCGAGGCCGGCTTCGAGATCCGCGGCGACACCGTCGCCGACGACCGCACCGGTGCCGTGCGCCTCGACGGCGGCAACGACTCGTTCGCCTGGCATGTCGACGCGCTCAAGCGCGATGCGGATGACTACGAGATTCCCGGCGAAGCCGAGGTGCATCGCGAGGGCGAAGAAGAGGAAGAAGAAGAGGAGCACACCTTCGGAATACTCGAGAACAGCGCCGTCGAGACCGCGAGCGCCTCGGTCGGCGGCACGTGGTTCGGTGACAATGCGTTCTTCGGCGTTTCGGTGAGCGGCTTCGACACGCTCTACGGCATCCCCGGCCATCATCACGAGGAAGAGGAGCCCCTGCCCGGCGAGGAAGAGGAGGAAGAGGTCGTCCACGTCGACCTGCAGCAAACGCGCTTCGACGTCAAGGCAGGTTGGACGAGCCTGACCGGCGCGCTCGATGCGGTCAATTTGCGCATCGGCGTCAACGACTACGAGCACCAGGAGCTCGAAGGCGCCGAAACGGGAACCTTGTTCGAAAACCAGGCCTATGAAGGCCGGCTGGAATTCCTCCACCAACCCTGGGGCGAATGGGACGGCGCTTTCGGCGTGCAGTTCGGCGAGCGTGAGTTCTCGGCCGTCGGCGAGGAAGCGTTCATTCCGCCCGTCGACACGACGACGCTCGGCTTGTTCATCCTCGAGCAGCGCGACTTCGACGACTGGACGTTGTCCCTGGGCGGCCGGCTCGAGAACCAGGAGCACCAGCCTTCGGAGGGGTCGCCGGATGTCAGCGACACGGCAGCCAGCATTTCGCTGGCGGCGATCCGCAGGCTTTCCGACGACTACGCCCTCGCCCTGCACTTTGCGGTCGCCGAGCGCTTGCCCGTGGCCGAAGAGCTCTTCGCCAACGGCCCGCATCTCGCCTCGAGCACTTTCGAGGTCGGCGACCCGTCTCTGGGCACGGAGACCTCGCGGCACATGGATATCGGCTTGCGCAAGACCTCAGGTCAGGTGACATGGTCCATCACGGCGTTCTACACGAGCTTTGCCGATTTCATCTTCCTGAGGGACACGGGCACGGAGGATCTTGAATCGGAGCTGCCGATATTCGAGTACTTCCAGGAAGACGCCGAGGTCACGGGTCTGGAAGCCGAGCTGTTCGCGCCGATCGCGCAGATCGGCGGCGGCGAGCTCGATCTGCGCCTGTATGCCGATACCGTCAGGGGTGAGCTCGACTCGGGAGAGAACCTGCCGCGGCTGCCGCCACTCAGAATCGGCGCGCGCTTGCAGTACCACACCGATCAGCTGCACATCGGTCTCGAGTCGGCACGCTATGACGATCAGGACGACACCGCGCCGTTCGAGGAGCCGACCGCGGGCTACACGATGGTCAACGCCGACGTCAACTGGACGCTGCCGTCCTCCGGCGGGCCGCAGCTGAGCTTCTTTTTGAAGGGCATGAACCTATCCGATGAGGATGCCCGCAGGCATACCTCGCTGGTCAAGGACGTCGCGCCCTTGCCCGGGCGAAACTACCTGCTCGGCATGCGCGCGCTCTTTTAGCTCATTGCATCGAGCCTCGGCCGCGATGCGATGACCGGCCGGAACTCCCGCGAGCTTGCCGGGCCGGCGCCTGCTCAGTAGCTGCGGCCGTCGACGTGCTTGGGTTGCAGCGAGCGCGGCTCCACGCCCTCCAGGCAGTTGACGTTGACGGCCGCGATCGGCGAGCCGTCGGGCATTTGGCCGTAGGCGAAGCTTTCGATGCCGCAGGTCCTGCAGAACAGATGTCGAATCTTCTTCCTGTTGAACAAATACTCGGTCAGGTCATCTTCGCCGCACAGCAGGGTGAAATTGTCCCGCGGCGTGAACGCCAGCACCGAGCCGAGCCTCTGGCAGCGCGAGCAGTTGCAGGTCACAGTCTTGTCGAGATCGATATCGGCCTCGTAGACGACGGCGCCGCACTGGCAGCCGCCTTTGTAGTGCTCCATCGGCATTGTCGTTCCTCCGCTGCTATTCCGGCTCGTCGCTGCCGGTCCACTCGTAAGAAGTCTCGACGCGTGTCCTGTTGCCGTCGACGTCGAGGTCATAGCGAACCCGCTTGCCTTCGGCATCGAGGATACCCAGCGACTGCTGAAAGTGCCCCGGCGGCGGCCACCCCTGAGGCACCGTGGCTTCGAGGACATACAGCCGGCTGTCGTGCAGATAGATGCCGACGAAGGTGCGTGATTGATTCGGGTTGGTGATCTGTAGCTGGTGCCCTGCAATCCGGTCTACGGCCGCCCAGGCATCGTAGGTGACTTCCCCGCCGCGCTTGCGGAAGCTCCAGGCGGCGTAGGCGATCGAGCCGAGCACGTCCCCGGCCAGGTCGTCGCCACGGTAGTCTTGGTCGGGCCGCGCCCGCAGCGCCGCCTCGACGTTCGTGTAATCGACCACCGTGACGGAGTAACGCCCCACGCCGTCGTCGGCCGTGTAGACGCGCGCGCGGAGCATCGCCTCGTACTCCGAGACATAGGTCGTCTCTTGAACCTCGGGCTCGGCCGGAAAATTGACGATGAATCGGTCCGCCAGGTTGACGTACTTGGTCCAGTCCTGGGGGAGTGACGCCGTTGAAGCAAGCGACAACGCTACGAGCACGAGAAGTCTTGGCTTTGGCATGTTGATCTCCGAAAAGGCTCGGACCAACCGGCCTAGTCGAATTCCTTTTCGACTCCCGGTGCGGTTACGATGAATCCGAGCAAACAGCCCCTCGAGCCGTCCTTGAGCGCGTGGCACCTGACGGAAAGCTCATCGCCGGCTTCGAGGCTTTCCGCTGTCCAGCCATTGCGCTTGAGCGTCACCACGCTCGCGCCCTCAAGCGCCCAAATCGCCGGCTGACCGTCGCCGTCCATGACCTCTAGGTAGATCCAGCTATGCGGATTCATCCAGTGCACCTGCTTCACGGTGCCCTCGAGATGAACCCAGTCGGTTCGTTGATAGTTGCCGTGAGAGTGGTGCGCCCACAGGGGCAAAGCCCAGACGAAGGTTGCAAGCATGCCGATGCCCAAGGAGTATCGTGTCGGTTTCATCGCCGTCCCCCGGCTTCTATCCGTTCTTCGCTGTCGATAGCTTTTTCCGTTCCCGCCCCGTCAACGATCGCCTTCGGCGGGCGACCGTCGCTCATCTGCCGTCACGGGCTAGAGGTTGAATTTCTTGTCCAGCACGAAGAACTTCACCGTATCGCGCCTCACGCCGTCGAACGCCATCGCTTCCACCGTTTCGGGCATCTCCGTGCCCGCGAAGAATTTGTCGAGGTTCTTGACGCGCCAGTAGATAGCAATCTGGTTGTCGGGCGTCGACGTATAGTGAATTGCCGTCGCGGAATACTTCTTGAAAAGCTTCTTATGAGTCCGGAAGCTCTCCTCCCACTTCGCCGAATCCTCGACCGTCGCCGTAGCCAATACTCTTGGCATTGTTGTTCTCCATAGTGACCAAACATGAGTCTCTTTCTTGTCGATGTTTCCGTCTATCTCATCCGCGAGTAGCTCGTCGGATCCAAGAATACGCTCTCGACCTTCTCGACGATGCGGCCGTCGCGCTGAGTCTCCTCCGCGACGCTTTGCCACTCCGGATCCGCCCGGAAAGCCGCCCAGCTCGCCTCGGCCGCCTCACGGCTGTCGTGCGCGAGCAGGTAAATCAATGTGCTCTCCGAAAGCGGGCCGTCCTGCGGGCTGAAGTAGCCGATATTCGTCATGCCGTGCCGCTCGAAAAGCTGAATCGTGTATTCGGCGAAGCGCGCATGCAGCGCGTCGAGGCGCCCCGGAGCGGCGGTGTAGGTCCGAAGCTCGAACACTCGATCGGACGATTGGGCGGCAACCGGGTTGATATTACCCAGCACCAGGCCCAGAACGAAAATGGCCAGGCTCAAAGGCAAAAGTACTCGATAGTTCACGAACATATGGACTCCTTACTTGTAGTTTTTGAATCTTCGAAAGAGTCTTTTGAACCGGCAGCGATCATTCGCCTCCGCCGCCCGCGACCACGGGGCCCAATCCCGTCGACTCGATGACGCCGGCCACGGCCGCCGAGGCTAGGAACTCCAACAGCCGCTGGGCATCCCGGGGATTTTCCGCATCCTGCATGATGCCGGCCGAGAAGAACGCGACCTCTTGCAGCTCGTCGGGAATCGTTCCGGCGAAATCCGCGCCCTCGACCGGCAGGATCGCGCTGATCTGCTGAAATCCGATCTCGACCTCGCCGCGAGCGACGACGCTCGCCACTCTCTCGGTGAAGATGCGCTTGGTCTTCGGCTCGATCGCTTCCCAGACGCCGAGCTCGGGAAACACGACCGACGACAGATAAGTCCCGCTGACGCTGGCCGAATAGCCGATGGACTCCGCCGCGAGCAGCGTGTCGATCAACGCCTCCCTGGTGCTGATATCCGGTTTCGGTGCGCCGCTGCGCACCGCCATGCCGACTAGCGAGCGCCCCAGATCGATACGCGTTTCCGGGCGTATGCTGCCGGCCTCGGCGAGCTCGTCGAGCGGCGGCCTGTTCATGATGAGGATGTCGTAGGTTTCGCCGTTGGCAAGGCGCACCGGGATGGACTCGGGACCGCCGCCCATCGACGAGCCGTAAGCGGCAAGGACCTCGATGCCCGTCGCCTGCTCGAACATCGGCGCCAAGATGCCGAAGGCGGCCGTGAAGCCGCCGGACGTGATGACCTCGACCTGCGAGGAGGACTGATCTGACGCTGCGGTAGCGTCCCGAGCCGGCGGCACACTCAAGCCCGTCGACTCGACGATCGCCGCAACGGCCTCGGAAGACAAGAACTCGGCGAGCCTTGCGGCGTCCTCGGGATTCCCGGCGTTCGCCGTGATGACGGCGACGAAGGTCGATACCTGCTGTAGCTCATCCGGTATCGGCCCGACAATCTCCGCGCCCACGACCCCCATCAGCTCACTGACGGGCTGAAAGCCGATCTCGACCTCGCCGCGAGCAACGACGCTCGCCACCCTTTCCGTGACGATGCGCCTCGTCTTCGCTTCGATGTCCTCCCAGATTCCAAGCCGTGGGAATACCTCCGACGACAGGTACGTCCCGCTGACGCTCGCGGAATAACCGATGGATTCGGCTGCCAGCAAGGTGTCGACGAAGGCTTCCGTCGTGCTGATGTCCGGTTTCGGCGCGCCGCTGCGCACCGCCATCGCGATGAGCGCGCGCGCAAGAACGACGCGCGTATCGGCTCGAATGTGGCCCGCCTCATCGAGCAGCTCGAGCGCGCTGTCGTTGAAGATCAGGAGATCCGCGGGCTCGCCCCGGTCCAAACGCATCGGGATCGAATCCGGCCCGCCACCCATGGAGGAACCGTAGGCGGTAACGACCTCGATACCCGTCGCCTGCCCGAAAATCGGCGCGAGGATGTCGAAGGCGTTGGTAAAGCCGCCCGAGGTGATGACCTTGATCTGGCGCGGCTGATCCGCCGCTGCGCCCGTTTCGTTCGTACTCGTAGCCGGTTGTTGACAGGCGCAAACAAACAGCGCCGCCACGACCGACGCCGCGGCTGCTTTTAAGCCGTCGAGTCGGCTCCCCTGGGTCCGAACTGCAAACATCGTTTTCCCCCTTACGGCAACGAGCCGCCACGGCCTCATTCTATTAAATTCTCGCGTCCGCAACGCGCTACGGCGAGCCCTCAGGCGCCTAAAGCGCGACCGCGATTTCGCTCTTGCCACTCTTGCTTCGTCTGGCCCCAAATGTCGACGACCTTGTCGTCATGGGGCTGCGGCATCCGGCCCGGGCCTCGGTTTCGAGAGCCGAGCTTGATCGCGACGGCACTCGAAGCCTCGTTCCCCCGCTCGATAACGTGAATTACTTCATCCCAACCCAGTTCCGCAAACGCCCAGTCGATCGAGGCAGTGGCAGCCTCGCTTGCATAGCCCTGGTTCCAGTGACTGCGGACGATCCCCCAGCCGACTTCCGTGCCCGGCCAGCCTTCCGGCATCCAGGGACCCACGCGACCGATCCACTCGCCGCTGGACTTGGAGATGACGGAGAACATCGAGAACCCTTGCAGATGCCAGGCGCCTGCGATCTGCAGGAAGCCGCGCCAGGCGACTGACCGGGACTGAACGCCACCGACGAACCGGGCCGACTCCTCGTCGCTCATGAACTCGGCGTAGGCGTCGAAGTCCTCGGCTCTGGACGGCCGCAGGACCAACCTGCGCGTTTCGAGGGTCGGCCACTCGGCGGTCATCTGCTCAGTCATCCGCGCGATGTCTGCGACAACCGCTCCCAGTGGAAATTCCGTCACGGCTCAGCTCTTCGCGATCAACGCGTCGACCAGCGCTGCTTTCCTCGGGTCGACGTGGAAGCTGTCCGAGAGGATCAGATAGCCCTTCTCGCCGTCGACCTCGATCAGGTACATGGTCGCGTCGTCGCCGGGATCGGTGCCCGAGTCGAACGAGACGGAGTCGACCAAGCGCAGGTCCGTGGCGACGAGGTCCAGCTGCAAGCCTCGCACGCCGCCGAAATCGTACGCATAGCCTTGCGCAATGACTTGCTGCTGTAACTCGGCGAGATCACGAGCCATGGATAGGACGCTAGCACGCTATCGCTCGCACGTCAGCTTTCTCGCGCGGCGCAGCTCCCCGGTGTTTGAATCAGCTCCAAACAAGGGCCGTCCGCACACCGGTCCGGCCCGCATCATGCCTCGCCGGTGGCGACGATCTGGTTTTCGATGCAGGCGATGATGTCAGACTGAGCCGGAACCCTCTCAGATCCGAAATACACCCTGCAACTTACGCCGCCGCGCCAACGGGCAACCGGGAAAACTGAGGAACTGGATCCGAATATCCAATATTCCTATCCCGCTTCCGCAGACCGTCGCCCGTCAGGTGTCAAGACTTTCCAACACATTTGGCGAAGCGGGGCGAAATCGGCGGCGACGACGTCAACGCATCTATATACGTCCAAGTCTGCCCGATTTCGCGCCTCCCAATAAGTAATCAAAGCAGATTCACCGTCCTCGAGCTTTAGGACATCGCTCGAAACCAGTCGCGCCCCGGCCGTTCGAAGCGACGCCGTGGTCGCCAGCGTGTCCTCCCACTCGGCGGCGTTCGCCGACAGCACTGTCATGAGGAGAATCGTTGCGAAACATCTGATCATCTGGCATCTCCTCCGCGTGCGCGTTCTGCGTCTATCAACAGCAGAAACTCGCGTTCTCAAACCTGCCGTGTCGACCGGAAATATACCAACTGCATGCAGCGATTGCGCGTGCAATGCAACTTTCCGTTGCCAGAGCCGCGAATAGTCGAAAGCCGACGGGCTCGGGCTCAGGTCGACGGGATGGCCAACACCTGGCCGATGCGAATGGTGTCGCCGCGCAGCTGGTTCGATTGGCGCAGGGCCACGAGGCTGACGCGGTAGCGCTCGGCGATCCCGGACAGGGTTTCGCCGCGCGTGATGACGTGGCGGACGGGCGGCCTGTTGATCGGCGGCGGGTTGTGCGCGATGTAGCTGTCCGCCGGCGCGTTGTCGCGGAAGTAATCGACGACGCCCGCGTGAATCGCGCGCGCGAGCATGGTCTGCTGCCCGGCGTCGCTGAGCGCGCGCTCCTCGGTCGGGTTGGAGATATATGCAAGCTCGATCAGCATCGAAGGGATGTCCGGCGACTTGAGCACGAGGAACGGCGCCTGCTGCACCTGATCCTTGCGCAGGGTCGTGACGCGCCCGAGCTGCTCGATGACGCGCCTGCCTGCGGCGGAGCTGGCGCTGATCGCGGCGCTCTGTGAAAGGTCGAGCAGCACCCGCGCGAGCAGCTGATCCTTGTCGGCGAGCGAGATGCCGCCGATCAGGTCCGACGCATTCTCTCTTTCGGCAAGGCGGCGCGCGGCTTCGTCGCTTGCGCCCTTCCCCGAGAGCACGTACACGGTCGCGCCGCGAGCGCGCTCGCTGCGAAACGCGTCGGCGTGAACCGACAGGAACAGGTCTGCTTGCGCCTCGCGCGCCATTTCGCTGCGCTCGCGCAAGGACACGAAGTAGTCGCCATCGCGAATGAGCAGCGGTTCCATGCCCGGCTGCTTGTGGATCTCGTCGGCGAGCCGTCTGGAAACCTCGAGCACGACGTTCTTCTCGCGTGCGCCGTGCGGTCCGGTCGCCCCGGGATCCTCGCCGCCGTGCCCCGCGTCGACCGCGATCACCAGCGCGCGGCCGCCTTCGGCGCCGGCACGCAGCGCGCGCTTGACCGCCGGCTCGCCGCTGAGCGGCAGGAGATCGACGACGAGCCGATGGCCGTAGGTGTCGTTGGGCTCGAGCAGGAAACTCTTCGGCTTGACCGCGCGGCTTACGTCCAGGACGACGCGCAGGTCATGGCCGTTACGCACGCCGGTGCGCACGCCGGCAACGTATCCCGTGACTTCGGGCATGACGCCCGCAAGCGCGACGACCGAATCGCTGATATCGATGACGATGCGCTCGGGATCGTTGAGCGTGAACACGCGGTGGGACGCGGGCGCGGAGAGATCGAGAACCACGCGGGTGGAATCGGGGCCCGCCCAGAGCCTCATGCCCTCGACTTCAGTCGCCTGAGCCGTAAGGCCGACCCCGACTGCGGCGACGAGCAGCAGCAACCCCCACGATTCCGACTTCAACGCACGTCCTCCCTAACCCGCCGGGCAATGGTTACAACTTCGACGCGAAATTTCAAGAATTGTGCATAGAAAAGATAG
>Ga0214471_10000642_pt1 | contig 28685 bp, 18 predicted proteins | sample RVTome_5_FD_207665 | JGI IMG/M metagenome (GOLD analysis project Ga0214471, IMG submission 207665) | Soil microbial communities from uranium-contaminated site in the Upper Colorado River Basin, Wyoming, United States - RVT142D155 | ecosystem: Environmental > Terrestrial > Soil > Contaminated >... | reverse complement strand
CAGTGTATCCAATGCTCCGAAGGACATGTGGGACGGCATAAAACTGGGAGCATCACGGCCGAGGTGAACCCTAACAACGGGCCCCATCAATGTGTTCTCCCACCAGCCTGACCTCACGAGAGGACAGGCTCCGCGAGCCCCGATCTTGACCCTCCTGCCGGGTTTCTCGCTGGCTCTCGACGATACGCGTGAGCGATACGTGGCCAGACCACGATCGGGCCGCTGCTCGACCCGATTTACCTTGGTGTGGCGTCCCCACGGGGATTCGAACCCCGGTTACCGCCGTGAAAGGGCGATGTCCTAGGCCTCTAGACGATGGGGACTTGAAGGCGGGGCTTCGAGTCGGTGGTGGAGGTAACCGGGATCGAACCGGTGACCTCTTGCATGCCATGCAAGCGCTCTCCCAGCTGAGCTATACCCCCACGCAAGGGCGCGAATTATAGCGGCCGAGGCCGCCTGCGTAAAGCCAACACGGACTTTCAGCGCGCGTTTACTTGCACGGACCGAGACGTTTGCCTGAAATCTTGCGGAGCATTTCCATCTGTTGGCCGCCCATGGTGCCCGACATGCGCATCTCGCTTTCGATCGTGCCCGAGCTGATGCGCATAGTGCCCTTGCCGCTCATGCCCGATTGCGCGCAGCGCATCTCCCAGGTGTAGGCGTCGCCGCTGTGCTTGGACGACACCATCTGACAGTCGCCCTGCCGATCGCCGCCCAGTGCACGGCCAGGATCCTTGGCTTGCTCGGGGTTGATGCATTGCGTGTTCGTCGTGGTCTGCGGGCCCTGCATCATCGGCATCGTCGTGGTGGTAGTAAATTGCCACTCGCCGGGCTCCATGCCCTGGGCGGCGTAAGCGGCAGCGCAAGACGTGGCGAGCAGTACGGCGGAAAGCGTGCGTGCGAGCATCATGTGGTCTCCTTTGAGAAACGCGATCAGTCATTATCGAGGTGGTGCGCGAGGCGCGCCAGTACGGTTTCGCGCCCGAGCAGTTCGAGCACCGCATCGACCGAGGGCGTCTGGGCGCGGCCAGTGAGAAGCACGCGAAGTGGCATCGCGAGTTGCGGCATTTTCAGCCCGCTCTCGGTGAGCGTGGCCTTCAGCGCGGCGCCGATCGAGTCCTTGTCCCAGTTCTTGGTCTGGGCGAGGCGCGCCTTGAGCGTGCGCAGCGCCGGGCGCACCGCGTCGGTCAGGTGCTGCTCGAGCAGGCCCGCATCCGGCTTGGGCTCGCCGTAGAACAGCGTCGCCGCCTCGGCGAGATGACGGATTGTGGTCGCGCGGTCCTTGTAGAGCGCCACCACCGGCGCGAGCGCCGGCCCCGACTCGAGTAGCATTCCCAGGCGCCGCAGCTCGGGCTCGACGAGCGCGGCGAGGCGCGCGTCGTCCGCGGCCTTGAGGTGCTGCTGGTTGAGCCAGGCGAGCTTCTCGGGATTGAACTGCGCCGCGGAGCGCGAGACATGCTCGAGATCGAACCACTCGACGAACTGCCGCATCGAGAACAGCTCGTCGTCGCCGTGCGACCATCCGAGGCGCGCCAGGTAGTTGCCGAGCGCTTCGGGCAGGAAACCCTCGTCGCGGTACTGCGTGACGCTTACCGCGCCGTGGCGCTTGGAGAGCCGCTCGCCGTCGGCGCCGAGGATCATCGGCACGTGCCCGAACTGCGGCAGCGCCTTCCCGAGCGCGCGAAAAATGTGGATCTGGCGCGGCGTGTTGTTGACGTGGTCATCGCCGCGAATGACGTGCGTGATCTTCATGTCCAGATCGTCCACCACGACGCCGAAGTTGTAGGTCGGCACGCCGTCGGCGCGCAGGATCACCAGGTCGTCGAGCTCGGCATTCGGAAACGTAATCAGACCCTTGACGAGGTCGTTCCAGCCCACCTCGCCCTCCTCCGGGGTGCGGAAGCGAATCACCGGCGCCCGGTCATTCGGCGCGGCGAGCCCGGCGGACTTGGCGCGCTCGGGTCGCCAGCGAGCGTCATAGCGCGGCTTCTCGCCGCGCGCGCGCTGCGCCTCGCGCATCGCGTCGAGCTCGCCCTTCGTCGCCCAGCACGGATAGGCGTGGCCGGCCGCGATGAGGCGATCGGCGACCTCCTTGTAGCGCGCCAGACGCTTCATCTGGAAGAACGGCCCCTCGTCCCAGTCCAGGCCGAGCCAGCGCATGCTCTCCAGGATGGCGTTCGTCGAAGCGTCGGTCGAGCGCTCGAGATCGGTGTCCTCGATCCTCAGCACGAAGGCGCCGCCGTGGCGGCGCGCATAGGCCCAGGAATAGAGCGCGGTGCGCGCGCCTCCGATATGCAGAAATCCGGTGGGGCTCGGCGCGAAGCGGGTGCGGACCATGCGCGGCCTGGGTGAACCTGCGGGAAAAGCCGCGTATTCTACCGTCGCACGAGTGCGCCGCCACGTTCCTGCGGCACCCGGATCGCGGGGCGCTGCGGCGCCGGCGCACCGGCGGCGTGCCGGATGCTAGGATTTGCCCGCCGCGCCGAGCCGACGGAGGACACCATGGGCGCTCCGATTCCGATCAACGGGCTGCATCACTTCGCGTACCGCTGCCGCGACGCCGAGGAGACGCGCCGCTTCTACGAGGACGTCCTCGGCCTGCCGCTCGCGCACATCATCCGCGCGGACCACGTGCCGTCGACCGGCGAGTACTGTCCCTACGTGCACATCTTCTTTCAGATGCGCGACGGCTCCTACATCGCGTTTTTCGATCTGGGCGACGACACCGCCGCGGCGCCCTCGCCGAACACGCCCAGCTGGGTGAACCACATCGCGCTCGATGTCGGAACGGTGGACGAAGTGCAGGCGGCAAAGAAGCGCCTGGCGGCCGCGGGCATCGAGGTGCTGGGCGTCACCGACCACCACATCATCCAGTCGATCTACTTCTTCGACCCGAACGGCTTGCGCGTCGAGTTGACCGCGCGCAGCGTGCCGCAGCCCGCCATGGATCAGGCGCAGGCCAAAGCACGCGCCGAGCTCGATGCCTGGAGCGCCGAGAAGCAGCGCCGACGCGAGCGGGAAGCCGACGCCGCCGAACTCGGGCATGGCTGAGCGCCGGCGCGGGGGAAGGGCGCCTGCGAAGGCGCCGCCGCTGCGCGCACCTGCGGTTCGCACCGTCGCGTTGCGCGCGAATCCGGTTCGCAAGGCGGCAGCGCGCGCCACGGTGCGAAAGCTTGCGGTGATCGACGTGCGTCCGGGTGCAAAGCACGAGAGCCAGTCCGGGCTGCAGATGCTGCGCCCGCGCATCTTCGGCGCCTACGAGGAACGCGCCGGCGCGAAACGGGCCGCGGCCATCGTCATGCACCCGAGCTCGAACTTCATGGGGCATTACCTGATCTCGCCGCTCGCCGCGCGCGGCGTCTGCTGTCTCGGCCTGAACGGCCGCTATGTCAACAATGACAGCGTGCTGCTCATGGAGCGTGTGATCCAAGACCTTGGCGCCGGGGTGAAGTACCTGCGCGGCCTCGGCTACGACAAGGTGGTGCTGGTGGGCAACTCAGGCGGCGCAGCACTTGCGAGCTTCTATCAGGCGCAGGCCGAAAAGCTAAGTGTGACGCGCACGCCCGACGGCGAGCCGATCGAGCTCGTGCCCGATGACCTGCCGCCGGTGCAAGGCATCGCCCTGTGCGCGGCGCACGCCGGGCGCTCGCGGCTGTTCGGCGAATGGCTCGACGCGAGCGTGATCGACGAGTCCGACCCGGACGGCGTCGAGCGCGAACTCGACGTCTACGACGCGTGCAACGGCCCACCCTACTCTGCCGCATTTCTCGCGCGCTTTCGCGCCGCGCAAGCCGCGCGCCGCGAGAAGATCGAGAACTGGGTGCGGCGGCGGCTCGAGTTCCTGCGCGCCGGGCCTCAGCGCGCGCGTATGAAGAACGCAGATCAGTTTCATTCGCACGACCAGGCCTTCGTCATCTACCGCACGCACGCGGACCCGCGCTTTCTCGACCTGTCGATCGACGCCAACGACCGCGCGCCGGGCAGCCTGTGGGGCGACCCACGCGAGGTGAATTACGCCGCGAGCTCGATGGCGCGCTTTACCACCCTGGGCGCGTTCCTGTCGCAATGGTCGAGCGCGAGCCAGGCGGACGGACCGGAAAACCTCGCGCGCACCTCGGTGCCGGTGCTGTTCATGGAGTACACGGCCGACCAGTCCACCTTTCCCTCGACCGCGAAGCTCTGGCTCGAGGCGGCCCGCGAGCGCGCCCGCGCGCACAGGATCGCTCGCGGCAACCACTACCTCGCCGGCCAGCCGAAGCTCGTCGACGAGGTGGCCGACCTGATCGCGGACTGGACCCGTTCGCTGTGACCAAAAAAGCCTTCCAGCCCGACCGCATGCCCGGCTACACCCTGCCGGTGTACGCGTACCGCAAGCCGCCCGAGCTTGCAAAGAATGAAGGAACGGTCTATCCGGTGATCGTCGTCGGTGCGGGTCTCGGCGGGCTGACCGCGGCGCTCGAGCTCGGCAGCCGCGGCGTGCGTACCGTGCTGCTCGACGAGGACAACACGGTGGGCGCAGCGGGGCTTTCCTCGCGCGGCATCTGCTACGCCAAGCGCTCGCTCGAGATCTTCGAGCGCTTCGGCATCGCCGAGCGCATCCGCGCGAAGGGCGTAACCTGGAACGAGGGCGACGTGTTCGTCGGCGAAGAGCGCCTGTACCACTTCAACCTGCAGCCCGAGACCGACCAGAAGTTTCCCGCCTTCGTCAACCTGCAGCAGTTCTACGTCGAGCAGTACCTGGTCGAGCGAATCATGCAGACTCCGGCGGTGGACCTGCGCTGGAAAAACACGGTGATCGACGTGCGCCCGGGCCGGGACACGGTCGAGGTGGACGTCGAGACGCCCGACGGGCGCTATACCACGCGCTGCAGCTATCTGATCGGCGCCGACGGCGCGCACAGCGTGGTGCGCGAAAAGCTCGGCGCGAAGGACGCCGAGTCGGCCCTGTCCGAGGATACCTGGTGCATTTCCGACGTGAAAATGTCTCCGTCGACCGAAGCCGTGCGCAAGGTCTATCTCGACAACCCGCTAAACGGGGGCGGCGCGATCTGGTACCACCAGATGGCCGACGGCATCTGGCGCACCGACTGGCAGATCGGACACTACCCGGACCCCGACAGCGAAACCGAGCCCGAGCGTGCCAAGGAGCGGCTGCGCAAGCTGATCGGGGCCGACACGCCCTTCGAGCTCATTTGGGTCGGCCCGTGGCGTTTCCGCAGGCGCTACCTTGAGCGCATGGTGCACGGGCGCGTGCTGTTCGTCGGCGACGCCGCTGCGCAGCACTCGCCATTTGGCGCTCGCGGCGGCAACCGGGCGATGCAGGATGGGAACAACCTCGCTTGGAAGCTCGAGCTGGTCCTTTCGGGCAAGGCGCATCCGGGCCTCGTGCAAAGCTACGAGATCGAGCGCCACCTTGCGGCGCGCGAGAACGTCGAGCTCGCTTCGCGCAGCGCCATTTTCATTGGCCCGCAGACCGAGGGTCAGCGATTGATGCGCAACGCGATTCTCGATCTGGCGCGGCACCACGAATGGGCGCGCGAAATGGTCAACGTCGGCCGGCTTTCGGTCGCCACCGTCTATGCCGATTCACCGCTTAACCGCGAGCGCGGCGAGTTCGACGCGCCACGCGCGCAGCCAGGCGCCACCGCCCCGGACGGCAAGGTGAGTGAGAACGGCAAGGCGGGGTTTTTCGTCGACCTGCTGCAGGGACATTTCACGGTCGCGTACTTCGGCGCCCCCGGCCCGACAGTCGAAGGCCCGAAGGGCGTCGGGATCGAGACGCTCGCCGTGCTGCGCAGGAGCACCGCCCCGCCGCTTCGCACCCTCATCGACGAGGCGGGCGCGCTCGCGGAGCGCTACGGCGCCGAGCACGGCGCCACGTACGTGTTCCGCCCGGATGGGCACGTGCTCGCGCGCTGCAAGGGCGTCGACGCCGCGTTCGCGAAAGGCGCGATCGGGGCGGTGCTCGAGTACCGCGGCGGCGCGGAGAAGGGTGGCACCAAACCGCAGCGCAAAAGCGCCAGGCTCTCGACGACCGAGATCGACCGGCTGTTCGATGAACTCGCCGCGCTCATCGACCGCACGCCCAAGGAGGAGCGTGCGCGCGTGCTGGCGCGGCTGGTGCTGACTCTCGCCGGTCGCCTGGGCGACTACGCGTCGGCGCATGAGGCAATCAAGACCGCCGCTGGAGCGACCCGGACGAAGTGAGGTGAGGCCCGGTCCCTCATTGCGCGTCTTCCCCCGCAGAGCATTTCCGTTAAAATGGCCCCACTAAACCTATAAGGAGGAGACCATGAAGCAAATCAACAAGCTTGCCGTTGCCGTCGCGGGCGCCCTAAGCCTGCTTGCAGCCCAATCCGCGAGCGCGCAGACAATCCTCACCATGTCGTCGTGGGTGCCGCCGAGCCATCCGCTCACCAAGAACTTCCTGCAGGGCTGGGCTGACGAGGCTGCGAAAGTGACCAACGGGCGCGTCACGTTCACCATGCTGCCCAAGGCGCCGGTCGCGCCGCCGCAGACCTTCGACGCCGTGCGCGACGGACTCGTGGACCTCTCCTACGTCACAGCGAGCTACACGCCCGCGCGCCACGTGCTGCCCAAATTGCCCGAGTTGCCCGGCAGCGGCGAGAACGCGACCATCAACTCGGTCGCCTATCACCGCATCCACTACAAGTATTTCCACAAGGTCGGCGAGTACAACGGCGTGCACCTGATCGGCGTGTTCACGCACGGCCCGGGCCAGATTTACAACACCAAGAAGGCGGTGACCTCGGTCGCCGATCTGCAGGGCCTGAAGATTCGCACCGGCGGCGGCGTCGCTGCCGACATGGGCAAGGTGCTCGGCGCGACGATGATGTTCAAGCCGGCGCCGGAGTCCTACGAGCTGCTCAAGACCGGCGTTGCCGACGGCCTGTTCTTCCCGCTCGAGTCGCCCGCCTCGTTCAAGTTGACGCAGCTGATCAAGCACGCGACCATTTTCCCGGGCGGGTTCTACAGCTCGGCCTTCGGCCTGTTCATGACACCGGCCAAGTGGAACGCCCTGCCGCAGCAGGACAAGGACGCGCTCGAGAAGATTTCGGGCGAGCACATGGCGCGCCTCGCCGGCAAGGTGTGGGACGACGCCGACCAGGTCGGGCTCGACCTGATGAAGAAGGACGGCGTGCAGATCCACAATGCCACGCCCGCGTTCAAGGCGGATGTGATGAGCCGCGCAAAGCCGGTGATCGAGGAGTGGATCAAGGAGGCGAACGCCAAGGGCGTCGATGCGCCCAAGGTGCTCGCCGAGTTCCACGCCGAGCTCGACAAGCTCAAGGCCGGGAAATAACCAAGGGTGACCCGGCGGCGCGCCACACGCGGCGCGCCGCCGGGCCGTTTCCCGGAGACCGGCCTTCGCGCCGGCTTTTTTTTGCGCCCCACTTGTGTCTGAACCGCGCGGCTCGCGTTTAGCCCGCGTTGTCTACCGCATCGACGCCGCGCTCGGCTTCGGCGCCTGCGCGATCCTGTTCGCCATGATGTCGCTCACGTTCGTCGACGTGGTGCGCCGCTATTCGTTCAACAAATCGATCGCAGGCAGCTTCGAGATCACCGAGCTGCTGATGGCGACGCTGATCTTTGCCGGGCTGCCGCTTGTCTCGCGCCGCGAGGAGCACGTCACCGTCGACCTGATCGACCACTTCACCTCGCCGGCGCTGCAGAGGGTGCATCGCCTGGTGATCGAGTTCCTCTCGGGGGCGATTCTGCTCGGCCTGGGCTATCTGATGTGGGGCAAGGCCTCGCAGGTCGCTAGCTACGGCGACACGACAACGATCCTGACGATCCAGCTCGCGCCCTTCGTCTACGGCATGTCGGTGTTTCTGATCGTCGCAGGAATCGTGCACCTGATCAAGGTGTTCATGCCGCGCGCGCTCGCGGTTCCGCCGCGCGAGCCCGCACCCGACCCGGGACGAAAACCTTGACCGAGGCCCTGATCGCCTTCGCGGTGATGCTCGCGCTGACCTTTGTGCGGGTGCCGATCGCGTTCGCCATGGGACTGGTCGGCATCGCCGGCACCTGGATCCTGCTGGGCGGGCGGCCGGCGATCGCGATGGCGCAAGTAATCACCTACGAGACCGGCTTTCAGTACGCCTTCTCGGTGGTGCCGCTGTTCATTCTGATGGGCAACTTCGTCACCCGCGCCGGGATGGCCGAGGAGCTTTACGCGGTGTGCAACGCCTTTCTCGGTCACCTGCGCGGCGGACTGTCGATGGCGACCATTACGGCCTGCGGCGGCTTCGGAGCGATCTGCGGCTCGAGCCTCGCCACCGCGGCGACCATGTCCAAGGTGGCAATGCCGCCGATGCGCAAATTCGGCTACAGCACCGCGCTCAGCGCCGGCTCGATCGCCGCGGGCGGGACGCTCGGCATCCTGATCCCGCCCTCCACCGTACTGGTGCTCTACGGCATCATTTCCGAGACCAACATCGGCAAGCTCTTCGCCGCGGGCATCCTGCCCGGGCTGATCGGCATCCTGTTCTACAGCCTGGCGGTGCAATGGACCACCTGGCGCGACCCGAAGGCCGGGCCGCGTGGCGAGCGCACACCCTGGCGCGATCGCATGAAACTGCTGCGCGGCGTCGGCACGTTTTTCGCGGTCGCGGTGGTGCTCGTCACGCTCGTGCAGATGAAACTCGTCCAGGGGGACAACGCGGCGGTGATCGGCGCAGTGGTGACGATCGCGCTCGCCTTCGTGTTTCGCGGCGTGGTCGGCGTGCTGGCGCTGTTCGTCCTGGTGATGGGCGGCATCTACGGCGGGCTGTTCACCCCGACCGAGGCCGCGGGTGTCGGCGCCACGGGCGCGTTTTTTTTCGCGCTCGCGCGCGGCAAACTGACCTGGCGATCGACCTTCGACGTACTGCTCGAATCGGCGCGCACTACCTCGATGCTGTTCGTGATCCTGATCGGCGCCATGATGTTCGCCAACTTTATCAACTACACCAGCATGCCGGTCGACCTGCGCAACTACGCCAACCAGTTCGAGGTCCACCCTATCATGGTGATCGCGGCAATCTGCGTCATCTACGTGCTGCTCGGTTGCGTGCTGGAGAGCATCTCGATGATCCTGCTGACCGTGCCGATCTTCTATCCCTTGGTGACGCACCTCGGCTACGATCTGGTCTGGTTCGGCATCGTCGTCGTGGTGGTGACCGAGATCAGCCTGATCACCCCGCCGATCGGTATGAACGTGTTCGTGCTGCGCACGCTGCTCCCCGAGGTGCCCACCGGCACCATCTTCCGCGGCGTGGCGCCGTTCATCGTTGCCGACGTATTCCGCCTGGCGCTGCTGGTAGCGTTCCCCACGATCTCGCTGTTGCTGCCGCGCTACATGGCCTAGGCCGGATTTCTCGCCGTAAGAACGAATCATCGGGGCGAGATGGAGAACCGCCTCAAAGACAAGCAGTCGGATCTGATGGCCGATCGCGCTTCCGTCTCCGCCATGAAGGCGAACCATTGCGGCTGTGGCCCGCCCCGATGGCCTGCGTACTCCTCAACCGCTCGCGCGAGGCGGTGCTCGCGGGCACCAAGCTCGCCAACGCCACCTTGGGCACGATCCGCTTGAAGCTCCTGAAGATCGGCGCCTGGGTCAAGACGAGCGTTAGCGGAACCGCCAGGTCCCACCGACCGTTGCCTGCCAGGCGCGGGCAGGGCCGTCGTCGAACGGCTTCTGCCAGCCCAGCGCGAGATCGAAATCCTTGCTGGGCGAATACACCGCGCCGAGCAGAGCGTAACCCATGCGCGAACTCAGGGTCTTGTCCGGATTGGTTTGCAGTCCCAGATCCAGCGCCACCTTCCATTGATCGCTGATATGCCAGACCGGTGCGGCTGAGAGGCGCAACAGATTCTTGCGGTTGCCCGAGATCTCGTCCTCGGTTTCAAACCTGGCTCGGGCATACGCGATGTTCACGTGAAACTCTCCGAAATCCGTCTCGCGTGTGGCGATCAAAAGGGCGCTCCAGCCGGAGCGGCCCATGCCCCGGCCTTCGGTTTCTGCGCCCGCCGAAACACCGAGATGGATTTCCGGCTTGACGGCGAAAGACCAGGCCTTTTCTTCCTCGCGAAAGCGCCATTTCGCGCCCAGCACCGGGTTGCCGCCGCCGGAACCGGTCGCCGCAGCGTCGGTCTTGATGCGCACATGGCTGACGCCGACGTAGAGATCGAGCGCGTCGGCGAGGCCGCGGGTGTAAACCACGGGCACCGTGCCGGTCACCGTCTTGCTGCCTCCCGCGCGCTCGGTGTTGCGGGCGTAGGAAAGCTCCAGCTGATTGCCTCCCTCCCCTTGAGTACCGGTGTCATCGGTAATCAAGGGCTGATAGGCGAGCGTGGCGGTGGAAAGCGCAAGCCCCGCACACACGGTCGCGCTCGCCAGGATCGCATTCGGAGGCATGCTTAGCTCCCGCTCCAAGAGGGCCGGTTGAACGCTCGCGTTTCGGTTTGCGACGCGACGGCCAGGGGACCGCTACTTCTGCGGCAATCTCTGGGTGTACGCAAGCAGCTCGGCGATGCTCTGCTCGGGCAGCGTGATCAGGGAAATCATCGGTATTCCGGGTTGCCCGAAGCGAGCCTTGTGCATGAACTCCCATGGGTTCTCGTGGGAGACGGTCCCGACGTACTCGGGGTCCTCCGGCGTTTTGAAGTTCAGGTTCTTGCCTTCGACGCCATGGCAGACCGCGCAGATGGTCTGAAAGAGGGCCGCACCGCGCAGCGGATCGCCGCGCGCCTTCCGGGTGGCGCGGTCGATGTACAAGTCCATGTCGATCTGTCCCAGGCTGACGAACGCCGCGAGCTTGCGCAGCTCGCTCGTTCCGATCATGTCCTGAGTGTAGCGATGGGTGTCGTTCGTCAGGATCTTGAGAATCACATCGAGATCGGCGCCCACCATACTGCGCAGGCCCTTTATTCCGGTGTAATGAGATCCCATGGAATACTGGCCGTCCACGCCTTTATAGTCCCAGCCGTGGCACTCCTTGCAGCGCCAGGTGGCGCCGCCCTTCTGCTTGCCGGCGGCCGGGTACGCGGGGTGGGTCTGCTTGGGCAATTCCTTGCCGAGGACCTTGCCCCAATTGTCGTAGAGCTGCCCGCCGCGCGCTACGTCCCACACCTGGGGCAGCTGCGCTTCTTCCCGTTGGGCGGTGAGAGTCGCTGGAAAGCTGACTGCCATGAAAACCGCCAAAGCCTTGACCGGCACCCAGCGCCACGTGGCGAGGCACCGCAGAGCGATTTGGGTGAGCACAAAAGCTCCTTTGCAGCGGCGTAGGCTGCCAACGGATGACGCAAATCGGATCACGCTTGCGCTTCTTTGTTTTTTTACTCTATCGCTTTCTATTTTTCTTGCTTTGATCGAGATCAACTGCTCGAGTACCGCGGGTCAAGCCGGCCGGGGATCGTCGACTTGTCCGTCTTTGCCTGATCGGCAGCCACGGCGCAACCTGCGTTATGACGAATCCTGCCCGCTTCGGCCGCGATCAGGCGATGTCGGGGACGCGAGGGTGCAAGGAAGCGGCAGATGCCATTCGGCGAACAATCACCGCCGCGCCGAAGCGGGAAATCAACTCAAACGAGTTTGGACTGCGGAAGTCGGGTTAAGCGACTGGCCGTGAGACATCCGGACTGGAAGACGATCGAGGGAGCGCGACGGGGCGCCTTTCCGCCACCGCCCTCGCACTACTCGCTGCCCCCCTCTACCGCGTAACGCTGCGCGTTCCAGCGCAGCATGCCGCCGGCGAGATTCGCAACTTTGTCGAAGCCCGCCTTGCGCAGCAGCACTGTGGCCTGCGCCGAGCGCGCGCCCGAGCGGCACACCGTGACCGCAGGCGTTTCCTTGGACAGCGCCCCGGCGCCTTCCGCGAGCTTGCCGAGCGGGATCAGTTTTGCACCGGGAATGTGGCCGAGCGGGCCGCGGTACTCCTCGGCCTCGCGCACGTCGACAATCTGCACGTTGCGCAGGTGCTCCTCGAGCCACTGCGGCTGCACCTCCCAGATGCCGGCAAAGGTGTAGCTGAGCGGCGCCCACTGCGGTTCCTCGGCAAGTTTTGACTCGTCCTGCGGCCGGCCGCATTTAAGGTTCGCGGGCACGGCCACCTCCATCTGCTTGGGGTGCGCGAGCCCGAGGTTGTCCATGTAGCCGACGAAGTCGCCCTCGCCGACGTCGCCGCCGAGGCGCGGATTGAAGCGCTTCTCCTCGCCGACGCTCGAGACCGTCAGGCCACGGTAGTCATGCGCGGGATAGATCAGGCATTCGTCGGGCAGCGAGAACACGTTCTCGCGCACCGAGCGGAACAGCGTCTTCGCGCTGCCCTGCTGGAAATCGGTGCGCCCGCAGCCGCGGATCAGCACCGCGTCGCCGGTGAACGCCATGGAGCGGTCATCGAGCACATAGGTGACGCAGCCGCTGGTATGCCCGGGCGTGGCGCGCACTTCCAGGTGGCGCTTGCCGAAGCGCACCAGCTCGTCGGGCGTCAGATAGCGGTCGGCCCCCTCGGCGCCGCTCACCTTGGCAAGCGCGATGCGGCTCCCGAGTTGCTTGCGCAGCAGCCATGCACCGGTGACGTGATCGGCGTGCACGTGTGTCTCGAGCGTCCATTGGAGCGCGAGGCCGAGTTCGGCGATGAGCGCCGCGTCGCGTCGCACCTGCTCGAACGCGGAGTCGATCAGCACCGCCTCGCTGGTCGCGGGGTCGGCGAGCAGATACGTGTAGGTCGAGGACTGGGGATCGAAAAGCTGCCGGAAGATCAGCATTGTCGCCTCCTTGCGGCCAATGGTCCGACCGTGGGCCACGATGGTCAAGCCCCGCGCGCTATGCCGTCTCGAAGCGCTGTCGGTACGCCACGTAGTAAAGCACCGGAATCACCACCAGCGTGAGCACGGTCGAGACCAAGATGCCGAAGATGAGCGAGATCGCGAGGCCGTTGAAGATCGGATCGTCGAGGATGAAGGTCGCGCCGATCATCGCCGCGAGGCCAGTGAGCGCGATTGGCTTGGCGCGCGCCGCGGCCGATTGCAGCACTGCGTCCTGGAATGCTACGCCGCCCGCCACTTTCTGGTTGACGAAGTCGACCAGCAAAATCGAGTTGCGCACGATGATGCCAGCCAGCGCGATCATGCCGATCATCGAGGTGGCGGTGAAGTTGGCCCCAAGCAGCGCGTGCCCCGGCAGGACGCCGATCACGGTCAGCGGAATCGGCGCCATGATAATGAGCGGCGCGAGATAGGAGCGGAACTGCGCCACCACCAGCAAGTAAATGAGGATCAGTCCGACCGCGTAGGCGAGGCCCATGTCGCGGAAGGTCTCGTAGGTCACCTGCCACTCGCCATCCCACTTGATGGCGTACTGGCGGTAGGGATCGGAGGGCTGGCGCACGAAGGTCTCGCCCAGCACCCCGCCTTCCTCGAGCGGCTGGCCGACGATCCTGCTGCGCGCGGCGAACATGCCGTAGAGCGGGCTGTCCACCGGACCCGCCTGGTCGGCCACCACGTACACCACCGGCAGCAGGTCCTTGTGGTAGATCGGCCGGTCGCGCTCGTTGTGCACGATCCTCACAACCTCGGAGAGCGGCACCAGCGTGCCGGCCGGCGTACGGATGGTGAGCTTGAGCAGCTCCGCGAGTCCGCCCTGTTGCTCGGCGGGTAGCGTCACGCGCACCGGAATCTCGTATTTCGACTGACCGTCGTGGATTGGCGAGATGTCATCGCCGGAGAGCCCGGTGCGCATCGTCTCCACTACGTCGCGCCGCGTGACGCCGGCGAGCGCCGCTTTGCCATGGTCGACCTTGAGCACCACACGCGGCGCGCTGTCCTCCACCGAGTCGTCAACCCCGACGACGTCGGCAGTGGCCTCGAAGGCCTCGCGCACGCGCTTTGCCACGCGGATGCGCCCCGCCTCGTCCGGACCGTAGACCTCGGCCACGATCGGCGAGAGCACCGGCGGGCCCGGCGGCACCTCGACCACCTTCACCTTGGCATCCCAGCGGCGCGCGATGTCCTCGAGCTTCGGACGCACCGCTTTCGCGATCTCGTGGCTCTGACGCTTGCGTTCGCCCTTCGGCAGCAGGTTCACCTGCAGGTCGCCCGCCTCGGAACGATCGCGCAGGTAGTACTGGCGCACCAGGCCGTTGAAATTGATCGGCGAGGCGAGCCCGGCGTAGGCCTGGTAGTCGGTAACCTCGTCTACCGTTGCAATGTAGGCGCCCATGTCGTGCAGCGCGGCGGCGGTGATCTCGACCGGCGTGCCCGCGGGCATGTCGACGATCACCTGGAACTCGGACTTGTTGTCGAACGGCAGCATCTTCAGCACCACCAGCTTCACGCCGGCGAGCGAGACCGAAAGCGCGATCAACACCAGCACCACGACCAGCAGCACCCTGCGGTTTCGCGCCGCATGCGCCGCCTTAACGAAGGGGCCGAGCGCGCCCTGGAAGAAGCGCTCGAGGCGCCCGCCGGCGGCATCATGGTCGTAAGTGTTTTGTCCGAGCAGCTTGAGCGCGAGCCAGGGCGTGAGCGTGAAGGCGATCGCGAGCGAAATCAGCATCCCCATGCTGGCGTTGATCGGGATCGGGCTCATATACGGCCCCATCAGCCCGCTGACGAAGGCCATCGGCAGGAGCGCCGCGATCACCGTGAAGGTGGCGAGGATGGTCGGTCCGCCGACTTCGTCCACCGCAAGTGGAATCACCTCGGCGAGCGGCTTTTGGTCCAGGCCCATGCGCCGGTGGATGTTCTCGACCACCACGATCGCGTCGTCGACCAGGATGCCGATCGAGAAGATGAGCGCGAATAGCGACACCCGATTGAGCGTGAAGCCCCAGGCCCAGGAGGCGAACAGCGCCGCCGCGAGCGTGAGCAGCACCGCCACGCCGACGATCAGCGCCTCGCGCCGGCCGAGCGTGGCGAAGACCAGCACCACCACCGCGAGCGTCGCGAAGATCAGCTTCTGAATGAGTTGCATCGCCTTGTCGTTCGCCGTGACGCCGTAATCGCGCGTCACCGTCACCTGTACGTCGTGAGGAATTACAGTGCCGCGCAGCTCCTCGACGCGATGCATCAGCCGCTCGGCCACATCGACGGCGTTCGCGCCGGGCTTCTTGGTGATCTGCAGCGTCACCGCGGCAGGCTCGCCGCCCGCCTGGATGCCCTTGGCGGCCGCGGCCGGACCGGTGCCGGTCCAGACGTAACGCGAGGGCTGGTTGGGGCCGTCGCGCACCTCGGCAACATCCGACACGAACACCGGGCGGCGCTCGAAGGCGCCGACCACGAGCTGACGCACGTCTTCGGCCGATTCGAGGTAGTTGCCGGTCTCCACCACCACCTCGCGGTTCTCGCGCACAAGCTTCCCCGTGGGCAACGACACATTGGCGAGCTGCAGCGCGTTGCTTACGTCGAGCGCCGAGACGCCATGCGCATTCAGGCGGTCGACGTCTAGCAGCACGCGCACCACGCGCCCCGGGCCGCCGAGCGTCTGCACTTCGCGGGTGCCTTTGACGCGCTTGAGTTCGATCTCGGCGGCATGCGCCACGCGCTCGAGCTCAAAGGCACCGGTCTGCGGGTCGGCGCTCCACAGCGTGAGCGTCACCACCGGCACGTCGTCGATGCCCTTGGGCTTGATGATCGGGTCGAGGATGCCGAGGTTGGGCGAGACCCAGTCGCGGTTCGAGTTGATCGTGTCGTACAGGCGCACCAGCGCGTCGATGCGCGCTACGCCGACCTCGAACTGCACCGTGAGCACGGCCATGCCCGGGCGCGACACCGAGTACACATGCTCGATGCCGTGCAACTGGGAAAGCACCTGCTCGGCCGGGGTCGCCACCAGCGCCTCGACGTCCTTCGCCGAAGCGCCCGGGAACGGGATGAACACATTCGCCATGGTGACGTTGATCTGCGGCTCCTCCTCCCGTGGCGTGACCGCGACCGCGAAAACGCCCAGCAGGAACGCGACCAGCGCCAGCAGCGGCGTGAGCTGCGAGCTCTGGAAATATCTCGCGATGCGGCCCGAGATGCCCATCGCTCAGGGTCGGGCCGTGGCCATGCCGGCCTTCACCGGCTCGAGCGCAACGCGCTCGCCGGGCTTGAGTCCGGCGAGCACCTCGACGTAGCGCTCGTCTGCCATACTGCCAAGGCGCACCTGGCGCAGCTGCGGCTTGCCCTGTTCGTTCACCACGTACACCGCCGTGAGCTCGCTCCTGCGAATGACCGCGGCGCGCGGCGCGAGCAGCTTCAGCGCCCGGCCGGTGACGAAGTGCGCCCTCGCGAACACGCCCGGGTAGACGCCGCGCACGTCCGCGGGCAGTTCGAGTCGCACGAGGGTGGTGTGCGTGCGCGGATCGGCCGAGGGCACGATCGTTACTTGCTTTGCATCGACCCACGTGCCCAGCGAGGGCACCTCGACGCGCGCCTTGGACACTGCCTGGATCGCACCGACCTGCGCCTGCGGCACGTTCGCCGCCACGCGCAGAGTCGAAGGATCGAAGCCGGTCATCAGCGGTTTGCCGGGCGTGGCCATCTCGCCGAGCTCCACGTGGCGCGCCGACACGAGCCCACTGTAAGGCGCGACCACGGTGGCGAAGCTGCGCTCAGTGGCGGCTTGTCCAGCACCCGCGAGGAGCGAGGCGACGCGCGCCTGCGCCGCCCGGTACTCGGCCTCGGCCGTGTCGAGCGCGGCCTGGCTGATGAATTTCTGCGCGAGGAGTTGCTTGGAGCGCGCGTATTGCGCGCGCGCGTTGCGCATCGCCGCCTCGGCCTCGGCGACCTGCGCCGCGCTCGCCTGCTCGGCCTGCGCCACGGCGCGCTCGTCGATGCGCACGATCACCTCGCCCTTCTTCACGTAGTCGCCAACGTCGAAGCGCACGTCGACGATGCGCCCGGCGATCTGCGCAGAAACCGTGGACTGGCGCACCGCTTCGACGGTCGCCTCGGCCGAGACCGTGAGCTCGACTTCGCGCAGCTCGACCGGCGCGGTCTCGAGCTCGGCGGCCGCCGCAAGCGACGCGGCAGCCCAGAGTGCGACCATCGATGCGGCCCGGTTCATGACATTCCCCTCAGTGTTGCGCGACCCAGCGCCTGAGCGCGCCGGCGTCCAGGGCGCCGGAATGGCGCGCGACTTCCTTGTCGTCCCGGAACAGTACCAGCGTCGGAATGGCACGGATCCCCGAACGCGGCGCGAAAGCTGGCGCCGAGGCGCGCGTGCAGCACGCCGCCGCGCTGCTCGCCAAATTCGGCTGACTTGCCACTCCCAGACGAGCACCTAGAATTCCGTTCCCGCACGCCACCCGCCGGATTGCGCCGCCAGCGCCAATCCGCTTAAAATCCACTCCCCGCGGCGCGCCTCGCGCCAGGGGCGCGGGTGGTTAGCTCAGCGGTAGAGCACTGCTCTCACACAGCAGGGGTCGCTGGTTCGATCCCAGTACCACCCACCAATATTCAATTAGTTATCTCTCTTTCACGTTCTGTACGGACTCTGGTACGGAAAACAACGCGTGCCACCACCGAACGCTGGCGAGCTCATTCACGGGAGTAGCTGGGGTTAGAACCCCTGTGGGGTCGCCATGAACATCATGGTGTTAGATAGTGTCTAGATAGCCTTGCGGAAAGCGGGCGACGTCACGCCGGAAAATCGGCACAGGTTAAAACTGGAGTAAGGTCATTTCGGGCCCGCCTGTCGGTTTCGTTGTTGGCAAGCTGCGAACAAATCGGCATAGACGCTTCGTCCTTGACTGACTGAGCAAAATTCCAGTCCGGCCAGCTCAAAAAGTGTCGGTGCGACATCGGTCGGGCTCATTCCGCTAACTTTGCGGCGGCCCGGAGCGGCCTCCGGGTGATGCAACAGAAATAGCGAGTGCATAACATGTTCGCCGGATTTTTCGTCGAGCCAGGGACCGCTGACCGATCCCAGCCTTGGTGACCGAATCGTGCGTATTGGCGCTGTCTTGCTCCACCACACCATCATGTCGGGTCTTCCGCCCAGCGTAAGGGGGTCAGTGAAGTCTTCGGCTTTGTATATACGGTCCACCGCCGCTTGCCCGGTCTCAGCATTCGTCCAGCTTCTGATTTCGGACTCTAATGCCGTTATGTAACTATGGTAGTCGCTTCCTGGTGCCACAAGGCCATCGGGCTCTCGTCCGACAAGGTTCGCGCGCAATGCAGAAAACCCATCGAGTCTCGGCATCGCAAAGCCGTATGATCTACGCCAACTGGCGGGATTTTGCGACCTTTTGGCACTTGCCCAGCGGCGGATGGTGAGAGGAACTCCAATCTTGGCCACGCGTCGGAGGTTTGCTGGTAGCCTGCCGATGGTCATGCGCCAGACACGTTCGGTGCCCCCGATCAGTTCATTGCTTGTCCCGTTCTTGTCGCGAGCGTCATTGAATCGCCGCAAAAGCTCTGGGAACAGATGATCGCCGTGGTAATTCGGTCCCATTCCGTGGGAGAAGAATACGACCTTGCAGGTATCGTCGCCGAGTTCCGCCAGCAATTCTCCCAGCGCTTTGTCCAGTCGAATATAGGTCTCCCTGAGGCCGCCTCCGACAGCAGCTATAAGTCCTGCCGAATGCGCAGGATGCCGCTCGTCGCTGAGATGCCATAACAGGTGTCCGGCAACATGACTCTCGGGAAATGCTGCGTAGAAAAAATCCCAATCATCGGCTTTTGCCAGAAATCGAAGCATCCGGGTACGCGCATCGATCGCATCGGACAGGTCGCGGCGAAGTTTCTGCAGCGACTTGGCATCGTGCCCATAATCCATGGACAGTCGCAGCGGATATTGTCCAAACTGCCGTTCGAGGTCGTTCAATAAACCGGCGGGTTCCGAGCCGTGTCCACCGATCCAATCGTGCTGCCCCCACCCCAGGAACTGACGGCCGCCAAATTGCGGAACGATGCTTGAGAACGGAATGTCGGCAACAACAATACGACGGCCTTGTTCCGCGAAATGCCTCCAAAATGGTTGTCCGCGAATATCAGATGATCGGCGCGGCCTCAGCTTGTAGCTTCCATCAATGAGTTGTATGCCAAATCCGGATTGGTGTTCGGCCGGATGCAGGCCCGTGTTTATGCTTGGCCAAACCATTCCGCTCGCATACTCAGGCGGCAGTTCGAACTGGCACCAGGCGGACTCCTTTAATAAGTCGTGAAACGTCGGCAGCAAACCATCTCTGGCCCAATTCCGGACCAAATCCACGTCCATCCCGTCAAACCCGATTGCCGCCAATCGCCGCAACTATCGTTGGTTCCTTTGAGTGTTTTTGCGTTTTTGTCAAATCAGGACGACAAAAACAGCACCGTAATATGCCACATCGAGGCCTCTAGCAGTTGCGAATTCGGAGCCGTTCGTTTACCTGCTCTTGATCTAGAACCGATATTTGTAGGTGTGCCGGGAGATCCACTTAGATACCCGACCGCGGTGTCCGGGTAGCATCACCGGAGAAGCCGTCAGCGCCAAGGCGCTTGCTGCAACCAATGTTCCTTTAACGAGTAAACCCCAGCCGTCAGACAGTGACCATACCGACAGCGCATAAGTTACAGCCAGAAAATAACCTATTACGTCACGCACTGCGCCTTCGGGCCGCCGCAACCGGTGATCGACGAGAGGATGATGCAGGCCATCGACCAAACCAAGATCGATCCCACCGGAGAGCTGGGCAAACCGGTGAAGCTGATGGAAGCCGCGCATGCGCTCGACAAGGTGCACGGTTACCAGCACACCGAGGCCGACGTGCGCGATGAGGGAAAGCAGGGCGTGCAGTTGAAAGGGCAGTTCGTGCTCGACCGCCAGGGCATCGTGCGCTGGGCGAACATCGAATGCGCCTCCGAAGGCCTGGCGGGATTCGGCAAGTTTCCCACCGACGAGCAGCTGCTCGACGTGGTGCGCTCGCTTGCCAAATTGCGGCCAGGCGGTGCTTCCGGCGCCGCGTCAGCGCTTCACCACCAGCCCCTGGGCCACCGCGTATTCCAGACCGGCCCGACTGCCACTACAATGCGCGCATGTTTCATCTGCCGAGGCGCACCATCCGCCACCGCATCACCGGCCTGGTACTCGCGATCGGCTCGGTTCTGGCGCCTCCGCTCCACGCCGCAGATCCCGTTCAGCTGGATAACGCGATCGTCGCCGACAACGTCGACGCCGTCCGTGAAGCAGTGGTGCTCGATGGGTTCAGCGTCGACGCGCGCATCCCGGTGCCTGGCTACCCGGATGGCGCGCCGCTGATCGCGATCGCCGCCCGTGGCGCGTCATTGAAGGTGCTGCGTTACCTGATTGAGGCAGGTGCCAATCTCGAGGCAAAAACGCCCGTCCACGAAACTGCGCTGATGCTCGCCTGCTTCTGGAAGGAGGAACCGCGCGACGGCGAGAGCCGCAGCGCCCGCTCGACCGAGAAGCACGATCGCGCCGCGCGCATGCTGATCGACGCCGGCGCGAGCCCGGAGAACACTCCTGGTGCCTACACCGCGCTTTCCTATGCCGCCTACGAGGGGCGCGACGCGCTGGTACGCCTGCTGCTCGAGCGCGGCGCGCGGGTAAACGGCGACGCCGTGAACGGCACAACCGAGGTCAACACCCCGCTCATGATGGCAGCAATCACCGGCCAGCTCGACGCCGTGATGCAGCTGCTGCGCGGCGGGGCCGATGCGCGCATCCGCAAGTCGAGCGACGGCGGTACGGCGCTCGAGTTTGCCCGCAAGTACAACCAGAAGCGGCTCCTGCGCCCTCTCGGTTGCGCGCAGGAGCTTGCCCCCGGCGATTCCTTCGCCGGGAAGTGCGCGAACTAAAGCCCCTGGGACGAATGCCGCACGCATTCGCAATGGTCCGCACTACCCGAATGCAAATCGCGCTTGCGCTCGTCGCCATGTTGCTTCTCGCGTACGCCGAGCCCTTGGCCGCGGCGGCCTCGGCCCAGGTAGCCGTCGAGGTTCCCAGTGGAAAGACCAAGAGCGTGCGGCTTCGCAACCTGCCGCGCGGCACGCTCGTTTCAGTGCGGATCAGTGCCAGCGGCAAGATGCAATTCGCGCTGATCAGCGCCGTGCAGCTTAAATCCAGGAAACCCGAGGCGCTGTATCGCGGCGCTCTGAAGCGCAGCGTAAGTTTCCAGGTGATCCTGCCCGAGTCGAGCGACTACTACTTGGTACTTGACAACCGGCGGGGCATCGAGCCCGTCAAGACGCGCGCGACGATCAAGGCGGAGAAAGGACCGCCAGAGCCTCAAGCACCCGAGCAGCGCGAGAAGAATCTCGAAGGCAAGTTCGACAACGTGCGCGCCCCGAGCGCGCCGCAGGCGTAGAGCGCTACTCGCCGCGACGCACGTCAACGCAGCGCTCTTTTTTTGCGCTCTGCACCCGAGTTTGTCGCGCTGTGGCGCCTGTGTTAGATTGATTGCAGTCGGCGCGGCCCCGCGTCGTTCGTTTTCTTCAATGTAATCAATGACTGTCGGGCTTTCGGGCCTGAGTACCCGGTCGACTGGTCCGCCGCGGCCACTAACAAACGGAGTCCAGATAAACCGTGTTGACCGATCACGACGTCTATCTATTTCGCGAGGGAACCCACGGGCGCCTCTACGACAAGCTCGGCTGCCATCTTGCGGCCGACGGCAAGCGCGCGCACTTCGCCGTGTGGGCCCCGAACGCCGAAACCGTCTCGGTAATCGGCGAATGGAACGGCTGGGATCCGGGCAAGAATCCGCTTGCGCCGCGCAAGGACGGTTCCGGCGTCTGGGAAGGCAAGGTAGCCAAGGTCAAACGCGGCCAGTCCTACAAGTACCGCATACGCTCGAAGGTCGGCGGGCACGTCGTCGACAAGGCCGATCCGTTCGGCTTTTTCTCCGAGCTCCCGCCGGCGACCGGCTCGCGCGTCTGGACGCTCGAGTACGAGTGGAAGGATGACGCCTGGATGAGCTCGCGCGCCGCGAAGAACGGGCTCGACTCGCCGATGACCATCTACGAGCTGCACCCCGGCTCGTGGCGGCGCAAGGACGGCAAGTTGCTCGACTACCGCGAGCTCGCGCACCAGCTCGCGGAGTACATGAACTGGCTCGGCTTCACGCACGTCGAGTTGATGCCGATCACCGAGCATCCGTTCTACGGCTCCTGGGGCTACCAGACCACCGGCTACTTCGCGCCCACGGCGCGCTACGGCACGCCGCAGGACTTCATGTACTTCGTCGATCACCTGCACCAGGAGGGCATCGGCGTAATCCTCGACTGGGTGCCCTCGCACTTCCCGACCGACGCGCACGGGCTCGCCTACTTCGACGGCACGCATCTCTTCGAGCACGCCGATCCGCGCCAGGGCTTCCACCCGGAGTGGGGCTCGAGCATCTTCAACTATGGCCGCAACGAGGTGCGGGGTTTTCTGATGTCCTCGGGCCTTTTCTGGCTCGAGAAGTACCACCTTGACGGGCTGCGCGTCGACGCCGTCGCCTCGATGCTGTACCTCGATTACGCGAGGAAGGAAGGCGAGTGGATCCCCAACCGCTACGGCGGCAGGGAAAACCTCGAGGCGATTGACTTCCTGCGCAAGCTGAACGAGTCCGCGTACCGCGACCAACCCGACATCGTGATCATCGCCGAGGAGTCGACCGCGTGGCCGATGGTGTCGCGCCCGGTGTACCTCGGCGGCCTGGGCTTCGGCATGAAGTGGAACATGGGCTGGATGCACGACAGCCTTTCCTACATGAAGGAGGATCCGATCAACCGCAAGTATCACCACGGCAAGCTCACCTTCTCGCTGGTGTACGCGTTCAACGAGAACTTCGTGCTGCCTCTGTCGCATGACGAGGTGGTGCACGGCAAGGGCTCGCTCATCGGCAAGATGCCGGGCGACGCGTGGCAGCAGTTCGCCAACCTGCGCGCGCTGTACGGCTACATGTGGGCGCATCCGGGCAAGAAGATGCTGTTCATGGGCGGCGAATTCGCCCAGCGCCGCGAGTGGAACCACGACGACCAGCTCGAGTGGTGGGTCAACGATCGCGACGAGCACTCCGGCGTGCAGCGATTCATCAAGGACCTGAACCGCGTCTACCGCAGCGAGCCCGCGCTCTACCAGCTCGACTTCTCCTGGGAAGGCTTCGAGTGGATCGACGGCAGCGACGCGCAGTCTAGCGTCATCGCCTTCCTGCGCAAGCCCAAGGCCGGCGCGGGCGCGACGCTGCTCGTGGCGTGCAACTTCACGCCGTTGCCGCGCACCAACTACGTGGTGGGCGTGCCGAAGGAAGGCTTCTGGCACGAGATCGTCAACAGCGACGCGCGCGACTTCGGCGGCGCCGGCTGGGGTAACCTCGGCGGCGTCGAGGCGGCGCCCGTTCCCGCGCACGGCCGGCCGAACTCGGTCAGCCTCACTCTGCCGCCCCTTTCTACCATCATCCTGAAGCTCGAACCGCATGCCTGAGCCCACCTCTCCCCGGAAGGAAGACGGCCGCGCGCGCGCGGTGATCGACGCGGTGCTGCCGTGCGTGGATGGCGGGCGCTTCCCGGCGAAGCGCATCGCCGGCGAGCGCGTCACGATTGAGGCGCACGCCCTGACCGACGGCCACGACGTGCCGCGCACCATGCTGCGCTGGCGCACCGAGGACGAGAAGAGCTGGCACGAGGTCGAAATGAAGCCCCTGGGCAACGACCGCTGGACCGCGAGTTTCGTGCCGCCCTCGCCGGGCCGCTACCTCTACACGGTGACGGCCTGGGTCGATCACTTCGAGTCCTGGCACCACGAGCTCGAGCGCCGCGTCGAGGCGGACGACATCCGCATCGCCGCGCTGGTCGGCGCCGAGCTGATCGAGGCCTGCGCCGCGCGCGCCAAAGGCGACGACAAGAAGACGCTCACCGACTTCGCGGCGAAGCTGCGCGCCGACGCGGGCAAGAAGACGGGCGACGCCAAGGCGCTCAAGGCGTTCGCGCTCGACGAGTCGCTCGCCGAGGTCGCCGAGCGCTATCCCGACCGCAGCCTCGCGATTACGCATCCGCTCGAGCTGCCGCTCACCGTGGAGCGCGAGCGCGCGCGCTACAGCACATGGTACGAGCTTTTCCCGCGCTCGACCTCGCCCACCCCCGGCAAGCACGGCACCTTCCGCGACGTCGAGGCGCGCCTGCCCTACGTCGCCGAGCTCGGCTTCGACGTGCTGTACTTCCCGCCGATCCACCCGGTCGGGCGCGTAAAGAGAAAAGGCAAGAACAACATCCTCACCCCGGGGCCGGACGACTTCGGCAGCCCCTGGGCGGTCGGCGCGAAAGAGGGCGGCCACAAGGACATCCTGCCCGAGCTCGGCACCATCGAGGACTTCCGCCGCCTGGTCAAGAAGGCGAACGCACATGGCATGGAGATCGCGCTCGACATCGCCTACCAGTGCGCGCCCGACCATCCCTACGTCAAGGCGCACCCGAAGTGGTTTCGCTGGCGCCCCGACGGCACAGTTCAGTACGCCGAGAACCCGCCCAAGAAGTACCAGGACATCTACCCGTTCAACTTCGAGAGCGAGGACTGGCAGGGGCTGTGGCAGGAACTCAAAAGCGTGTTCGATTATTGGATCGGCGAGGGGGTGAAGATCTTCCGCGTCGACAACCCGCACACCAAGGCCTTCTCTTTCTGGGAATGGGCGATCACTGAAGTGCAGCGCAAGCACCCGGAGGTCATTTTCCTGGCGGAGGCGTTCACGCGGCCCAAGGTAATGCATCGCCTGGCGAAGGTCGGCTTTTCGCAGTCCTACAGCTACTTCACCTGGCGTAACACCAAGGCCGAGCTCATCGAGTACTTCACCGAGCTCGCGCAGGGCCCCGGGCGCGAGTACTTCCGTCCGAACGCCTGGCCGAACACGCCCGACATCCTGAACGAGAACCTGCAGTTCGGCGGTCGGCCCATCTTCATGACGCGCTTGGTGCTCGCCGCCACGCTCGCGGCGAGCTACGGCATCTACGGGCCGGCCTACGAGCTGATGGAGGGGACGCCGCGCGAGCCCGGCAGCGAGGAGTACCTCGACTCGGAGAAGTACCAGCTGCGCGCCTGGGACCTCGATCGCCCCGACAGCCTGCGCGCCTTCATCGCGCGCGTGAATCGCATTCGGCGCGAGAACCCGGCGCTGCAATCGGACTGGAGCCTCGAGTTCGTGCCGATCGACAATGAGAGCATCATCGCTTATCTCAAGTCCGCGCCCGAGATCGACAACGTGGTGCTCACGGTGGTGAACCTCGATCCGCGCAATACGCAATCGGGCTGGCTCGAGCTTGACGCCGAGGCGCTCGGCATCGACCCCGACAAGCAGTTCCAGATGCACGACCTGATCTCCGGTCGGCGCTTCCTGTGGCAGGGCGGCCGCAACTTCGTCCAGCTCGACCCGAACCGCTCGCCCGCGCACATCTTCCGCCTACGCCGGCGCGTGCGCCGCGAGCAGGACTTCGACTACTTCCTCTGAGCCCGAGCCACCGATGAACACGCTCGTGACCGAAGTCATCGAGACCAAGACCCGCGAGGAATCCGCCGCCACGGCCGACGATCCGCTCTGGTTCAAGGACGCGGTCGTCTATCAGCTGCACATCAAGGCGTTTTTCGATTCGACCAACGACGGTGTGGGCGACTTCAAGGGCCTCACCTCGAAGCTCGACTACGTCAAGGACCTCGGTGTCAACACCATTTGGCTCCTGCCGTTCTACCCCTCGCCGATGAAGGACGACGGCTACGACGTCGCCGACTACCACAACGTGCACCCGCAATACGGGACCCGCAACGACTTTCGCCAGTTCGTGCGCGAGGCGCACCGCCGGAGCCTGCGGGTGATCACCGAGCTGGTGGTCAACCACACCTCGGACCAGCATCCGTGGTTTCAGGCTGCACGCAAGGCACCGCCGGGCTCGCCCAAGCGCGAGTACTACGTCTGGAGCGACGACGACCAGAAGTACAAGGGCACGCGCATCATCTTCACCGACACCGAGACCTCGAACTGGACCTGGGACCCGGTGGCCAAGGCGTACTTCTGGCACCGTTTCTTCAGCCACCAGCCGGATCTCAACTTCGACAATCCGCAGGTGATGAAGGCGGTGCTGCGCACCATGCGCTTTTGGCTCGACGTGGGCGTAGACGGATTCCGGCTGGACGCTATCCCCTACCTCATCGAGCGCGAGGGCACCAACAACGAGAACTTGCCCGAGACGCACGCGGCGCTCAAGCACATCCGCGCCGAGCTCGACAAGCACTACCAGGGGAAGCTCCTTCTCGCCGAAGCGAACCAGTGGCCCGAAGACGTGCGCGAGTACTTCGGCGCCGGCGACGAATGCCACATGGCGTACCACTTCCCGCTGATGCCGCGAATGTACATGTCGATCGCGCTAGAAGACCGCCACCCGGTCACCGAGATCATGCAGCAGACCCCGGAGATCCCGGAGAACTGCCAGTGGGCGATTTTCCTGCGGAACCACGACGAGCTCACGCTCGAGATGGTGACGAGCAAGGAGCGCGACTACATGTACCGCATGTACGCCGCCGACTCGCGCGCGAGGATCAACCTCGGCATCCGCCGGCGCCTCGCCGCACTCATGGAGAACGACGTCGAACGCATCAAGCTGATGAACAGCCTGCTCTTGTCGATGCCGGGCTCGCCGATCATCTACTACGGCGACGAGATCGGTATGGGCGACAACATCTTCCTCGGCGACCGCAACGGTGTGCGCACCCCCATGCAGTGGAGCCCCGATCGTAACGCGGGCTTCTCGCGCGCCGACCCGCAGCGCCTGTACTTGCCGCCAATCATGGACGCGATCTACGGCTACGAGTCGGTCAACGTCGAGGCGCAGACGCGCGACCCGGGCTCGCTCCTCAACTGGATGAAGCGCATGCTCGCGGTTAGGAACACGAGCAAGGCCTTCGGCCGCGGCAGGCTCGCGTTCCTGCGTCCCGGCAACCGCAAGATCCTCGCCTATCTGCGCGAGCTCGGCGACGAGGCGATCCTGTGCGTGGCCAACCTCGGACGCTCGGCGCAGCCGGTCGAGCTCGAACTCGCGCGCTTCAAGGGACGCGTGCCGGTCGAGCTGCTCGGTCGCACCGCGTTCCCGCCGATCGGCGACCTGCCGTACCTTTTGACGCTACCGGCGCACGGCTTTTACTGGTTCCGGCTCGCCACCGACGTCAACGTGCCGCGCTGGCACGAGCAGCATCTGCCGACCGAGGAGCGCCCCGTTCTGGTGCTGTTCGACGGCTGGCGAAGCATCTTCCGCGAACGCGTCGTGCCCTGGCGCATCGGCATGGCCGACAAGACCCGCGCGCAGTTTGAGACCGACACGCTGCCGCGCTACATCGAGTCGCAGCGCTGGTATGCCGCCAAGGGCGCGCCGATTGCGCGTGCGAGGCTTGCCGACCACGCGCTCTGGGAACAGGGCAAGCAAAGTTGGCTGCTGCCGCTGCTCGATCTGGAAGGGCCGCCCGAGCGCTCGCAATACTTCGTGCCGCTCGCGCTCGCCTGGGAAGAGCGCGACGAGGAGCGCCTGCGCACCATGGCGCCGGCCAGCGTCGCCAGGGTCCGCCAACAGGCCAACGTCGGCGTCATGGGCGATGCCTTCTCCGACGAGGCCTTCTGCCGCGCGGTAGTGCAGGCAATTGGCGAAGGCAAGGAGCTCGCGACCGCCAAGGGCAAATTGAATTTCCGTCCGACCGCGGCCTTCGAGCGCATCGCCGGAAGCGACCCCGCGACGCTCGCCGTCGGCCGGCCTAAGGCGCTAAGCAGCAATACCATCGTCACGCTGGGCGATTGCCTGTTCCTCAAGGGCTACCGGCGACTGCGCGCTGGGCTCAATCCCGAGCTTGAGATCGGGCGCTTTCTCACCGAGGTGGCGAAGTATCCGAACTGCGTGCCGGTGGCGGGCGCGCTCGAGTACCGTGGCGCCGACGGCACCATGATGACGCTGGCGCTCGCCCAGGCCTACGTGCACAACCAGGGCGACGGCTGGTCCTATACGCTCGATTATCTCGAGCGTTTCCTCGAGGAGCGCCGCACCAGCAGCGTGGAATTGCCCCAGGACGCGCACGGCGCGTACCTGGCGCTGGTACAAACGCTCGGGGCGCGCACCGGCGAGCTGCACCGCGCCTTCGCGCAGCAAACCGGCGACACCGCCTTCGACCCCGAGCCACTCGAGGACGAAGACGTCGCTGCGCTGCGCCGTAACGCCGAATCCGAGGCGCGCACCACCTTCGCGCTGCTGGAAGCGCGCCTCGAGCAGCTCACGGGCGCGGCGCGCGAGGACGCACAAGCGCTGCTCGATGCTCGCGCGCGCGTGTTCGAGCGCATCGCGCAGTTCGCCTCGGCGCGCCAGAAGATGCTCAAGACGCGCTTCCACGGCGATTTTCACCTCGGCCAGGTGCTGCTCGCGCGCAACGACTTCTACTTGATCGACTTTGAGGGCGAGCCGGCGCGCAGCTTCGACGAGCGCCGCACCAAGCAATTGCCGCTGCGCGATGTCGCCGGGATGCTGCGCTCGTTCAACTACGCGCAATCGAGCGCGCTGCGCGAAGCGGCGCACAATGCCGAGGAATCGAACAAGCTCGCGCCGTTCGCGCGCGCCTGGGAAGCGGAGGCGCGGCGCACGTTCCTGCGCGCCTACGACGACGCGGCGCGCGGCGCGTTGCTCTACGAGTCGATCGCGCCGGGCGAGGGTCTGCTCGGCCTGTTCGAGTTGGAAAAAGCGCTCTACGAGCTGCG
>Ga0214471_10000641_pt1 | contig 28787 bp, 26 predicted proteins | sample RVTome_5_FD_207665 | JGI IMG/M metagenome (GOLD analysis project Ga0214471, IMG submission 207665) | Soil microbial communities from uranium-contaminated site in the Upper Colorado River Basin, Wyoming, United States - RVT142D155 | ecosystem: Environmental > Terrestrial > Soil > Contaminated >... | reverse complement strand
CGTGAGATAGAGCTGACCGAACCGCTCGAAGATCTCCCAGTCGCTCCGAAGCAGCTCGGCGAGATACCCCCGCTCATCTACGATCCGGTTCAGCTGCCGGGTCACCACCCCCTGAATCAGCTTCATGCCTACTCCGAGGTTCAACGTTCAAGGTGCAACGTTGGTTATCCGAGATGACTTCGTACAGTTCGGCGATCGTAAACGTTGCACGCGCTTCAGCTGACGCCCAGCTGACTATTGTCCCCCAACATGAGCCGCAGCGTCGCCGTCGGCGAGGGGCACCGGTACACCTGGACATTCCGGCCAATGAGGCTTCCCTCGAGCCGCCCCTCGATATCCACGATCCTGGACTGCGCCATGATCACGCTGTCCACCACCTCACTGCCAATGACCTCGACGTCTGCCGCGATCGAGGTGTAGGGGCCGATGCGGGCGTTCACGATTCGGGCGCGCCTTCCGATGATCGCCGGCCCGCGGACGACGCTCCGCACGAGTTCGGCGCCCGCCTCGAGCACCACCCGGCCGTCCACGACCGACTCCGCATCCACGCGTCCCTCCAGCCGCGGCTCGAGGGTATCCAGGATCAGCCGATTCGCCTCCAGGAGATCCTCCAGGCGTCCGGTGTCCTTCCACCACCCGGCGACGATGTGGGGAAGGACGAGGTGGCCCCGGTCGATCTGATACTGGATGGCATCGGTGACCTCCAGCTCGCCGCGCCGGGAGGGGCGGATGGCCTCGACCGCATCGAAGATGGTCTCGTCAAAGAGATAGACCCCCACCAGGGCGTACTCGCTCTTGGGAACGAGCGGCTTCTCCTCCAGCGAGACGACCCGATTGCCGTCCAATTCAGCAACCCCGAACCGTTGAGGGTCTTTCACCTTCGAGAGGAGGATCTGGGTATGGGGCCGGACCCGCTGATACTCCTCCACAAAGGAGGCGATCCCGTCGCGGAGGATGTTGTCCCCCAGGACCATCACGAACGGGGACGACCCGAGATACGGTCTCGAGATCTTGACCGCATGGGCGAGCCCCAGGGGCGCGTCCTGAGGGATATACTCCACGTCGAGCCCCCACGGCTCCCCTGTGCCCACCGCCATCCGGATTTCCTCGTGGGTCTCACCGACGATCATCCCCACCTGGCGGATGCCGGCGGCCGCCACCATCTCGAGCACATAGTAGAGGATCGGCTTGTTGGCGATCGGAACGAGCTGCTTGGCACTCGTATAGGTGATGGGGCGCAGGCGGGTCCCCCGGCCGCCGCTCAGGATCAGCGCCTTCATTTCGCGTCCCGGGAGGGCATCTCGGCTTCGTCGATCAGCATGACGGGGATCCCGTCACGAATCGGATACCGTCGACCGCACGCCTGACAGACGATCCGCTCGGCCGCCTCACTGAGTCGGACTTCCCCCTTGCAGGCTGGACAGGCCAGAATCTCGAGAAACTCCTTGTCGATCATGATGCCTCCTCCGGTCGCGACCACGCCCCACGTCCCCGCCGTCCGCCGGGCTACGGCCGCTCCATCCGGCATCCGGTTTCTTCCCCGGACCGGACGAGATCCTTCCAGGGGACCACGACGAGATCGTCCAGGATCCGGAACGGGTATCGGTCCGATTTGCTGGTCCGCCCCCAGACCACGTCCTTGATGACCTGGTGGTCCTCCCGTCGGATCGTCTTGGAGCCCTGGGGGTCACGGTAGGTCATGCCCTCCAACCGCTCGACGATCCTCTCCGTGTCCAGCGACCCCACCTCCTCGAGCACCTGCTTGAGCAGATGAATGGCGGAATAGCTGGAGAGGGCCACGTCGGCGGGATTCTCCCCGTACAGGGCGCGGTACGCGTTCACAAAAACCCGGTTCTCCACGGAATTCGGGTGGAGAAACCAATAGCTGGTCGAGACCCAGAGGCCTCCGGGCATTTCCTCGCCCAGCGGGACCAGGACGGCCAGGGAGGCGCCACCGGGGTTGACGAAGAACTTCACCCGCTTGAAGAATCCAAAAGCCTGCGCCTGCCGGATGAACGTCACGAGATCCCGTCCCCACAGGGTTGACCAGATGGCGTCCGGCTCGGCCTCGAGGGCGGCGTTCAGGGCCTCCTTGTAATCGGCGGTGTACGTCCGCGTCCAGGACTCCCCGACGAAGAGCGCATCAGGCTTGACCCTTCGGAGGGCCGTCTGAAACACCTCCCAGGCACCGCGGTCGGAATCAGAGTCGGGCCCGATGCTATACCACCGCTTGGCCGGCTTGTCCCGCATAACGAGGGCCGCTGCCCGGGCATTCATGACAGCACTGTTCGCCAGTCGAAAAGCGTACCGATGACACGCCCGCCCGGTGAGCGAGCTGGCGCTGGCGTGGGTGAAGAGCACGATCGTGTGATTCGCTCTCGCCTCCGCACTGACCGCCAACGCCACACTCGAGGAATCCACGCCCACGAGAAAGTCGGCGTTCTCTTCCAGGATGTGCCGCCGCGCTTCCTGCACCGCGACGGTGGGGACCCCTTCGTGCGCCACGAGGAGCTCCAGCTGTCGTCCGAGCACCCCGCCCCGCTCGTTGATCTCCTTTGCGGCCAACTTCGCCCCCTGGGCCCCATGCCTGCCGTAGTCCGCCTCCGATCCGATCAACTGGAAGAGGGCCCCGATCCTGATCGGACGGTCGACCTGGGCTCGCCCGACGCCGGGAAAAATGGCCGCGGCCCCACACGTCGCCACCAGGACGAGACGCAGCACACCCCCGATCCTCACCGCCACCTCCTTCACGATCGCCTCGCGGACACCAGAGGAAAACCGGCTCCATGAAAGGGCGAAAGCCGCATCTTGTCAAGCCTTTTCCCCTTGCGGTGGACCGGGCGACGCGTCGTCTAGGTAGTCGAGGGACATGATGAGAGCGTCCTCCACGGGTGCGGTGTAGTACCGGCGGCGCCGCCCCACCACTTTGAAACCGCAGTGTCGGTAGAGCACCTGCGCCGCCAGGTTCGACGCCCGTACCTCGAGCGTCGCCTCGCGCGCGCCCCGGCGGGAGGCTCCGGACAGAGCGGACCGAACGAGCGTCTTCCCGACTCCCCGGCCCCGGACGCGCGGGTCCACGGCGACGTTGTTGATGTGGAGGACCTCGCCGACCAGCGCCCCGCAGACGTAGCCCACGAACTCGCCCTCGGCGGTGCGGGCCACCAAGGCCAGCGAGACCCCGTGGCCGAGTTCCGCCTCGAACATCGTCCGGGTCCACGGTTCGCTGAAGGAGACCGCCTCGATGCGGAGGACGTCGTCGAGGTCCTCCGGCTGCATCGGATCGATCCGGTAGTCTCCCCCCGCCACCTTCAGTTCCCCTTGCGCCGCTTGAGCTCCGCCTCCGACAGCCGGATGTATCGAGGCGTGAGCGCCTCCATCGGATCCCGCTCGCCCCTGAGCAGCCGCCGTCGACCGAGATCCGCCACCGCCCCCGGCGACGCCCCCCGGGACACGGGAGACGGGATGGCCAAGTCTCCGAGCGCTTCCCGGAAGAACGCGCCATAAACCCGCCATCCATCGCCGACGAAAAGGGTCGGCTGCGTCATGCGCTGCACGAGGGCCCCGGGCGCGAGGGCCTGTTCCTCCATCAGGCAGACGAGTTGGGTGCCCCGGTACTCGTAAAGCGCACAGTACACCTCGTGTTTGCGGGCGTCGAGCAGGGCGCAGACCGGATATCTGCAGTACGGAACGGTCCACGCCAGCGCCTCAAGCGTCGGGACGCCCACCACCGGCTTCCCCGTGGCCAACGCCAGCCCCTTCACGGTGCTGAGCCCGATCCGCAGCCCGGTGAAGGATCCCGGCCCGATGGAGACAGCCAGTCCGTCGAGCTCCGCGACGGCCATCCGAGCATCCTGCAGGACGCGATCGACGGCAGGCATGAGACGCTCGGCATAGGTCGCCTCCACGTTCAGCACGTACTCGGCGATGACTCCCCCCTCGCCGACGAGGGCCACCCCTCCCTGGGGGCTGGCGCTCTCGATCCCCAGGACGATCACCGCCCTTCCCTCTCGCCCGGGAGAGAGGCCAGGGCAAGGAGCGGCGGGGCCTCTCGGGTCATCTCCCGGTCGATGAGGGCCTGGGAAAACAGGGGGGCGAGGACTTGGAGACCGATGGGTTCGACCGTCTCCGGATGGAGAGGAGGAAGGGGTGGGTTCGTCAGGAAGACCTTCCGTCCCTGCATTCCCCCCTCCTGTGAGAACGGAATTATATCACCGCCGCATGCAGACCGCAAGCGGCCCTCCTACCGACGAACGAACCCGGCGAATTGCAGCTTCCCCTGTTGATCGAAAGCCACTTCGAGGAGGAACGGTTGCCTCCCCTTGATCTGATTAAACTGCAGGTCGAAATACTGCACGACCGGCCCATCCCTCTCCTCCCGGATACTCACGACCGGAAAGCGCGCGAACCGGCGGAACATCGTCACCACGCTGTGTGCTTCGGCACGGCGGATGAGGGGGCTGCGGGACGGGGGCGGATACACCTGAAACGGCGGATCGGCCCCATCCAGAAGCGAGATGACGTTCTGATACGTCGCCTCCTCGGTGGCCACGACGCCGGACCAGCGGAGGGGACCGAAGGGCATGGGAAATGCGGCCGTGGCAATCGGGGACATCCCGGTCCGCAGGACCTGGCCCTGAAGACGGACCAGGGCGATCTGGTGGCCGGCCGCCGCCAGGAGGATATATACGCCCAGGAGCGCGAGGGCCGATCGTCCGACCCGCACCGAGCGGGACGGCCACCCGTATGCGAGGACGATGCCGCCCAGGATGATGCCGGACACAAAAGGATCAATGATGAACAGCGTGTCCCAGGAGATCCGCCGATCGCTGAAGGGGAGGAAGATCATGGTGCCATAGCTCGTCAGAAGATCGAGCAGGATGTGGCTGACGACCCCAATGTAGCACAGCCCGGCGAGCCGCCAGTAGTGCTTGGTGGCGCTGAAGCGATAGAGGGCCGCGGCGAGGAGCAACGCCACCGCCCCGCCCCCGACAAAGGAATGCGTGATGCCCCGGTGATACTCGAGGTAGAAGGCGATGTCGTGATAGCGTACGATCCCGTCGACGTCGGGAGCCAGCGCACTCACCGTGAGGGCACCGGTGGCAACGGGTCCCATCCGCTGCCGAAACCCGGTCTCTGCGATCAACATCCCCGCCAAGCCATGCGTGATGGTATCCAAGCCGATCCCTCATTCAATCCGGGTCGTGATCGACCGGCAACACTCCCGCCTCTTCGATCCCCTTCACCACCGGAGTGAAGACGTCACACGCGCAATCTCGACGAACAGGCGGGCGCGGCGCGGGGTGCGCTACACCGCGCGTTTCCCCTTGACCTTTCCCGCACGGGGCCATATAATAATACAAACGCATTTCATCTTGTGACAATCGAGCAATAGAACAGTGGACCGCAATGGAGCATTTTACCTCCAACATCACCCCATTGTTCAACTGCTCCATTGCTCCAAAGTAAACGCATTATGTGCGTTTACTTTAGCTGCCGGCATCACACGCCATGCCGCGTTGACCGCTTTCCATTCATCCGCCGATTGGACACCTCATTCCCCCACCCTTCGAGGGGGAGCGGGTGTCGCCGGCGGCCCATCACCAACCTGTAGGGAAAGGAGAATGAGGATGGCCTATGAGTGGAAGTTGACTCCCCGTCCGTACTCCGATGAGGAGGCGAAAAAGCTCCTCACGACCGTCGTCAGCGCCGAGACGACCGATTGGCATTACAACACCCACCACAAGGGTTACGTGACGGCCCTGAACAATATCGAGAAGGGGCTGGACGCCGCGGATCGGGCCGCCGCCAACGGCAACTACAGTCCCATCGGCGAGTTGAAGCGACGCTTCACCTGGAATCACGCCGGCGCCCTCCTCCACGACATCTACTGGGAAGTGATAGGCGGCGACGGGGACCCCAAGAAAGGGCCCGACGTCCTGAAGGCCATCGAAAAGGAGTTCGGCTCCTTCGACGCCTGGAAGGCCGACTTCAAGGCGGCCGGGATCTCGGCCAAGCTGAGCGGGTGGGGGCTCCTCGTGTACGACGGCCTCTGGTCCCGGCGCTTCCTGAACGTGCTGGTCGACGAGCACCAGTACGGGGCGATCTGGGGGGGGATTCCGCTCGTCGCGTGCGACGTCTTCGAGCACGCCTATTACCACAAGGATGGCCCCGCGCGGGCCCGGTACATCGATAACTTCCTTGCCAACCTGCACTGGGCGCGCATCAACAATCGCTTCACAAAATTCGTCCGCTGACGGCGCCCCGGACGCGCCAGGCCTCTGCGCGTCCGCGCGGGGGCCTGGCGCCGCGCGCTCCCGTCCCCTCGCCTACCCCTCTTTTCCGACCGCCACGTAAAAGAAGCTCGCGCCCCGCTGGATCAAGAAGAGGTGCACCGATCGCGTCCAGCCCTTGAGGGCGTGGTTGACCTCCTCGAGGGTTGTGACCGGCGTCTGATCCACCTCCGCGAGCAGATCGCCCGGGCGGACGCCGGCACGGGCGGCGGCGCTTCCCTTGGCGATCTCGGTCACAATGACCCCCTTCTCCACGGTCAGCTTGAACTTCTTTGCCGTCTCCGGCGTGAGCTCCTCCACGGTGAGCCCCATGACCTCCTTGGGCGGTGGTGCGGGAGGCTCCTCGGGACGTGCGAGAACCTCCACCTCCGCCCCGAACTTCCCGATGACGGCAGTCACCGCCTCGATGCGCCCGCGACGGACAACCTTGAGGTTCACCGTGGTCCCGACCGGCGTGCGGGCCACCCGCTGTTGGAGGTGGCGGACCTCTGTGATCGCCGCCCCGTCAAAATCGACGATCACATCTCCGCGCTGCAGTCCCGCCTTCGCCGCCGCCAATCCGGGGAGCACATGAGTGACGAGGGCCCCCTGCTTGCCCGACAGGTCCAACGCCCGCGCCAACGGTCCGGTGACATCCTGGATGCCGATCCCCAGGAAGCCCCACGCGACCTCCCCGTGCTCCCGGAGTTGCGGGAGGATGGACTTGGCCAGGTTGACGGGGACGGCGAACCCGATCCGCTGCCGGGGAATGATTGCCGCGTTGATCCCCACGACCTCCCCTCGCATGTTCACCAGCGGCCCCCCGCTGTTCCCCGGGCTGATCGCGGCGTCGGTCTGGAGGAAGTCGTCGAAAAAGCCGAACCGTCCGAAGCCGTGTCCCTTACGGCTGACGACGCCGATGGTCACCGTGTGCTCGAGTCCAAAAGGATTCCCGACGGCGAGAACGAGCTCTCCGATTTCCACCCGATCCGAGTCGCCCAAGGGAAGGACCGGCAGGGCACTTCCGGCCTCCACCTTCAGGAGGGCGAGATCCGTCCGCCGATCCTTCCCCACCACCTTGGCCGGGAGTGTCCGTCCGTCGTACAGCTCCACCTCGATTTCCCGAACCTCTGCGATGACATGATGGTTGGTGAGGATGAATCCGTCCTCGCTGATGATGAATCCTGATCCCACCCGGGGGCGGTCCGGTGATTCCTCCGGAAGGGGCGGATGGTCCTGGGGCAACTCCTCTTCGCGTTCCTTTTCGACCCCGATCTGCACCACCGCAGGCTGCACGCGGGCGGCGAGCTGCGTGAGGGACCGATTCAGCCGGATGAGTTCCGCACTGGGTTCCGCCAGCAGCCCCCCCTCGCGCCAGAACCGCTTCTCGGCCTGTGCCGGCGCTGGGGCCAATACCAGCCAGGCCACCACTGCGGCAGACCCGGCAACGCTCCAGAGGCAACACGCGGTCTTCGTGCTCATCGGTACCCCCCAATCGGCAACAAAAAAAGGCCACAACGGGCGACGGCTTGTCCGCCCCCCGCCCACACCTACCACGGTTCTTCGGCACCCGCAACGGGAAAGGCTCATCGGCGCCGCCGTCCGGCCAAGGCGCCGACCACGACCTCGAACCGACGACCGGATCCGACGAGGGAGAGACGCCGCCGACGGGGACCTTCCCTCTCCAGGAAAACGTCGAGTCGTTCCTCCGGGAGAAAGCGCTGCATTTTTTCGGCACCCTCGATGACGACCACTCCCTGTGTGTCGGAGAGGACCTCGTCCCACCCGATGCCTTCCAACTCCTCTGCCACACGGATGCGGTACAGATCGAGATGATAGATCGGGTGACGTCCCTGATACTCATGGATCAGGGTGAACGTCGGGCTCCGGACCCCGCGCCCCCGCGGCACGCCCAGGGCCTCGGCGATTCCACGGGTGAAGAGGGTCTTCCCGGTGCCCATCTCTCCCACGAGGCACACGACATCTCCCGGCTTGAGGTGACGCCCCACCCGGGCACCGAGCCGCCGCGTCTCGTGAGGAGAGGAGGAGACCAGCGTGATCCTGGTCCGTCGCCGATGCCCACGCGCTACATCCTTCCTCATGCGTCCCTGCCTTGACTCTCGTTCCGGCGCGGCCGATACGGCCGTCGCCCCTCTTGACAAGTGTGCTATACTTCCCCCCTGTGATCACACTCACGGGTAAACGCGCAGGAGGAAAGTCATGATTGAACGGCGCGGGCGTTGGGCGATCGTGGCATGCCTTCTCGTCGTGGGGCTCCGGGCGGCCCCGGCAGGGGGACAGGGGTCCGACCTTTCCGTCAACGCGAAGGCCGCAGCCCTCGTGGATGCCGACTCCGAGCAACTCCTCTTCGACCACAACGCGACCGCACGGATTCCGCCTGCCAGCCTCACCAAGCTCATGACCGTGTACCTCGCGTATGATGCGCTTCGCGGGGGGTCCGTTCGGCTGGATGATCCGGTCGCCGTCAGCCGGGAGGCGGCTCGGATGGGCGGGTCCCAGATCTTCCTGCGACGCGGAGACCAGATCCGCTTCGAGAACCTCCTCCGGGGGGTCGCCATCGCCTCGGGCAATGACGCCACGGTTGCCCTCGCGGAACACGTGGCCGGCTTCCCGGGCACGTTCGTCGCACAGATGAACGCCAAGGCTGCCCAGCTAGGGCTCCGGGATACGCAATTCCAGAACCCGCACGGACTCCCGACGGACAATCAGTATAGCACGGCCCGCGACGTGGCCTTCCTGGCGGTCCACCTCATCCGGGACCATCCGGCGGTCTTGCAGCTGCACTCGACGAAGACTTTCGAATTCAACGGGATCAGACAAGAGAATCGGAACCGCCTCCTCTGGAAGGATCCCCGGGTGGACGGCTTGAAGACCGGCTGGCTCGAGGAATCCGGCTACCACATCGTCGCGACCGCCAAGGAGGGTGAACGCCGACTGGTCGCGGTCGTACTCGGCGCCCGCAACGAACGGACCCGGGAGGAGGCCGCGCTCCGCCTGATAAACTACGGGTTCAAGCAGTTTCACAATGTACACTTCTTCAACAAGGGGGACCGGGTGAAGAATCTCCCCGTCTGGAAGGGGATGGAAGACCATCTCGGGGTGATCGCGGCGGTACCGGGCATCGTCACCGTCAAGAAGGACACCCCGCAGCCCACCCTCACCTACAGCCTTCCCGATAAACTCATCGCCCCCATCGCGGCGGGCCAGAAAGTCGGAGAGGCCGTGATTACGGCCGAGGGCCGTGAGCTTGCCCGCGTCGAGCTGGTGAGCGCCGGCGCCGTCGCGGAGGCGGGACTGATGAGGCGGATCCTCCACAGCCTCGCCCTGCTCATCTACTGAGGATTGCGCGGACCGCCGCGCGGTTTCGACCCATCGCCCAGCCACTCTCTCCCGGCCGGATCACGCCACGGGCCAACGCCGACACGCTTCGCCGAGGAGGGTGTAGCCGGGCGGAGGGGATCCTTAGATCGAGGCGGCGGTCTCGCCAGCGGGATACCACGGGAATGGCGTGAGCAGCGGCAGGGTGTCCTCCTTGACTGCGCGGATCGCTTCGGGAAGCTTTTCCAGCAGATCACTCGCGATCATGGCTTCCGGACCCAGCGCGCGGCAGGCGAGGTCTCCAGCGAGTCCATGGAGGTAGACGCCGGTCGCCGCCGCCAGGACCGGGGCCACTCCCTGGCTCACCAGGCCTGCGATGATCCCGGTCAGGACGTCGCCCACCCCACCGGTCGCCATCCCGGGATTGCCGGTGGGATTGATGTGGACGGTCCCCCCTGGCTCGGCAATGACGGTCCGTGCCCCCTTGAGAACGAGGTGGACGTTATAGGTGGAGGTGACCTTTTGGGCGATCGGGATCCGCTTCTCGATGACCTCTTCCTTCGAGACCCACAGAAGACGGCTGAGTTCACCCGGGTGAGGGGTGAGGATCACGGGCACCGAGGCCTTCGAGAGGACCTCGGCCTGACGGCCCAGGGCGGTGATCCCATCGGCATCGATCACCAGGGGAATCTTGGCCGCCTGGACCAAGGCGGCCACCAGGCGAACGGTCTCGGGGTGCGTGGAGAGGCCCGGCCCCAGGGCAAGGACCCGCTTCCCCTCCATCAGAGCAAGCAGCGTGTCCCTCGCCTCGAAGGCGACCGTCCGCTCCTCGGTTTCGGGAAGTCCGACCGTCATCACCTCGGTGAGTTTTACTTCCATCACATCGTTGAGCCCTTCGGGAAGGGCCAATGTGACCAGTCCCGCACCGACGCGCAACGCTCCGAGACTGCACAACGCGGCGGCGCCCGTCTTGCCGGGCGATCCGGCGAGGACCAGCACGTGACCGTAGGTCCCTTTGTGCCCCTCCGGGTCGCGCGGTGGCAGGGCCGCCCGCACTTCCTCCTGCGTGGTGAGATGCACCGGTAGCTTGGAATCCTGAAGCAGCACCCGGGGGATCCCGATATCCACCACGCGGACCTCCCCGGCGCAACGAGCCGCGGGATAGAGGACCAGACTGCGCTTCGGCAGGGCAAAGGTCACGGTGAGTGCCGCGCGGATGCACGGGTCCTGAATGCCACCGTCGTCCGAACCGAGGCCCGAGGGAAGATCCAGAGCGACCAGGGGTCGACCAAGGCTGTTGAGGAGGTGGATCGCGTCCGCGGCGATGCCCCGCGCGGGCCCCTCAAGCCCGGTCCCTAGGATCGCATCCACAATCAGGTCGGCGCTGGCCAGCGCCTCCCGATGCTTCTGCAGCTCCCGCGCTGTCGTGACCTCGGCCAGCGGGATCCCGGCTCGCTCTGCAATGCCGAGGTTGACGCCGGCGTCCCCCTTGACCTCGTCCTTCTTGGCCAGCAGGAGGACCTGCACGTGCGCCCCGCGGTTCGCCAGATGCCGAGCAACCACCAAGCCGTCCCCGCCGTTGTTTCCCTTCCCGCACACGACGCCCACCCGCGACCGGTGGAGCCGGGGAAAATACCGCTCCATCTCCCGAACGGCGGCTGCCCCGGCGTTCTCCATCATGATGAGGGAAGACACGCCGTACTCCGCCTCGGCCCGGCGGTCCAGCTCCTGCATCTCTTTCGCCGTCACAACCTTCATGAGATCAGCCGTCCACAGTGCGCGGTCAGCCGTCCGCCAGGAGTCGATCCCGTTGACTCGCAGACAGCCGACTGCTGACCGCTGATAAGCTACAGGTCAGTCGGTCGCCACCACAACGGCGACCGCATAGTCTCCGTCGTGGCTCAGGCTCAGGTGGAGGCGCCGGACTCCCCGCTCTTCCGCGGCGAGGCGTGCCCGGCCGCTCAGCCGTACTTCGGGTACCTTCCCGCGCGGCCCGATGACCTCGATCTCCCGCCAGGCGATCTTCCCCCCCCAGCCGGTCCCCAACGCCTTCAGGACCGCTTCCTTGGCGGCGAAGCGGGAGGCAAAGTGCACCTCCGGCACCGGACGCGCCTCCCCCTCGGCCCGCTCCTCTGCCGTGTACAGGCGCCGGCAGAGCCGATCCCGGTGCCGGGCCAGGGCCGCCCGCATCCGTGGAATCGAGACCAGGTCCGTACCCACTCCGACAATCATGCGTCGACATCCCCCCTCAGTCCTCAGCACTCAGTCCTCAGCACTGAAGCGGGCGCTCTTCGCGGATGAGATCGAGCATCTCCCGGACGGCACGATCCATGCCCACGAGAGCGGCACGGGCAACGATGCTGTGCCCGATGTTCAGCTCTTCGACTTCCGGAATGGCCGCCACGTGAGTCACATTGCGGTAGTTGAGGCCATGCCCGGCACCTACCCGCAGACCCAGATCCCGCGCAAGGCGGGCCGCCTCCATGATCTGGAGGAGCGTCTGCTGTCGATGAAGCTCGGTCCGCGCCTCTGCATATCGCCCCGTGTGAATCTCCACCCACGGCGCGCCCGCGCGCCTCGCGGCCTCCACCTGCACCGGGTCGGGGTCGATAAAGAGGCTCACCCGGATCCCGCCCTCGGTCAGGACACGGACCACCTCGTTGATCCGTTCCTCATGCCCGGCCACGTCCAGCCCCCCTTCCGTGGTCAGCTCCTCGCGCCGTTCGGGCACGAGGGTCGCGATATCGGGCAGGACCTCCAGGGCGATCTTGACCATCTCGTCCGTCGCCGCCATCTCCAGGTTCAGCTGTGTCTGAACCACCTCGCGCAGCAACCGGAGATCCCGGTCCTGAACGTGGCGCCGGTCCTCCCGCAGGTGGACGATGATCCCGGACGCCCCGGCCAGCTCAGCCACCACGGCCGCAGCCACCGGATCCGGCTCGGCCCCTCCTCGCGCCTGGCGAATCGTGGCGATGTGGTCAACATTTACCGCCAATCGTGGGTGGTTCATGCTCGTTCACCGATGACCGTTGACCGCTGCACCCACTTTCCCCCTACCCCAGTTCTTTTTCGACGGCCCGGGCGATCGATCGGGCCAGTCGCTCCACCTGTTCCGCGTCGCGCCCCTCGACCATGACCCGGGCGACCGGTTCCGTCCCGGAGTACCGCACCAGCACGCGTCCCCCGCCGTCGAGTTGCGCCTCGGCGTTCGCGATCGCCGCCTGCACGGCAGGAAGCGACTCGAAGTCCTGTTTCTCGGCAACCCGCACATTGACCAGGACCTGGGGAACCGCCGTCATGCACCGCCGAAGCTGCGAGAGGGGTTTCTGGTGCTTCGCCATGAGGGCCAGCAGTTGCAGCGCGGTCACCACACCGTCGCCGGTCGTATTATGGTCGAGAAAGACAATGTGCCCCGACTGCTCTCCGCCCAGATTGACCCCGTGTCGGAGCATCTCCTCCAACACGTACCGGTCCCCGACCGGCGCCCGCACGACGGCGATCCCCGCCTCTTTCAGGCAGAGGTCGAGCCCGACATTGCTCATCACCGTGCCCACCACCGTGTCCGACCGCAGGACACCCCGGCTCTTCAGGTCCAGCGCCAGGATGGCCAAGAGGTGATCCCCGTCGAGGACCGCTCCCGTCTCGTCGACCAGAATCGCCCGATCCCCGTCCCCGTCGTGGGAGACCCCGACATCCGCCTTGTGCTTCAGCACCGCCTCGCTGACCACCTCGGGATACAGGGAGCCGCACCCGTCGTTGATGTTGACGCCATTCGGCTGGATATTCAAGGGTATCACGGTCGCGCCCAGTTCCCGGAAAATCGCAGGGGCCACCTTGTACGTCGCCCCGTGCGCACAATCGACCACCACCTTCAGCCCGTGAAAGGCCACCCCCTTGGGGACCGTCCCCTTGGCGAACTCGATGTACCGACCGGCGGCATCGTTGATCCGATAGGCCTTGCCGAGCTCCGCGGCGCGCGGGCGGATCCGATCGATCTCTCCGCTCGCGATCAACAGCTCGATCCGCCGCTCCATGTCATCCGGGAGCTTGAGCCCCTCTCCCGAGAAGAACTTGATGCCGTTGTCCTCGAAGGGATTGTGAGAGGCAGAGATGACGATGCCGGCATCCGCCCGTACGCTCCGCGTGATAAAGGCGATCCCCGGAGTGGGGAGGGGACCGACGAGGAGAACATCCACCCCCATGGAGCAGATCCCGGAGGTGAGCGCGCACTCCAGCATATACCCGTGCAGCCGGGTATCCTTGCCGATGACGATCTTGTGCCGGCCCGCCTTGGTCTTGAAGAGATAGGCCGCCGCCCGACCGAGCTTGACGACGGTCTCCGGCGTCATCGGCTCTTCGTTGGCGACCCCACGGACTCCGTCGGTGCCGAAGAGCTTCCCCACCGATCAGCGCCCTCCTTTCATGCCCTGCCCAGCGACGGGCGTCCGCCCGGCGTCCCTCAGACTGCCGACGCCCTTCGCATGGCATCCGTCATCCGCGCCACGCGGACCATCACCCTGACATCGTGGACCCGAACGATCTGCGCGCCCTGCCAGATGGCGACGGCAACCGCGGCCGCCGTCCCCTCCACCCGGTCCTCCACGGGAAGACCAAGGACCGTTCCGATGAAGGACTTCCGGGACGGCCCGACCAGCATCGGCTTCCCCAGGATCTTGAGTTCCGATAGCCGCTCGAGGAGCAGCAGATTATGCTCCACCCGCTTGCCGAAGCCGATGCCGGGATCGACGGCGATCGCCTCCGGATGCACCCCGTGCGCCTCGGCCAGCCGGATCCGCTCCCGGAGAACCTCCCGCACTTCGCCGATCACGTCCGTGTACCGCGGATCCTCGTGCATGGTCCGGGGTGTCCCCCGAATATGCGTCAGGACCAGGCCCGCCCCCGCCTCGGCCACGACCGATGCCATCCGGGAATCGAAGCCGAGCCCGCTGATATCGTTGATAAGGTCACACCCCTCCGCCAGCACGGCCGCCGCAACCTCGGCCTTGTAGGTATCGACGGAGAGGGGCACCCGAAGCTCACCGGCCAGGCGCCGCACGGGAGGCAGAACGCGTCGCAGTTCCTCCTCAACCGAGATCGGCTGTGCGCCGGGTCGCGTCGACTCTCCGCCGACATCGATCAGGTCGGCACCCTCCTCGACCATCCGATGGGCATGCTCGACCGCGCGACCCGGGTCGAGATACCGCCCCCCGTCGGAAAAAGAATCGGGGGTCACATTCAGGACCCCCATGATCTGGGTGCGAGCCGCGACGTCGAGGGGAAACCGCCGGCACCGGAGCGGGGGCAGCCCGGTGCCGGAAGCCGTCACGGCCTCAGGCGGGTGCCCCGGTGATGATGACATCGATCTCCCGTCCCTCCAACACCTCCCGTTCTAACAGCGCGGCTGCCAGGGCGTGGAGTGCCCCGATTCGCGATTTGATCAGCTCCCTGGACCGTTCGTACGCCTCCATCACGAAGCGGCGGACTTCCTGATCGATCTCCTGGGCCGTCTGCTCGCTATAGTCCTGATGCTTGGCGATCTCCTTCCCCAGGAAGATCATTTCCTCCTTCTTCCCAAAGGTCAGAGGCCCCAGTTTCTCGCTCATCCCCCACTCACAGACCATTTTGCGGGCGAGGTCCGTGGCCCGCTCCAGGTCGTTGCCCGCCCCGGTGCTGACCTGACCCAACACCAGCTCCTCCGCCACCCGACCCCCCATGAGAATGGAGATGTTGTCCAGCAGATACCCCCGATGGTAGTTGTGCTTCTCATCGATCGGGAGCTGTTGGGTAATCCCCAAGGCCCGGCCCCGCGGGATGATGGTCACTTTGTGAATCGGATCGGTCCCGGGGATCAGCCTGGCCACCAGGGCATGTCCGCCTTCGTGGTACGCGGTGGCCCGCCGCTCTTCCTCGCTCAGGATGAGACTCTTTCGCTCGACCCCCATGAGGACCTTGTCCTTGGCGCTCTCGAAATCCTTCATCTCCACGAACTTCTTGGTCTCCCGCGCCGCGAGCAGCGCCGCCTCGTTCACCAGATTGGCGAGATCGGCTCCGGAGAATCCCGGGGTCCCGCGCGCCAAAACGGCCAGCCCTACATCGGGCGCGAGCGGGATCTTCTTGACGTGCACCTTCAGGATCTCCTCACGGCCCCGCACGTCGGGGCGGGCCACCACCACCTGCCGGTCGAACCGACCCGGCCGCAGCAGCGCCGGGTCCAGGACGTCGGGACGATTGGTCGCGGCGATGAGAATGACCCCGTCGTTGGACTCGAAGCCATCCATCTCGACCAGGAGCTGGTTCAGCGTCTGCTCCCGCTCATCGTGGCCGCCGCCAAGTCCCGCGCCCCGGTGCCGGCCCACCGCGTCGATCTCATCCATGAAGATGATGCAAGGGGCGTGCTTCTTCCCCTGCTCGAAGAGGTCGCGGACGCGCGACGCCCCCACGCCCACAAACATCTCGACGAAATCGGAGCCGGAGATCGAAAAGAAGGGGACGTTGGCCTCCCCGGCGATGGCGCGCGCCAGGAGGGTCTTCCCCGTCCCCGGGGGTCCCATCAGCAAGACCCCCTTGGGGATGCGACCCCCCAGCTTCTGGAACTTCTGAGGGTCTTTCAGGAAGTCAATGATCTCCTCCAGTTCCTGCTTCGCCTCCTCCACGCCTGCTACGTCGGCGAAGGTCACGCGGTTCTGTTTCTCCGTGAGTAGCCGCGCCCGCGCCTTCCCGAACGAGAGCGCCTTGGCCCCCCCGCCTTGCATCTGGCGCATGAAAAAGATCCAGATGACGATGAAGACGATCATGGGCAGCCACGAGAGAGCCATGTTCAGCCAGGGATTCTGCTCGGCAGGTCGGGCCGCGATCTTGACCCCTTTCTTTCTAAGGGTGGGGACCAGTTCGGGGTCTTCGGCGGCATAGGATCGGAAGGGGGTGCCGTCCTTCAGCCGCCCCTTGACCTCGGAGCCCTTCAGGGTGACCTCCTCGACCTCCCCTTGCTCTACCCGCACGATAAAATCACTAAAAATGAGTTCCTTTTCGGCCTGCTGACTCGGGCCAAAGAAGCTCAACAGCAGGACGACGCTGCTGAGGCCGATGATCAGCCAGAGGACCACGTTCTTCGTGATCGGGTTCAACGACGTTCCCTCCTCCGGGTCCAGAGCCCGCCATTGCTCACGCTGTGGCCCCGGCCATGCTGCGATAAAAATACCATATCGCCCCTCCCATGCCAAGACCCCCCAGGCCGGCTACAGGCGCGGCGACTCGACATCGCGATGGACGGTGAGGGCCAGCACAGCCTGTGTGGCGTCTCCCACACGGCCCCGTTCGTCCACCCGGAATCCCGGAACCCACAGGATCCCCTGCTGATCCGTAACCACGGGCGTCCTCTCCCGTTCCTCCCGCGGCACCTTCCCATCCACGAAGAGATCCTGAAGCTTCTTGCTCCCCCGAAGTCCGAGGGGGCGCAAGCGATCGCCGGGTCTCCGAGTCCGCACGACGAGCGGAGGCACGACCCGGGTCCAGGCGACATACGCGCGATCGGGTCCGACGATCGCGAGATTCGCCATCGCGCAGGGGAGGATCGCGGCCGCGATCCTCAGCCCCCACTCGCTGATCACGGCTTCGCCCGGCACGGGAAGCTCGCAATGGACCCTCGACCGCTGTGCCGGGGGCCGCGTCCCGACAGAGAGGACATTCCCGGAGCTCCAGGCCCCTTGGTCGCCGGGCAGGGTGGCAAGCCATGGACCGCCGGGCGCCGTCAGCCGGTCCACCGCCTCGAGATGGGCCGTTGTGACATACGCGCCCGCCGTGACCGTCCGCACGGCCCGCTCGATCACCCGCCGGCGGAGCGCCGGGGCCAGGGCCCGCAGGGAGGCGAGATCCAGGCAGACCCGGGTCTCCTCCACTTTCGCCAGGGCCTCGAAGGCTTCGCGAGCCCTCTCCGCCAGATACGCCTCCTCCTCCGCGACCACCGCCGCCATCCGTGCGAGCGTCCGCGGCAGCGAGGGATTGTACTCCCGGCGGAGCACGGGCATGAGGTTCCACCGGAGTCGATTCCGGAGATACCGGAGGTCCCGGTTGGACGGATCCTCCACGAAGGAGAGCCGATATGCCTTCGCGTAGCGCTCGATCTCCTCCCGCCCGACCTGAAGCAGCGGCCGAATCAGCCGATCGTCGCGCAAGGGGAGCATCCCCCGGAGTCCCCGCAGCCCCGAGCCCCTCAGCAGGTGCAGGAGGACCGTCTCGGCCTGATCGTCCCGATGGTGGGCCAGGGCGATCTTCGCCGCCCCGAGCCCGGCGGCCACCTCACCAAGAAAGCGGTAGCGCGCCCGTCTGGCTTCCGCTTGCAGCGACCGCTTGGGCCCTCCTTCCCTCGCCCACGCGTCGGTCGTGACCGGCACGTCCCACGCAGTCGCCAGCTCTTCGACAAAGCGGGCATCCCGATGCGACCCCTCCCGAAGGCCATGGTCGAAATGGGCCACGTGGAGGGTGAGGGACCAGTCGGCACGCAGGCGCAGCAGGCAGTGGAGCAACACGACCGAGTCGGCCCCGCCCGAAACCGCAACGACCACGCCCTCGCCCGGTTCGAGCAACCGGTGCGTCACGATGGCTCGCCGGACAGCCGGAAACACGCGATCCCGCACGCCTTTCCCTCCTCGGTACGGATCATAGGGAGTCCCCGGAGCGGTGTCAACTGAGTTCCCCGAGCGGCGACGGGCACATTTCTGTTGAAAAATCACGACTCCCTTGGTAGCGTACCCTAGACAAGGAGACACACCGCGGGCAATGGAATCGGTTGCTCCAGACGGACGCATGGCGACCGTGCTCGTCGTGGACGACGAGCGCCTCATACGGGAACTCTGCGCGGACATCCTCACCCGCGCGGGGTTCCACGTCCGGATAGCCCCCGATGCCCAGGTAGCCCTCGACCTGGTCCGGACCGAGCCCCCAGCCGTGATCCTCCTGGATGTCATTCTCCCCGGGATGAGCGGGATCGAAGCCCTGTCGCATTTCGTCCGGGTCGCCCCCTCCACCCCGGTGATCATGATCACCGGCAACGCCTCTCTCCACAGCGCCATCGACTCGGTCAAGTACGGCGCCTACGATTACATCCCGAAGCCCCTGGAACCGGAAACGCTGATCACAGCGGTGAGACGAGCCCAGGACCACCACCGGCTCCTCGTCGAGAACACCCAACTCGTCCAGACCCTGCAGGAAAAGGTCGCGGAGCTCAGCCGCCTCCACCAGCTCGCGGACGAGCTGGCGCGCGACTTGCAGCAACGGGTGGAGGCGCGCACGGCGGAACTGCACCGAACCGAGCGCCTGACGACCAGCATCATCACCCACCTGGCCAGCGGATTGATGGTCGCCGATACGGGGGGCGCGATTACGCTGATCAATCCGCAGGGCGCCCTGACGCTGCGCTGTCAGGCCGAAGAGATCGTGGGGCGCAAGCTGACCGACCTCTTCCCCAACGGGGGCGAGCTGCTGGAGGTGCGGGGAGAGTCTCACCAGCGGGAGCTGCAGCTGGCGCTGCGAGACGGCAGCACCATTCCTCTCGGCTTCACGAATTCGTACCTCACCGACCCCGAAGAGAACCGCGAAGGGGTCATCGTGATCTTCCGGGACCTGAGTGAGATCAAGCACCTCCAGGGGGAGCTCCGCCGCAAAGACCGCCTCGCGGCCATCGGGCAGATCACGGCCGGTGTCGCCCACGAGGTGCGCAACCCCCTCTTCGGCATCACCTCCGTGGCGCAGATTCTTCGGGAGGAGGTTCAGCTCAGCCCCGCCCACCACGAGTTGGTCAGCGCGATGCTGTTGGAGACCCAGCGCCTGAACGCCTTGGTGAGCGACCTCCTCCTCTTCGGACGGGAGTCCTCCCCGGACACGAGGCCGACGGATCTCCACCAGCTCCTCGACGCGTGTTGCCAGCTGTATGCCGGGGAGATCCGCGAGCGCGGCATCGCGCTCCACAAGATCTACGCTGCCCACCTGCCGGCGCTCCTCTTGGATGCCGACAAGTTGAAGCAGGTCATCTTGAATCTCCTGAAGAACGCCCTGGAAACGACTCCGACCGGCGGCACCGTCACCCTCACGACCGAGGCCTGCCGGCGGGAGGGGCCGGGGGGAGGGGGCCGGGCGACGCTCGCCATCAGCGACACCGGCTGCGGCATCTCCCCCGAGCATCGCGAGCGCATCTTCGACCTTTTCTTCACGACGAAACCGCGGGGAACCGGCCTTGGGCTCCCGATCTGCCGGCGGATCGTGGAGGATCACGGAGGAGAAATCACCGTGGAGAGTCGCCCGGGACACGGGACCACATTCACCGTCCATCTCCCCCTCCCATCCGTCGACCGTTCCCCGATGACCGAAGGACGATGATGGGTGGCACGAATCGCCAGCCACTCTCGGTATTCGGATAGCGAGACATGCATCCCACACTGATCATCATCGACGATGAACCCCTGATCCGGAAGGCCCTCCGGCATCACTTTGAGCAGAAGGGCTATCGGGTCCTCGAAGCCGCCAACGCCGCCGAGGGCATCAACCAGGTGCGGGAGGAGGCTCCCGATGTGATCCTGTTGGACCTGAAGTTGCCGGATCTCGATGGCCTGACCGCCCTGGACCGGATCAAGGAAAGCCAGCCCGACAGCGCCGTGATCGTCCTCACCGCCCACGGGACGTACGAAAAGGTCGTCGAGGCCATGAAGCGAGGCGCGGAGGACTTCTTGATCAAGGAAGCCGCCGAGGGCAACCTGGCGGCCATGGAGCTCCGGGTATCGAAAGCGGTGGAAGGCCTCCGGAAGGACCGGATCCGTTCATATTACAGCCAACACTTCCGGCGGCGGGCCACCGACCGGGATCCGGCGATACCCGGCGAACATGCCTCCATGCGCGCCCTCAACCGCCTCGTCGACCTGATCGCCCAGAATCCTTCAACCACTGTCCTCCTCCTCGGCGAGAGCGGCACAGGCAAGGAGCTGATGGCCAAGGCGATTCACCAGAAGTCGGGCCGGCGCGAGAAGCCCTTTGTGGAGATCAACTGTGCGGGTCTCTCGGAGAATCTCCTCGACTCGGAACTCTTCGGGCACGAGCGGGGGGCCTTCACCGATGCCAAATTGATGAAGCGGGGACTGATGGAGGTCGCCGACGGCGGCTCCGTTCTGCTGGACGAGATCGGGGATATGCCCCCGGCCGTGCAGCCCAAGCTCCTGCGTGTTCTGGAAACCCGGACGTTCCGGCGGGTGGGGGGTCTCAGGGATATCTCCGTCGATGTGCGCATCATCACCGCGACCAACAGAGACCTCAAGAAGCTGGTCGAGGCCGGGAGCTTCCGGGAAGACCTGTATTACCGGCTCAAGGTGATGCCGGTGGAAATCCCGCCGCTGCGCGAGCGGGGTCGGGACGTGCTGTTCTTGGCCCAACTCTTCAATCAGGAGTTCAACACCAGCCTGAAGAAGCGCATTCGGGGATTCTCCGAGCAGGCCCAGGAGATCCTGCTCACGTATCCCTGGCCCGGCAATGTTCGCGAACTCAAGAACGTGACGGAGCGGGCGATGATCCTCTGTTCCGGTGAGCTGATCCTCCCCGAGCACCTGCCGGCGGACCTGCAAGGCCTGACCGGCAAAGGTGTCCGCCTGCTACCCGAGGAGCCTCCCCCCGAACGGCCGCGCCGGAAAGACTCGGACCGCTTCCCCTCCCTCGCCGAGCTCGAGAAGACCCACATCCGCGAGGCCCTGGAGGCCACTGCGGGCAACCGGACGCAGACGGCGAAGATCCTCGGGATCTCCCGGTCCACGCTCCTCGACAAGATCAAGCGGTACCGCCTGGATCGTTGATTCAATTTCACCTGCCGCCTTTTCAGACAGGGCACAGTCTTCGTTCGGCATCCCTCCACAACCCCGCGCCACATAAGCTTCAGATCGATCGGAAATTCGTTTCCTGCTTGGTATGCCCTTTGCAGCCTTCCTGAGGCGATTGGACCGCTGCACACGAGAAAGGGCCATCGGCATGTCCCTCCGCGTCCTTATCATGGAGGATCAGATGACGATCCGGCTGGCGATCGCCCACGCGCTCACGAGCCGAGGCGCCCAGGTCCAGAGCTGCGCCAGTCTCGAGGCCGCCCTTGACGCCATTCGCCGACACGCCTTCGACGTCATCCTGGCCGACCTCAGCCTCCATGGACAGGACAGCGCGGACGGGCTGGAGCTCCTCACGGCCGTCCGCGAGCGCGACCCCGAGGTCTGCGTGATCATCATGACGGCATACGGGACCGACGAAGTAGAAGCGGCAATCACACGCCAGGGTGGGATCTACTGGGCAAAGTCGCGTGATCTCGAGGAGTTGGTGCGTTCCGTGACGTCCGTTCCGCCGAGACTCGCGCGGACCTAGGCTGGAAGCCAGTTCGCAGCTCCTCCGTAGTGTGGCCCGGTCAACCGTGGTCCTAAGTCTCCGCCAGGTCTGCATGGGGGAAATTTTTCTTTCATCCGCGAAAAAGCACTTGACTCGAATATCAAGGTCGGTTACAAGAGACTACGCATCTCAGTCAATGAGTCCTGCGATTCACCGGATTTTGAATTCGCTCACCTCGAACGACAATCGAAGTTTTTTGGGGATAAGTCAGAGACATCTTGCCTCCAGCGAAGTTACGATGCCCTCCCGGGTGTGAACAATGTGTGGATAGCGTCCCTCCCGGTGGTCACGGAGGATCCCGGGGGCACGATTTTTCGTTCCGCGGAGGAGCGAGCGGCTGCAGGAGGCTGATGGGATGACCGGACAGTCCATCGTATCCCAAGAGGTGTGGCAGGCGGCCCTCTCCAATATTCAGCGACAACTGGTGCACCACAGTTTCGCCACGTGGTTTCGGCCATTAACGCTCGGTACTGCCACCGGGAACCGTCTCCAGATCCTGCTGCCAAACCGGTTCTTCAAAGAGTGGTTTGAAGAACATTATCTGGAACTCCTCCGGTCCGCGTTGGAGGACCTCCTGTTCACCCGGGTCGAGATCGAGCTGGTGGTCCCGAACGAGGATGCGCCCCCGCCACCGCCTCCCCAGCAGCCCCCACCGAAGCGGACGGCGCGCCGCTCGACCTCATCAAGCTCGCTGAACGCCAAATACACCTTCGACAGCTTCGTGGCGGGGGCAGGCAACCAGCTCGCCCACGCAGCATCGCTGGCCGTCGCCGAGCAGATTTCAAAGGTATACAACCCCTTCTTCGTCTACGGCGGCGTCGGCCTCGGCAAGACCCATCTCCTCCACGCCATCGGCCATCATGTATTAGAGCGGGAGAATCTGGTGCGGGTCTCGTACGTTTCCTCGGAAAAGTTCACCAACGACCTGATCAACGCGATCCGGTTCGACGCGACGACGGAATTCCGGAACCGGTACCGGAGCGTGGACGTCCTCCTCATCGACGACATCCAGTTCATCGCCGGGAAGGAACGGACACAGGAAGAGTTCTTCCACACCTTCAACGATCTCTACAATGCCTCCAAGCAGATCGTCCTCACCAGCGACAGCATCCCGAAGGAGATCCCCGGCCTGGAGGAACGACTCCGCTCACGGTTCGAGTGGGGTCTGATCGCCGACATCCAGCCCCCCGACCTCGAGACCAAGGCGGCCATCCTCAGGAAAAAGGCACAGGCGGAGGGCGTGCAGATCCCGGACGAAGTCTCTCTCTTCATCGCCACCAATGTGAAGTCCAACGTGCGGGAGCTGGAGGGCTACCTGGTCCGGATCGTTGCCTACGCCTCTTTGACGAATCAGGCCATCACCCTCGATCTCGCCCGGGAAGTCCTGAAGGAACTCGTAAACGGGGACCGGACGATCACCATCCCCCGGATCCTCGAGGTGGTCGGCGACTTCTATCGCATCAAGGAAAAGGAGCTCCTGTCCAAGAGCCGGCATAAATCCATCGTCCTGCCCCGCCAGATCGCGATGTTCCTGTGTCGCACCCACACCAACGCATCGCTTCCGGACATCGGAACAGAGTTCGGAGGAAAGGATCACTCGACGGTGATCCACGCCTGCACCAAGATCCGGGAATTGATGGCGAGAGACGAAAAATTCCGCAAGCAGCTGCACGACCTGACGAATCTCCTCACGGGATAATGGTCCGCCGGCGGCGCGGGTCGAGGGGTGGCGGCTGCACGACAACCTCCACGCGCTGCTCTCCCCGCTCCAAGAGGATGTGCACGGGGTGACTGCCGCCGACGCGGGAGAGGATCTCGGCATAGGCACTGAGTTCCGATACCTCCTGGCCCTCCACCCGGATCACCGCATCTCCCCGCTGGACTCCGGCCGCTTCCGCCGGGCTCGCAGCCTCGACGGCCGTCACCGTGAGGCGGCTCCCGCCGCCACCTTCCGTCGCGCCGAACGCCCTCAGGATCAGTCCGTACCGCTCTCCCGCCAGCCCCTGGACCAGCTCCTCTGGCATCGAGGCGATCCGCGGGTGGAGGGCAACGCGGCCCTGGCCTCGGAGGACGGTCACCTCCACTACCGCCCCGATGGGAAGACTGCGGACGAGCCCCTGGAGACCCTTCACATCCCAGATGCGCTTCCCCGCAACCTCCACGATGACGTCAGCCGCCTGAAGGCCCGCGGCGCGGGCCGGGCCATGCGGGAGGACCTCGACGATATAGACTCCGTTTCCCTCCAGCGGTCCGAAGCGCGCTGCGAGCTGCCACGAAAGCTCCTCCGACACCGGCTGAACACCGACCCCCAGCCATGCCCAAGGCTCGCCGGCCGCGCCGGCACTTGACCCCGCGGTCAGCAGCACCCAGGTCAGCAGCATCCGTCGGACGGCCCGCATCACTCGCCCCCTACACCCGAGCTCGTAGTGAATGGTGATTGGTGACGGGTGATTGGTGCAAACCAAAACCACCAGCCACTAATCACCAGTCACTGCTTTCCGGTGTCCGTTGGACACCGAAAGCCTTACAGGTCCACCTCGACGCCGAGACCCGGCGCATCCACCGGGATGACGAACCCGTCTTCGATCGTGATGCCCCCCCTGGCCACATCCCGGTCGAGGTCCAGATGGCCGTCGAGGTCGGCGTAGTGGACATTGCGAAAGGAGACGGCAAAATGGGCGGCCGCCGCGATGGAGATCACCGACTCGTCCATACATCCCGCCATCGTTTCGATTTCTCCGGCCTCGGCGACGAGGTTGATCCTCACGGCGTTGGTGATGCCCCCTGCCTTCATGAGTTTGATGTTGATGTGATCGGCGTAGTCGTGCGCCGCCACCCGGAAGGTATCCCGTGAGCTCAGGACGGTCTCGTCGGCCATGATGGGGATCTTGCTCCTGGCCGTAACCTCCTGCAGGCTGTGCAGCTGCTCCGCCCGGGTCGGCTGCTCGAGAAACTCGATCCCCACCTCCTCCAACGCTTCGATCAATCGGAGGGCCTCCTCCACCCCATAGCCCTCATTGGCGTCAAGACGGAGCAGGATCTCCTTTCCTACCGCTTCCCGCACCTTGCGGACGCGCTCCACATCTTCCTCCCAGTTCTGGCCCCCCTTGACCTTCAGGGCCTTGAATCCTCTCCTCACAAGGGCGACGGCCCGCATGACTGTCTCGTCCGGCGGAGAAATCCCGATGGTGACCGAGGTCAGGATCTTCCGCCGGTACCAACCCAGGAGTTGGTAGAGCGGGAGGCCCGCGCGCTTGCCCGCAAGATCGTAGAGGGCGATGTTGAGGCCCGCCTTGGCGGCAGAGCTACCCGGCAGGGCCTCACCCAGCTTGGCATTCAGATAGTGGAGCCGCATGGCATCCTCACCGATGAGGGCCGGCGCCAGATGCTCGTGAATGGCGTGCACGACGGATGTGGCGGTCTCTCCGGTCACATGAAGATCGGGCGCCGCATTCCCCCATCCGACGAGACCGGTCCCGGTCTCGATCCGGCAGACGACGTTGTGCACTTCCGAGGTCTTCTCGTAGGCGGTTGTGTAACTCTCGGTCAAGCGAAAGCTTACCGGATACGCCTCGATCTTCCGGATGCTCATCGGTTCCTGCCCTCGCGTTCCGCGGGCGCCCCGCCGGCGGCCGGCGGCATCCCCGCGACGTGGAGCGGGACCCAGCGCCTTCCCCGCCGCTCCACACTGCCTGCCGCATGCTCCAGCATCATTCGGAGCACCGCGTCCCGAATGTCCTCGGGAATGGCGTCGAGCGGAGACCGCTCCCGGTCGAAGCGGAGGTGTTCGATCTCCGGGTGAGGTCGGGGCACCCCCAGACCGCGAAACAGCGCGGGGGCGCTGCGCCGCAGGAGATAGTGCAGATGTCTGATCCCCGCCCCTTCCTGGCGCAAGGAAGTCTTCGGGAGACGCCTGGCGAGCAGCCGGATGTCCCGGCCGCGATAGCCCAGGACCGCCGGGTCCAATCCATTGGCGACCGTGAGCGCCATCACCCGCTGGCATTTCTCGCACCGGCCGCAGGGGAGGACCCGTCCCCCGTCGAGATGGGCCGCGTGGCACGAGGTCTGGACGCGGAAGAGTTCGGGGTACCGCCGACCCAGGATGCGTTCGACGAGGAGCTCGCTCAACGGGCGCAGGATCGACCCTTGGTGGAGCGGCAACCCCTTCCGTCGGAAATAGCGGGTCATGTAGTCGTCGAAGTAGCGGCTCTGATCGTACACCATATGGTAGTGGTAGACGTCGTGGCTCGGCGCATACTGGGTGGTGTCGAACTCATTTCCGATGAGGAGATGTCCGATCCGCTCTCGGTAGAGGATCGGCAGGAAGGCCGCCGCCATCACCTCGATGGTGAAGAGGCGGATGGGGTAGATGTCCGCCCGCACCCGGTGGAAGTCGCTCCGGATGATCCTCAGGTGGCGCAGGACGAAGTTATACAGGCGATCGACGTTACTCCACACCCGCCAGGTTCGGGGAACGTTGGCTTTGAAATACCGGTAGGCGTTGAGGGCGGTGTACCAGTGGCGGCCCGACTCGTTAAAGAAGCAGCAGTGGGGTTCGAGTCCGATCTCGTCGAGCAGGCCGTAGGTGAGAAGGCTCTCCTTGCCGCCGGAAGAGCAGACGGCGTATCGCTTGGGATCGAGGGCGACCGTCCAGGGCAACCCCTCCACGTGATCGACCTGGAGGGTGGCGCGGCAGAATCGGTCCGGCTTCACGAAGGTCGCCGGCCGGTACTCGGGGAGGAGGAACGGATTCTCGCCGAGGATCTTGTTCAGATAGATCTCCCGCGCGGTGTTCTCCAGCATGTACTGGATCATCCGAACATCCGCCCCTTCCAGCGGAAACTGAAGCGTGAGCGTATTCGTGAAGAGGCCGTAGTTGATCGCGGGCATGGTGACGATCAGGCGGGCGAGATTCCGGATCAGCGGATCCTCAGGATCGATCAGCGGGCGGTCGTACCGGAAGTGGAGCCGACTGGAGACACCGTGCGGCCCGGACCAGAGCAGATACCGGGTGGTGATCCCGTCGCGGAACAGGGTGGGATCCTCGATGCTGATGCGGTCAAAGCACCGGAGCGACTCCATCCTACCCTGCTCGGCCGAGATGGAAGGCCGTGACCACGAGCCGGGCGAGCCGCTCGGCCCCACCCTTCAGGACATCGAACGCCGGCCGACCGTACCGCCTCTCGCACGCCTGAAGCTCCCCGGAGATCTCGGCATCGGCCATCCCTTCATGATTGAGGGTCAGGGCGATGACCGGCGCGCACGCCAAGAGCTCGAGAATCTGGATCTCCCGCTCCACGGGGCTGAGCGGATACTCGGGGAAGCCGTCGTAATGGCGCCGTCGGGGGGCATGCTGGAGGACGATGCCCTGGGGCCGACCGGCCACGATCAGCTCGAAGCCCCCCGGATAGGCCGGATGTGTGAGAGCCCCCTGCCCTTCGAGGATAATCGCCTGCGGTCGCTCCTCGACGAAAGCCCGGTGGACGACATGTTCGATCTCCCCGGTGACGAAATCGCTCACGAGGGAATCGAGGATGATACAGTGCTTGATCCCCTGCATCCAGGCGGTCTGGCCCGTCCCGACCATGGCCGTCCGGCAACCCAGGGCGTTCAAGGCCTGGGTGAGCTGCAGCGCCGTCGTGCGTTTGCCCACGGCCGAGTCGGTGCCGAGCACCGCGATCCGTACCGCCGTCACCTCTTGGATTTTTCCCGTGAAAAAGTGGAGGTGTTCCCGCGACGGGGGGCGCCTCACATCCCGGATGCGCACGCCGTGCGCCCCCGCCAGCCGGACAAATTCGGGATCATCGCCGAGGAACTGGTGCAATCCGGAATCGACGTGCAGACCGGCCCGCAACGCTGCTCCGACGATGGGTCGATAGCTCTCCGGCAGACGTCCGCCGTCGGGGGCCAAGCCGATGACGAGGTATTGGATCTCCTCCCGGATCTGCAGCGCCTCTTCGAGGGTGCGAAAGACCGGTATGGCGCGCGGCTGACCATCCAGAACCTCCCCGGCATCCTTCCCGGCCCAGAGGCTGTCGATCACCCCGAGGACGCGGTACCGATCGGTATAACGGACGAGACCGTGGGCCGTTTTGCCACTGGCAGTGCCGAAGGCCCCCTCACACAAGACGACTGCGGTCCCATCCATCGATTGCTGGTTCATAGTTCAGGGTTCACGGTTCAGGGATCAGACCTGAGAGGTCACAGGTCACCGCACTGCTTCCTGCCATGAACCATGAACTCTCAACCCTGAACGACTAGTAGCGGCGACCGGTGAGGACAACGACATGGTCATCCTCGGAAAGCCCATTGCCCGACCACACCTTGGCGAGGGCAATGAGAGCGGAGGTGGAGGCGGGAAGAACGCTCAGCCCCTCCGTGTGCAGGAGAAGCCGGGCGCACTGGAGCATGTCCTGATCGGACGCGTACTCGGCGCCCCCCCGACTCGCACGGAGAGACCGGAGGGCAAGATCGCCGTCGAAGGAGTGCCAGTTGATCAAGGGCTCATTGACGGTCGTTTCATGGATCTCAGCGGGCTGAAGATCCAGGCAGGAGACGGTCCCTTCGCGAAAGCTCTTGACGATCGGGTTCTTCCGGTAACTGCTGGCCGCGATCATGCGCGGGACGCGGCTGACCTTGCCCGCCTCATGCAGTCGACGAAACCCCGTGAAGATCCCGGCGAGCGTGGTCCCGTTCGACACGGGCACCGCGACGGAACAGGGCGCATCGCCCAAAACCTCGACGATCTCGTGCGCAACGGCCCCATAGGCCTCGACG
>Ga0214471_10000639_pt1 | contig 28836 bp, 26 predicted proteins | sample RVTome_5_FD_207665 | JGI IMG/M metagenome (GOLD analysis project Ga0214471, IMG submission 207665) | Soil microbial communities from uranium-contaminated site in the Upper Colorado River Basin, Wyoming, United States - RVT142D155 | ecosystem: Environmental > Terrestrial > Soil > Contaminated >... | reverse complement strand
CAAGGAGACGCTCTAGCCAACTGAGCTATTCCCGCTTTCAGGTTTTAAAGATAGCAAGCCGATATGATGTTGTCAAGAAGCTTGAACTCTACCCTAGATATTTTTTAGTGTAAAATAAACTCGAACTCTTTCACATGAAAACAAATAGTAGAAAATCATTCATTTCCAAGATTAAAAGGGTTGTCATAAAGATAGGTAGCAGTGTACTCACAGACGAAAATGGAGAGCTACAAGATTCTGTGTTTTATGAGATTGCTAATGACATTTCACAATTAAAATCTAAAAAGATTGAAACGGTTGTAGTATCTTCTGGGGCAATAGCCTCTGGAATGAAGAAGCTCGGCCTTAAGGAAAAGGCCAGAGATGTTCCAATGAAGCAAGCTATCGCAGCATGTGGACAAAGCGCTTTGATGTGGAATTATGAACGCGCTTTTTCTGAGTTTGGAGAGAGGGTTGCCCAAATACTCCTGACGCATGATGGGCTTGCTGACAGGAGGAGATTTTTAAACGCTAGAAAAACCCTTCTTACACTACTAAGAATTGGAATTATTCCGATTGTTAATGAGAACGATACAGTGGCTGTGGAAGAAATTATGTTTGGAGACAACGACAATCTTGCAGCACTTGTAACAAGTCTGGTAGAGGCTGATCTTCTCGTTCTTCTTACAAATATTGATGGACTATATACAAATGATCCTCGAAATCACAGAGATGCTGAATTTATTTCCGTAATAAATGAAATAGACAAAGAAATACAAAAAATGGCAGGTAAGACTTTTGGAAGGACAACAACCGGAGGCATGAAAACGAAGATCGAGGCAGCCAAGGCAGCGGCCGCCTTTGGGGTTCCTACCATTATAGCAAATGGGAAGAGGTCGTCTACACTGGCGAATATATTTTCGGGAGAGAAGATTGGCACGCTTTTCCTCCCATCTCATGAGAGGATTAGAGGGAGAAAGCATTGGATCGCATTTACACTTAAGCCATCGGGAGATTTAATAATAGACAATGGGGCAAAAAGAGCTATAGCTTCCTTGGGGAAAAGCCTGCTTCCATCCGGGATAATAGGGGTTAAAGGTGATTTTGAATTGGGTGAATCGGTGAGATGTATAGATGAAAATGGATTTGAAGTTGCGAGGGGACTTGCCAGTTACGGTTCTGATGAGATAAGAAAAATAGTTGGCGCAAAATCAACCAGTATTGAAAGCATACTCGGATATAAGTATGGCGACGAAATAATTCATAGGGATGATTTGGTTGTAATTTTGAAAGAAAAGCCTTAATTGATTTGACCTGACGAATCTTCAAAATGAAGTTTCTGAAGAATAGATTATCCATAATATCCTTAACGTTAATAGTATTATTAATACCCTCTGTATGCTTTGTCTATTTTAACTATTTTGTTCCATCCAATACAAAGAAAGTAATCTTTGAAATATCGCGAGGGACGGGGCTGCGTGAAATCGCAACTAAGATCGAAAAATGTGGAGTTGTGAAAAGCGATAAGATCTTCATCCTGTATGTTATGTTCAAAGGGAAACACAATAGGTTGCAAGCTGGGGAATACGAATTTAGCCCAGGAGAATCGATGTCAGATGTGATCGAAAAAATAGCACGTGGCGATGTAATAGTAAGAAAAATAACCATCCCTGAAGGACTTAATATCAATGAGATAGCAGATCTCCTTGAAACAAAGGGAGTCATTTCCAGGAGAGAATTCATTGAGAAGGCCACAAGAGCTGATCTTGCGAAAGAACTTATTGGAAAACCATTGAGCAGCTTTGAAGGTTATCTTTTCCCTGAAACCTATTATTACAAGAAGGGTGTCACTGCTGACGAGCTTATTAATATGATGACATCAAGATTTAAAATTATTTGGAATTCTCTTAAGATCCGGAGAGATGAAATCAATCTTACTGATCAAGAGATAGTAACGTTGGCATCAATCATCGAGAAGGAAACAGGAGAGCCATCAGAAAGAAATATGATATCGGAGGTATTTCATAATCGCCTGAAGCTCGGTATGCGTTTAGAAAGTGATCCGACTGTGATATACGCATTGGGTAATAATTTCGATGGAGATCTAACGAGGGAAAAATTGAAAACGACATCAAACTATAATACTTATATAATCTCAGGTCTTCCCCCAGGACCAATAGCAAACCCAGGTAAAGCATCGCTCGAAGCGGCTCTAAATCCGACCCATTTCAATTATCTGTACTTTGTGTCAAAGGGTGAAGGAAGGCACGAATTTTCGACAAGTTACAGGGATCATCGTAAGGCGGTGAACAAATATCAAAAGCGATCGAGAACTATCGGGAAAACGCCTTAGTAAAAGGATCTATATGCTGTTTTTCGATCTTAGGTGCAAGGTATTTCTTTTCTTTTCTTTCTATTCTTATAATACCGTCTCTTTCCCGTGATGCGATAAACTGAGTTCCACTTGTTTCACTAGAGATCCTCTCAAGTATCTTTGGATAATTCTTAGAACCTATAAATATAGAGTGAATGCAGACTCCAAGCTTTTTTGCCCTAACTCTTTCATTGGGAACCTCACAATCACCTGAAGTGGGAATACCATCTGTTATAAAGAGAATGTGCTTATTTCTGAGTCCTCTACCTTTGAATTCGGAGAGGGCCCCCTTTAATGCATCCTCATAATTTGTATTACCTGAGCACTCGTTCTTCGAGGCGAGGTCCATCATCCAGTGGTAATCTCTTGTAAAGAATTTCGAGTTTCGCTTGTACATGTAGGAACGGTGATTAAATTCGATATAACCAACCTTCATCTTCTTGACCCTCGCAAGCTCAATTACTCCTAGGACTACTGAGGAAGACCACTCACTATAAACACCCATCATTGAGGTACTAACATCCCTGAGAATTGCAAGTTCCCCGCCCATGACTTCCTTTTCTCGTTTGTGAACCCTTGGAAGCGTCGGTGTTGTATGTTCAGCCCAGAAAATTCCTTCAAAGAGATCTACGTCTTCCATTTCTTCAAAGTAATTCATCTTCTTCCATCTTCTGGGTAATCCTCCGGGATGAGGAGCGTCTAATGCCATACTCCTCTGGATATTGCCCTCAAGAACTTTCATGATTATCTTGACATTATCAGCACTCGAATAGATTTTTTTCCCGCCAATCCAGTATTCTTCTTCATCTCCTGGACGTGGGGACTTACTTGCGTAAACCTTTTCTGAAAATGGCAGCACACGGTCATCACTCGAGTCTTCTATTCCACTTTCGTGTCCACTACCATCATCTGAAAGGTTTTGATCCGAAGGAGGGGCACCGCTAGGGCTTTCCTTCTGAATATTATCTTTCAGCTCTTTTAGGGCTTGGAGGAATGTCTTTCGGGCTTCGGAAAGTTGGTCTTTTTGTTTATTTTGTTCTTGGTCAGGCGATTTTCTTGGTTGATCCCCTGGTAGATCCTGATCAAATTCAGATGTCTGCGGTTCTAATTTGCTTGTTGTATCCTTGGTTGTTTTTTTTTTTGAAATTACATCCTCAATGATTTCTTCGATTCTCTTAAACATTTCCCCAGGCAGACGGAATGCCGTCATATATTTAAGGGCCATGAGGTCTTGCAGACCGCATGTTTCCCTGTTATTAATGAGGGCATGGGATCTGATTATCTTGAGCGATTTTACGAAAAATGTCCTGTCAGAGATCAGTGAATTAGATTCATTTAGACCATAATCTTCGATAAGTGTTGTAACAAAGTTTGCGAGTCCATCTTGTACGTCTGAGGGAATGACTACTGTATTAAGCCTTTGATAATATTCATCAAAGACTTCCTTAGACACCCTTGTCGGCACTTCATAATCTAATGGATGTTCCGTATATAGCTTTATAACTTCTTTCGCTTCATTCCACTTCTTGCCGTAAGATAGTCCTTGAGCGTTTATCTGGAGTACGAAACGATCTAGATTAGCCGGGTCAAGCGGCTCGTTATAATATTCATCAGCAGTTGGGTTGCTCGTAGCAATTGCCGTAAGAAGAGGAATACGCTCTTCCAGGAATTTTCTCTCATTCAGGATTCTTAGTAAGACATTTAACGACTCGCCTGGTGCACGAGAAATATCATCAAGAAGACAAATTTCTGAGGTTAAAATACCACCCTTTACAATCCTTTGCTTAATCAATTCACCGGTATCTAGTGTCTCTTTTGAAATAACCAGATCACCTACGAGTTCCGAAAGCCTTGTATCCCTGTGCAACTGGTAAAAGAAAAACTTCAAATGAGCCGCCTTAGAAATAATTTCGGCAAGCATCGTTTTGGCAGTGCCAGGGGGACCTTCGATATATATATGCTCTCTTGATAGGACACCTAATAGCAAGGACATTTTGACATCTTCATGTCCTATAACGAGTTTGTCCATCTCTTCTTTGAGCAACTTAAAAGGATTAATATCTTTCATTATATGATTTACCTTCTCAAAACAATTATCCTTTAAATATTACATAAGCATAAGAGAATTTTCAATATACTTTAGATTATAGATGCTTGATATGCAAAATTTGTGCACAGGTTGAGACGAAGAACGTCAATTTTGATTAAGTTACGAAAAACAGATTACAATCAAAGTCTCCGCGAAGGATGATATAAAGCTATATAATAGAGGTAATAGCTACAATTGCTTAAAACATCCATCGTGCCAATCTGATGGACGTTTCAACTTTATGTGTGAAAACCTGATCTTTCTGAATTTTAATTGTGGCTATCTGACCTTTTGTGGGTGCTGGGATATAGTCGGAAGGTCAAATATTGGTCGACACTAAACTATTCCTCTTAGGATTTTGAACCTACCTAAGGCTATTCGATACGTTCTTAAATATTTTAGGAAAATTGCGATATAACGCTGTTTGTTTCGGTAATTAATTGATTTATTAATTCTTCTCAGAGTATTTGAGTTTTTAACATTATGATCATGCCTAAATAACGGGCATATCTGCTTATACCTTAAGCAATATTCCTGGTCTTTTTTCATCTTATGCCTTGAAATGAATGGCTCAAATACTGGCATATATTTTGCATTTTGAAAGTCTAACGCAGTGCAAACTAAGAGGTATGAGATGAATATTTGCATAAAAGAGTGTTCATGCCCAGAGCATCATTCTATCAGTGTTAGCTCAATCACCTCAAAGTATTGTTTCCTATTTAGTACCAAATATTTCACTGATTATCTAGGATCCACTAAATATCGATTAAGTAATGGAGGATCATAAATGGAAAGGTTAAATAAGAGGATAACAATCGAACGATTGGTTTTACCTTTGGTTAGTTTGGTGGCATTCATATTACCGATGACTTTGTCCTTTGGCCAGGAACCTTTGGAAGTTAAGCCTGACGCCATTTCACAAGTAGCAACTGCTGGGCTCGATACTGGGGATACAGCGTGGATGTTTACATCCTCGGTCCTGGTCTTGATGATGACAATACCGGGTCTTTTCCTTTTCTATGGCGGGCTTGTTAGATCGAAAAATGCCCTGGGCACCATTATGCACAGCTTCATCATAGCTGCTTTGATAAGTGTTCAATGGATACTCTGGGGATACAGCCTCGCTTTCGGACCGGACCTAGGGTCTATTGTCGGTAACCTTAATTGGTTTGGTTTAAATGGGGTTGGGCCAGATCCAAATCCTGACTATGCTTCAACTATTCCCCAATACGCTTTCATGTTTTTTCAAATGACATTTGCGATTATCACACCTGCTCTAATAACGGGAGCATTTGCAGAAAGGGTTAAATTCAGTACCTTTATAGCTTTCATTCTTCTATGGGCAACTTTTATATACGATCCTCTCGCTCACTGGGTTTGGGGTGGAGGTTGGATAGGATCTATGGGTGCATTGGACTTTGCGGGGGGTACTGTGGTGCATATAAGTTCTGGGGCGGCAGCATTGGTAGCGGCATTAATGTTTGGTAAAAGGATTGGATATGGATATGAACCTATTACACCCCATAATTTACCGTTTAGCATTATCGGTGCTTCACTCCTTTGGGTGGGGTGGTTTGGATTCAATGCCGGTAGTGCGCTTGCTTCAGATGGCCTAGCGGCCCTTGCTTTTGTGACGACTAATACTGCGACAGCTTCTGCAGCTCTGACTTGGATGTTTTGTGAATGGATAATCACGGGTAGACCGACTGTTTTGGGAGCAGCGACCGGGGCCGTAGCTGGTCTGGTTTCAATCACTCCTGCAGCAGGGTTTGTGAGTCCTGTGTCCGCTATCATCATTGGAATTGGAGGCGGCGTTTTCTGTTACCTCGCAGTTAACCTGAAGACTAAACTTGGTTATGATGATGCACTCGATGTCGTAGGCGTTCATGGGATAGGGGGAACCTGGGGTGCATTGGCTACTGGCCTATTTGCCTCAGTGGCCATTAATCCTAGCGGCAGTAACGGTCTGTTTTTCGGAAATCCAAAACAGCTCTGGATTCAGTTTATCGCTGTGGTTGCAACATGGGTTTTCGTATTTATTGGTACTCTAGTTATACTTTCTATCCTAAGGATTGCTATGGGACTGAGGGTAACTGAAGAAGAAGAGCAATTGGGTTTGGATTTGAGTCAACATAATGAAACTAGTTATTCTATTTGACGGTAAGGCTTATAATGATAACACTGCCGGAGCCCCGGGGCGGATCTGGCAGTGTTATTCTATAGAGTATTAAAAAATTCCTTATCCAAATTTTCTGACTATCTTATTAACTTTTTAGTATCTCAAATTCATAACATAATATTGAAGGTATCTTTAATCTTGACATCGGTCCAGATAGGCGATAATTTTCTATAAAATAATCCTGCTTCGTAAGTTGCTAGGGCTAGTATCCTGAGAATGAATTTAGATAATCATCGGATATGATTGTAAGATGCAATTATTGTAGTAATATATACAATCTTGAGGAGTCAAAGATAACTGCCTCGGGCATCTGGTTTGGTTGCTCGAATTGTGGTGGGGTTTTTTATCTTGAACGAGAGCTGAATCGAGGGAAATCCGAGGCTGAATATAAGGGAGAAACAATAGACTTTTCCGATATGCCGGGTAATGATACAAAAGAAACCAAAGTCAGGCATGAGAAAGAAAGCGTCGATTTAAAAAGTAATGCCGACAAAGAAAAACAATTCGATGCTAATTACAAAGGTGATTACTCTAAAACCTTTAATTGGCGGGAGTTGCGAGTAGATAGTGAAACAGAGGCTCAGCAATATACTTATCCGAAATTATTCGATGATTCCGACGAGGTATCGCTTGAATCTAAATCTGACAATTTAGAAACCGGAATAGACCATGAACGGGGTTCTCCTGTTAGAAAATCTTATTCCCAAAGGCTTGATATAGACAGAGAGAAACTCTCAAAAGCAAATATTGAGACACCGGTATCACCTTACTATCAATCCGAAAGGGTAATTTATACCGAAAAAAAATCTGGGGGTGGTATCTTAAAAAGCGCTTTCAATTATATCATCATACTATTATTTACACTGATAATAATTGTTGCGGTTTTTACGATATTAATCAGTCTTGAGTTGATATCGAGTGAGAAGATTTCTGCCTATGGCAATTATTTACGATCGAAGTTTGCTTTTACACTTCCAAAGATCGCTTCCAGTGATGTTGTGGTCACGGGTAGTGTCGGTAGGTGGGTTCCTACTAGGAATGGTCTGGTGTACTTAGTGTCTGGTCAGATTACAAATAATTCTAGTAAAGCAGTCAATTTCGTTAAAATAAAGAGCGAGTTTAAGAGTGCTGGAGAGAATGTTTCTGAGCAAACAGTTTATGCAGGGAATACACTTTCCGAAAATGAGCTTAAGACCCTTCCGATCGAGGCTATCATATTGAAACTAAAGAGAAAAAGCGGTGATATAGATTTTAATGACCCAAGAAGACTAGCCGGGCTTAACTATGGAATTATGCCGGGAGAATCAATCCCCTTTTACATTGTTTTTCCGTCAAAAAAGAGAATCTTGGGATTAAAATATGATATAGACGTGTCGGAATTCGAGACGGCATCGGAAGATTAATAATGATGCCTCAATATTTGAATCGTTACGTTATAACCGCTATTGAAGTTTTCCGATATTTTTAGTATAATAAACGGTTTATATTAGGATTTTTCAAATTAACAAAAGACGGCTATCTTTCCAGGATTTTTATAATGGGAAAAAGGAAAGGTTGGTACGTGAAGGATTTATTGTTTTTTAAGTCAGTATATAGACATCAAATTAATTTTTTTTAACGATAGATGAAATCGACAAGGCTAAAGATTAGTGTGAGTCAGGATGGCCTGCTTCCGCAGGAAACTGCTGATGTTGCTGTAATACAGTTCCCTGTGTTGCCCAAAAAGCTACTAAAAGCTCTTGGATTTGAACGAGTAGATTCTACAACGTTCGTCGGTGTACTCCCAGTATTCGTCAATCTTGGTGAAAAAGAGCAGGAGATTGAAATTGAGCTCGGAGTTACGCTACCGGAAATGAGAAAAAAGGTTATCGAAATTGTTAAAATCCCCGCAAAACAAGCACCGATAGCCAAAGTTGTAAAGCTTCCAAAGCAAGCTAGGGGTCGATCTAAAAAATTAACGAGTAACATTATAAAGTCACGTAAGAAAAAGAAAGGATAATAGAACATGTCAAAGGACAAGATCGAGGAAACGCTAACCTTTGATGATGTTCTTTTGCTTCCTTCCTATTCAGAGGTCCTTCCCAACGAAGTAGAAGTATCAACTAATCTTACTGCCCGGATCAGTCTTAATATTCCAATTATCAGCGCAGCAATGGATACAGTGACTGAAGCAAAGACAGCTATAGCAATGGCTGAGGAAGGGGGTATCGGAATTATTCATAGGAATCTGGATATTACATCGCAAGCTGCTGAAGTTGAAATGGTCAAAAAATATGAAAGTGGGATGATAGTTAATCCATTGACAGTGCGACCTAACCACAGTGTTCAAGAGGCACTGGATATTATGCTGAGACATAACATCACTGGACTGCCTGTCACGGGTGCGGACGGAAAACTTTTAGGCATCATAACTTATAGGGATCTTAGGTTTGAGAAGAATCTTCACTACAGAGTCGATAAATTAATGACTCCAAAGAAAAAACTAATTACTGTAAACGAAGGAACAACATTGGAGGAGGCGACGGAATTACTTCATAAATATAAAATTGAGAAGTTGCCGGTTGTAAATGATGAATTTAGACTTCGCGGTCTAATTACAATGAAAGATATTGAAAAGATAGAAAAGCACCCGAGAGCGTGCAAAGACAAGATGGGAAGGCTGAGGTGTGGTGCTGCAGTCGGAATAAATACTGAAAGAGAAGCAAGAATTGAGGCACTCTTGAGAGTGGGCTGTGATGTTATAGTAATTGATACCGCTCATGCCCATACAAGCAGGGTAATTGATGCCATAGTTTCCAGCAAGAAAAATTTCCGTGGTATAGAACTTATTGCTGGAAATGTAGGGACTGCTGAAGGTGCTGAGGCTTTGATAAAGGCGGGTGCAGACGCCATTAAGGTTGGAGTGGGTCCGGGGTCAATTTGCACTACTAGGGTTATTGCTGGCGTTGGGATGCCCCAGATATCGGCGATAAAGAATGTAGCGGGGGTGGCAGCAAAAACTGGTATTCCCCTGATAGCAGATGGGGGAATAAAATATTCTGGTGATATTACTAAAGCCATTGGGGCTGGGGCAGATTCTGTGATGATTGGAAACCTGTTTGCCGGTACGGATGAAGCCCCAGGTGAGGTCGTCCTTTTTCAGGGAAGGACATACAAGGTCTACCGTGGAATGGGTTCACTAGAAGCTATGAAAAAAGGGAGTCGTGATCGTTATGCACAAGATGAGATGATTGATGCGAAGCTTGTCCCTGAAGGTATTGAGGGTAGGATTCCGTATAGAGGATCGCTTGGTGGAGTGATCTTTCAACTTGTGGGTGGATTGAAAGCGGGAATGGGATACACAGGCTGCCGTACTATCCCGGAGCTTAAGCAAGCTGCTAACTTTATAAGAGTAACACGTGCCGGTCTTCGTGAAAGCCATGTTCACGATGTTATTATAACAAAGGAAGCTCCCAATTATAGGATTGAATAGCTCTTAATTTATTTTGAGGGCAAATTAACCATAACCAAAAGGTAGATTTTGATCGAGCCTATATTATCTTAATGTTCTTATATGACAGAAAAGGTATTAGTCCTGGATTTTGGATCTCAGTATACACAGCTTATAGCAAGAAGAATTCGTGAGTTAGGCGTTTTTTCAGAGATCAGGCCTTTCCATATTTCAATAGACGAAATTATTGAAATTCAACCCAAGGCAATGATTCTTTCTGGTGGTCCTGCAAGCGTATGGGATGATTGTTCTCCTTCTTTAACTCATAAGATACTTGAATTAGGTATCCCCATACTGGGTATATGTTACGGGATGCAACTAATAGTACACCTGCTGGGGGGGAAAGTTGAACGCTCCCAAAGAAGAGAATTTGGACCGTCTGAAGTTGAGATAACCGATTACGCGGACATTTTCTCGGGTATTCCCCAAAAAACCTCTGTCTGGATGTCTCACAGCGACCGAGTGCTCGAGTTGCCCGCCGGATTTTCCGCTATTGCATCGAGCGTCAATTCCCCAATTGCAGCGATAAAAAGTGATAGAGATAAGATCTTCGGCATTCAATTCCATGCAGAGGTCGTGCACACAGGATATGGGAAAGAGATTCTATCAAATTTTATATTTAAGATCGCGGGGTGCGATGGCGATTGGACTCCTAAATCCTTTGCAGACGACACGATAAAAGAAATTAGAGAAAAGGTTGGAGATTCTAACGTAGTATGTGCAATTTCTGGCGGAGTCGATTCGTCTGTAACAGCTTTGATCTTGCAACGTGCCGTATGGGACCGACTTTACTGTTTCTTCGTCGATACGGGACTCTTGAGACTCGACGAAGGATCAGAGGTTTTAGATGTTTACAGGAAGATGGGGCTTAATGTAATTCATGTAGATGCGACAGATAGATTTTTACGAAAGCTTCGGGGTGTGGAGGATCCGGAGGAAAAAAGAAAAATAATCGGTGAAGAGTTTATAAGGGTCTTTGAAGAAGAGGCATCTAAGATTAATAAGGCTGAATTTCTTGCTCAGGGGACTCTTTATCCTGATGTCATAGAAAGTGTCAGCGTTAAGGGACCCTCGTCGAAGATTAAATCTCATCATAATGTGGGAGGTCTTCCTGAAAAAATGAAACTGGAACTGGTTGAACCATTGAGAGAGCTGTTTAAGGATGAGGTAAGAGAGGTGGGTCGTGAGCTTGGACTTCGTCCAGACATTCTCAGCCGTCACCCGTTCCCTGGCCCTGGTCTGGCAATTAGAATCATCGGCGAAGTGGACGAGGATAAAATAAGGGATCTTAGACAGTCTGATGCGATATTCATCGAGGAGTTAAAGAAAGCGGGAATATATGATGATATATGGCAGGCTTTTTGCGTTTTTCTTCCGATTAAAACAGTGGGAGTTATGGGGGATGAAAGAACTTATGAGAATGTAATTGCCTTGAGGGCCGTTACAAGCGTAGACGGAATGACTGCTGATTGGGCTCGAATACCTTATGATGTTTTGGAAACCGTATCCGTGCGTATCATCAACGAAGTGAAGGGTATAAACCGTGTGGTCTATGATGTTTCAACCAAGCCTCCAAGCACCATAGAGTGGGAATAATCTAAACCTTGGGTTTTTTGAAAATTCCAAATTCGCCAAAAATGGTAATCAACTCCCATCCCAGTTCACCTTGCTGGTTTAGATTGTGTTCAAGACCTTTTCCTATCTTTGACCTCCGTGATGAAGCCGCCTGCTTTGAGACAGCTATGTCATGATCTTCATGGTCTGAAATCAGTTCATCTACCGAGATTATTTTGTATTCCCAATTCATTACGACTCTTCCTCATTATGATTCGATTCACCTTCTAATTCCCCCGTAGGTTCATCATCTATGATCAAGGGACAACTTTCATCGACCATATCTGGAAGATTTTTCAGATACTCTTCGTACTCATTTTTCGTAATTTTCCCTTCACGCAGATATCTTTCAATAATTCTTACATCATATCCGAACTCAGGTTTATCACCCATAGTCTACCTCCATGAAATTTATGATACCAATATGAGTTATTATCTTCAATTATTTTCGGGACAAACGTGTTTTCGTTTTATTTTCGCGCTGTGATCAACGATGATTCTAAAGGTTTTGGTAATTGTTTCCATTCTATATAATTAAATCCGGTGGCTTCCAGCCATGTGGAGACTTGCTTGAAGGAATAGTCTCTACCGTTTGTCGCTAGGAGCATCGTAATAGAAAAGATAGCTCCTACAGCGGGGCTTGTAAGGTCTTCATTTAATATATGATCTTTGATTACTAGCAGTCCTCCAGTGTTTAATGCTTCATAAATATTTTTCATTAAACTTTGATTCGTGTTTTCGTCTTCGCTGTGGATGATATTTGAAAGAAATGCCACATCAAAACCATCGGGTATTCTATTTTTCTTATAATCTCCTTCAAATAAGGTAATTTGACCTATCTTATGTTCCTCTTCCAGGATTTTCCTTGTTACACGTAGGGTTCCTGGTAGGTCAAATATTGTAATCTCGAGTTTTGGATATTTATTTATAAACTCAATTGGATACGTCCCCGGTCCTGAACCTATATCAATCAACGAATTTGCCCATCTAAGGTCTAATAGGTGGCTTACGACTTCGGCGTCGCCTCTTGCCTTTACGAGTGAGTGCATAGCCAAAATAAATTTTTCCGTTTCATCTTCCCTATTTTGAAACATATCAGGTTTTCTGCCAGGCATTCCCGTTCTTACTGAATCTTCTAGTTTGCCCCACATATCCCATAGATTATGTTCGAATATAATCATCCCACCAAAGTATTTGGGGGAGTTCTTAACCAGATATGTGCGTGAGATTTCTGTATTGAAATATTTTCCAGATTCCTTTGATAGTAATCCTATAGCTACTAAGGCATTTAAAAATAGTTCTGTTGCCCTTGGGCTGGTATCAATCGATGAAGCTACTTCTTCTGAAGTGCTTCCCCGGGTTTCAATTTTATCAAATATTCCTATCCTTACAGCAACCTGGATAATTCTGGATACACTAAATCCGCTACTTAAACGATTGAGTTCAGAGAAATCCATTCTTACCTTTGAGTGCTTTAGATTACTTATTCAAGGTCGTATAGCCGGCCTGTTCACTACTGAACCATTCCCATGTTTGGTAAAGGCCGTCTTCTAAGTTTATATGCGGAGTCCATCCCAGGAATTCCTCTGCTCGCTTGATTTCGAGGGCAATTCTATCTACTTCTCCGCTCCGGCGAGGGGTATATACAACTTGTACATCTCTGTTTGTGACTCTTTTCAATGTGCTTACGATATCATTAACAGATGTTTCAATTGCTGTTCCGATGTTGAGTATAACATCTTGAGCATTTAGGCTTAAAATATTTGCCCTGGCAACATCCTCTACATAAATATAATCCCTGGTTTGCTTTCCGTCTCCAAAAATTTCGCATGGATCACCATACTTAATTCGATTACAGAAAATAGCCACAACCCCTGCTTCACCATGTGGATTTTGCTTAGGACCATATACGTTAGAATATCTCAGAACGACGTGAGAAAGGCCGTGGACTGCTTTATAGTAATTTAGATATTGTTCGACTGCGAATTTCGAAACTCCATACGGAGAAATAGGTGCTGGAAGCGTGTCTTCTATGCATGGGATGACCTTAGGCTCTCCGTAGATGGCTCCACCAGTCGATGCAAACATGAATTTCTTTATTTCGTGTTTTATCGATAGCTCTAATAGATTTATCGTGCCGAGTATATTCACTTGCGCATCGAAATTTGGATCTTCTACAGAGTTCCTGACATTTATTTGAGCGGCATGATGATTAACTACTTCTGGTTTAAAATCCTCAAATATTTTTTCGAGCGGCTCACGATCTTTTATATCGGCCTCGACAAAGTTTGCATCTTTTGGGATGTTTTCAATGTTGCCAGTGGAGAGGTCATCTATGATAAAAACTTCGTTTCCGTCGGCTATAAGAGCCTCTGCTACCCAGGAACCAATAAAACCAGCACCTCCTGTTAAAAGCACTTTCATCTAAATTATCTAGTTGGACCTGAGTCAGTGTACCTACGTATTGATTTTGGTTTTTGTTCACCGACAAAAGTAAAAAGTATTTTGTAAATTTAAACCTGTATTAAAATAGACTCTACAATTTTAGATTAAATTGAGATCTATATTTATCCTTGTTAAATGTTAATGAATCGATTTCTATTTGGCTGCACCTATGACTTGGGTCTTACAGGAATCACAATCACAACCTACCATCCATCCAAATATTCTTGATTCCTTTTTGCAATTCGGACAGCTTATATTAATCAAATGCCCTTCCCTTGCTCTTGATTCAGAGAGGATACTCCATTCTCTTACAGGGGTGTCAGGACAATCCCAGCAAATTCTCTTAACTGACATTACCAGCCCTCCGCGATGTTATTAAACGACTTAATATTAATACAATAAATCCTCGTATTGTCAATCGATTGTTCGCACGGAGATAGATTTATGAATAATTAATATTAGTTTTTTACCACGCAAAAATGGTTGTAACTACTCTGCAATTATACAATTTACCAATTAATTAGTTTTTAAATCGTTGATACAGCCTCCTGACAACTTTTGTCAAAAACTATCTGAAAGCTGCCAAAAATTGCTAATATGCATCATTTACAATCAAAAGTAGCTCAATAATTTCAATGAGTTATAAGAATGAAATCATTTGGCACATTCATTGCGTTTATAGGGTAAAAAGGTATAAACGAATGTCTAATGAAAAAGACAAATGGCTTCGATCAGTATCTTCAACAAGAGACGTTTCAGATAAATTCAGCACGAATAAACAGGACTCAACAATAGATGACATGAGTCACAGCAAAGACTCCAGGATTGGAGATAGCAAGTTTAGGAGTGAAGAAAATACAAGGATTCTCCAGACATATTTTAGGGAGGTTGGTGCTGAGCCTCTTTTCAATGCGGTTGAAGAACTTCGGATTTCAGTGAAGATGAAGATATACGAAAAAAAGGCGAAAGAGTTAAAAACAATTCTTCATAAATCAATATCCGATTTGGAAGATAGACGTGATCGTAGAGTTAACGTGCCTTTAAGAAAGGATAAACAGATCTCTTGGATTGATGATAAAAGGGATAAAATTTCAAACTCTTCAAAAAGGATACGAAGGCTTTCAGCATTGATGATAGCTTGTTCAAAGAAAGCAAATGATTTCAATCATAGATTCATTAAAGCCAATCTAAGGCTAGTCGTGAGCATGGCAATAAAGTTCATGGGTAGAGGACTTCCGCTCGCTGACCTCATACAGGAGGGTAACATCGGGTTAATTAAGGCAGTCAAAATGTATGATCCATCAAAGGGATTCAGATTCTCGACTTATGCGTCTTGGTGGATTTTCCAATGTATATCTAGAGCATTGCTTGATCAGACTAGAATTGTAAGAGTACCGGTTCGTGTGCTTGAGAGGGCTAATAAAGTTAAGAAATCCATGATCAAGCTCAGGGAAGAAAAAGGTGAACGGCCAGCAATTGAAGATATCGCAAAAGAAGCCGGAATTAGCATTAGTAGACTAAAAAAAATAGCTAAATTAACTCAAACGAGTGTTGTTTCGATTGATACTTCAGCTTCAACCCTCGAAGATAATAGTGGTTCGAAGAAGATTTATATGACTGACGATCGACCAAGGACAGATATAGTATTGGAAAAAAGTATTTTGAAATCAAAAATATCGGAAGCCCTTTCAAAACTTGAAACGAGGGAACAAGAGGTTCTAAGGATGAGATTTGGAATCGGTTATGAAGAAGGTTTCACGCTAGAAGAAATCGGGGCATATTTTGGTTTAACCAGGGAGAGCATTAGGCAAATTGAGAGACGTTCTATGAAAAAGATCAGGCAGGGTGAAATAGGGATACTACTTAAGGGTTTTATCTAATTTGAATCATCAATCTGCTAGGTCATTCAGCGAAGATGATCCTACGATATTAGGATCGTTTATGAAAGTCTATTTCTATTAAAAGTCTTGATCTTCTGATTGAAATTGTACAATCAAATGCAATCCGGGGTTGGAAAACCCCGGCTATCGCTTGCCCTAACAAAGGATAGGCGGGACATTCCTGTCCCGTTTAATAAAAATAATTTTCCAAATCTGTTACCTCTCTGAATCTGGCAGAGTTGTAATCGGTACAAGATTTACAAATGTTGCCCATCTAATTGAAATTATACAACCAAATGCAAACTGTTGGTTGGCAAGAAAGGAGCCATAATGCCAAATGTTTGGTACTTTTTAGCTTATGGTCAAGAATGCAAGGGCAAACGTTTTCTATTTGGTATGGTTAACTCCTGCCGACTTTCAATCGGTGGTAGCACCTGGGATATTTCAATCATTACTCATTGTGTTTAAAATTTATTTAAGATCTGTGAGGGTTAGAATGGTTGCTGAACAATCCGAGACTTAAGAAAATATAAAGATCGAAATCCTATTCCGGAGGGCTGAAATCTAATGGACAGAATGAGAACCGCAGCTTTAATTGCTGCCAGAGATTGTATGGCAATAAAACAAGATGAGAATGTACTCGTTATAACCGATGAACCCTTGAGAAAGATAGGCTATGCCCTTTGGGAAGCCTCCAAACAAGTAGCAGCAGAAGCCATAATCACTGAGATAATACCGAGGAGATCTAACGGTGAAGAGCCACCGCTGCCTGTAGCAGAACTGATGAAAATCGTAGACGTGATTCTGATACCCACTTCGATGTCACTCAGTCACACTGACGCTAGGCGCGAGGCGAGTGATAAAGGTGTGCGGATTGCGACGCTACCAGGGATCACCGAAGAAACTATGATTAGGACCCTTAGTGCGGACTATTATAAGATCGCTGAGAGAAGCAGAAAGATTGCCCATATTTTACATGACGGCAGTATCGTTAGGATAACATCAAACCGCGGCACTGATGTTGCGTTGTCAATTGATGGTAGGGTCGGACTTGCCGATACTGGACTTAACCACAATCCGGGTGATTTTAGCAATCTACCCGCTGGCGAGGGTTACATATCTCCAGTGGAAGGTAAATCAGTTGGCGTAATTGTTTTTGACGGATCTATGGCGGGAGTTGGAAAACTTCTAGATGAAATAATTAAGGTCGAAGTAATTGATGGATTTGCTTCCCGAATAGATGGAGCGGAAGGCGCTAAAAAACTTTTATCGATAATGAAGCCATTAGGTAAGCTTGCGTTTAACTTAGCCGAGCTCGGAATAGGAACCAACGATAAGGCACGAATAACAGGTAATGTACTCGAGGATGAAAAGGCTATTGGTACTGTACATATGGCTTTTGGTGATAATAAAAGCATGGGAGGCTTTGTACAGGTTGCGAGTCATTTAGACGGCGTCATTATGAATCCATCTGTCTATGTGGACGATGAACTCATATTGAAAGGGGGAAGGTTTGTCAATTTCTAATGTGAAAATTCCAATCCCCAGATGAATGGTTTTGAATTGAATGCTTAAGTTAATATTTTTAGCAAGAAATTTAGCGTCCATAATTGAAGGATTCAGACAACTTCCCACTGGCTAAGATCTCATGCGTTAACTTGAGAACACGTTTATTGGACTATTTAAGCTACACTTTATAATGAGTATACGGGATTTAAATCATTTATACTTTTGCCCAAAGAAATAAGGAGTTCTCTAGTGAGAAGGTTTATTACTATAAATTGCTTTAATAGATCATCTCGATCTTCTAATTAATTTTGGGTTTGCTCCATGGTAAATTTATGATGATGGAAGTGGCTGTTAAGAGGATTGTTTTTCTCAACCCCCCCGGAATTATAGAAGGAATATTAATTTCTATTCTATTTATTATAGTAGCGTATGCTACTCTAAAAAGCATACAAGGCTTAGAGTCTATAAAAAGGAAGTCCATAATTTCTCTTCTGTATTTAGCTTCGTTTTCACTGATTCTATTAATGTTGTTGAATCCTGCTTTGAAGGTCGAAAACTACAGAGAAGAAAAGCCGACGCTGGCAATTCTAATTGACAACTCTTGGAGCATGAACCTCCCTTTTGGTGCTGAAGGTGTTTCGAGAATTCAAAAACTAAGGGATTATCTTAGTAATAACAGGGCATTTATCTCTGATATTGACGAGAAATTCTTCGTCAAATATTACACGTTTAATGATTCACTTCACGCGTCGTCGTTGGATTACATTAATTATACAGACCCAGAAGGACGGGATACGAATATAGTTAAATCCATTAAGGAACTGGTTGCAGACCAAGCTCCGAATAAAGTCGATTCCGTTATCATTTTCTCTGATGGAGCCGAAAATAAGGGATTAGAAGGAATTCCTGAGAGTTTTTCTCAGGACATTGATTTTAAGATAAACACCGTATTTGCTTCGGGTGATGGTCGTTTGACTGACCTCTGGATAGACAATATCAAATCAACAGATGTCGCGTTTATAAGATACCCTTTTCATATAGAAGTTACCGTGAAATCACTCGGTTTTGGAGGCATGTCTCTTCCTGTAACACTGAAGGAGGGAGAACGCGTAATTTCGATAAAAGATGTTTTGATTGATAGTACTTCGGGTCAGGGTGTCGTAAATTTTTCAGTTACCCCAAATTCTCTGGGTAGACAAGTCTACACAGTGAGTATGCCTAGGGTTGAAGGAGATTTTATTCAAGAAAACAATCAACTGTCATTTGTATTTGATGTTATTATTAATAAGATTCGTGTACTTCATATTTCTGGAAGCCCATCGTGGGATGTAAGGTTTTTACGTAAGGCGTTAAAAAGAAACCCGAATATAGATTTGGTTTCTTTCTTTATATTGAGAGAGGCTACAGATTTAGTCTTTGCGTCTCAGGATGATCTAAGTTTAATTCCATTTCCCGCAACTGAGATTTTTGGGAAAGAACTTGATTCATTTGACGTAGTAATATTCCAGAACTTTGACTTCCGACCGTACGGTATCTTTGGTACTCAGCTAGAGAATTTGAAGAATTATGTTGTTCGGGACGGCGGCGGATTTCTTGTTATAGGGGGTGACAGGTCATTTAACAGCATAGATTATGAAAGCTCTGCGATTGCCGATATTCTGCCAGTGAAGTTAGGTTACTCATCCGTTGGGGAGAACAGTTCATCTGATGATAGAGAGTTTCTAACTGCTTTAACGGAAATAGGCATCAGACATCCGATTTTAAGAATAATCCCAAATGAATATGATAATGAAAAAAATTGGATGCAATTGCCGGGACTGGAGGGCTTGAATAGTGTAAGGGAACTGAAATCCAGGGCCACACCTCTTCTAACAACGCAGGGAGGAGATCCTCTTTTGGTCATAGAGCAGTTAAATGCGGGCAAGGTTGCAACATTCCTTTCTGATTCTTCATGGAAATGGGGTTTCATGGGCGCAAGCGAAGGAAATATCTCCGCCTACTATGAAAGGTTCTGGAATAGGTTGCTTCTATGGCTTGTAGATGATCCAGAACTTAGAGAAATTAGATTAAAGACCGATAATTCGTCTTACATAGTTGGGGCAACACCACAGATAGATGTTTTGAAAACTAATGATCGACAAGAAGATGACACGATCAAGGCCACAATGATAACTCCAGATGGTCGAGAAGTCGGACTGGATGTCAAAAGTATGTCGAGTGACACATTAAATTTCCGACCTCATATTGAAGAAAATGGAATTTATAAAATTAAGGCTAGAATCGAGGGTAAAGATGACTCTGTTGAGAAGGACTACGTCGCCGAGACAGTTTTCATTGTTGAACCACCTGAAAATGAAATCAAAGGACCCACAACGAACGAAAATCTACTCAAATTACTTGCCGATAAAACGGGTGGGAAATTTGTAACATTAAGAGATGATCCAGAGAGGCTAGGGATCGAATCTACTCCGATTAAGAGGATAACCGGTTATAAGACCGAGGAGTTATGGGATAAGTACTGGATATTTATCCTGTTGGTCCTCCTATTGTCTTCTGAGTGGCTATTACGAAGAAAATGGGGTCTGAAATAACGGGTAAATTGAAACTTAGAACGGAGATTATTTTGCGAGGAGATGACCAGAAATGCTTTTCACAGTAGATATTGGAAATACTAATATAATGTTTGGAATATTTAAGGAACGCGACCTGATTAATCACTGGAGAATAGGAACTGATAAGAATAAGACATTTGATGAATATGGGGTTCTTTTTAGAAATCTACTTGACATTAGGGGTGTTGACGTAAATTCGATTCGCGGAGCAGTTATTTCCTGTGTAGTACCAACCCTACTTGATGTTATAGTAAGAGCATTGAAGTCATATTTTGACGTGAACCCGCTAGTTGTGGAGCCTGGAATAAAAACAGGCATGCCTATTCTTTATCATAATCCGAAGGATGTGGGTGCTGATAGAATAGTGAATGCGGTAGCTGCCTTTGATGAGTATAAGAGTAGCGTTATAGTGGTTGATTTCGGGACTGCTACGACATTTGATTGTGTGTCCGAAAAGGGCGAATATATAGGTGGCACTATTGCAACGGGGATACTCATCTCTGCAGAGGCCCTTTTTGGATCGGCTTCAAGACTCCCAAGGGTAGAGATTGTTAGACCAAAAACGGTGATAGGGAAAAATACGGTTCACTGCATGCAATCTGGACTGGTTTTTGGATATGCTGGTCTAGTCGACGGAATTGTCAGTAGGATCAAGGATGAGATGGGTACTAGCCCAAAGGTAATCGCTACAGGGGGGCTTGCCAGTGTCATTGCTTCTGAGAGTAAATCGTTGCAGTATATAGATGAATTTCTCTCCTTGAAAGGACTCAGATTGGTATATGAATGGAACACATAGATTCCTGATTCAAAAACATCATACTGAACACCCCCATTTCGATCTTAAGCTGGAATTTGGAGAATTGATGAAATCATGGATTCTCCCGACTAGAATTCCGGGCGAGGGTAGCGTCAAGACCGTAGCAATTGAAATGAAGGAACGGGTCTTTAAGTCAGATGGGTTTATGAGTGCAATAGATGATCAGTATGGTATTGGTGAAGCCGAGATATGGGATAGAGGTCGTTATGACATCATCACTAAAAGCAATGAAAAAATAACACTCCATGCAAAGGGAGAACTATTCAAAGGTCGTTTTGTCTTCATAGTTCCAAGTTGGGGAAGATGGACCGGCAAAAGATTGTGGATACTGATAAGAATATATGACCGCTAATTTATTTCCAACTAAAGAGTTTTACCTTGCCACCTTTCGCCCCAGATGATAGTCTAATTACAAAGGTGTCTTAAGGATTAAAGATGGCAAAATTTGGGGATAGCTATTGTTGGATGATTAAGAATGATCCGAGAGTTTGTCCTTTCATCAAACCGGGTGAAGAGCACATGTTACATAATCTCGAGGCTCGAATTAGGGAAAAGTGTATAAGCTGTGAGGAACTCTGTAATGATTTGGTTTTTCTTTCAATGGAAAAGGGTTCTACGTATGAAGTACTGCCTATTATTTTAGATGAGCTTGTAAAAAGGGAGCAGAAGATCAAGAAATTCGGGAAATCCCTCGAAATAAAGGAGGAGATGTTTGATATACTTGTACATCTTTCAACTTCGCTCAAATTAGTGCTCGATGTGAACGAAATTCTCTATAAGGGATTAGTGGCCTTTACCGCAGGAAGTAGCTTCGGTTTTAACAGGGCGATCTCATTGCTGGCTGATAATAGAAAACTTTCAGGTCAGTTCGCAATTGGTCCATTAGACCAAAATGAAGCCTTATCTATATGGCACGAAATATCAGATAAAAAACTCACCCTGGAGGAGCTTCTTGTATTTTCTCCGATTGTATTCCATAAGGAAAGCGAAAAGTTTAAAGATGTCCTGGAGGCTATGGATTTTAGCTTACAGGAAGATCCATTCAGAAGTGTATTTCAATCAGAAAACAGTATCAGAATCTCAGATGGAGAAAGGTTGCCGGGTGTTCTTCGTGATTTTTATAAAGATACCCCTTTCTGGATTATTCCTCTGCTCTCACACCTAAGACGTCCGCTAGGTGTTATATTGCTTGATAACTTTCTCACAAAAAAAGAGTTGTCGGTTGAAGAAGTGAAAGCCCTAGAAATCTTTGCACTTGAGATCTCACTTGCATTAGAGAGAGGAATCACGTATGAGGAACTCGAAGGTAAGGTCGAGACTCTTGAAGAGGCAAATGTGAAATTAAAGGAGCATCACGAACTTATCACTAAGCTACGGGCCGAAGCACAAATTGGAGATATGGTACTCCAACTAACTCACTCCTTTAAGAATCCTGTGATTGCAATTGCGGGTCTGGCTAGGATTTTAAAAAAGAAGATCCAACCAGATCTTCCTATCTACAGACACACAAATGCTATACTCGAAGAAGCTGTAAGACTTGAAAAGACGTTAAGAGATTTTGTTGCCTATGCAAAAACAAAGTATCTGTTGGATACATCAAAGATAGATATCAACAAGGTTGTTGGACTTATATACCAGGAAAAAAAATCGGCGGGTAGACAACAGGACGTTAATATTCATCTCAGTCTCTCTGAAGATCTTCCACCTGTCTTCGGGAACGAGTATCAGATATACACATGTATTGAAAATATTGTTAACAACTCCATAGAGGCAATGCCTGATGGTGGTGAGCTTTATATCGCCACCAAAACACAGAATGGATCAATTGCCATTGAGGTGTTTGATACAGGCCCGGGTATTTCGGAAGAAGTAATGAGAAACCTTTTTACGCCCTTTTTCACAACCAAAAGTGTTGGAAGTGGTCTAGGTCTATATACATCAAAAGAGATAATAGAGAAAATGGGTGGTAAAATTTCCCTACATTGTGTGAAAGACAAGGGTTGTACTGTGACATTAAGTCTGCCCCTCTCGGCTGAAAAGGAAAATTATGAGTAAAATCTTGGTTGTAGATGATGAAGAAAATATAAGATTTGTTTTCAAAGAGGTGCTGACTGAAGAAGGTTACGATGTATTTGAGGCAGAATCGGTGGAGGATACATTCGATATCCTTAGTCGTGAACTAATTGATCTTGTACTTTTAGATATAAAATTAAGATCCCAGAGCGGCCTTGATATACTCAAGAGGATAACAAGGGAGTTTCCAGATACACCAGTGCTACTATGCTCGGCTTATGTTTCCTTTCAAAATGATTATACGGCATGGCTCGCCGATGGTTATATTGTAAAATCGAGTGATCCCGAGGAGCTATTGGAAGAAGTGGACAAAGTTCTGAAGATGAGAGGGAAGTTATAATGAAGGCTGTTGTTCTCGCGGGAGGTTTTGGTACAAGGATTAAGCCGCTAACTTATTCGCTGCCCAAGCCCATGCTTCCGCTCGGGGGTAAACCGATCATTGAGCATGTAATAAATCTTGTAAAGCAAAATGGCTTCAATGATCTAATATTCCTGCTCTATTTTCAGCCGGATGCGATAAAAAATTACCTTAGTGACGGATCAGGGCTAGGCGTTAAGATAAATTATATGATCCCTCCAGAGGATTATGGTACTGCTGGAGCGGTAAAGTACGCCTCGGATATATTGAAAGGCGACGAACCTTTTCTGGTTATAAGCGGGGATTTGCTTGCGGACGTCGATCTCGCGGCAATGTTTACATTCCACAAAGAGAAAAATGCAATGGTAACTATTGGCTTGACCTCAGTCAAGGATCCTCTTCAGTTTGGAATAGTAATCACGGATAAGGATGGCAGGGTTGTGAGATTTCTTGAAAAGCCTGGTTGGGGAGAGGTATTTAGTGATTCTGTAAACGCCGGAATATACATAGTTGATCCTGCGATTTTAGACAATATACCAGGCAAACAGTCATTTGATTTTAGTCATGATTTGTTTCCGAGGCTTCTTGGTGAGGAGAAACCAATTTATGGATATATATTGAGTGGCTATTGGCGAGATGTCGGAGATCCATCTTCTTATATACAAGCGAATATGGATATTCTGGCTGGCAGGGTTAATGTGAAGGGTTCGGGTAGCAGGATGGATGTAGTTGGTAAAGATATATGGCTGGGAGAAAATGCCGAAATTGCTAACGACGCTCAGCTTGAGGGGACTGTTATAGTTGGCAGAAGTGTAAGAATCAATGGCGGTTCAAGGATAGTCAATTCTATAATAGGAAACAGCACCATTATTGGCCAAAGCGCTAATATTATAGATAGCGTAATATGGGATGATACGAATGTTGGCGAGAGTACTAGTATCGATAGCAGTGTTATATGTTCCAAGGTAAGAATTGGCAAGGACGTCCTGATTGAGCCCGGTGTAGTTGTCTCGGAAAATTGTTCTATAGGGGATGAGGCTGTTATAAGACAGGGTGTTAAGATTTGGCCTAGTAAGGAAATTGAATCAAGAGCCATTGTATCCACGAACCTTATCTGGGGTGAAAGGTGGAAGAGGAGCTTATTTGAGGAATCCAAGGTATCCGGCCTTTCGAATTTTGAACTTACTCCTGAATTTGCAGCGAAGCTTGGTGCAGCATTGGCCTCTATTTTACCTAAGGGTTCTTCGGTGCTGATGGGCAGGGATACATATCGTGCACCTAGGATGATAAAGAGGGCTTTTGTCGCAGGGGTTCTGTCAGCGGGAGTTAACGTAAAGGATTTGAAAGCGGTCCCTATTCCTATCCTCAGATATAAACTTCAGACTTTTGGTGAGGTCGGGGGGGTTTATTTCAGATATTCACTGGAAAATCCGGAGGTAACTGAGATCCTGTTTTATGACTCACACGCGTTCGAGACTTCTGTATCCTTTGAGAAGACCTTCGAAAGGATCTTCCATAGAGAGGATTTTCGACGGGTATCTGAGGGTGGTGTGGGAAGAATCAGTGACCTTAGCGGTATTGTCGATTTCTATAAAGAGGGCTTCATAAGTTCAATAAAAGAAGAGATTATTAAGGAAAAGAAATTCAGAATTGTAGTTGATTTCGCTTTTGGACCTTCTTCGGAGTATTTTCCCTCAATACTAAATGAATTGGGTTGCGAGGTAATAAGTCTCAATGCATACACTGTTGAACATGGTAGTGGAGTTGATCCTAGCAGAGCACTGGCACTCCTATCCAGCATTGTTAAAGCAACTGATTCGACGGCTGGGTTCTGGCTTGATCCTTGGGCTGAGAGAGTATACTTCGTAGATGAAAAAGGAAGAATTTATAGAGATCTCGATTCCTTCTTTCTTTTGTTTAACCTGATCCTAAAAGCTGAGGAGCCAGGGGTTTGTGCTGTACCTTTATTCGTTCCCTCAAGCGTTGAGTATATCGCGAAAGAAAATAATTTTGATGTCGTAAGGACAAAAAATAGCATCAGAGCTCTATCTGATTCGGCAAGGAATAGAGACGTTAAACTGGCAAGCTATCCTGATGGAAGGTTTATATTTCCCGAATTTCAGATTGCTTATGATGGAATGTTTACACTCGCTAAAATGCTTGAGCTTATGGCTGAACTGGATATAAGGCTATCAGAAGTCTCGAAGGCTATACCTAAGTTTAATTTTCATCACGCAACTATTCCGTGTCCCTGGGAGGCGAAGGGTGTGGTGATGAGGATGGCGTCTCAAGAGGCTATGGGAATGGAAGCATCTTTCCTTGATGGCGTAAAAATTTCATTCAATGGTTCATGGGTTCTAATATTCCCAGACCAGTACAAATCATTGATACACTTATACACTGAAGCAAATACGGAAAATGAAGCGTCTATTCTAACAAATGACTATACTAAAAAGATTGAGAATTGGATAAAAACTTAACTTGATATACATTGTTAATTTTAATTTGATAAAGATACGAGAGATCCTTTCGATATGCAGATTGCACAAATTCCTAAAATGTCGTTTTTATTTTCGATAATTTTAGGTCTAAACCTTTTATCATATACGGTTCAGCCTTACATACTGCCATCGGGTAAGCATTCCTTATCATACACAGTTGAAAATTGCCCATCACATAAAAATCGAAATCCGGTATCGCGATTAATTCAGGTTTTTATAAAGTCAGACAAAGATGAAGGTAGTCAAAAGCATTGTTTTTGTTCTACATGCAATATTGAGAGATCTTCATTTATAGTTGTTAAATCATCTGTCAATTTAATAATGCATGAGTATCTCACTTGCCTATTACCTTCTGAAAATAAACCTTACTTACAAGATTTAATTAGTAGTCTCTTCATTCGTTCCCCTCCTATCCTTGTTAGTTAAAAAAAAGTCAAACGCGGTTTCAATCTTTCGCCTATACAAAAATAAGTCTGAGAAGTTACTGGAGCACGGCAATGTGTTTTCCTGCAACTGATTAATTGTATTAAACAACTTAGTATTTTTTCAGATAGGGGGACCGACCCTGTGTCAAATATATTGATTTTAATTAACCGCATATTGTGTGCATTTTTTCTTAATTTTTTATTTTTGTTATCAATGCCTGTTTATTCCTGGGCCCACGGCTACGCTGGTAAGCGGTTTTTCCCTACTACAATCTCGATTGAAGATCCTTTTGTCGCTGACGAGCTTTCTTTTATTTTTAACTACCTAAAAGAATCCGGTGAGGGGGATGAACCACCGGTCGATGCCTTCGAACTCCCTGTTGAGTATACGAAGCGAATAACTCCACATTTTGGTATTTCGATTGGTGACGATTTCAGACGACTGGACCCAGTTGGGGAAGGGGCTGAATATGGTTTTGGCAACCTAGAGGTGGGAGCGAAATATCAGTTTTTCACTAGCGCACCACATGAATCACTGTTCTCAGTTGGAGTAGAGGCTGAGATTGGTGGTACAGGGAACAGCTCAGTGGAAGCCGAATCGTTCTCCACGATTTCGCCCGCTCTCTTTTTCGGCAAAGGTTTTGGTGACCTGCCACAGTCGCTAGAATACTTGAGACCCCTAGCGGTCACAGGAGTGTTAGGTCTAAACTTTCCAACGAGAAGTAGTACCACGACCTCAACTATTGATGAAGAAACATTGGAGATTCAGCGTGAGATAGAGCAAAACCCTATAACTTTTAGCTATGGATTTGCGATACAGTACAGCCTTCAGTACCTACAATCCTTCGTAAAGGATGTGGGTCTCGCAGCCCCGTTCAACCGTATGATCCTTCTGGTAGAGCTTCCATTTGAAACGGGCTTAAATCGCGGTAGCGGTGGTGAAACAGCCGGTTTTATAAACCCGGGAATTATATGGTTGGGAAAATATATTCAACTTGGAATTGAAGCCCAAATACCGATCAACGACGGATCGGGTAAAAACCTCGGGGTTCTCGGTATAATACATTTCTTCATAGATGATATATTTCCTAATAGCCTTGGACGGCCGATTTTTCGTTAAAGGGTGTAAAGGGTGCTGAAGTGATAAAAACCTTTGTCATTATCTCCGTGATAAGTGTAATAACCATTTTCAGCATAGGGCAAAAAAGGGCCTTGAGTCATGCGATGTTTAACCATTCTGAGCCAAAGGTTGGAGAGACAATTAGTAACTGCCCGAAACAGGTCCGTATATGGTTCGATAGTCCACTAGAACCTTCCTCCAGTACGGTTCGAGTAGAAAGCGAAAGTGGCAATCGCGTTGACAATTTTAATGGGCATGTTGATTTATCTTATGCTACAATTCTCGAAGTAAATCTGCCATGCCTTTCTCCGGGCACTTATCAGGTGTCCTGGAAGGTTGTTTCATTAGACGGACACAGTACAAATGGTAGCTTCGCCTTTACAATCGAATAGTTAAACTATTTTTCTCCGTTTATGAGGTACTGATTTCCCATGAGGTTTCTTTAGTTTTTGTAACGCCTTGAACCTTTTTACTCGAGGTAAAGGAAGACGCTGGACCGACCCATCATGGGTTAGATTTAATATTGTGGATCATTTTGACTTGTTATAAGAAGTGGCTCGATGTAGAATCTTCATCGTCAAGTTTTAACTTGATAATTCCCTGCAGCTTGCTGCCGGGTTATTCATTGAATTTTCATACATTAGAAGGGGTAAGGATGATAAAGCATATAGTTATGTGGCGTCTAAAGGAACTTGCTAATAATGCAACCAAGCAAGAAAATGCAAAAAAGTTAAAAGAGAAACTTGAATCTTTGAGAGATAAAATAGAAGAGATTAAAGACATCGAAGTCGGGATCAATGTAAATCCCTCTGAAGCTGCTTTCGATGTTGTCTTGTATTCAGAGTTTGAAAATCTAGAAGCGCTTAACATTTATCAAAACCACCCAGAGCATAAAAAGATCGTTGAATTTGTTACTCAAATAAGAACTGATAGGTGTGTTGTCGACTATGAGAAATAATTTTTGGGATTAACAAGTAGCGATTTTATCGGCATTCAAGATTACCGAGATTCGATAATTATCGTTGACACCGTCTTAAAAAAGTATTATATTTGTGAGGAAGATACTAATAAGTAATCGATCTGGAGGATGAGAAAATATGAAAAAGATACTTGCAGTTTTTCTGCTGGTCATAATGTTTTCCTCTACCGCATTTTCTCAAGTTGTGAATAGACAGATAACAAATTATAACCCTTCTCCCGACGCGCTGCATCCCTTCAAATTGGCCAGTCTCGTTATAAGACCTCCGATTGGTCTGTTGAGTATTTTTGTGAAGGGGGGTTACTGGGTGCTCGATTCTGAACCGATTAGACGGGGTTTTAATATCGATTATGATACATCGGTTACTATTGATGAAGACTACTGATTGATGA
>Ga0214471_10000637_pt1 | contig 28897 bp, 26 predicted proteins | sample RVTome_5_FD_207665 | JGI IMG/M metagenome (GOLD analysis project Ga0214471, IMG submission 207665) | Soil microbial communities from uranium-contaminated site in the Upper Colorado River Basin, Wyoming, United States - RVT142D155 | ecosystem: Environmental > Terrestrial > Soil > Contaminated >... | reverse complement strand
AGACGGCGCTGACGAGCGGACGCGTCGATCCAAGGCGGTCGGGACGGCGCGGATGAGCGGACGCGTCGATCAATGGGGGGCGAATCGGCGCGGATGAACGGACGCGTCGATCAATGGGGGTCGGGACGGCGCGGATGAGCGGACGCGTCGATTGAGCTGCCCCGTGACGATACCGTCGTCAAGGCGGTAGGCTTCGCCCATGGATGAGACGAAAGGGGACGTCCCCCTCTCGGTTTTCGTCTCCTACTCCCATCAGGACGAGAAGCACCGCGAGCGCCTGGAGACGCACCTCTCCCTGCTGCTGCGGGACGGACGGATCACGCTCTCGCACGACCGCCGGATCCGCGCCGGCGAGCACTGGGAGGAGCGCATCTCCGATTACCTGGAGACGGCGGACGTCGTCCTGCTGCTGGTCTCGGCCGACTTCCTGGCCTCCGACTACGCCTACGAGATCGAGGTGCGGCGCGCCCTCGAGCGCCACGGCGACGGCGCCGCGCGCGTCGTGCCCATCGTCGTCAAGCCGTGCGACTGGCAGGGCGCGCCTTTTGGACGGCTACAGGCGCTGCCGCGCGACGGCCGGCCGGTGACGTCGTGGGACGACCCCGAGGACGCCTGGACGCAGGTGGCCAGGGAGCTGCGCGCGCTCGTCGAAGAACGCCGCCAACAGAACGCGGGCTCGCCGCCACCCGATCCGGAGCCGAGATTTCCGAACGACCGGATCCGTGCCTGGTCCCGCACCCTCAAGGACGCCTATCGGCGCCAAGAGCAGCTCATCGCCGCCGGCCGGAACACGCAGGACGCGGACGAAGAGATCGACGATCTACGCCGCCGGCTGCGCGAGGGCGGCCTGCAGTCCGGCGACCTCCTCTACCGAGGCCGCTTCCAGCTCATAGAGGAGATCGGCTCGGGCGGCTTCGCCACGGTCTGGCGAGCCTTCGACCGCCGCCGCCGGACGCCGGTGGCCGTCAAGGTGCTCCACTCCCAGTACGCGCGAGACGCCTCGCGCCGCGACCGCTTCTTTCGCGGCGCGCGTGAGATGGCGTCGCTCCACCACCCGGGCATCGTGCGCGTGATCGAGGAGCAGGGGCGCGATGGCCGCCTCCACTTCTTCGTGATGGAGCTGGTGGACGACGGGGACCTGCAGCGCGCCGTCAACGACGGGCGATTACCGGACGTCCGCGAGCGGCTGCGACTGGTGCTCGATGTCGGCGAGGCCCTGGCATTCGCCCACCAGCGCGGCGTGATCCACCGCGACGTCAAGCCGGCCAACGTCCTGCTCGACGCCGCGGGGCGCGCGCGGTTGACCGACTTCGACTTGGTGCGGGCCGTGGATTCCTCCGCCGGCACGCGCACCGGCAGCATGCTGGGGACGTTTGTATACGCGGCTCCGGAGGTGCTGCACAATGCCAAGGAAGCGGACGTCAAGGCCGACGTCTACGGTGCGGACAGGGCACGTGCTGAGTTTCGGAGCTTCTGGGACCCGGGCGTCGAGGACCGGGATCGGGGTTTCCGCGTGTTGCTCCCGCCGGATCCTGCCGCCCGAGGCACTTGAGCTCTCGCCCTTCCAGCCGAACTTGGCCTCCCGAACCGAAGAGGACGGAAGACCAGGAAAGCGATCATCTGACTTACGCCTCGAGCTCCACCGGCAGCAGCAGGTGGTTCTCGACGAGTACCCGGTCCACCGTGCAAAGGGGAATGCCGCGGACCGTGCTGTGCCCCGCGAGGAGACGATCGAACGGATCGCGTGTCCAGTCGAATGCGAAAGCTTCCCGCACGAGCCGCAGGAGAGGGACCTCGTCGATGACGAAGCGTTTGTCCTGAAGCAGGGCGTCGGTGAACTCAGGCAGCTTCGCCTTGACGCGACCGATCTCTGAGAGATATTGGAGCTCGAGCAGCGATACGGGCGATACGGTCCATGGCAGATACTGGCCGAGCCAGGGAAATCTGCGAAGACGCGCCGAGTCGAGAGTGATCCAGATGAGGAAATGAGTATCCAGGAGCAGCGTCACGGCTCTTCGTCCGTCCCTCGGGGGAGAACCTTCGCTCGAAGGTCCTCGCCTGGCCCGGTCCACTCCCAGCTCCAGCGGTCTGCCTCGTCGGCGTCCGGAACCTGGAGAACCTCCCGATAATCCGGCGGCTGCCGCCCGGCGTCGGCGGACGACTCGACGGCCGCTCGCGCGTCGCCGGCGGCCACCTGCTCCACCATGACGATGACTTCCGCCTCGGCGCCTGCCGGCAGGCCGGGGACGTCGAGCTCGATCCGCCCTCCGGGTTGGATCGTCACCCGTTCCTTGACCGCTTGCATCATCCTCGCCGTCTCCTCTGGTCCTGTGGGCTCCGCGCCCGAGGTGGACTCAAAGGCCTGTGCCGATCCCATCCTAACGCAGGAGCGACGCCCCCGCCTTCCCTTTCGCTCCCGATTTGCCAATAGTCGGCGCTCCGCCGGAGGCAGCCCTCCGGCCGGGCGCGCGCCATGGAACGTAAGGCCAAGATCGTCGCCACCCTCGGGCCGGCCAGCGCCGGCGAGGACGTCATCGCCCGGCTCTTCGACGCCGGCGTCGTCTGGGACGCCCGCTCCCTGCGGCGGATCCCGGAGCTGCGCCTCGAGCGCGAGGTGGCGCCGACCCTGGCCCTCGGCACCTGGCCGCCTGGGAAGCGCCGAATCGTCAAGCGCCGCGGCGACGGAGGCGGCCTTCGCTCCGACGACGACAGAGACGAGTACCAAGGCGGCGGCTTCCCGGGCAACCACCTCGCCTCGACCCACCCCAAGAGTCGGCGCGCCGCCGTCGTACCGGACGGCCGTGCCGCCGACGCCTCCACCCGCCCCGTCCGCCGCGGCGCCTGTTTCGTCGACCACGTTCGGTCCTTCGGCAGGAGGACCGAGCTACAGGAGCGCGCTTGCGAGCCCCTCAGGGCTCGAGCTGGCGCCTTCGCCGTCGTTCGAGCCGTCTCCGGGGCCGTCGTTCGCGCCCGCGCCGTCGTTCGCGCCCGCCGCGGTGGGCACGGCCGGGGAGGTGGTGCCGGCGCCGGAGAACCCGTATCGGGCTCCGCGAGCGCGGGTGGATCGTCCCCTGGTGGCGCGGTACGATCCGCTCGCCGGCATGGTGATGGCGCGCCGGCTGACGCGGCTCGGAGCGGCGATGATCGACGGTGTGACCTATCTCGTCCCGGTCGTCCTCGGCGTCCTGATCTCGGGCGACCTCAAGGACTTCGCCACCGCCGATCCGGAGCAGGGAGAGATCAGCATGATCCTGCTGCGTCGGCTGTTCATCTTCGCCCTGCCCATCATGCTGATCAACGTCTACCTGCTCGCCAAGTCGGGGCAGACGATGGGCAAGAAGGCGCTCGGCATCAGGATCGTCCGCACCGACGGCGCCGCGGCGGGCCTGGCGCGCCTGCTGGTGCTGCGCAGCCTCCTGCCGAGCATGCTCAGTTGGATCCTCTTCATCGGCGGCTTCTTCGGTTTGCTCGACACGCTCTTCATCTTCGGGGAGGAACGCCGGTGCATCCACGACCACTTCGCCGACACCATGGTGGCGTTGGCGTAACACGGGTCTTGGCGTAGCGCTCGGTGACGGAGATCGACTGGCCGCGGTGGACCTCGGTCGACCGCACGACCCTGCTCTTCGTGGTCGCCGGCGGGCGCATCCTCCTCATCCGCAAGAAGCGCGGCCTCGGCGCCGGAAAGATCAACGGCCCGGGCGGCCGCATCGAGGACGGCGAGTCGGCGCTCGCCGGCGGAACGTCGGCCGCTCGATGCCGTGCGGTATACTCATCTTCTCCGAATCACGAGGCCCGTCCATCACGATGCAGTCGCCTCCTCCACATCCAGTACCCAAGCTCACCAGGGAGCGCTGGTTCGAGCGCTTGACCCGCGGCTGGCGGGAACCGGGCGACGTCACCGCCGTCCTCGACCATCTCGCCGCGGTCGCCCGCGAGGTCTTCGGCGCCGACCTGTGCGTGATCTACCCCATCAACCCGATCACGCGGCGCTCCGTCCGGGAGCCCGGGGTGGCCGGCGAGCTCCTCGAGCCGGGTAGAAGCTGCCTCGACAGACCGCGCAACGACGGCCTGGCTCAGCGGGTGATCGACGACGGATATGCTGCGGTGGAGGATCCGACGGTCCTCGACGAGAAGGATCAAGGCTTCTGCCGCTGCCAGAAGGTGGAGAGCTTTGCCGCGGTCGCTTTTCACACCGTGACCCACCACAAGCCTTTCGCCGTCCTCTATGTCGACTACCGCCGCGCCGTGGGCCTTGACGAAGCTTTCGAGAAGCAGCTCCGTCACTTCTCGCAGCTCGCGTCGCGGGAGCTTCAGCTCACCTGGTTCTTTCGCCGCTATCAGTTGGTCGGCGAGGTCGGTCAGGAGATCAGCCGGAGCTTCCTGCACGAGGCCGACCTCTTCGAGGCGTTGCAGCGCAAGGTTCGTCACGTCATCGACACCACCTATTGCCTCCTCTTCGCCGTCTACCGTCCCGAGAACCATACCCTCGACGTCTTCTCCCATGTCGACGGGTCCTTGGTCGTCGACGAGGGGCGCGCCGTCGACGCCTCCCTGGAGCGTTTCCTGGCCGGAGACCTCGACGAGCCGGAGGCATGGCCGGTCTCGCTGCCCTGGCAATCCCGCTCGGCGGTGCACGTACCTCTCTCGAACGAGGGGAGGCCCTTGGGGATTCTGTCGGTGCAGCACCCCGAGCCCGACGTCTACGACGGCGAAGATCGGCACCTGCTCGAGCTGGTGGGTCATCAGGTCTCGCTCGCGTTGTCCAATCTGCGTCTCTACGGCCACCTGAGCCGGCTCCACGAGGTCGGCAAGAACCTGACCCGCGATCTCGAGTCGAAGACGGTGCTGCAGACGGTCGTCGACCGCATCCGGGAGACGACCGGCTGCGATCTGGTGATCCTCTACTCGTCCGTCGCGGCGACTCCGGGCTACGAGCTGCCGCCCGTGTGCAGTGGCGAGCTCCGCCAGGGGGACATCCACCGGCCTCGCTACCTGGAGGCCGGCGGCATCGTCGACCGCGTGCTTCATCTGGAAAAGCCCCTGTTCGCCGACGACGCCCGGGAGCTCTACAGATCGGCCGAAGACCCGTCCGGAGGGCGTCCCGACCACTTTCAGGAGCGCGAAGGGATCCGTTCGGTGGCGGCGCTGCCTCTGAGGTTCGGCGACGGCGCCGACGACGCGGTGGGCGTGTTGTTCGTCAACTATCGGACCCGGCAGCGCTTCGGAGCCGACTCGGCCTTGAGGCAGTTGATCCAGGGGTTGGCGGCGTATGCCGCGATCGCGATCAAGAACGCCCGTGAGTTCGGCGCCGAGCGGCGGCGCCACGTCAAGACGCTCGAGTCGCTGCGGGACCTTGATCGGAAGCTCAGCCAGCACCCGGACGATCTGGACCAATTGCTGGAAGTCATCCTAGACATCGCCTGGCAACGTCTCTCCGATCGGGTCGCTCCCGACGAGGCCTCGATCCTGCTGCACGATCCCTTTTGGGACGAGCTCGTCACTCGAGCGGCGATGGGCCCTCACTCGAAGAGGAGCAGGGGCCAGGTGCTGCGGCTCGGAGAGGGTCGAGGCATCACTCTCGAGGTCTTCCGCACCGGTGAGCCGCTCCTCGTTCCGGACGTCCGGGATCCGGAGTGGAAAGATCGCTTTGTCGACGTCGGCGGCGACACGCGCTGTGAAATGGACGTTCCTTTGAAAGACGGCGACAAGGTGCTGGGGGTCATCAACCTGGAGAGCCGGGAACCCCGGGCCTTCGACGACACCGATCTGCAGCTCATGAAGACGCTTGCCGGCCAGGCCGTTCTGGCGGTCAAGATCGCGCAGGCCTACGAGCAGGAAATGCGCCTCCGCAAAGACGAGCACACCCTGATCAATATCGCCAAGAAGCTGACCCAGCAGCTCGACTTCAAGAAGCTCTGGGACGCCATTCTCCTGGATGCGATTGAGAACACGCGTGCCAAGGCCGGCACGCTGGTCCAGGTGGACGAAAAGAGCGGAGACCTGATCGTTGTGGCGGAGCACGGGGTCCCGAAGAGCGAGATCGGCCGGCGCTGGAGCCGCGAGAAGGGGATCCTGGGGCTCGTGGCCCGCGAAGGCGAGTTCGTCAATGCCGATCTTACCGACCCCAAATGGCAGAGGATTCATGTACCCGAGCCCCCCGGCATGAAATCCGAGATCGCCGTGCCTCTCAAGAAAGAGGGGCAGGTGGTCGGAGTCCTCAATATCGAAAGCCCGAAGCTCCGCTTCTTCGGCCAGCGCAACGAAATGATGCTCGAGGGTCTTGCCGACCTGGCGGTGATTGCCCTCCAGAACGCCGAACGTTTCGCGTCTTCCGAGCGGCGCCTTCAACGGTTCGAGGTGCTCTTCACGAGCCAGGAGCTGGCTCGGATTACCGCTCGCGATCAGCTCGGAGACGCCTTCAAGAGCGTCGTGGAGCTTGCTTCGAGGCTGTGGGATTGCGAGGTCGTGATCCGGCGCCTGGAGCCCGAGGGATTCCGACTCGTCGAGAGCACCGGCAAGAGCATTCCGCGTCCGTACGAGGTGATCGCCCTCGACGACCCGCTGGCCGGGAAGGTCTACAAGGAATGCCGCACGGTCTATGTTCCCGATGCTCTGAACCCCCCGCCGGAGGTGGGAGTGTTCCCGCGCTCCAACGACCGAGATCGGTCTTTCATCGTGACCCCGATCGCCGTCGAGAGCCTGTACTACGGCAACTTGGCGCTGAGCCATCTGGAGGCCGATCACTTTCGTCCTCCCGACGTCAGGCTCGTCAAAGGGCTCGCCCAGCAGCTCGCGGTCGCCCTGCACCGCATCGAGGAGATAGAGGCCCACCAGAAAGCCGAAAAGCGTGCCTTCGAAGCGGAGAAGATGGGAGAGGTGGGGCGCCAGGCCTACGAGCTGCTGCACCGCCAGGGCAACGATCTGGGCCTGGTGAGGACCTCCGTGCGCAAGATCCGGCGCGCCCTGGAGGCCACGGGTGGCGTCGACGATGAGATCGAGGCCGAATTGAGTAAGATCCACACCAGCGTCAGCCTCGTCCTCAGCGTCGGTAAGAAGCTGGCCCATGAGCTCTCCGGGGACCGCTATGGTGAGCCGAAAGACCGCCGTGGAAACCCACGAGTCTATCCCGTGAGAGCGCTGCTCCAGCACGGGATCGACATTCTTGCTCTCGATGAGGACATGCAGCAGAAGATCCGAATCAAGCTGGCGGTGCCTCAGGATTCGTTGGCGGTGAAAGTCGACTACGGGCAATTCGCGGATGCTCTGCTCAACCTCCTGATGAACGCCGTACATGCGATGATGCCCGACGGCGGAAGCCTCATGGTCGGAGCACAGCGGCGGGCGGACGAGGTCGAGATCTGGGTACAGGACACCGGGCACGGCATCAGCCCCCGCCACCTTGGCAATCTCTTCGACCTCGGCTTTACCACGAAAAAGGGAAGCTCCGGCTTCGGTCTCTGGAGCGTCAAGAAGACGGTCGTCGACAGCGGCGGGGTGATTGACGTCGAAAGCGAGCCGGGACAGGGGACGACATTCAAAATACACTTGCCCAGTGCCGAGGAGGTGCCCGGTGCCTGAGCCCTCGCGCGGCAGGAACGTCTGGCTCATCGATCGTCGTGGGTATTGGCGAGAGCCCTTTTCCCGAGCTCTGAGGGACGCGGGCTACGGCGTCGTCGCCTTCGACGACTACGCCTTGCCGGCGAAGCTTGACGAGCTCCCGGACCTCGCGGTGATCGCCTGCACCGCCGTTACCGCAGCCGAAATCGCCCTTGTCAAGTCGATGGCCGACCGCGGGCACTACATTCTGGCCCTCGTCGCTACCCTGGCCCCGAGGGCGATGCGCGGGCTATTTCGCGCCGGTGCCTACGACGTCACTGACATGCCCGTCCAAGAGAAGGACTTCGTGACCCTGGTCGAGATGGCCCTGGAAGACTCCAGCACGTGCCGTGAGCACCAGGCCGCTGCCCTGGCCGGATTGTGATGAAGCGAGCCGCGCGCATCCTGGTGATCGAAGATCTGCCCAGTTGGCAGGAAGCCCTCGCCGAGATCCTCCGCGACGGCGGCTTCGCCGTCGAGATCGCGGCGAGCAAGGCGGAGGCGTCGAAGAAGCTGGCCGAAGGGCTCTATCACCTGCTCGTCGTCGACCTTCGCCTGGAAGAGGGAGATCCCTCCAACGTCGAGGGCATGGACCTACTGCAGGAGCTGACTCGTTACGGCCTCGCCGAGAGCTTCAAGGTGATCGTCCTCACGGCTTACGGCACGCGGGATCTGATGCGGGAGGCCTTCAAGCGCCACGGCGTCGACGATTTCTGGAGCAAACAGGACTTCGACGAGGACGACGGCGCTTTCCTCGCCGACGTCGAGCGGCTCCTGGGCGAAGAGGCGGAGCTCAATCTCGACCTGTCGGTCATCTGGCAGGGCGGCCTCGATCCCCGCCAGGCGGTCCTCAACCTGCTCGTCGACGGCCAGCGGATCAAGAAGTCGACGCCCGAGCAGGAGCTCTTGGCCGTCGAGGTCGACGACCTCCTGTGCCGCCTTTTCCACGACGCCGAGACCGTCCTGGTCGATCCGCTGTCGACCGGACGTAGCGGTGCCGGCGTGCTGCTGATCCATCCCTTCTACTCCCACGGCAGCGGCCGGCCCGCGGTGGTGAAATTCGGCGACGTCCGGAGCATCAGCGACGAGCGGGCGAAGTACAACGAGTTCGTCCGTCCTTTCGTGGGGGGCGGCCGCAGCACCACCGTGGTCGCCAGCCGGCGCACGCCGCGACTCGGAGGCGTCGTCTACTCCCTGGTGAGCGACCGCGGAAAGCGGCTCGAGAACTTCGCGAGCTTCTACCGCAACGCCTCCATCCCCCAGATCCGCGAAGTCCTCGACGGGCTCTTCCTCGATACCTGCGGCGCGTGGTACGACAACCAGGGCAAGCTCGAGCCACTCGACCTGACCGAATACTACAGCCAATGGCTCGGTCTGACGACGGAGAGTCTCACGAAGGCTCGCGAGGGGCTCAAGTCGGTCCAGGGGAAGGACGAGAAGCTCCATTTCCAGACTCTCACCAACCGGCGCCCGATGCCCAACGCTCTGCGGCACTTCCCGGGGACGCCCCTCGTCGTGCCGACCTACGAGACCATCACCCACGGCGACCTCAACCCGCAGAACATCCTCGTCGACGACACGGGGCAATCGTGGCTGATCGACTTCCAGGCCACCGGACCGGGGCACGTCCTGCGCGACGTCGCCGAGCTCGACGTTTCCATCCGGATTCACCTGCTCGGCCCCGGCGACGCCACCCTCGACGAGCGCCTGGCTCTCGAAGAGACCCTCTGCAAGCCGGACAGCTACGCGCAACTGGAGGAGCTGGCGTGGGAACGGGAGGGCTCGAACCCGGCCGTGGACAAGGTTTTCGCCACCTGTGTCCACCTGCGCACCCTTGCGAGGCGATTGCTGGCGCGCCAGACCGGCTCCGACCTCAAGGAATACTATGCCGCCACGCTCTTCTGCGCCCTTCCCCAGATACGATTCTCGTTTCTTTCGAAGGTCCAGCGAGAGCATGCTCTTTTATCCGCATGTTTATTGACCGAGCGCCATGGACTCTGATCTATCCGCGATTTCCAGACTGCGAATCCTCGTCGTGGACGATGATCCCGGCTGGCGTGAAGAGCTGCTCTCTAGCGTTCTGCGACGCCTCGAAGAATTCGCCGGCCAGAGCACTCGGGTCGATACCGCGGACGACGAGATCCAGGGACGTGAGAAACTGGCCAGCGCGGATTACGACTTGGCGGTCGTCGATCTCTCCCTGCTCGGCAAGCCTCCCGACGGCAAGGATCCCGACGACCGGGGTTTCGAGCTGCTGCGGAAGATCCGCACGGACCCGTCGCAGAGGCGATGCGGCGTGCTCGTGGTCACTGGCGTGCCTACCGGCGACCGCATGCACCGGGCGCTCCGGGAATTCGGCGCCACGCGGGTCGTCGTCAAACCCGAGTACGAAGACCGAGACGATCCCGAAGAGTTTCTTCTGGATCTTGCCAAAGCGGCCATCCTCGAAGGACGGGTGCGCGGCACCGCGGAGCGCCGGCGCTCGCGCGCTTACCTCACGATGACGTTCAACGGCACCGGCTGGATCGACAGTGAGCTGCGGAGTCCCGCGGGAAAGGTTCCGGATCGGATCGAGAGCGCAAAGTTCGACATCGACGACTACGTACGCCGCGCCGACAACATCAACCTTCTCCTGGTCAACGACAAAGCCAATGTCGGCTGGCGCAAGGAGATGGCATCCTTGGGAGAATCGCTTTTCAAGACCGTGGCCGCGGTCCCGAAGCTCTACGACAAATGGTCCGGCTCCAAGCCCCTCGTCAAGGAGCGTGGCGACCTCTGGCTGCGCTTCAGAAGCCCGTCGGAGGGGCTCGGCGTCCCCGTCGACCTCATGCGGGAAGGGACAGAATATTTCTGCCGGCGGCATGTTCTGAGCCGTGAGCTGATAAGGACCGGCTTCACTCGCGCTCTGGCGCCGTTTTCCGAATTCATCAGTGAGTTGGCGAGCCAGAATCTCCCCTTGCGGATCCTTCTGGTGGGGGCGAACGGCGACGGCAAGATCCCTGCCGTCGACGAGGAGGTCCGACAGCTCTCCCTCGCCATCACCGCTGATTTGAGGCGGATCGGTCTGCGCTGCGACCCCACCGTCCTGACGGGCGACGCCGCTTCTTACGGCCGGGTGAAGAAGGAGCTCCAGAAGGGCCGTCATCACGTCTTCCATTATGCTGGCCACGGCCGCTACGACGGCGACCACCCGGAGGCCAGCGGCCTCTTGCTCCGGCACGAGGGCGGCACCCGGGCGTTGACTGCCGGCGACCTAAGCCAGGTCGTGAGCTCGGACCTTCAGCTCGTGTACCTGAGCTGCTGTCTGGGCGCGGTCAACAAGAGCCAACCGGCGTCCGACGAGTTCTGCGGCATCTACGGTGCCCTGGCCCAGGCGAACGTCCCGACAGTGATGGGGTACCGCTGGGTCGTCCGCGACGCCGCCGCCCTGCTCTTCGCCGCCACCTTCTACGCCCACCTGTGGCGAACCTTGTGCCCGGGAGAAGCCGTCCTCGAGGCCCGTCGCGAAGCCGCCATGGGCGAGTGGGGCCTCGACGACCACACCTGGGCCGCGCCCGTCCTGTTGATGCAAAGCCCGTAGAGATCCTGACGTGCGATGACTCAACCTTCTAAAAACAAGAGAGCTTTGCTCTGGGGCTCGTCGTCGCCGCGCGCGACCCAGCCGTCGCGAAGGTTTCTCGGCTCGCTCCAATATCTGGAGGACCGCTTTCAGCAGCCGATCGACCTGTTGACCACGAATAGTGTCAAGAAACTTTATCTGCGTCGGCAGATCCTGCGGGAGAGGGGCAATGTCTTTGGCGGATGAGACTTCTCTAGACCGGAAGGCCCACCAGAAAGCCGAAAAGCGGGCGGTAGAGGCCGAAAAGATGGGCGAGATCGGCCGCCACACCTTTGAGATCATGCATCGCCTGAGCAACGACTTGGGATTGGTTCCAACGTCGATTCGGAAGATCAAGAGGGTTCTTGACGAGATTGGTTTACGGCAGCCACGGATAGATGGCGAGCTGGACCGCATTCTTGACGATGTCCAAGGGGTACTTCGGTTCGCTAAAGAACTGATGAAGGTGCTGAGTCTACCCACTCAACGTCAGCCGGAGGACTGCTTTATTGGGACCCTGATAGAAGAGATCGTCGCAAACTTGCGAATTGAGGATAAAGCTGTGGAACTCGATCTGCGCGTCAAGGATACCGCCGGCAGCATCCGCGGCGATTCACAGCAGATTTCTGATGCTCTGTTGAATCTCCTCAACAACGCCATCGAAGGCATGCCAGAGGGTGGCCGTTTGACCGTTGAAGCAGACGGTGACGATTCCATGGTTACGATACGGATCAGTGATACAGGCCAAGGAATTCAAGCAAGTCATCTCAAGAGGATATTTGACCTCGGCTACACCACAAAGTCCGGCGGCTCAGGGTTTGGACTCTGGAGCGTCAAGCGTACCGTTATGAGTCACGGCGGTGAAATCGATCTGGCAAGCGAGCCAGGAGCTGGTACGACTTTTGCCATTAGGTTGCCGCGAGCGACCAAGGCCAACCAAGCTCCTACGACACGGTCTCACCACGAGGTGTCCGAGCCTATTCGTAACCCCACCGCGGATCTTTCACCAGAGAGGTCCAAGAAAATGCCCCCGGAACAGAGTTCTGATAATGACACCGAGACTGATATGGGGCCAAATGCGAGATTGGCCACCTCGTCCCAAGTACGGCCACGACGAATACTCATCGTAGAAGATCTGCCGGTGTGGAGAAAGGCGATTGGTGAGTCTCTTCAGGGAGCAGAATTCGAGATCGAGACTGCGGCCTCCAGGCGAGAGGCGGAAGAAAAGCTGGCAAGAGGAACATATGATCTCTGCATCCTCGATCTCAGGTTGGAGGACGCGGACCCTGCAGATATCGATGGTATGGAAATATTGCGTAACCTACCTACTGATCAGAAGCGACCGAAGGTTATCGTTCTAAGCGCCTACGCTACTAGAGACGTAATGAGGGAGGGTTTTAGCAAACACGGTGTGTCAGATTTCATCTCGAAACAAGATTTCGAAGACATAGATCTTCGAGATGAAGTTCGTCGGCTTCTTGATGAGGGGCTCGCCGAGAACCGAGACCTTGAGATTCTCTGGGACGGTCTCAGTGCTATGGAGGCGGTGGCGGTGCTAAGATTGGGCGGGGTTCCTCTTGCGGACGCAGACAAGGAGGCCGTCGCCAGCGAGCTTGAAACTCTCCTCCGTCGTCTCTTCAACCGTGCTGATATTATCCACGTCAAGAGATTGCACCCCGGCTGGAGCGGTGCCGGCGTCTTGAGGGTGGAACCTTTCTCCGAGGCGCATGGACAGCCGCGGATCGTGAAGTTCGGAGACAGCCAGCAGATCGACCGCGAGCGTGAGAATTTTTTGAAGGTGGCCAAACCGTATCTGGGTTCCCGCGCGATGGTCGAAGAATATCGCAAAAGCGGGCGCTTGGGGGGCCTCGTATATTCTCGTGTCGGCGCTAACTCTCGTGACGCAGGAAGCCGTGGACCTCGTCCGGGAAGACGAACGTCTCCACGTGGACGTCCCGCCCGCGCAGGCGACGCACCAGGTCGGTGGTCTGGATGAACATCACGTTGCGGTCGTCGTCGCCGTGGACGAAGAGCACCGGCGAGCTCCAGTAGCCGAGCTCGGCCACCGGCGATGAGCGCCGCGCCAGCGCCAGCAGCTCCTCGTCGGCGAGGCCCCAGCCGCCTCCGGGCTGCGGGAAGCGCTCGCCGCGGTAGGACCAGTCGTGGCCGCCGTGGAGGTCGACGCCGGCGGCGAAGAGGTCGGAGTCGCGGGCCAGACCGAGGGCGGTGAGGCAGCCGCCGTAGGAGCCGCCCCACAGCCCGATGCGCCGCGGATCGACCTCCGGACGCTACCGGAGGTAGCGCCCGGCGGCCAGGATGTCGCGGTACTCGGAAGCGCCGCGCGGCCCCTGGTCGGGCGCCTGGCGGAAGGCGCGGCCGTAGCCGATGCCGCTGCGGAAGTTGACCGCGAGCACGACCGTACCGCGGCTCGCCCAGATATTGGTTGAAGGCGTAGCAGCGGGCGTCGTAGCCGCTGTAGTGCCAGCCGAGGACCATCTGGAGGATGGGGCCGCCGTGCACGAAGAGCACGCCGGGTCGCCCGTCCCCGGCGGCGGCTCCCGGCGGCAGGAAGAGCTGGCCGTGGACGGTGAGCCCGTCAGACGCCTTGAAAGTGACCGCCCGGCCGCTGTTCGCGCCCGCGGCGCCCTTCGCGCCGGCGGCGGTGGGCATGGCCGGGGAGGTGGTGCCGGCATCAGGATCGTCCGCTACGACGGCTCCGAGGCGAGCCTCGCGCGTCTGCTGGTGCTCGCTTCGGTCTTCCGAACACGATCGGGATGATCCCCATCCTCGGCAAATTCTTCGGCCTGCTCGACGCGCTCTTCATCTTCGGCGACGAGCGCCGCTGCATCCACGACCACTTCGCCGACACCAAGGTCGTGTTGGCGTAGGGGGGGTGGGGGACCTTGGCCGAAAGCTCTCGTCAAAGGACACGGAGGGCGGGCGCGTAGCCCTCCGCCGGCTTATCCTCGGGCGTCGCTTCGGTGGCGCCAGCCACGCCAGCGGGCTGATCCCTTGTTATGAGCTCTGAGACGAGACGCGAATGCTGAGGAGTGAGGTGCAGCCGTTGATCGAGGAGGGCCTGGCTCCCATCCTCGGTCCGACCATGGCCAGGGCCGCGGTGGAGGCGCACAGCTCGCGGCTCGCGATCGCCGGCAGCGAGATCGACGAAGCGGGGCTGGGCGAGCTGCTCACCCGGCTCGAATTGGGATTGAAGGTCTTCGTCGGTCCGGACAAGAGCCGCAGCGTCATGCGCGAGATCCGGTCGCGGATCGACGGCCGGAGGACGGCGGGCAATGGATCGTAGCCGGATCACCGACCGGCTCTTCCTCCTCGCCGGCGTCCTCCTGGCGCCGGTCTTCCTGCCGCCGTACGCCGAGCTCCTCGGCGAGCCGGTGCGGACGGCGGTGGGCGGCCCCGCCAAGCTCTTCTTCCTGCTCCTCGCCGCCGCCTTCGCGGCCCGCAGCGCCCGTCGCTTCAGCCCGCGCAGCCCCGCGCGGACGGCATGGCTGCTGCTGGCGGTCGGCCTGTTGCTCTATTCCTGCGGGCAGCTCACGCTCGTCGTCTACCAGCTCGTCTTGGCTGTTTCGTCGCCCTTTCCCTCCCTGGCGGACGCCTTCTTCATACCCGCGGCCTGCGTCCTCATCGCGGCCTTGATCTGTCTGCTCCAGGTCTACCGGCGCAGCGGCCTGCCCTTCGACGCGAAGCGGGACTTCGGGTGGGTGGGAGCAGGGTCGCTGTTGGTGTTGGGGACGGTCGTGGCGTTCGTGCTGCGGCCGGTGGTGGCGTCGTCGACGGGCGGCCTCGGTCTGCTGCTCAACCTCGCCTACCCGATCTCGGACCTGGCGCTGCTGGTTCCGTCCTTGATCCTGTTGCGCGTCAGTTGGCGGCTGCGGGGGGGGAGCGTCGCCAAGGTCTGGCTCGCCCTGGTGGTCGGGTTCGTCGCCATCGCCGCCGGCGACGTGGCCTTCGCTTACTTCAGCGAAATGGGGGTGGGGGGTCTCGATTCGGTGATCGACCTGCTGTTCCTTGCCGGCTACATGTCGATTGCGCGCGGCGCCTTGGCGCAGGACGAGATCGCGGGCTAGCTCGCCCGCGGGCGTGCGGCGCCACGGCGGCGCTACCGCCTTCCCTTTCTCCCCCGATCTGCCTATAGTCGGCGCTCCGCCGGAGGCGGCTCTCCGCCCGGACGCGCGCCATGGAACGTAAGGCCAAGATCGTCGCCACCCTCGGGCCGGCCAGCGCCGGCGAGGACGTCATCGCCCGGCTCTTCGACGCCGGCGTCGACGTGGTGCGTCTGAACCTCTCCCACGGCAGCCACGACGACCACCGGCGGATGATCCGAACGGTGCGCCAGGTGGCCCGCGCCCAGCAGCGCTTCGTGCCGGTGATCGTCGACCTCATGGGGCCGCGCTACCGGCTCGGCCAGCTCTCCGGCGTCCGCACGCTGGCGGCGGGCGAGGAAGTCGCCCTCGGCGAGGACGCCGACCTGCCGGTGGAGGACCCCGAGCTCCTGCGGCACCTCCGGCCCGGCGAGCGCGTGCTCGTCGACAACGGGCTGGTAGAGCTCGAGGTGGTCGAGCTCGAGCAGCGCCGGGTGCGCACGCGGGTGCGCCACGGCGGACCCGTGGCGACCCGCAAGGGCATCAACCTGCCCGACACCGACCTGCCCTTCACCATCAGCGACAAGGACCGCGCCGACGTCGCGCTGGCGGTGGCGGAAGGGGCCGACTACGTGGCGGTGAGCTTCGTCGGCGGTCCCGAGGACCTCCGGGCGGTGCGCGAGGTGGTGCGCGGGGCCGGCGGGCTGCTGCCGCTCGTCGCCAAGCTCGAGCGCGCCAAGGCCATGGAGAACCTCCTCGAGACCGTGCGCGAGGCCGACGCGGTGATGGTGGCGCGCGGCGACCTCGGGGTCGAGGTGCCGCTGCACCAGGTGCCGGTGTGGCAGAAGAAGATCATCGGCGCCGGCCGCCGCTACGGCAAGCCGGTGATCGTCGCCACCCAGATGCTCGAATCGATGACGCAGCACCCGCGGCCGACGCGGGCCGAGTCCTCCGACGTGGCCAACGCCGTCTTCGACGGCGCCGACGCCCTCATGCTCTCGGGCGAGACCGCCGCCGGCGCCTATCCCGTGGAAGCGGTGCGGACGATGGCCGAGATCATCGTCCACGCCGAGTCCTACGAGGCCTCGCGGCCGGCGCCGGAGGGCCGCGGCGCGGCCCGGCAGCCGCTGGCGCCGGGTCCTCCGGAGATCCGTCAGCTCAGCGAGCGCGACGTCCACCTGGAGATCCCCGAGGTGGTCTCGGCCACCGCGGTGCGCGCCGCCGGCTGGCTCGCCGCGCGGCGCATCGTGGCGTTCAGCCAGGGCGGCTTCACGGCGCGCATGATCGCCCGTTACCGCCCGCGTCCGCCGATCACCGTGTTCACCCCGGATCCGGGAGTGGCCCGGCGCCTGCAGCTCGTCTGGGGCGCGCGGCCCTTGCTGATGGAGCAGGTCCACCACCACGACGAGGTCGTGCGGGTCGTCGACCGCCTGCTGCTCGATTCGGGTCTCGCCGCGCCGGGCGATACGCTCGTCATCCTGATGGGCGACCCGATCGACCAGCGTCCGCTGACCAACCTGATGCGGATCCACAGGGTACGCACGCACTCCGATTGAGGGAAGGCTTCCCATGGCCATCGAGATCAACCACATACCCCACCACACGCTGCGGGCGTACAACGCCCGCCGGGCGGTGCTCCTGACCAGCGAGCCCCTGGGCGACCGGGTGCTGATGACCACCAGCGGCAACCCCGCGACCCTGCACGAGACCACCGGGCTCGAAGCCCTGGCCGAGTGCCGCCGCAAAGAGAAGATCCACGCGATCTGCATGACGGTGCTCAAGCTCGACGCCGAGCTCATCGCCGAGGCGACGAGCGAGCTCGAGAACCGCTACCGGATCATCTCCGAGCTCGACATGCTGCTCGACTACGAGCAGGACGTGTACGTGGCCTACGCCGTGACCCACTACAACCCCGGCCAGAAGCCGCTGGGACCCCTGACGATCAACATCGGCGGCGACTGCTACCGCACCGGCCGGGCGATCAAGGACCTCCAGGCCGTCCTCGACCGCACCCGCGACCTCGCCGAGGCGATGCTCAAGAAGGCGGTGATGATCTTCCCCGACGTGCCGGCGCTCCACGGCGGCAAGAAGGGCGAGTGGATCGTGCTCGGCCGCGAGGGCCGCAAGGTCACCGGCCTCTCGGAGGAGGCGATCATCGCCGTCGGGTCGGCCATCATCCCCAAGGGCATCCGCTTCCTCAACCTCTACAAGGAGGCGGAGGCCCGCCGGCTCGGGATCTGCGACGCCTTCCCCGAGCGCGACTACGTGCGCCCCGACTCGGGCTCGCCCGACGTGCTCTCGGGCGTCTACTGGCGCGGCGAACGGCCCGAGAAGTACATCAACATGTGCGACGCCTGGTCCAAACGCGGCGAGGACATGTCGATGTTCACCTGCCTGCCGCCCAACCTCGGCGGCACGCTCGACTCCTCGTCGCGGCCCACCGGCTACGGCGTGGCGACGACCACCGTCGAGCTCGCCCGCCGCTACTTCGAGCGCCAGGGCAGGAAGCTCGAGGAGCTGCGCTGGCTGCTGGAGGCGGCGGGCGGCGTGGGTCGCAACACCGTGGAGGCGCTGGTCCAGCGCTACGGCGTCCCGCCCGAGAAGATCACCGTCGTCGACCGCAACGACCAGGCCGCCAACCACGTGCGCGAGAAATACCTGGTGCAGTCCGTCACCCTGCGCGCCTCGGACTTCTACGAGGTCCGCCTGCCCGAGGAGGTCAGGAAGGGCGAGCGCTACGACGTGTGGATCAACAACGGCGAGGGCGACAACACCCGCCCCGACCAGGTCGACAGCCTGCTCGCCGCCGGCGTGCGGGTGTTCACCGGCGGCGCCAACAACTTCCTCCACGTCGGCACCCAGCAGGAGTCGCTGCGCCGGATCTTCGCGGCCGGCGGCTGGACGTGGCCCGACCCGGCGACCTCGGGCGGCGGCTGGACCCTGGCGGTCATCGGCATCCTGGCGCGCAGCCAGGGCCGGCCGGCCAACACGCACGAGACCCAGGAGCGGATCCTCGACATCATCACCTCGCGCAACGCCCAGCTCGTCGCCGACGTGCTCGACCGCCTGAGCGCCGACGCCGGCGGCGCCGACATCTGGGCGAGCGTCGAGCGCCTGATCGGCGAGCGGGTGGAGAAGACCCTGAGCCGCGAGCTCACCAGCGAGGAGATCTTCCGGTACGCCGACACCACCCGATGGAACCTGCCTTGATGGAACCTGACCTGATCGAGAGACGACGATGGCGAAAGACGACGACGCGTACTCCCCTGCCGAGATCGAGCCCCGGTGGCAGCGACGGTGGGAGGCCGACGGCCTCTACCATTCCGACGTCGACAGGGCACGGCCGAAGCACTACGCGCTGACGATGCTGCCGTACCCCTCGGGCGACCTCCACTTCGGCCACTGGTACGCCATCTCCCCCTCCGACGCCCGCGCCCGCTTCAAGCGCATGCAGGGCTACAACGTGCTCTTCCCGATGGGCTTCGACGCCTTCGGCCTGCCGGCCGAGAACGCCGCGATCAAGAACAGCGTCCATCCCAAGGTGTGGACCTACAAGAACATCGAGCGCATGCGCGGCCAGCTCCGGCGCATGGGCACGATGATCGACTGGCGGCGCTCGACCATCTCCGCCGACCCGGAGTACTACCGCTGGACCGAGTGGTTCTTCCTGAAGCTCTTCGAGCACGGCCTGGCCTACCGCAAGATGTCGGCCGTCGACTGGTGCCCGAGCTGCAACACCACGCTGGCGCGCGAGCAGGTCTGGGGCGAGGCCAGGCTCTGCGAGCGCTGCCAGACGGCGGTGATCAAGAAGGACCTCGAGCAGTGGTTCTTCCGCACCACGCGCTACGCCGAGGAGCTCCTCGACTTCTCGCGGCTCGACTGGCCCGAGCGCGTGCGCACGCTGCAGACCAACTGGATCGGCCGCTCCGAGGGCGCCGAGGTGGTCTTCCGCACCGCGGACGGCGATCCGCTCGAAATCTTCACCACCCGCCCCGACACGCTGTGGGGCGTGACCTTCATGGTGCTGGCTCCGGAGCACCCGCTGGTCGGCAAGCTCACCACGGACGAGCAGCGCACCGAAGTGGCCGCCTACGTGGCGCAGGCGAAGCGCCAGACCGAGATCCAGCGCCAGGCCCTCGATCAGGAGAAGACCGGCGTCTTCACCGGCGGCCACGCCGTCAATCCCGTCAACGGCGAGCGCGTGCCAGTGTGGATCGCCGACTACGTGCTGATGACCTACGGCACCGGCGCCATCATGGCGGTGCCGGCCCACGACCAGCGCGACTTCGAGCTCGCCCGCAAGTACGGCCTCGAGATCCGCCCGGTGATCCGGCCCGAAGGCGAGGAGCTGCCGGACCCGGACGCCATGACCGCGGCCCTCTCCCACTACGGCCGCATGGTGCGCAGCGGTCCGCTCGACGGCACGCCGGCCGACGAGGCCGTGGCCAAGGTCTGCGCCTGGCTCGAGGAGCAAGGGACCGGCCGCGGCGCCGTGACCTACCGTCTGCGCGACTGGCTGATCTCGCGGCAGCGCTACTGGGGCTCGCCGATCCCCATCGTCTACTGCCCCGAGCACGGCGCCGTGCCTTTGCCCGAGGACGAGCTGCCCGTGCTCCTGCCCGACGACGTGGAGTGGCGGCCGACCGGCGAGAGCCCGCTCAAGCTCCACCCCACCTGGCGGCATACCAAGTGCCCGCGCTGCGGCGGCGACGGCGAGCGCGAGACCGACACCATGGACACCTTCATGTGCTCGTCGTGGTACCACCTGCGTTATCTGAGCCCCCACTACGACCGGGCGCCGGTGGACCCGGCGGAGCTCGCCTACTGGATGCCCGTGGACACCTATACGGGCGGCATCGAGCACGCCACCATGCACCTGATCTACACCCGTTTCTTCCACAAGGCGTGCCGCGACATGGGGATCCTCGCGGGCGACGAGCCCATGCGTCAGCTCTACAACCAGGGCATCATCCTCGGCGAGGACTCCGAGAAGATGTCGAAGAGCCGCGGCAACGTGGTGGCGCCGGACGCCCTCCTCGACCGCTACGGCGCCGACGCCATCCGCGCCTTCCTGATGTTCGTGGCCCGCTGGGACCAGGGCGGTCCCTGGGACAGCCGCGGCATCGAGGGCTGCGCCCGCTGGCTGCGCCGCGTGTGGACGCTCTTCACCGCGCCCGCGCCGGGAGGCAAGACGGTGGATCCGGAGGTCGAGAAGCGGGTGCGCCGCAAGGTCCACCAGACGCTCGCCAGCGTCACGAAGGACTTCGAGACCTTCCAGTTCAACACCATCGTCGCCTCGCTCATGGAGCTCCTCAATGAGCTCTACCAGGCGCGCGAGGAGGGCGCCGCGTGTACGCCGGCGTGGGAGGAAGCGAGGAGCGTCTACCTGCGGATGATGGCGCCGGTGACGCCGCACGTCGCGGAGGAGCTGTGGGAGCGTGCCGGCCAGCCCTACTCCGTCCACCAACAGCCCTGGCCCGAGGTCGACGAAGAGGCGACGCGGGAGGACGTGCTCACGCTCGTCGTCCAGGTCAACGGCAAGCTGCGCGACCGGATCGTGGTGCCGGTGGGCATCTCCGAGGAGGACGCCAGAGAGCGCGCGCTCGCGAGCGAGGGCGCCCAGGGGTTCCTCGCCGGCAAGGAGGTCAGGAAGGTGATCGTCGTGCCGGGCCGGCTGGTCAACGTCGTCGTCGGTTGAGCCGCAACCCTCGCTGCTCACGTATCATCGTCGTTGTTTTTACCGCTCTCCAGGACTCTGCGGTACAGGATTGCCGGCGGGAACAACTCGTCCAGCCTGAGAGCTTCAGCGAAGTCGTTTAGAGCTGATTCCAGTTCGCCTAGCACCAGCCGCAAACGGCCCCGCACGTAGTGAGCGTCGCGGATCAGCGCGTTCGGCTCGTTCTGCTCGTTCTGCAGCTCCGTGGAGATTCTTGTCTCGTACTCCCGGAGAGTTGCGGCCGTGGGGTTGCGCAACGTCAGCCGCGCCAACTCCACGATGGGGCGGAACGCAGGTCGTAGCGCTTCCAGCGTCGTGATCGCAGCCTCGCTCTGGCTCGCGTCCCGCAACCCGGCGACTCGGGCGCGGAGAATCTCCCATTCAGAGTCATCAGGCTCGGAGTCCAGGGACTGCGCTAGCACCTCCACCAACCGGTCGACATGGACCTCCTGCGTACCGGATCCCATGTGCAGCTCGACAGTGTCCAGCAAGAGGCTATATGCCTCCATTTGTAGCTCGCTGTCAGCGGTACTCCGGGGTATGCTCTCCAATAGGCGGAGTGCCTCGAAGTTGTCGGGCGAAACTGCCAGGGCGTGTCTTATGGCGTCGAATGCCTCACGGGCTCGCTTGCGCTCAACGTGGAGCTGTGCCAAGTTGAGCCTGGCGAGGAAGCCCTCCACGCCTGGCGCGCCCCGAATCGCGAGTTCGTAGTGCTCCTTAGCCAGAGCATCGAAGACCTCGGGGGTGGACTCGACCTCGGGGGTGGACTCGATATCCATCCGCTTGCGGAAGACGTTGCCGAGATTGTTTTGCGCTTCTGGGTACGTCTCCGCTCGCAGCGTTCTCTTAAGAATCCGGCCGTAGGGGGTTTCGAGACGACCATCCACTTCCAATGCGGTCTTGTACTTTTCCCGATACCTCTTGCTTCTCCTTTCGACGATCCTTATCGCCCGCTCGTAGTTCACCTGGGCCGTCGCGAGCTTTGCACGGCCGAGTTCGGCTGCCAATTCCTGGTCGCCTAGGATCTGGATTGCATCGGCGAAGGCGATATTGCCGCGGTTGTAGTACAGCTTCTCACGGCGGAAGAGCTGCTTATTCGGGCTGTCTTTGGCTAGTTGCTCGATCGTTTTTTGCGCCGACGAAATGTCACCCGTGGCCAGGTAAGCGCTGGCCAGCGCCAGGCGCGCATCCCAGTTCCTGCTGTCTTTTTCTGTCGCCTGCCCGAGCGAGATAATCGCCTCTTTGGGCCGGTCGAAATCAAGGGCAATGATACCCTCGAGTAGCAGGTTGATCGCCTCGCGCCGCCATGGATTGAAATACTGGGGATAATCGGCTGCGAGCGCAGAATCGAATTGACGACTGGGCGCAACGGGCTGGGTATTGACGCGTGGCTCTTGATCGATCGCCGGCGTAGAGATCTCGCGCGCCACTTGTAGTGCATGCAAGGCGGCATGCTCGTCGCCCGCTCCCGAGAACGCAAGCGTCGCTATCCAGTAGAAAGCAAGGTGTGGAAATGGGTCTAGTGCTTGCGGCTCCGCCACGCCTTCCAGTGCGTCGAGGGCTCCCCAGTGGTCATTGACCGCGACGCGGTATATGGCGAGGTTGATTCGCATGCGCGCCTCGAGGTCTCCGAGCAGCGCGGCCGCCTGAGAGGGTGACCGCTGCCAAAGGTTACGGATCCTTCGCAGCCCTTCCTCCGAGGCATCGATGGCCGCATCCATTTGGTGCTGGATCGCGAAGTACGCCGCCAGCATGTGCCAGGCGAAGGGATTGTCCTCGTGAGAATCGAGGGCGTCGAGAAGCCGATCGGTATCAAGTGAAGCGAATATGCTGTCCCACTTCTGGATGTCGAAATAGTCCCATGCCTTGTGTGTCCTCTTCAAGGAATACTCGAGCTTCTTGGACCACTCGTGAGGATCGCTCTCCAGGTCCGTATCGCCGGGATAAGCCTCGATATATCGATCGAACGCCGCATCCTTATGCGGAACCGCTTCGGGTATCAGCGGCCGATAAAGGTCCTGACTGTTGAATACGCAACCGGCAAGTGCCAGCGGCATGAGCAGCCACGGCAAAGTGACCGGCGATTGGGGTGCCTTCCTCACGGGGATGGCTCCTTCCCGCCCAAAGCTGAACCGAAGGTCGTTGGAGAAGGGTACTGTATCAGCTCGAGCTGCCGCTCCTCCTCGCGTTGTCTCTTCTCCGGCCTGGCCTGGACAGTGAGAACGCGGTTTGAATTTGGTTCCTGGCATAGCCTCGCCGCATCGTAGGTCCTCCCCTTCTTGAGCTCGAGCTTTGCCGTGAACGTCGTCTGGACTCGGACATCGTCGAGATCTGAAATCTGGAGATAGACCTCAACAGGCCGGATTGTAGCTATTCCCCCTGCTTCCTTGAGCATACCCACTCGGTAGTAAGGGGGAGACTCGAGGATAGCGCCTTCTCGGATTTGATCTCCATCCGGAGAGCTCATTGGCTCTAAGTCGGAGAACTCGTACGCGAAGTACACTATATCGTTTCTCGTATCGGTCGCGTTGGTGCATTCTTTCGCTCTCAGATAGCCGAATGGGCTGACCGACCAGTACAGCACAGTACGATTTAGCAAGTAGTGAAGAGCTCTCTCTACCGCGTCCTTACCGTCCTTAACCTCACACTCGTCACAATTCACCTTGGTGGGGCGGCTGGTCTTCCCCTTGGGAGCTTCGAGCTTTCCCTGGATCTGGATTTTACCCTCGTAATCCGAGATTTTCACATCGAGCAGCCGGTACGGGGCCTCTCTGTCTTCGTCCTCCGCAGTCAATGCCAGCCATGAATATTTGCTCTCCGTTAGCTCATCTCGCAATAAAGTGGCCAGAGGCGATTGATCGAGACCGCTGACGTCCACCCAAACCTTCACGGGCTCGGGCTCTGACGCAGCGGCTGCGATACTTGCAAGCAATGATACAGTCAACACGGCTACGCGGAAGGTCGCCATATATCGCGCCAGCCAATGTTCCTGAACCAGCAAGCTATCGTCGGTCAGGAATTCAGGATCGTTTTGCACCTTTCCACGGCCCCTTTCGATTCCTCGTCCTCTTGTCCCAGCAAGCCCGTCAAGCCTTCGATGACCTCGACCGAGTAGCGCATCTCCTGGAGTACTTGCGCAGGCATCCCTCCTTCAGCGTTGTCATTGCTGCGGTCGATACAGTGGGCAGCGGCTTTCCCCCGTTCCGAGGCTAAGGACTTCTTCTGCATGCTGCTGAATAGCTTTTCCCCTGAGGAGCTCTCCGCCTTCAGCACTCGAAGTGCACCGATCGCTGCCAAGGATCTCCGGCGCCCGAGCTCGTCGTGAGGCGCACCAAGGATGCCATCCACCAGATGCGGCACGGCCCTCTCTCCGTAGCTTGTCAGCAAAAGAGCGCCATACTCTGGCCGATTTGCGGCGAAATCGTCAGCGGCGGAACTCAAGGCCTCACGCTCGGCCTTCTGAAGCGACAGAATCAACGTCACCAGACCTGCGATGATGCCGACCCAAGTGATTGCCGTCTTCGTGAATTCCCACCAGCCCGGCCATGAATACCTTCGCAGCTCACACCGCAGCTTCGCGACTTCCAACTGTAGCTTGACGTCCTTCAGGTCTCCAACGTCCTGCTGAGACTGGCCGTAGGTCGGTTTCCCGTTCCGATGGCCGAGAATGGGGTGCAATCGATCCCGGAGAGCTCTCCAGGCACGTTGGAGCGCCGCGAGTAGCCGGTCGAAAACGGATACCGGCCCGCGTGGTACTCCGTCGCCGTTTATCGTCACAGGCATCGACGTGTACCTTACCACAATCAGGGCTTGAGTGGGGCAGCGAACGCGCGATTCCGCGCCGCTGGCCAGCCCTACTCCGTACAGCGGCAGCCGTGGCCCGAGGTCGACGAAGAGGCGGCGAAGGAGGACGTCTTCACGCTCTTCGTCCAGGCCAACGGCAAGCTGCGTGACCGGCTCGTGGTGCCGGTGGGGATCTCCGCGGCGGAAGCCGAGGAGCGCGCGCTCGCGAGCGAGAGCGCACAGGAGGTTCATCGCCGGCAAGGAGGTCAGGAAGGTGGTCGTCGTGCCGGGGCGGCTGGTCCACGTCGTCGTCGGTGAACCGCTGGCGTTTCTGTCCGGTCGGAAGCCCCTGGCTATCGTCCTCGGGCTTTCCAGACCCTTCGGGACGCTTCCCGGGCTTGCCCGGAGCGTTCCGGACCCTTCGGAAGCCGCTGAAGAAAGTCGACAGGCCTTCCGGACCGCGCCCGGAAGGCCCTGAAGGCGTCCAGGAGCACTTCGGACGGTCCGGCAGCCTCTCCGGCGATGTCCGGAGCGTTCCGGACGGCTCGGAACGCTTCCTGCACATCCCTGAAGCGCTCTGGACGCTCCGAAGCCGCTGAATACCGTCAACAGAGCTTCCGGACGCTTCGGAAGGCCCTGCGTTATGTTCAACAGGCATGCAGGACGGCCGGAATCCTTCCTGACGATACCCGGTGTCGGGGGATAGAATGCCACCGTCATGGAGGAGAGCGGGAACGGCCAGACCCTCAACACGGAGCCATGAAGCCCTCAGAGCTCTCAATCCTCCTCGCCGAAGGCGAAGGCACCATGCTGGAGTACAAGGAGTCCCTCTCCTCGTCCTTCGCCCGGGAGATGGTCGCCCTGGCCAATACCGCGGGGGGAAAGATGCTCCTGGGCGTGCGCGACGACGGGACGGTGAAGGGCATCGCCGATTCCAACGCGCTGCGGGCGCGCATCCAGGACATCGCGCGCAACTGCGACCCGCCGGTCACGGTGCTGGTGGAGCCGGTGGGCGAGGTCATGGTGGTGACCGTGCGCGAGAGCGACGCCAAGCCGGTCCAGTGCAGCGACGGATTCTTCTGGCGTCAGGGGGCGGTCACCCAGAAGCTCACCCGTGACGAGATCCGGGACTTCTTCCGCAGCGAGGGCGTGATCCGCTTCGATCTCTCCCTCTGCCCGCGATTCCGCTACCCCCAAGACTTCGACCGCAAGAAGTACGACGCCTGGCTCCGCCTTAGCGGCATCACCGGCCGGCCCCGCACCGAGGACGTCCTGGTCAACACCGAGGCCGCCGAGCGCTCGGGTGGCCGGCTGGTGTTCCGCAATGCGGGGTCCTTTTCTTCGCCCGGGAAGCTCGGCGTTTCTTCAACCAGGCCTACGTCACCTGCCTCCTCTTCAAAGGCACCGACAAGGTCCACGTCCTCGACCGCAAGGACTTCGCGGGGGGCGTCGTTGCCGACATCGAGGACAGCTTGCGCTTCATCGAGCGAAACACACGCATGATCGCCGACCTGCTGCACCGCATCGAGTACATCGAGAAGGCGGGCACGGGCATCCGGCGGATGCGGGAGGCGGTGAGAGAGCACGGCAGTCCGGCGCTCGTGTTCGAGTCCACCGGTTTCTTCACCGCCATCTTCCGGCCGCTTGGCCCGTCGACCCCGGAAGTGGTCCCGGAAGTCACCCCGGAAGTCGACGCCCCCCAAGCCACCCCCAAAGTCGCGGGTCAAGTCGCGGGTCAAGTCACTGGTGAAGTTCTGCGGCTTTGAAGGCGCTCAAACCGGGGCCGAAGTCGCGTGCTGAAGCTCAAGACAGCTTGAGCTTGATCGGGTTGGCGAACTTCAGAAAGCGATATCTCGAACCGTCTCTAGCTAGGACCTGGGCTCGTGGAAATGACCATACCGGACAAGCCTCACAGTCCGATACAGCGGTACCGGATCACGCCCCTCGGGCTCGCAACCCTTAAGAGGGCCGAGGAGTCGCAATGATTGGGCACCTCGTCACCGCGTGAAGTCGGTGCGGCGTGCGTAGAGCTCCACGGCAGCCACCATGGCCGCCATCGCGACGACCAGATGCTCCACGATGACGTGGTTCCAAGTCAGGAGCCCCCGGGCCAACGCCACGTACGGCACCACCAAGAGCAGCCCCGCCACCGCGAAGCCCGCCCAGCCGGCTGCCGCCGCCCGCGGGCGTCGCTGGCCATGGGCCACCGTCGCTTCCTGGGCCAGGAGTCCCATCTGCAGGTAGCCCACGTCGCGCCGGTACGCCGGTCGGGGCGGGTGGACGGGGGCGCCGAACACCTCCGTGCCGCCCTCGTCGGGCACCACCAGGCCGGCCATGCAGTTGAGGGTCGTCGTCTTGCCGGCTCCGTTGGGCCCCACCAGGGCGACCACGGTGCCGGCCTCCAGGACGAAGTCCAGCGGGCCGAGCTGGAAACCTCGGAAGCGCTTGGTCAGCCCGACAAGGCGGACCGCGGCGGCGGCGTCAGGCGGGCTCACGCTCATTCTCGCGCCCCCAGTGCGGCTTACACCGGAATCACCGATACAGGATAAGCCGAGAACGCCGCATCCCGCGACAGAAGGACGAGACCATCGAGCTGCGCCTGGGCGATGAGCATGCGATCGAAGGGGTCGTCGTGATGGCGAGGCAGGGTTCCGGCATGGTACGCGTGCTGTGCCGTAATCGGCAGCTCGACGAAGCCGTTCGCGGCGATCTCCTTGACCGGATCGCCGTCGACGCTCAGCTTGCCGAGGCTGACCTTGATCGAGATCTCCCAGATGCTGACAGCGCTGACGTAGACGATCGCCGTCGGCTCGGCCATCGCCTCCCGCGCCGCGGGCCCCAGCTTGGGGTCGTCGCTGAGCCACCACAGATAGGCATGAGTATCGACGAGAAGCCGCATCAGGCGTCCCCGCGGAACGCCTTGGCGACCGACTCGGGCAAGGGGTCGTCGAAATCGGGCGCCATGCGGATCTTGCCCTTGAGCCGTCCGGGACGGCGTGGCTCCACGGGATAGGGCACCAGCCTCGCCACCGGTTGACCGTTCTTCGCGATCACGATCTCCTCGCCCTGAGCGACCCGGTCCAGCAACCGGGAGAGGTGGGTCTTGGCTTGGTGGACGTTGACGAGCTCCATGTGGGTCCCCTGGACTAGGTAGACTAATCCTATGATGGCGGCCGGCCGCCGTCAACGGATGCTCGCCGGATGCGTCTCCATCCGGGCTGGTCAAAAGCGCGTCTTGAGGTCCTGTGCGAACGCCCAGTCACGGTCGAGGTAGGCTCGGACATCGGATGGCTTCATAGGAGTATCTTAGCAGGCGCGGCAGTCCAGATGCCGAAGAGCAGGGCGAGGAAGATCGCGGGCGAGGCGATCGTCAGGAACCCCAGGGAGAGCTTGGGGGCCACGGCTCGGGATCTTACCCGGCCATGCCGTCGTTCAGGCCGCGTCTCGGACCTCTACGACGAGTCTCTTGCCCAGGACGGCCAGAGCCTCCTCGATCGTCTCGATTCGAGAGCGGCTGTCGAGATCGAGCAGACGCCGGGCCGCCTGCTCGGCCATGCCCAGACGCCGGGCGAGAGTCTGCGGAGTCAGCCCCGCCCTTCTCACTGTCCGGTAGAGAGCGAGCTTGGCGGCCATCAAGGACGGCAAGACGACGGTCGGCTGATCAGGACCGGCCGCAGACGGGCAGGGGACGTCTCGACCTTCGCGAACGTAGCCGCCGAGAGCCGCGACGAGGGCGTCGGCCGCCTCTTCCAGGGCTTCCGTCCGCGTCCTTCCTTCGGTCAGGGCCTCCGGGACGTCCGGGAAAGACACGAGAAGGCTCCCGTCGTCTTGCGGGGACAGGTTGACCGGGTATGCCACGTCCATCATGCACTTCCTGTTACCGGATGTCGTCGAGCGTCAGGCCGAGCTGCTGGAGCATCGCTTGAAGAAGCCCTGCGCGTCTCATGGCTCTCTGGCCAGCTCCGGCGGTGGCTACCGGGGCCAGCGGTTTCGTGAGCTTAGCACATGAGCGGCGCGACCGGATCGTCGTGCCGGTGGGGATCTCGACCGAGTGTGGTAGCCTGGTGCCAATGCGGATCCGGTTCTACCTCGACCGCACGA
>Ga0214471_10000636_pt1 | contig 28904 bp, 25 predicted proteins | sample RVTome_5_FD_207665 | JGI IMG/M metagenome (GOLD analysis project Ga0214471, IMG submission 207665) | Soil microbial communities from uranium-contaminated site in the Upper Colorado River Basin, Wyoming, United States - RVT142D155 | ecosystem: Environmental > Terrestrial > Soil > Contaminated >... | reverse complement strand
AACATCGTACGCTTCTTCAAGAAACTTGCTGGGTTCTCCCGATTGATCATATTCGACAAGCGCGGCACAGGTTTGTCAGACCGGGGCATTGAAGCTGCGACTCTCGAAGAGCGCATGGACGACGTGCGGGCAGTACTGGATGCGGTCGGCTCGCGACGAGCCGCCTTGTTGGGATACTCCGAGGGTGGCACTATGTGCACCCTCTTCGCGGCCACGTACCCCGACCGCACGGCAGCCCTCATCACAGTCGGCAGCTATGCCCGACGTCTGCGGGCGCCCGACTATCCGTACTTCACCGACAGGGACGAAGCACTCAAGGCCGTTGAGGCGGCTGCGGCAAATTGGGGAGGGCCAGTTTGGATCGATCTCCGCATGCCGTCGGTGGCACATGATCCGCTTATTCGCCAATGGTGGGCGAAGTTCCTGCGCATGAGCGCCAGTGCTTCCGCGGCCGCCGCATTACAGCGGCTCAATGTCGAAATCGACGTCCGGCACGTCCTGTCCTCAATCCGAGTGCCGACCTTGCTCCTTCATGCCGCCAAGGATCGCGCCGTTCCTGTCGGTGCCGGCCGATACATGGCAGCCTGCATCCCGAACGCAAAATTCGTTGAAGTCGACGGGATTGACCATCTGCCTTTCTACGATAGATCAGACGTATTCGTGCAGCACATCCAAGCCTTCTTGACGGGAAGCTCCGCCCTGGCCGTGCCCGAGAGTCGGGTCTCGACCCTGATGTTCACGGACATCGTCGGGTCGACCCAAATGGCGGTTGCAAAGGGCAATCTGCGGTTTGGTGATCTATTGGAGGCGCATCACAAAGCGGTCCGCGGCGAGCTCGCGGAATATCGCGGCGAGGAGATCGACACTGCGGGGGACGGCTTCTTGGCGTCTTTCGACGGCCCCGCGCGTGCGATCAAATGTGCCTTGGCAATCGTGACGTCCTTGGCCGGCCTAGACATCGCCTGCCGCATCGGGCTTCACACTGGTGAGTGTGAGATTCGCGGAGGCCGACTACATGGAATCGCGTTGCACGTCGCCGCGCGGGTCGCAGCAGCGGCGCCACCTCGCATGGTGTTTGTTTCGCAGACGGTGAAGGATCTTGTTGCCGGCTCCGACCTCACCTTTGCAGACGCCGGATTACACTCGCTCAAAGGCTTGCCCGGCGAATGGCAACTTTACGAGGTTGTTAACCGCTAGTGGTGCCAGGCATCGGCGTCCGTGCGACGGCGGCACGTGCCGCCGCTCGTTGGTTAATTCGGACCTCAGACGTGCCATGAACCTTGGCGCCCAACTCCTATGAGGCCCCGGCGCGTCAAGAGGTAAAGGAATTCCGGCGCGAGCAAAGCTCGAGCTGAAGTTTCTCGAGGTCGTTGGCGCTGTTGCTGCAGCCTGACTTGGTTTCAGGTGGCGGGTTTCGCAGGCCAGTGCCTGGTCCAAACACCTATCGTGGGTCAGGCGCCGAGTGTTTCAGGCTCGGCGTCGTCGCGTGCTTAGTGGCGCGCGACGCCCTGGAAATGACTTCAGGCCCCATCCGGCGCATTCAATACGTCGGGTTCGGATCGCGAGGATCCCTCCAGTTAGTGCCGCGCTCGGGGTGGGGCAGGCAAGCAAATGGCGTCTCGAAGATCGAGGAACGGTTCGGCGCCGGCGGCGGCGTCCAATCAATGCGCAAGGGCTGCCGGGCGGATGCAATTGCGGCCACGGTCGCAGCGTGCTCGAAGGCACATTGACATCGGTCGACCTGAGCGTGCGGGCCGCGGGCCCTGTGGTGGGCTCCAGATGGGCAGCTCATTCTCAACGGCAGCAGCGAGATGCTCCGTGCGGCGCTGGCGGGATTCGGCTTTGCCTATGTGCCCGAGGATCTGGCGCAGCCCCATCTCGCCGATGGTCGCCTCAAGCGCGTGCTCAAGGACTAGTGCCCTCCCTATTCCGGGTACCACCTCTACTACCCGAGCCGGCGCCAGCCCACGCCGGCGTTTGCTCTGTTAGTAGATGCGCTGCGCTATCGCGGTTAGCACCGGGCCTCGACCAAATTCCCTGCGCCTTCCCCGGGTGCTCAATCTCGCGTAACGAACAAGCCCTGCTACGGTAGCGCCGAAGTCCCGCCCCAGTGCGACTGGAAATCGAACGACAGTTGCCGGTGATGCCTGAGCGCCAGCAGATGGAGATTCGCGTCAATCTGCACGTACAGCACCAGATAGTGGTCGAGGATGTATTCGCGCAGCGCTTCCGGGTCCGGCGTCAGCGCCGATAACTTCGTGCGCAGCGCTTCAAGCGCGTTCGTGGTTTCGACAGAGCGAGCCGCGTTCGCCAGAAACGGTCGGCCGATGGCGGGAAACCGTTCGAGGTTCGGAATCACGGTGGCCAGCAATTCGTCGAGCAGCGCGTCGTAGGCCTGGGACGCTTCCGCCTCGGCGAGAAAGCGCTCGATGTCGGCGAGGTTGCGCGCGAAATTCGCGGTAAGCCGGACCGTGCGCCGGACAGCGGGCTTCCTCGCCACGGCGACCGCTCCGACTGTGTTACGCGCTGCGGCGGCGCTTGATCGACTGGATTGCGCCGCGGGCATCCTTCACGCGCCCAGCGGCGACATCGTCCAACCCCTTGCCCGCCTCGTCGATCAACAGCAAGTGAATGCGTTCGCGCTCCAGCCGGTGGTAATGGTCCAGCCGCGCAGCGTCGATCAGCGCGACGTAGCTCTCCCCGTTCTTGGTGATGATTTTCTCGGCGCCGGCCTTGACCTCCTCAGCCAGCTCCGAGAAGTTGGCGCGGGCCTGTGAGAGCGGAATGACGTCGTTCGTGGAAATTCCCATGGCCGGCCTCCCGGAAGCGCAAAATAGCGGCTCGTTAAACGTTCAGCATCATGTACATGATACGCGCGTCCAAGAAGAAGAGGAAGTGTGGATCGGGCCGAGCAGCACGCGCATGCCGGGCAATGGCGGGCTCTACGCCTGGGAATTCGGGAAAGGCCGGCGCGAGTTGAAGGTGCGAGTGGATTGACAACTTTGCAGCAGGACATAGGACGTCCACGGTCTGCAGCGGCACATGAACTCACGCTAGTTTGAAGGGCAGCTGGCGCAGGGGCTTGCCGGTCAGCCGCGCGACGGCGTTGGCGAACGCGGGTGCCAACGGCGGCAGGCCGGGCTCGCCCATGCCGGTGGGCGCATCTGCGCTGGGCACGATGTGGACATCGAACGCCGGCATGTCGGGCATGCGGGCCGCGGTGAAGTCGCCAAAGTTGCTCTGCTCGACGACGCCATCCTTGAGCGTGATGGCGGATCCCGGCAGGCACATCGACAGACCCATGACCGCTGCGCCCTGCACTTGCGCTTCCACACTGCGCGGATTGACCGCGAGGTTGCAGTGCACGCCGGCGGTCACGCGGCGCAGCACCGGGCGACCCTCCTGCACCGAGGCCTCCACCACGTAGGCGACGACCGAGTCGAAGGACTCGTGAACGGCCACGCCCCAGGCGCGGCCGGCAGGCAGGCGCTTCTTGCCGTAGCCGCTCTTGTCCACCGCGAGCTGCAGCGCGGCGCGGTGGCGCGGGTGCTTGTCGCCGAACAACCGCATCCTGTAGGCCACGGGATCCTGCTTGGTGGCGCGTGCGATCTCGTCGAGCAGCGTCTCCATCACGAAGGCGGTGTGGGTCGAACCCACGCTGCGCCACCACAGCACTGGCACGTTGAGGTTGGGGTGATGCACGGTCAGGCGCATCGGAACCGCGTAGGGATCCCGCATGCCCTCCGTTGCCGTGGCGTCGATGCCGTTCTTCACCTGGAACTGCTCGAACACGGAACCCGCGGTGATGGACTGGCCGACGATGGCGTGGTCCCAGGCCAGCACGTTGCCGCGCTCATCGAAGCCGATGCGTGCGCGATGCAGGTGCATGGGGCGGTAATAGCCGCCACGCATGTCGTCCTCGCGGCTCCAGAGCGTGCGCACCGGCGCGTTCATGCCCGCGGCACGGGCGGCCTTGGCGATCTCGCAGGCCTCGACCACGAAGTCGCTGCCGCTCGCAAACCGCCGGCCAAAGCCGCCGCCCGCCATCTGCACATGCACCTTCACCTGCTCGGGCTTGATCCCCAGCGAGCGCGCGGCGGCAGCGGCGTCCAGACCGGGACACTGCGAGCCGGTCCACAGCTCGGCGCTTCCCTCGGCGAGCGCGACGGTGCAGTTCAGCGGCTCCATGGCCGCGTGGGCCAGGTAGGGAAACACGAACTCGGCTTCCAGTTTCCGGGGCGCCGTGGCGAGCGGGGCCATGTCGGCGTCGAAGTGGCGCGGGCCAGGGCGAGCGGCCAGTTCGCGGTACTGGGCCAGTTGCCGCGTGCTGTCCACCTTCTCGACGGCGGTCGTGTTCCACTGCAGCTTCAGCGCGTCGCGCCCCTGCTTGGCCGGCCAATAGCCGTCGGCGACCACGGCGACGCCTTCGGCGCCGCGGTCCAGCGGCACGCGCAGCACGGCCTTCACGCCCTTGACGGCGCGCGCGGCGCTGTCGTCCACCGAGGACAAGCGAGCGCCGAACACCGGAGGGCGGGCCACTACGGACGTCAGCTGACCGGGCCGGCGGACGTCGATGCCGTAGAGTCCTGGCGTCCGCTGCTCTTGGCGCGCGCGTCGAGGCGCAGGGTAGGTCGGCCGATGATGCGGAGGAAGTCCTTGGGATCCTTCAGCGTGACCTTCTCGGGCACGGGCAGGGCCATGGCGACCTCGGCCAATTCGCCGTAACCCGCCTTGCGACCGTCCGGGCCCAGCACCGTGCCGGCCTGCGTGCTCAGCGTGGCCACGTCCACGTTCCAGCGCGCCGCGGCGGCAGCGAGCAGCATGGCCCGGGCGCGCACGCCGAGCTCGCGATACTGCGTGAAGCTGTTCTTGATCGAATGCGACCCGCTGGTGAGGTGAATACCAAACAGCGGGTCGACGTGGGCAGCGTCGTTCGATCCGTGCCGGCTGCGAACCAGGTTCCAGTCCGCGTCGAGTTCCTCTGCGAGGATCATCGGCAACCCGGTCTGCACGCCCTGCCCGAACTCCAGACGGTTGACAGTCACCGTGACCTCACCGTTGGGCGCGATCTGCACGAAAGCCGAGGGCTGTTGCGTCGGCTTGAGGGCGCTGGCTGCCGGGCCCGCGGCCTGCGCCGCAGCCAGATGCGGGAAGGCGCCCAGCGCCAGTCCTCCGACGCCGGCCAGCTTCAGGAAACTGCGGCGCGACGGCGAGGCGGGTTCGCCGGATTCGCTCCGGGTCAGCAGGCGCTGCAGGACGCGCGGCATTTCGCTGTAGTCGAGATTGGGCAACATGGCGGCTCCTTCAGGCGAGGGCTTTGGCGGCATCGGCCACCGCGGCGCGGATGCGGGCGTAGGTGCCGCAGCGGCAGATGTTTCCGGCCATGGCCGAGTCAATCTGGGCGGCGGTGGGTTGCTTGCCGCGCGGCAGCGACTTGAGGAAGGCGGTCGCGCTCATGATCTGGCCGCTCTGGCAATAGCCGCATTGGGCAACGTCGTTCTTCACCCATGCGGCGTGCACGGCGGCGCCGACACGGTCGCTGCCATCGGTGGCGGCCTCGATGGTGGTGATCTTCTTGCCTTCGGCCGCCGATAGGGGCGTCACGCAAGAACGGATTGCCTGGCCGTCGAGATGCACGGTGCAGGCGCCGCACAGCGCTGCGCCGCAGCCGAACTTGGTGCCGGTCATGCCCAGCGAGTCGCGCACGGCCCATAGGATGGGCGTGCCCGGGTCGGCATCGACCGTTTGGCTGCGTCCGTTGATGTTTAGCGTGCTCATGGTGGTCTCCTAGATTGATGCCATCTCCGCTCGGACTTCCTTCAGGAGCTCCTCGCGGCTCTTCTGCCAGAAGATGCGGCCGCGGCGCAGGAAGATGTGCCGAACGAGGCGGCCGCCGCGCGCCTCGACCCGCTTCGCGAGCGCGTCGGTCTCCGCCTGCTCGAAGCGGCTGTTGCCGGTCGTTACGAGCGCGACTTCCTTGCCCGTCAGCTCAGCCTGCTCCACGTAGGCCCAGAGCGGCGTCGCCGGGCGGAACATCCAGGTCGGCGATACGAGGAAGACGCGGCGTGCCCGATCGAGGTCGATCGGCTCGACGCGGATCTGTGGAAGCGCCCGCGCCCTCGCGTCGGAGGCGGCCTTTGCCTGACCCGAAAAGTCGCGAGGATAGTCCGCGTCGATCCGGGCGATGGGCGCGTTGGACAGGCGTGCGATCTCCCGGGCCGCAGCCTCGGAGTGGCCCGAGCGAGAGTAGTAGACGACCGCGACCTCGCGGTTGGGCTCACCCTGCGGCGCGTAGGGGTCGCTCGGGACGTAGGTCTGGTCCTTCACCGCCATGAGGGTGAAAGCGCCCGCGCCCCCGAGGGCGGCCGCGCCCATCGCGACGAGGAGAACGCGCCTCTTACCGATCATCGTGTGCCCATGCGCCAAGGCCGCTGCTCCGTTAGCTCTCCAGGGAGATCAGAGGGTGCCGTGGGTGGACTTCGAAAGCACTTCCAAGGCGTGTACTGCCTTCAGTCGTGCCTCCACGGCCGCCCCGACTGCCTCGATCGCGTCCGGACCCGCCACGAATATCCGCGGCGGTGTTTCCATGGCCGCAAGCTTCACCAGAATTTCACCGAGCTTTCCGGGATCGTTCGGCTGCGTGCCCGCGTAGGGAGACCACATTTCCCTGGCGCTGACCTCGGTCGCCGCGTAATCGTCGATCCGCTCGCCTGCCCACTTTGCGTTGGCCTCGGACAGCAGGTCGGTGCGGAAGAATCCCGGCTCGACGACCGTGACCTTGATCCCGAACTTCCCGACTTCCTCGACCACCGATAGCGAAAGCCCCTCGACGGCGAACTTGCTCGCGCCATACGCGCTGCAATGCTTGAGGCCGACGACGCCAGCCACGGAACTGATGTTGATGATGTGGCCGGAGTGCTGCTTACGCATGACAGGCAGCGCGGCCCGCATCACGTTCAGCACGCCCCGGAAGTTGGTGTCGAACTGGCGCTCGAAGTCCTGGTTGCTCAGCTCCTCGAAGTTGCCAAGCAGGCTATAGCCGGCATTGTTCACGACGACATCGACCCGGCCGAACGTCTTCACCGCCTGGTCGAGCGCGACCCTGGACTGCGCAGCATCCGAAACGTCGAGCTCGAGAACCTCCAGGTTTGCGCCCGCGACGTCCTTCAGCGCATTCGGAATGTGTCAATGAGAATGAGACACCCGCGTTGCTCACTAATTTGCAAACACAGGTGTCTCATTCTCATTGACACATTCCGATCCCGATTAGCGTGCACATGGACGAAGGTGCTACGCTATGAGCATGAAGCAAGAACTCGTCGCCGAAATCCTGGCGCTGCCGGTTGAGGATCGTATGCGTTTGGTCGAGGCAATTTGGGACAGCATCTCGGCCGTCCCGGAGGCGTTGCCCCTCACCGAATGGCAGAAAGAGGAGCTAGATCGTCGGTTGGATGATCTGGAAAAGAATCCTGACGCCGGGTCAACGCTGGAAGAGGTTTTCGCCCGGACTCGCCGGGCTAAATGACTTGGCGATTCATCCTTCGACCACGGGCTGAAAATGACATCCAGTCCGCCTTCGAATGGTATGAGTCACAACGTCCCGGCCTCGGAGACGAGTTTCTTACGGCTGTACGCGAGAAGCTTGAGGCGGTACGCAGCTTCCCGGAATCGAGCCCCGTCATCTACCGTGATGTCCGGCGCGCGGTGGTATCAAGATTTCCGTACCTCATCTTCTATGTTGTTCGACCCACGCGAGTATCAGTCCTCGCCATCCTGCACCACGCGCGCAATCCCGCGGTTTGACCACGTCGATTACGTGCTCGCTAACTCTCTAGGTAGAACCGACGGGCCACCAACGTAGCGTTTCATCGCGCGGCGTGTCGGTGGGCCCGCCGTTCACCACAACGTTCGGTGGCACGAGGCAGCACTAGGGTGGTTGCTTCCGACCCAGAGCAGACGTGCTCGCAGAGGTAAATGAGTCACTCGCCGACGACTTCTTATCTACTTTCTTTCCCCCGCGGAAAGCGTAGAGTCTGTGCACGGTTCCATCCCGAAGGGAGGGAAACATGAGCCAGTCTGCACGCAGGCGGTTTCTGGCGGCGGTCTGCGCCTCTGCGCTCGTCGATCCGCTCGCTTTCCTGACGCCGGTATTTGCGCAGGCCAAGGCACCGGAAAAGGTTAAGCGGATTGGCTTTCTATGGGTCGCCTCGCAAGCAGACCAAACTAAGGATATCAGCGCGTTCGAGCAGAAATTGCGCGAGCTGGGGCACGTTCAAGGCAGGGACAACAAGCTCGAGTACCGCTTCGCTTCCGGTCGGAATGAGCTATTACCCGATCAGGCCGTAGATTTGGTTCGCAGCAAAGTCGATGTGATTGTGGCAGCGACGAATCCCGCGATCATAGCCGCGAAACCGGCCACGACTTCAATCTCGATTGTGATGGTCGTCGCAAACGATCCTGTCCGCGCAGGATTTGTGGCGAGTCTGGCGCACCCGGGAGGGAACATCACTGGACTCACGTTTGACGTGGGCGACGATATCTGGGGCAAGCGCCTAGAGCTACTGAAGGAGGCGGCACCGAAGATGGTGCGCGTCGGTGTCATCTGGAACCCCGATTACTGCGCTGGCGCGGTGCTGCTTAATCGGCTGACCGGCCTGGACGACCGAATCGAAGTGCACAAGGGCAGTGCTCTCGAGGTGCCTTTTCCCGACGATTCATTTGATGCCGTCTGGATGCAAAATGTCGGCATGAACATCGCGGACAAGCGCAAGCTCTACGCGGAGGTCTACCGTGTCCTCAAGCCGGACGGCCGGTTCGCCTTCCAGGAGATGGCAGCCGGGAAAGCGGTTACCTCGTATTTTCCGCTTCCGTGGGCCACCGACCCTGCCGACAGCTTCCTTGTTTCTGCCGAAGAGATTCGTTCGGCTCTCGCAGAGAGTGGATTCGTCGCTGAACTCTTCGAAGATACCAGCGACGCTCATTTGAGCAGGACGACCGCAGACGGCGCACCGAGTCCGCTGACCTTGGCGGTGTACGTCGACAATCTCGCGCAAAAGGCCGGCAATGCGCGGCGCAGTCTTCAGGAGGGCCAGATCCGGCTTGTCAGAGGTGTCTTCCGGGTGAAATGAGCAACCGCGCGGCCGGCACTCCCTGGACGTTAGTCATCGACGGCTGGCCCCGGTCGCTGAGCTTCGCGCAAGGCGCCAGCGCCGACGAACGACTCCACCTGCCACGGAAGAACGTGATCGGCTCGTCAATCCTTGGCACGTTCTTGCTGCTTTCGGTGACGGCCGCTCTGGCACAGTCGAACGCTGCTGCCGCCACCGGTTGCGGCGAGCTCGTGACGATCGAGACGCATGACGCTACGACGACGCGCTACACGCTCGCGGTCCCACAGCCAGTGCCCCCGCAGAGCGCCCGGGCGGCCCTGGTGCTGCTGGTGGGCGGCGGAGGCCATCTCGATCTCGACGCTCAGGGCTGTCCGCGGGCCCTCACCGGCAACTCGCTGGTGCGCCTGCTCCCGCATTTCCATGGCGCCGGATTCGCCACAGCACTGGTGGATGCGCCGTCCGATCATGCGGGCGAAGATGGGCTGGCCGGATTCCGGATCACGGTCAAGCACGCCGAAGACCTGGGCAAGGTGATCGCCGACGCGCGCGTGCGCACCAACGCGCCGGTCTGGCTGGCGGGCAGCAGCCGGGGTGCGATCTCCGCAGTCAATGCAGCGGCACGCCTATCCGGGCCATCCGCGCCCGATGGCCTCGTGCTTACCTGCGCCCTGATGTCCGGTTTCCGTGGCGGCCGGAAGCCATGGGTGGCCCACACCGTGTTTGATCTCTCCCTGGAGGCAATCCGGTTGCCAGTCCTCGTTGTCGGTCACGCTGAAGACAAGTGCATCCGCTCGCCGGTCGATTCAATGGGGAAAATCACGGCGCGCACGGGCGGCGTACGCGAACAGGTCGTCACGGTCACCGGCGGCCCCGGCAGGCCCGGCCCGCCGAGCGTCGAGGCGTGTGAAGGCCGCGCGCCGCACAACTTCATCGAGCAGGAGGCCGAGGTCGCTGCCGGTATCGCGCGGTTCGTCGGCGGAGGGACGTATTGAGGGATGGGCGAAGACAATGTCGTCTAGCCATCGCTTACACTGCATGCACGAGCGGCGCGCGGGTCACCGTGAACCTTGAGCGTTCCAGGAAGCGACGATCGGCAGGTTCGCAACTACTTCCATCATCGGAGCCGTCCCAATGCCAGTCGGTGATTTTCCGGACCGGAGATATCTGATCAGTTCTCCTGAGTTGGGCGAGCGACTGGGAGCCGTCACCCTGATCGATTTGCGTCCGGCGGAGGATTTCTCGCTTGGCCATATCGAGGGCAGCAGGCATCTCGACATCTACGGCGTCAGCGTGAACGACTCCTCGGAGGCCCCGCTGAATGCCTTCCTGTCAATGTTTCGAAGCCTGTTCGGGGCGCGGGGCGTTTCCCTGGACAAGCCTGTGGTGATCTACGACCACGAGACCGGCGAGCGGGCGGCGCGGGCGGTCTGGCTCCTCGCGGTTCTGGGTCATCCGGACGTCAGGATCCTCGAGGGCGGGACGCAGGCGTGGGCCGCGTCGGGCAAGCGGCTCGTCCGGGTGACGGAAGCACCGCCGCCGGTCGACCCGGCGAAGGCGCCGCCGGCGTCGCCCCCGTTCAAAGGAACGCAAGATCTGGATCTGCTTGCAACCCGGTTCGAGATCCATCGCGCGATCGGCGATGAACAAACGGTCATTGTCGATGTCAGGCGCGAGTCCGAATATCGGGGCACGGAGAGGCGAGCCCGGCGCGGCGGAACCATTCCCGGTGCCGTGCACATCTTCTGGCGCGATCACCTGGACAAGAAGGGCGCGTTTCGGCCGGCAGATGAAATTCGCGATCTCTACGCCTCGAGAGGCGCGACGCCGGACAAGACCATCATCCCTTTCTGCCAGGGCGGCTACCGCTCGGCCAGCACCTTCCTCGCCCTGAAGTCGCTGGGCTATCCGCGCGTCCGAAACTACGTGGCATCCTGGGGAGAATGGGGGAACAGAGACGATTCGAAGATTGTCGTCCCGGACCCTGGGAGGTAGCGCTCCGCAATGACGCCCAACCCCAAGTTCGAGCGGTCCGCCCGCCGGTGTCGCCGGCGGTTAGCTTCGACGCTTCGCTCCTCGGCGGGCGCTCGCCGCGAGCGTCGGGCTGGAGTCGAAGCCCCGATGCTTACGCAAGCCGAACAATGAACGGAATTGAGGCAACGATGGCGACCGAGCTCTTCTATCTGCTGTTGACTGCCGTTCTCACCGGAGTCGCCGGAGCGGCGCCCGCTCGCGGGCGCGGCTGAGCGTCACGTGGTCCCGCGTTGACGAGCGGTTGCAGCCGGCGAGCCGGCCGCGCGTCCTACCTGATCTTGAGCTCGATGTCCTGCAGCACCGGGTCGTCGGCGCGCGCGATCTCGTTCTCGATCAGCCGGCCGCAGCCCGGGCAGCAGAACTGGCGGAACTGCGGCAGCGGGTCGATGAAGCGCCGCGGATCGCCGACGATCGGGTTCGAGGTCTCGATCGGGCGGTCGTCGCGCGCGCAGCGCTCCTTGTAGTTGCCGCCGAGCGGCCCGAGGTCCGTGGCACAGCCCGCGCAGGCATAGTGCAGCGCGCGGCCCACTTCGCGCACCGCGAGATTCTCGGTGGCGAGGAAACGCACCGCACCGTCCAGCGTGCGCGGCGCGCCCGCGGGCTTCGCGCCACGCTCGAGGCGCGCGCGGCGCTCCGCCTCACGCTTGCGTCGCGTCGCATTCGTGTCCACCGCGCCTTCGCCGCTTAGCACCACGCCATAGACCGCCAGCGCGGTTGCGGGCGAGACGTCGGCGTTCTCGACGTCGGCGGCGACTCTCGCCGGGTCGCGCTCGAGCGGATCGCCGAAGCCGCCCGCGGCCGACCAAAGCACTGCGTAGACATCTGCTGGACCCTGCACGAAATCCTGCTGGCGCAACTGCAGCGTCTCGGGCGTTCCTTCGAGCTCGTCGATGTCGCCCGGCATGTCTGAGGCGCGCATGCGCTCGGCCACGTCCGAGCCGCGCACGAAGCGGTAGCGGTTCACCGCGCCCGGGTAGCCGCCCATCATGCCGGTCGAAGTGGGGATCGCGTTGCCGGAGGACAGGGTGTCTTGCTCGATGCGATCGGTGCCGTGCGGGATGAAGCAGGACTCGGCGGAGAGCCCGCCGCGCCACTTGCCGGCGCCGCCCGAGTCGGTGATCTCCTTGCGGTACAGGTACAGCACCGGGAAGCTCTGCTCGGTGTGCTCGACGTTCGGCAGCTTGCAGATCGGCGTCCTCGCCTGGCCGCCGGTCGAGATGCCGTCGGCGTGCGAGAAGGCGCCGATCGCGCCGCCGATCGGGTCGACCAGGATGTAGCCGTAGCGCTCGCCCCACTGGTCGATGCCGCGGAAGATGGTCGCCGGCCACTGGCTGGTGCCGCCGATGCACATCACGTCGCGCCGCAGCTTCGGGTCGGGGAAGATCATCTTCGAGAGCACGTTGTAGGCCGGGTAGAGCGAGATCTCCATGCACTGCACCGGCGCGGTCGAGACCGAGGCGGGAAAGTCGGCGCAATTGAGCGTCCCCGGCGTCGGGTCGAACTCGACATGCCTGAGCGCGCCACCGACCGCGTAGTACTGCTCCCAGCACATGAGTTCATTGAGCGCCACCATGATGGCGCCGCGCCAGCCCGAGTAGGTGGCGTTGATGCCGCCCGCCTGCGGGTCGGTGCCCTCGTTCTCGAAGATCAACTTCTTTCCCTCTTTGCGTGCGGTGAGCATCACCTGGTGCGCGGCGCGGTCGCCCGGGCGGCAGCACTCGATGTAGGTGCGGTCGCGCCAGACGCCATCGGGCAGGCGCGCGAGCTTCTTCAGGAAGGCGCGCTCGCCGTCGTCGAGGATCTTCTTCATCACGCCCTTGACGGTCGCCGCGCCGTAGCGCTTGATGAGCTGCAGGAGGCGCGCGCGCGCGGTCATGTTGCCGGCAAACTGCGCGCGGAAATCCAGCGCCACGGCCTCGGGCTTGCGCGAGGAGCGCAGGTACAGCTCCTCGATGTCGCGGCGGATGTCGTTCCCCTCGACGATCTTGACGGGCGGGATGAGGATCCCCTCGTCGAAGGCGTCGCGCGCCGAAGGGCAGAAACTGCCCGGGGTGATGCCGCCGATGTCGTACTGGTGCAGGCAGTTGGTCACCCAGCAGAAGAGCTCCCCCTTCCAGAACACCGGGCACAGCAGCATCACGTCCATCTGGTGCGCGGCGCCGACCCAGGGATCGTTGGCGAGGAACATGTCGCCGTCCCGGATGCCGGGGTTATCGCTGCGGTACTCGAGCGTCCATTTCACCTGCGTGTCGGTGACGCCCGACATGTACTGCATGTACGGGCCGAAATAGACGAACTCGGCGTCCTCCGTGAGGATCGACGGATTGAGATCGAGCGCGTACATCGCCACCGGCGAGCCCGAGAGTCGCTGGATGGTGGCGCCGTGCTCCTCGTTCACGTTCCACAGCGCGTGGCGGATCACCTCGAAGGTCACGGGGTCGATGTCGCGCTGCCACTTGCGGTGCAAGCGCAGCTTCTTCGAGATCGAGAGCTTCTTCGGCGGCACGTAGCCGCTCTTGCGGCCGTCGAAGTACGCGGGGGCCAGCTCGCTCAGTTTCTTCAGCGGGGCGTTCATCGCTCGAAGGTCATCTCGAAATTGCCAAGGGGATCGAGCCGCAGGCTGCGGCCCGGATGCAGTACCACCGTAGTGTCCGCAGTCTCGACGATCGCCGGCCCGCGCAGGCGGTTACCGATGGCGAGCCGCTCGCCGTCGTAGACCGGCGTCGCGCGGTGTTGCTTCAGGTCGGGCCAGTAGATATCGCGCCTGCCGCGAAGCGCCCCCGACGGGATCTTTCCCGTCGACTTCCGCGCGCGCACCAGCTTCGGGCGCGGCGTGAGGGCGCGCGCGCGCAAGCGGCAGACGACGATCTCGAGCTGCGCGCCGGCGAGCGCCGAGCCGCGCCCGTAGAGCTGCTCGTAGCGCTCGACGAACTGCTTTCTCAGCACCGGCGCGTAGCCGGCCGGCGCGCGCGTCCAGGGCAGCAGCACCTCGACCTCGTTGATCTGGCCCTTGTGGCGCAGGTCGAGCGAGAACTCGAACCTCTGGCGCGATGCGGCAATGCCCTCGGCCGCCATCACGCGCTCGGCCTGCTTCTCGAGGCTCTCGAGATTCTGGTTGATGCGCGCCGCGGGCACCGGCGTCGGCATGATCTCGGTGTGCTCCAGCACGTGCAGCACGTCCGCCGCCGCGGCGCCGAAAGCGCACCAGGTCGAGGCGGCCTTCCTCTGCGGCACGACGACCTTCTTTACGCCCAGTTCACGCGCGAACACGCCGGCGTGCGCCGGCCCCGCGCCGCCAAAGGCGTACAGCACGAAGTCGCGCGGGTCGAAGCCCTTCTCGACCGTCACCTTGCGGATGATGTCGGCCATGTTGAGCTCGACGATGCGGCAGATCCCCGCGGCGCACTCGATTGCATCCATGCCGATTTGCGCACCGAGTTGCGCGATCGCCTGCGTCGCCGCTCGCGTGTCGAGCTTGAGGCGCCCCTCGGCGAAGTTCTCGGGATCGAGGTAGCCGAGCACCAGCTGCGCGTCGGTCACCGTCGGCACCGTGCCGCCGCGCCCGTAGCACACCGGGCCGGGAAAGGCGCCGGCGCTCTCAGGCCCCACCGTCATCGTGCGGGATTCGGCATGCGCGCGCGCGAGGCTCCCGCCGCCCGCGCCGATCGCCTGCAGGTCGACCTTCGGCAGGAAGTATTCGTACTGGTCGGTGTTGCTGATGAAGGAATAGGCCGGCTTGCCGCCCTGGACGATCGAGACGTCGAACGACGTGCCGCCCATGTCGGTGGTGATGATGTTGGCATCGCCCATCGCCGCGCCGAGGAACATCGAGGCCGTCACGCCCGCGACCGGGCCGGAGTCGAGGGTGAGGAGCGGTGCCTCACCCGCGCGCGCCACCGGCACTGTGCCGCCGCCGCACTGCGCCATCTGCAGGCCGTGCGCGTAGCCGAGCTTGGTCAGCGTGCGGTCCAGCTTTTGCAGGTAGCTCGACATCACCGGGCCGAGATAGGCGTTTAGCGCCGTGGCCGTGACGCGCTCGTACTCGCCCCACCTCGGGGCGATATCGACCGAGCAGGTGACGAACACCCCGGGGGCGATTTTTTGCACCAGCGCCTTGACCCGCTGCTCGTGCCGCGGGTTCCTGAACGACCAGAGAAAGCAGATCGCGATCGCCTGCACGCCTTCGGCGACGAGTTCGCGGATCGCGTTTTCCGCCTGCGGCTCGTTCAACGCCACCACAATCTCGCCAAAGCAATCCACGCGCTCCGAGACGCCGCGGATCAAACGCTTCGGCACGATCGGGGTCGGCTTCGAAGTCTCCGGGAAGTGCACCACCTTGCGGATGTCGCGACCGCCGTAGCCGCGCGAGCCGCGCATGATGTGGATCGCGTCCTCGTGGCCTTTGGTGGTGATGAGGCCGAGCCGCGCGCCCTTTTTCTGGATGATGGTGTTGGTGCCGACGGTGGTGCCGTGCGACAGGAACGCGATCTGGCGGCAGAATTTCTCGAGCGGCAGTCCGAGCGCGTCGGCGCCCGCGCTCAAGGCGTCCATCATGCCCTGCGAGAAGTCATCCGGCGTCGAAGGGACCTTGGTCGTCCGCAGCTTTCCCGCGCCGTCGACGATGGCGCAGTCGGTGAAGGTGCCGCCAATGTCGATGCCGACGAGATACGCCGAGTTTTTTGCCATGCGGAGCTCTCGGGACCGGGAGTTCTCAGGAGCGGCTGTACTCGGCGCGCAGCAGCTTCGCCGCCCCGACCATGGCGCGCAGCTTACCCTCCGCGACCTCGCGCGGCAGGTATTTCATGCCGCAATCGGGCGCCAGGATCACGCTCTCCTTCGCCACGTACGGCAGCGCGCGGCGGATGCGCCCGGCGACGGTTTGCGGCGTTTCGACCTGCATGTCGTTCAGGTCGATGCAGCCGACCATGATCGCCTTGCCATTCAACTTCGAGAGCACCGAGCAGTCGAGCTTCGACTGCGCCGTCTCGATCGAGACCTGCCTGCAGGCGCAGCCGGCGAATTCCGGCAGGAAAGAGTAGCCCGACGGCCGCTGATGAATGATCGCTGCATAGCCGAAGCAGATGTGCACCGCGGTGACGCCGTCGATGCCATCGAGCGCGCGGTTGAGCGCCTTCAAGCCGAACTGGCGCGCCTTCTCGGGCCGCGCCTGCATGTAGGGCTCGTCGAGCTGCACGATGTCGGCGCCGGCCGCGAACAGGTCGCGGATCTCCTCGTTCACCGCGACCGCATAGTCCATCGCCGCCGCCTCGTCGCTCGGGTAGAAATCGTTCTGCGCCTGCTGCGACATGGTGAACGGCCCCGGCACCGTCATCTTTACCCTGCGGTCGGTGTGCCGCCGCAGGAACTTCAGGTCCTCGAGCTCGACCGGGTGCTTGCGGCGGATGCGCCCGACAATCCTCGGCACGGGGTTGGGATGGCCCGAGCGGTCGAGCGCGGTGCCCGGGTTGTCGAGATCGACCCCTTCGAGCGCGGTGGCGAAGCGGTTGGAGTAGCTCTCGCGCCGGATCTCGCCGTCGGTGACGATGTCGAGCCCGGCCGCTTCCTGCGCGCGAATCGCGAGGAGCGTCGCATCGTCCTGCGCCTCAGCCAGATATTCCTGCGGCACGCGCCACAGCTCGCGCGCGCGCACGCGGGGCGGAAAGCGCCCGGCGAGCTTTGCGCGGTCGATCAGCCATTCGGGTTGCGGGAAGCTTCCGACCAGGGTCGTGGGAAACAGCATCGCTGAACTCGCTTCAGGGCCCGACGGAGGATGCACTAGTATAGAAGCTCTCCATCGATCGCGGTCGTCCGCGGACCTGGGCCACGGCCGCGGGCGCGGCACTGCAGACTGGTTAAGCCTCATCCGATGCCGCCGATCATCTCCATTCAGAAGCTCTCCAAGACCTACGCCTCCGGCTTCGAGGCTCTGAAGGGCATCGACCTCGAGATCCGCCGCGGCGAGATCTTCGGCCTGCTGGGACCGAACGGCGCCGGCAAGACCACGCTGATCAACGTCGTCTGCGGCATCGTGACGCCAAGCGCGGGCACCGTGACGGTGGACGGCCGCGACATCGTGCGCGATTATCGCGCCACGCGCGCGATCATCGGCCTGGTGCCGCAGGAGCTGACCAACAACGCCTTCGACAGCGTCTGGGGGACGGTCAGCTTCAGCCGCGGCCTGTTCGGCAAGCCCCCCGACCCCGGTCGCGTGGAGCAGGTCCTGCGCACCCTGTCGCTGCTGGACAAGAAGGACGCCAGAGTGATGACGCTCTCGGGCGGCATGAAACGCCGCATGCTGATCGCGAAGGCCCTGGCGCATGACCCGCAGGTGCTGTTCCTAGACGAGCCGACCGCAAGCGTCGACGTCGAACTGCGCCAGGACATGTGGCAGGCGGTGCGCGCCCTGCGCGACGCGGGCGTGACCATCATTCTCACCACGCACTACATCGAGGAGGCCGAGCTGATGGCGGATCGCATCGGCGTCATCAACCACGGCGAGATCGTCGTGGTCGACGACAAGGCCGAGCTGATGCGCAAGCTCGGCAGGAAGCAGCTGACGCTTCAGCTGCACGCGCCGCTAGAGGCCGTGCCGTCCGCGCTCGCGGCGCACCGGCTCGAGCTCGCCGCCGGCGGCAGCGAGCTCGTGTACACCTACGATACCCAGGGCAAGCGCATCGGCATCTCGGAGCTGCTGCGCGATCTCGGCGCGGCCGGCATCGGCTTCAAGGACCTGCACACGACGCAGAGCTCGCTCGAGGAGATCTTCGTCGACTTGGTAAGGCGGCGCCATTGAACTACTACGCCATCCGCGCAATTTTCCTCTACGAGCTGTCGCGCACCGGGCGCACCGTGCTGCAGAGCATCGTCGCCCCGGTGGTCTCGACCTCGCTCTTCTTCGTCGTCTTTGGCGCGGCGATCGGCACGCGCATCGCCCAGATCGAGGGCGTGAGCTACGGCGCGTTTATCGTGCCGGGGCTGGTCATGCTGACGCTGCTCACGCAAAGCGTCTCGAACGCGTCGTTCGGCTTCTTCTTCCCGCGCTTCACCGGAACGATGTACGAGATCCTTTCGGCGCCGGTGTCGTACGTCGAGATCGTCATCGGTTACGTCGGCGCCGCAGCCGCCAAGTCGGTTGTCCTGGGGCTCATTATCCTGGCCACCGCGGGACTGTTCGTGCCGCTGCACATCGCGCATCCGCTCTGGATGCTCGCGTTCCTGCTGCTCACCGTCGTGACTTTCAGCCTGCTCGGCTTCATCATCGGCATTGTGGCCGACGGCTTCGAGCAGCTGCAGTTCGTGCCGCTGCTCGTCATCACGCCGCTCACCTTTCTCGGCGGCACCTTCTACTCGATCGACGTGCTGCCGCCCGCCTGGCAGACGGTGGCCCTGTTCAATCCGATCGTCTACCTCGTGAGCGGCTTTCGCTGGAGCTTCTACGATATTGCGGACGTCCACGTCGGCGTGAGCCTGGCGATGACCTTCGGGTTCCTGCTCATCTGCCTTGCGGCCGTGTGGTGGATCTTCAAAACGGGCTACCGCCTTAAGGCCTAGGCGGGCATAATCGGCGCGAGGTGGGGGAGGGTTCTGCATGAAGGCGCCAGCATTCGCCTACGCGAAGCCGCGCACGCTCAAGGAGGCGCTCGCCTTGCTCGGGCGTCACGACGAGAACGCGCGACTGCTGGCCGGCGGCCAGAGCCTGATCGCCAGCCTCAACATGCGCCTCGCCTCGCCCTCGCTGCTGATCGACCTGAACGCGCTTCCCGGCCTCGACGGCATCGAGCTGCGCGGCAGGAAGCTGGTGATCGGCGCGCTCGCGCGCCACCGCGCGCTCGAGCGCTCGGAGCTCGTGGCGCAGCACGCACCGCTGCTCGCGCAGGCGGCGCCGCACATCGCGCACGTCGCGATCCGCAACGCCGGCACTATCGGCGGCTCGCTTGCCATGGCCGATCCGGCCGCCGAATGGCCCGCGTGCTGCGTCGCGCTCGAGGCGACGATTGTGGCGGCCTCGGCGAAAGGCAAGCGCCGCATTCCCGCGGCGCAGTTTTTCAAGTCCCTCTACACGACGGCGCTCGCGCCGAACGAGATCATCACCGCGGTCGAGGTGCCGCTCGCCGACAAGCACAGCCGCAGCGCCTTCCTCGAGCTGGTGCGCCGGCGCGGGGACTACGCGATCGTCGGTATCGCAGCGGTGGCGCGGCGCAGCCGCGCTGCGCTTTCGCGCCTGCGCCTGGTCTACCTCGGCGTCGGCGACGCGCCGGTGCCGGCGACAAACGCCATGGCGGCGCTCGAAGGCAAGCGCGCGACGCCCGAGGCGATCGCCGCGGCGCAGGCGGTGCTCGAGCAGGATCTCGCGCCGCCGGCCGACCTCTATCACTCGGCGGCCGCGAAACTGCACCTCGCGCGCGTGCTGCTCGGCCGGGCGGTCGCGGCGCTGGCGCTCTGAAGCGGGAGGACCGGCGCTTGGACGAGTTCTTCGACGCGACCATCACCGTGAACGGCAAGCCCGTGATGCGGCGCGTGGAGCCGCGCCAGCACCTGATCGATTTTTTGCGCGAGGAGCTGGGCCTCACCGGCTCGCACTGCGGCTGCGAGCACGGCGCATGCGGCGCGTGCACGGTGCGCGTCGATGGCGAGATCCGGCGCGGTTGCCTGATGCTCGCGGTGCAGGCGCACGGCCGCTCGGTCGACACGGTCGAAGGACTGACCGACAACGGCGAGCTGAGCGCCCTGCAGCAGGCGTTTCACGAGCGTAACGCGCTGCAATGCGGGTTTTGCACCCCCGGCATGCTCCTCACGGCGCAGGAACTCGTCGCCACCTGTCCGGATGCGACGCGCGAGGAGATCCGCGAGTTCATGTCGGGCAACCTGTGCCGCTGCACCGGCTACCAGGCGATCGTCGACGCGATCGAGGAAGTGATCGCCACGCAGCGCAAGGGAGCATCCGGATGAACGACCGTACCGGGCTCGAGCTGCTCGCGCCGGCGCCGCGCGCCGAGAAGCCCGACGCGCCGGCAAAAACCAGGGTATCGATCGGCTATATCGGCCAGAGCGTGCCGCGCGCCGGCGCGCGGCGCCTGCTGCAGGGGCGCGGCAGCTACACCGACGACCTGAAGCTGCCGCGGCTCGCGCACGTGGTGTTCTTCCGCAGCCCCTACGCGCACGCCCGCATCCGCAAGCTCGACCTGACGATAGCGGCGCGCCAGCCGGGCGTGCTCGCCGCGTTCGACGGGCGCGCCATCGCCGAGTACTGCACGCCGTGGGTGGCGGTGCTCGCCCACCTGAAGGGCATCAAGTCGCCACCGCAGCACGCGGTGGCGATCGAGCGCGCTTGCTGGCAGGGCGAGGCGGTGGCGGCGATCGTCGCCGAGAGCCGCGCGCAGGGCGAGGACGCGCTCGCGCACGTCGAGGCGGAGTGGGAAGAGCTGCCGGTGGTCACCGACATGGACGATGCGCTCTCCAACCGCAGCGTGATCCATCCCGAGCTCGGCGACAACATCTGCTTCAAGCGCGATTTTGTGACCGAGGGCTTCGAGGACGCGTTCGCCAAGGCAGACGTGGTGGTCGAGGAGACCTACGGCTTCGGCCGGCACACGGGCGTGACGCTGGAAGGGCGCGCGATCGTCGCCGACTACAACGCCGGCGAGCACAGCTTGACGGTGTACCAGGCGACGCAGGCGCCGCACATGATGCAGGACATCTTCTCGCGCCACCTCAACATCCCCGAGGCGAACGTGCGCGTGATCTGCAAGGACGTCGGCGGCTCCTACGGCATCAAGGTGCATGTCTACCCGGACGAGATGGCGACCGCGGCGATCTCGGTGATGCTGCGCCGGCCGGTGAAGTTCATCGCCGACCGGCTGGAATCGTTCCTCACCGACATTCATGCGCGCGAGCACAAGGTGAAAGTGCGCCTTGCCTGCATGACGGACGGCAGGATCATCGGCTTCGACCTGGATGACCTCACCAGCATCGGTCCCTACTCGGTGTATCCACGCACCAGCGGCATCGAGGGCAACCAGGTGGTGAACTTGACCGGTGGCCCCTACGCGCACAAGAACTACCGCGCGAAGCTCAACGTGGTGTTCACCAACAAGAACGTCACCTGCCAGTACCGCGCGGTCGGCCACCCGATCGCGGTGGCGATCACCGAGGCGATCGTCGACCTCGCGGCGCAGAAGCTCGGCATCGACCCGGCCGAGTTCCGGCGCCGCAACCTGATACCTGACGACGCCTACCCGTACACTTTTCCCTCAGGGCTCAAGTTCGAGCAGCTCTCGCACCACCAGTGCCTCGATAAGCTGCTCGAGCTGATGGACTACAAGGGCTTGCGCGCCGAGCAGAAGAGGCTGCGCGAGAAGAAGGTCTACCGCGGCATCGGCCTGGCGGCGATGATCGAAGTGACCAATCCCTCGCCGGCATTCTACGGCGTTGGCGGGGCGCGCATCTCGGCGCAGGACGGCGCCACCGTGCGGCTCGAGCCGACCGGCATGGTGACTTGCCTGGTGAGCGTCACCGAGCAGGGCCAGGGCACCGAAGCGATCTTCCAGCAGATCTGCGCCACCGCGGTCGGCGTCTCGATCGACAAGGTGCGCGTGATCACCGGCGACACCGGCACCACGCCTTACGGCGGCGGCACCTGGGCCTCGCGCGGCGCCGGCATCGGCGGCGAGGCGCTGCTGCAGGCGGGCAAGGCGCTGCGCGCCAACATTCTCGAACTCGCCGCCGCGGTGCTCAACGTCGACAAAAACGCGCTCGACGTGAGCGCCGACGCGGTGCGCGACAAGGCCACCGGCGAGGCGAAGCTGCCGCTCGCCGAGGTCGGGCGCATCGGCTACTTCCGTCCCGACACGCTGCCGCTCAAATTCCAGGCCGAGCTCACGGTGACGCGCCACTACACGCCGCGCGAGTACGGCTTTACCTTCACCAACGGCATCCAGGCCTCGTACGTCGAGCTCGATCCAGACACCGGCTTCGTCAAGCTCCTCAGGCACTGGTGCGTCGAGGATTGCGGCACGGTGATCAACCCGATGCTGGTCGACGAGCAGATTCGCGGCGGCGTGGTGCAGGGGCTCGGCGGGGCGATGCTCGAGGAGTGCCTCTACAGCGACGAGGGGCAACTGCTCAACGGCTCGCTCGCCGACTACCTCGTGCCGATGAGCGGCGACACGCCCGACATCGTCGTGGCGCACATCAGCACGCCGACCCGGCAGTCCGAGCTCGGCGCCAAGGGGGTAGGTGAAGCCGGCACCGCCGGGGCGCCGGGCGCGGTGATGAACGCGATCAACGATGCGCTCGTGCCCTTCGGCAAGCGCGTGACCGTGCAACCCTTCACGCCGGAGCGCATACTCAAAGCTCTCGGCAAGATCTAGCAGGAGGTTCAAATGACGCTGACCCCGCGCAAGTCGGTAAAGAATGAATTTCCCTGGGGCGTGATCGAGTGGCTGGCGGGTGCCGAGGTCGGCAACAGCCTCGAGCTGTCGCTCGCCCGCATGTCGCTGCCGGCCGGCAACGCGACCGACGTGCACATCCACGGCAACTGCGAGGAGTCGGTCTACGTGGTGCGCGGCAGGGTCGAATGCACCGCCGACGACGCCGCGGTGACGCTCGCCCAGGGCGAGCAGACGGTGGTGCCGCGCGGCGCGGTGCACCGGCTGCGCAATGCGGGTTCAGAGCCCGCGGAAATCATCCTTTCGTATTCCTCGGCGGCGCGCGAGTTCAGGCTCGCACCCGGCCACTGACCAGGAGGACGAGATGCCACTTTCCGAGCTCAACCACTATTTCGTGCGCGCCAACGACCTCAAGGCGACGCGGGATTTTTACGTCAACGTGCTCGGCTTCGAGGAAATGGCGCGGCCGGAATTCCCATTTCCGGGCTACTGGCTCGGGGTGGCGGGCAAGATCCAGGTGCACATGGCTCCCCACAATATTCCCAACAAGGAGATGTACTACCTCGGCACGCCGAAGAACGCCGCCACCGACCAGACCGGCGTGGTCGACCACATCGCCTTCCTCGCCACCGAGCCGCAGGAGTTCGTCGAGCGCTTCCGCAAGCTCGGCCTCGAGTTCCGCCCGCGCTATCTCTCGGATTCGCAGCTCTACCAGCTGATGGTCCGCGACCCGAACGGACTGATGATCGAGCTCAATTTTTTCGGCATCACGGACGCTCCCGAGTGGGGCGGCGAAGACTACTCGAAGATGGCGCGCGTCCAGGAGCAGGCGTGAACGCTCCGGCCCCGAGCAAGCGCGCCAAGGCCGCGCCGCGCGCCAGCGACTTCGCGTCGGTCACCTATGACGAGGCGATGGAGCGCGCCCGCGCGCTGGTGCCGGTGCTGCGTGAGCGCGCGGCACGCGGCGAGGACGCGCGCACGCTGCTGCCCGAGACCGAGGCCGACCTGCACGCGAGCGGGCTCTTGCGCTTTGCCCAGCCCAAGCGCTGGGGCGGCATGGAGCTCGATTACGTGGCGCTCTTCGACATCCCGGCCGAGCTCGGGCGCGGCTGCGCCTCGACCTCCTGGAACTGCGCCAATCTCGCGATCCACCACTGGATGCTGGCGCTGTACGACGGGCGCGCGCAGGCCGAGGTTTGGGATGCAAACCCGGACGCGCTGATCGCTTCGGGCATCGCCTATCCCCAGGGCAGCGCGCGCCGCGCCGACGGCGGTTTCGCGATCGAGGGGCACTGGAGCTTCTCGAGCGGCGTCGACGGAGCCGAGTGGAACATGCTGGCGGTCACGGTACGCGACGGCAAGCAGGTGGTCGACCACCGCATGTGCCTGGTGCCGCGCAGCGAATTCGAGATCGTCGACGACTGGCACGTGCTCGGCATGCGCGGCACCGGCTCGAAGTCGGTACGCGTCAAGGACCTGTTCGTGCCCGAGTACCGGGCGCTATGCATGTACCAGGCGCGCGGCGGCGCGGACTTTCCGGGCGCGAAAGTCAATTCGCACCCGCACTACCGCATCCCGCTTTCGGGCCTCGGCTCGCATTGCATCGCCGGCGCCGCGGTCGGCAACGCGCAGGCGGCGCTCGAGCTGACCACCGCCGCGGTCAGCGAACGCACCACCAACTATGTCGCCGCGCGCATGCGAGAGTTCCAGGCCGTGCAACTGCGCGTGGCTGCGGCTGGCACGCGCGTCGATGCGGCGCGCCTCATCGTGCGCAAGGACCTGCTCGAAGCGCAGGGCATCGCCGAGTCGGGGCGAGCGCCGACGCTCGAGGAGAAGCTGCGCTTCAAGCGAAATGTCGCCTACGCGGTGCAGCTGTGCACCGAGGCGGTCGACAACCTGCACGCCATGGCGGGCGCGCGGGGCATCTACGACCACTACCCGATTCAGCGCCTGTTCCGCGATGCGCACTCGCTGATGGGGCACATCGGCTTCAGCTGGGACGCGCAGGCCGCACCCTGGGGCCTGGTCGCGCTGGGCGGCGAGTACGACGCGCCGCCCACCCTGTGAGCGGGACCTGTTGCTGCGACCCCGCCGGCGCGGACGCCGTACGCGCCAGGGGTGGATAGATATACAGTAATGCCCTATAGTTGCCGTCGTGGCAACGGCACTCGCTCCCGCTTCTGCTTCTGATCGACTGAACGAGCAGCAGCGCGCCGCGGCGCGCTTTGGTACGCGCGCCGGGGGCGCCGCATTTCACTCGGGCCCGCTGCTGATCATCGCCGGCGCCGGCACCGGCAAGACCGATACGCTCGCGCACCGCGTCGCGCACCTCGTGCTCGAAGGCGTGAGCCCCGAGCGCATCCTGCTCTTGACCTTTACGCGCCGCGCCGCCGCCGAGATGACGCGCCGGTCGCAGAGAATCGTCGCCACCGCGCTTGGCGAGCGCGCCGCGGGCGCGGCGCCCGCGGTCAAGTTGCCGTGGTCGGGCACTTTCCACTCGATCGCCAACCGCCTTATCCGACGGCACGCGGCGCGCCTTGGGCTCGACGCGAGCTTCAGCGTGCTCGACCGGGGCGATAGCGCGGACCTGATGGATCTGGTGCGCCATGAGCTCGGCCTGTCGCAGCTCGAGAAGCGTTTCCCGAGAAAGGACACTTGCCTCGCGATCTACTCGCACCGCGTGAATACGCAGGGCACCCTCAAGCGTACGTTGGTCGATACGTTCCCGTGGTGCGCCGACTGGCAAGAGGAACTTGCCCGCCTCTATCGCGCCTACGTGGAGCGCAAGCTCGCCAACCAGGCGCTCGACTACGACGACTTGCTGCTTTACTGGCAAGCGATGGTTTCGGAACCCTCGCTCGCCGAGGAGATCGGCGCGGCCTTCGACCAGATCCTGGTCGACGAGTACCAGGACACCAACGTCCTGCAGGCCGAGATCCTCAAGTCGCTGCGTCCTTCGGGGGAGGGCCTCACGGTGGTGGGCGACGACGCGCAGTCGATCTACTCGTTTCGCGCCGCGACCGTGGAAAACATCCTCGGCTTTCCGCAGCAATACGCGCCCGAGGCGAAGGTCATCACGCTCGAGCAGAACTACCGCTCGACGCAGGCCGTGCTCGACGCGGCGAACGCGCTGATCGGCGAGGGCACGCGCCAGTATCGGAAGACGCTGCAGGCGATGCGCGGCGCAGGCGAGCGGCCGCGCTACGTGAGCGTCGCCGACGATCAAGGGCAGGCCGACTACGTGGTGGCGCGCGTGCTGGAGGCGCGCGAGCGCGGCGTCGCGCTCAAGCGCCAGGCGGTGCTGTTCCGCGCCTCGCATCACAGCGATGCGCTCGAGCTCGAGCTCGTTCGCCGCAACATTCCCTACGTGAAGTACGGCGGGCTCAAGTTTCTCGAGGCGGCGCATGTCAAGGACCTGCTCGCGGTGCTGCGCTGGGCCGACAATCCGAAGAACCGCGTCGCGGCGTTCCGCGCGCTGCAGCTCCTGCCGGGGGTGGGGCCGGCCACCGCCGGGCGCTGCTTCACCCACTTCGAGGCGGCGGGACACGCGTGGGGCACGCTCGCCGGATTCACCGCGCCGCCTGCGGCGGGGGACGACTGGGCCGCCTTCGCGGCGCTGATGGCAGCGCTCGCCGCGCCCGAGGGAGCGTGGCAGGGCCAGCTCGGGCGTGTGCGCGAGTGGTTCGAGCCGATCCTCGAGCAGAAGTACGATTCGGCGCAGGTGCGCTCGGGCGACCTGTGGCAGCTCGAACGCATCGCGCAGCAATACGACGCGCGCGAGCGCTTCCTCACCGAGCTCGCGCTCGACCCGCCGCGCGCGAGCGGCGACCTCGCCGGCGCGCCGTATCTCGACGAGGACTACCTCGTGCTTTCGACCATCCACTCGGCCAAGGGCCAGGAGTGGGACGCGGTGCACGTGCTGAACGTCGCCGACGGCAATTTCCCATCGGAGTTCTCGACCGGCCGGCCCGACCTGATCGAAGAAGAGCGGCGCCTGCTCTACGTCGCGATGACACGCGCAAAGAGCGAGTTGCACTTGATCGCGCCGCTGCGCTACTACGTCACGCAGCAGCCAAAGCGCGGCGACGCGCACGTCTACGGCGCGACCAGCCGCTTCATGACGCGCGCGCTGATGGCGCGCCTCGCGCAAGTCACCTGGCCCGAGGCCGATGCAGCGGGTGACGCGCCCGCGCGCGGGGCGAGCGCGGTCGATGTCGCGGGCAGGCTGCGCGGGCTCTGGACCTGAGGCTCGCCGCGGCGCGCGCCGTTGCGCGATACTGCGGCAGCGCGCGCCTCCCGCAAGCGCCGAAGGGAGCAGGCCATGAATCCAGGCATGCACGAATTTCTCGCCCAGGATCGCGTGATCTGGGGCCAGCCCGCGGCGCAGGCCGTGCTCGAGGAAGCCGAGCGGCGCGGCGCAAAGCGCGTGTTCATCGTCACCAGCCGCACGCTCAACACGCAGACCGACGCCATCGAGCGGCTGCGCAAGGCGCTTGGCGCGCGTTATGCGGCCACATTCGACGCCTGTGTCGAGCACACGCCACGCGCGAGCGTCATCGCGGCGGCGCAAGCGGCGCGCGCCGCGCATCCCGATCTCGTGCTCACTGTCGGCGGCGGCACGGCGATCGACACTGTCAAGGTGATGCTGATCGCGCTTGCGCACGGCGTTGCGCGCCCGGAAGAGCTCGAAGCCCATCACACGCGCGCGCCCGGCGCACGCCGCGTGCCCGGACCCAAGCCTCCGCCGTTCCGACAGATCGTGGTCTCGACCACGCTCTCGGCGGCGGAGTACTCGGACCTCGGCGGCTGCACAGACCCGGTGCGCAAGGTCAAGGACGCCTACGTCGGGCGCGAGATCGGCGCGGCGAGCGTGATCCTCGACCCGGCGATCACGCTGCACACGCCCGAGTGGCTGTGGCTCTCGACGGCGCTGCGCGCGATCGACCACGCGGTCGAGGGAATCTGCTCGGTGCAGCGCTCGCCGCTGGTGGAAGCGTGCGCGCTGCACGCGCTGCGGCTATTCGCCAAGTCGCTGCCGCGAACGCGCGAGGCGCCGCACGATCTCGCAGCGCGGCTCGACTGCCTACACGCGGCTTGGATGTCGGGCTTAGGCGTCATGCGCGTGCCCTACGGCGCGAGCCACGGTATCGGCCACAGCCTGGGCGCGGTCACCGGCATGAGCCACGGCTACACCTCGTGCATAATGCTGGCGCACGTGATGCGCTGGAATCTCGAGGCGACGCGCGAGGCGCAAGCGCGCATCGCCGCTGCCATGGGTCGCGCCGACGGCGACGCGAGCGCGGCGGTCGCCGAACTCGTCGCGCGGCTCGGGCTACCGGCGCGGCTGCGCGACCTGAAGGTCGAGCGCGCTCAGCTCGCGCGCGTGGCCGCTGGCGCGATGGAAAACATGTGGGTACGCACCAACCCGCGTCCGGTTCGCGGCGAAGCCGACCTCATGGCGCTGCTCGAGGCGGCGTGGTAGCCGGTTGCGCGCGCCGGCAAGGCAGGATGATCTCGACACAAAAGTCCCACGGAGGACCGATGGAGAATGCGCCGGTGAAGCGCAGATTGATGGCGATTCTCGCCGCCGATGCGGTCGGCTACAGCCGCATGATAGGCGAGGACGAGGAGCTCACGATCCGCGTGCTCGCCGGGCACCGCAAGGTGATCGACGCGCTGATTGCGAACTGCGGCGCGCGCATCATCGGCACGGCGGGCGACAGCCTACTCGCTGAGTTCGGCAGCGCGGTCGACGCGGTGCGCGCCTCGATCGAGATTCAGGACGCGGTGCGCGAACGCAACGAGAAGCTGCCCGAGCACGAGCGCATGTGGTTCCGCATCGGCGTCAACCTCGGCGATGTGGTCGTAAGCGAGGCAGACGTGCACGGCGACGGAGTGAACGTGGCGGTGCGCCTGGAGAGCATCGCCGAGCCGGGCGGGGTGTGCATCTCTTCGAGCGTGTATGACCAGATTTCGGGCACGCTCAACCTAGGGTTCACCGACATCGGCGAGCAGAACCTGAAGAACATCTCGCGCCCAATCCGCGCGTACCGCTTTGCGGGACCGGTGCCACCGAACCTGCCGCGGCCAGCGAAGCCGCCGCCGCCGCGCAGCGGTGCGCGCCGCTGGACTTGGGGCGTGGCTGCACTCGCAATCGCAGCCCTCGCGGCAGCGTGGCCGGTGGGGTTACTGCCGCACACGAACGGCGACCAGGCGGCGCGAATCGAAACGGCACGCACAGGGCAGGAGCGGCGCGCGGACGAGGAGCGCGCCAGAATGGAGTCCGAGCTCGCGCGCGCGAAGGCCGAGGCCGAGGCGGCGAAAAAGCAGGCCGAGGCGCAGACTGCGGCGGTGACAGATGCCCGGCGCTCGCTCG
>Ga0214471_10000635_pt1 | contig 28923 bp, 34 predicted proteins | sample RVTome_5_FD_207665 | JGI IMG/M metagenome (GOLD analysis project Ga0214471, IMG submission 207665) | Soil microbial communities from uranium-contaminated site in the Upper Colorado River Basin, Wyoming, United States - RVT142D155 | ecosystem: Environmental > Terrestrial > Soil > Contaminated >... | reverse complement strand
CCAGAAGGCATCCCGGCCTTCGGCGCGGACGCGCTGCGCTTCACCATGGCGGCGTATGCGACGCTCGGGCGACACGTCAACTTCGACTTGAAGCGCTGCGAGGGCTACCGCAACTTCTGCAACAAGCTGTGGAACGCGACGCGCTTCGTGCTGATTAACACTGAGGGGCAGGACTGCGGCCAGAACGCGGCGCGACCGGCGACGCTCTCCTTCGTCGATGGCTGGATCGTTAGCCAGCTGCAGCGCGCCGAGGCCGAGGTCGAGAAAGGTTTCTCCGAATACCGCCTGGACAATGTGGCGAACGCAATCTATCGCTTCGTCTGGGACGAGTACTGCGACTGGTACCTCGAGCTTGCCAAGGTGCAGCTGCAGTCGAGCGATCCGGCAGCGCAGCGCGGCACGCGCCGCACGCTGGTGCGCGTGCTCGAGGCGGTGCTGCGCCTCGCGCACCCGGTGATCCCGTTCGTCACCGAGGAGCTGTGGCAGATGGTGGCGCCGCTTGCCGGCAAGACGGGCGAGACCGTGATGCTCGCGCCCTACCCCGTGACGCAGCCGGAGAAAATCGACCCGGCCGCCGAGCGCGAGATGGCGCTGCTAAAAGCGCTTGTCGATGCCTGCCGCAACCTGCGCGGGGAAATGAACATCTCCCCGCAGCAGCGCGTGCCGCTGTACGTGGCCGGCGAGCCAAAGGCAATCGCACGAATTGCTCCTTATGCCCGGGCGCTCGCGCGCCTCGCGGCGGTGAATGCGGTCGCCGAGCTGCCGCTGGCCGACGCGCCGGTTGCGGTCGCTGGCGGGTGGCGGGTCATGCTGCACATCGAAGTCGACGTCGCCGCCGAGCGCGAGCGCCTCGGCAGGGAGATCGCGCGACTGGAAGGCGAGATTCTCAAGGCGCGCGGCAAGCTCGGCAACGCCTCGTTCGTCGAGCGCGCACCAGCGAAAGTCGTCGAGCAGGAGCGCGAGCGCCTCGCGGGATTCGAATCGGCGCTCGCCAAGCTGCGCCCGCAGTTCGCTAAACTCGAGGCGCGGGCCTGAACTTGGACGGCGGGCAGCCATGACGCTGCCGCACGGCCTGCGGGCCTTCCGGCATCGCAACTTCCGCCTGTTCTTCGCGGGCCAGGGCGTGTCGCAGGTCGGCACCTGGCTGCAGCTGATTGCCAGCAGCTGGCTGGTTTACCGGCTGAGCGAATCCGCGTTTCTGCTGGGGCTGGCGACCTTCGCGCTGCAGATCCCTTTCCTGGTGCTGGCGCCGGTCGCGGGCGTGTGGATCGACCGCTACGACAAGCGCAAGGTACTGTACGTAACGCAGGGCGTGGCGCTCGCGCAGTCGCTCGCGCTGCTCGCGCTGGTGGTGAGCGGCAAGGTCGATGCCTGGCACCTCGTCGCAGGCAATCTCGTGCTCGGCCTGGCGAACGCCTTTGACAGCCCGAGCCGGCAGTCCTTTCTCGTCGAGCTGGTCGGCGGCAAGGAGGACCTGCCGAACGCCATCGCCTTCAGCTCGATCCTGATGAACGGCGCGCGCTTCATCGGGCCGATGCTCGGCGGGCTGATCATCGCAGCCGCAGGCGAGCGCTGGGGCTTTGCGCTGAACAGCATTTCCTACCTCGCGGTGCTGTGGGCGCTCTCGCAGATGCGCCTCGAGCCCATGACACACGCCGGCGCCGCGCGGAGCTGGCTGCACCAGCTGTACGAAGGGTTGCGTTACGCCTATGGGTTCCTGCCGACGCGCAGCGCGCTGCTGCTGCTCGCCGCGGTCAGCTTCGCCGTGCAGCCGCACCAGTCGCTGATGCCCTGGTTCGCAAAAGAGATTTTCGCCGGCGGCTCCGACATCCTGGGCTTTTTGATCGGTGCCGGCGGCTTCGGCGCCGTCTCGGGCATGGTCTACCTAGCGACGCGCAGGTCGGTGCGCGGGCTGCTGCGGCTGCTGCCGTTCTCGGCCGCCGTCACCGGGCTCGCGTTGATCGCCTTCACGCTGACACGCAACCTCTGGGTGGCGATGGCGCTCGTGTACCTGGTCGGCGTGGGCATGATGCTCACCGCCGCTTCGACCAACACGGTGCTTCAGACGATCGTCGAGGACCGCATGCGCGCGCGCGTCGCGGCGCTGTACGTCATGTCGTTCCTGGGCATGAGCCCGCTCGGCGCGCTCGCGGCGGGATCGCTCGCGCACTACTTCGATCCGCCAATCACGCTCGCGCTCGGCGGCGTGCTCGCACTGCTCGCCGCGGCGATTTACGCGCGCAAGCTGCCCGACATCCGGCGCGAAATCCGGCCGGTCTACGAGCGCCTCGGCATCCTGCCGCCGCGCGACACGGGCTAATACTTAGAGTTGTACCTGTTGAACCGGTCGTGGAACGGCGGTTCGCGGCCCACCAAGCCCTCGAGGAAGATCAGCTCCGCGTCGCTATAGCGGAGAGCTGCGCGCCATCAACCGTTGGTCGCACGCGCGCGCTTCACGCGTCGCCCGACGCGCAGCTCGCGCTCCAGCGCCCCGCCCTCGGCACGCTCCACGAGCCGCGCCTCGGCAATCTGCTTGATGCCGCCACGCACGCTGCGCGGCGCTTCATCCGGAATCGACTCGGAAAGTTCGGCTCGCGTTTCGGCGATCGCGGCGAGCTCCGCCTCATCCGGCCAGGCGTGCTCGAACTGCCAGCCGTGCTGCGCCTCGATGCGCGCACGGAAGGTCTCTTCGAGCTCGCGCTCGGCGGGCAGCGCACCGTGATCGGCCCATTCGGTCATCGCGAGCGACAGGCTCTCGCGCAGCCAGGTGCGGAACTCGGGCGAGGGGCTGGCGACGCTCTGCGCGAAGCGCTCGGCCGGAAAACGCAGCAGGAAGCTCGAGGCGATCACGGCGCACTCACCGATCGTCGCTGCGCCGCTGCCGCCGATCTTGCGGCCGTGCAGCCAGATGTCCTGCTCGTTCAGGTACGCGGTCAGCCCGAAGTGACGGTAAGTGGCGATCGCCGGCGCCAGCGCCCACGAAAACCAGCGCACCGGCCGCCCGGGCGCATGGCGCTTTGGCGCGATCAGCACGAACACGTACTGGAACTCGTCCACCCAGACCAGACCGCCGCCGAGCGGGCTGCGCACCACGGGAAGCGCGACGCGCGGATCAAGCTCGGCAAGCCCCTGGCTCTGCCCGAGGCAAAGATGCGTCTTGGCCTGCGCCCAGAGCAGGATCGGCGCCGCGTCGCTTGCCTGTGCGCTGGCGAGGCCGCTGTAGGCGGCGTGCAGCTCGAGCGGCTCGACCAGACCGAGGCGGATCCAGCGCGCCGGCGGCCCGGACATCAGGCTTCGCCCTCGCCGGAGCGCAGGAAATGCTCCAGATAGAACTCGCGCTGCGCGAGTGAGCGCAGCTCGTTCTTCAACGCGCCGACGTCCTGGACCGGGATGTTCTTTATGCTGGCCATGCTGGGCCCATTATTTCCCAGAGACGCGCGATGGTCCACCTGCGCGGCAGCCGGAAAAGAAAAAGGCCGGATCGCTCCGGCCCTGCTGGTGCGCTGGCGCGCCGTGCTGCGCGTCAGAGCTTCATGCCCCACGCGATGCCGAGCGCGTCTTGATGCATGCGCAGATTCGCCTCGCCACCGCCGAAACCACCCGGGATCGATCCCGACCCGTTCAGTTTCTCGATGAACCCGTGCATAGTGGCCAACGTGATCTCGCCGCCGCCCGCAAGCTTTTCGATGTCATGTCCCCCTCCCCTTTCGCTATCGAACCGCGAATCAGATAAACAGACTCACGTCGGCGTCTCGCGCCATCGGCAGGAACGTCGCCGCACCCACGTACTCCTTGACCTCCGGCAGAAAGTCCTCGCGCGAGTAGCCGAACAGGTCGACGGTCATCTGGCAGCCGATCAGCTGGACATCCGACTCGATGCACGCCTGGCGCAGCTCCGCGACCTGTGCCACGCCCTTGTTCGCGATGGTTTGTTTCATGAGCGTCGTGGCGAGCGTCTCGAAGCCGGGCACCACTGCCTGCACGGCGTTCGGGATGTTCCAATTGATGCTCTTGAACCACTCGGGGCCGAAGGGCATCTTCATCGGCATGCCAGGATTGCCGAGCGGGCTCACCTTCAGGTCGCTGATGTCCTTGCGCAGCAGCTGCAGGCCGTAGAAGGTGAAGAACATCGACACGTTCCAGCCGAGCGCGGCTGCGGTCGAGGCGAGGATGAAGGGCGGATAGGCCCAGTCGAGGGTGCCCTTGGTGGCGATGATCGTCATCGAGGGTGTCCTTTTCTCGCGCAGCTCGGCGAGCTTTTCCTCGAGCTTCTGCGGCAGGATCTCGTCGAGTCGTTGCCGGATCAGGTCGTCGAGCAGGGCCTTGTCGGGTGCGGCGTCCATTGCATGTCCTCCTTGTCGACGGCGGGTAACGCTGAACTGTATATCCGTATTTGCTAATATATTCCGCGCGAACGCCGTATGTGTGAATCAAAGCTTTTTATGGTCGTATCCAAATACCGCTACAAGCCTAGCTTCAAGTTCTCCCCCTGCAGCTGGCGGCGGATCCTGGACACGCCGCGTTTTGCCGGGGCGAACGGAAACGACCGGATGCCGGTCGGGCTCGAGTCGCCCGAGGGCCGTTCGCACGCTCCCTCATAGCTCGATGTCGAAGCGAATCGCCTCGATGCCCGCCTGCGCGCACTTGTCGTCCTCGGCGCCGCCGGGCGCGCCCGAGACGCCGATCGCGCCGAGCAGCGATCCGCCCGCCTGGATCATCAGGCCGCCGCCCACCGCCGCCACGCCCGGGCGGTAACGAATGCCGCTCATCGGGCCGGCCTGGCTCGCTTCGGCGAGCTCGCTCGTATTGGTGCGAAAGCTCACCGCGGTCCACGCCTTTGCGGTCGCCATGTCCGGGGTATGCGGCCCGGCGAAGCGGTCGCGCAGCATCACCTGCGCCACGCCCATTCGGTCGACCACCGCGACGGTGGCCTGAAAGCCGCGCGCGCGGCAGTCCTTCTGCGCCGCAAGCGCCGCCTTGAGCGCGGTCTCGGGCGTCAGCACGCGAAGCTCGAAGGTGGCATCCGCGGCGGCGGCACTGAATGGCGCCGCAACCGATATCAGCAACGCGAACCCGAGTCTTCTCATTGCGCTTCTCCTGGCTGGCTGTGCGGTGCGCATTGATGAGCCGTGCAGTATTCGTTGACCGCAATCCCGCCGCCGCGGTGCGCAGCGCCCTCGGCCGCCTGCGGCGAATCCCAGAGTTCGGCCATGCGCCGGCGCGCGGCGAACTACTTGCGCTTCATGAAGAAGGTGAATTCCTTGCTCGCCTCGGCGTGCGACAGCAGCTGATTGCCGGTCTGCTTGCAAAAAGCCTGGAAGTCCTTCACCGAGCCCGGATCGGTGGCCACGATCTTGAGCACCTGACCGGACTGCATGTCGGTGAGCGCCTTCTTGGCGCGCAGAATAGGAAGCGGGCAGTTGAGCCCGCGGGCGTTGAGTTCCTTGTCGAAGTTCATAGGCCGGTTCCAGCTTCCAAGTAAATGTTGGACATCATCCAAAACGCGCCAGCAGCTCGGCAACCCTGCCCGCGCGCTCCCTGCGCCCCTGGTTTCCTGCCGGCGGGTCCTGCCGGATCATGCACGACACCATCTCGTAGAACGCCCGGTCGAGCGCCTTACGCGCCGCAGCGAGTTGCTGCGCGATGTTCTCGCAGGGTTCGTCCTCGCCGATCATGCGCCGCACGGCGCGCACCTGACCTTCGATGCGCGCAAGGCGCGCGTCCATGGCTTTCTTCGCTTCGGCATCGTGCATCGCGGGTTCGATCATGGGATGAATATACACCGCCGTGTATGTGGCGCTGAATTCTCCCTATGGTGCGATGCCACATACGAGAAACACCGCATGGCCATCAGAGGTACCTTTTTGCGCATACTCCTATAGGGTATTCGTTGGCTGCACGACGATATGGCCTACTCTACGATTCCAGCATGCCAAGACCAATTCGCGTCATCGACACCGGCCTGCGCGGCGGCCGCGAAAACGTCGCCTTCGACCAGGCGCTGATCGAGGCGCGCAACGCCGGCAGGAGCCCGGAGACGATCCGATTCCTGCGCTTCCGGCCCGCGGCGCTCGTCGGCCTGCACCAGATGCTGAGCCACGAGGTGCGGCTCGAGTACTGCGCGCGCCACGGCATCGAAGTCGGGCGGCGTATCACCGGCGGCGGCGGCCTGTACCTGGACGAGGGCCAGCTCGGCTGGGAGCTGGTGCTCGAGCGCCGCTCGCTCGGCACCGACCTGGCGGCGATTGCGGCGCGGATCTGCGCCGCCGCGGCGGCGGGCCTGAAGCGCCTGGGCGCGCCGGCAGAGTTCCGCCCGCGCAACGATATTGAGGTACAGGGCAGGAAGATCAGCGGCACCGGCGGGCTGATCGACGGCGGCACGTTGTTTTTCCAGGGTACCCTACTCCTCGATTTCGACTCGACCCGCATGATCGAGGCGCTGCGCGTGCCGGTCGAGAAGCTCGCGCGGCGCGACCTCGACGACGCGCGGCGCCGGGTGATTACGCTGCGCGAGGTGCTGGGCGGCGTACCGCCGCTGGCCGAGATCCAGGCCGCGCTGCTGGAAGGCTTTCGCGAGCACCTCGGCCTCGAGCCGCAATGGGGCGAGGCGAGCGAGCACGAGGAACGGCTGGCGAAAAAACTGCATGAGGAGCAGTACGGCACCGAGGAGTTCGTGCGCCTGCTCGACGCGCCGAGCACTCGCGCGACCGAAGTTTCGGCGAACCTGGTGCGGCGCGGCGGCACGTTGCGCGCCGACATCCGCCTCGAAGGCCCGGCGCGCGAGCGCATCCGAGAAGCGCTCATCACCGGCGATTTTTTCATCAGCCCCGCGCGCGCGGCGCTCGATCTCGAGGCGCATCTGCGCGGCGTCGCCGCGACCGGGGCGGGAGATGCGGTTGAGGCCTTCTTCGCGCGCCATGCCTGCGAGATGCCCGGCCTCTCGCCGCTCGATTTCCGCGAAGTGGTGGAGAGCGCGCTGCGGCAGATTTCCCTGCACGCGGCGGGACACGCGCTGCGCGGGCACTGGCGCGGCGCGCCTCCCGCGCAGGCGCCCACGCTCGTGTTCCTGCACGACGCCCTGGGCAGTGTGCGACTGTGGCGCGATTTTCCCGACCAGCTGGTGAAGGCGACCGGCTGCGGCGCGCTGCTTTACGACCGCTGGGGCAGCGGCGACTCCGAGCCGCTCGCGCCGCCTTACGCGCAGGACTACCTGCGGCAGGAGGCGCTCGGCTCGCTGCCCGAGGTGCTCGCGCACACCGGTGCGCGCGACGCCATCCTCATCGGCCAATCGGACGGCGCGTCGATTGCGCTCGCCTACGCCGGCGCGTTCCCAGCGCGCGTGCGTGGCGTGATCGCCATGTCGCCGCACTTGTTCGTCGAGGCGCGTACGCTGGCGGCGATTGCAGACCAGATCAGGGACTATAGGGAGGGCGACCTTAAGTCGCGCCTGCGCCGGCACCATGGTGCGAGTACGGAACCGCTCTTCGAGCGCCTGGTCGAGATCTGGACTGCCAAACAGGCTGGAGAAAGCTGGGGCCTGGAGCCGCAGGTGGCCCGGGTGCGCTGCCCGGTGCTCGCGATCCAGGGCGAGGACGACGAGTTTTTCACGGCGGCGCAACTCGAAGCCCTGGCGCGCCTGCTGCCCGGAAGCCTGGACACATTGCGCGTTCCCGGTTGCGGCCACTACCCCCTGCACCAGGCGAGGAACGAGGTCCTCGCCGCGTCGATCAAGCTGATCCGCGCCGCGCGCCTCAGCCGCCCGGACGCCGGATCTGGACCTTCATCGTGAGCGCCGAGCCGGCGACGATGGCGATATTGGCTTCGTTCATGGCGCCCGCTTATACAATGCGCGCATGCAACTGATCGAAGACCTCGAAGGCCGGCTGGCGCGCGAGCAGAGCATGTTCCAGGCGCAACTGCTGCGCGAGGACATCGCGCGCCTGCGCAAGCTCGTCGAGCTGGCGGGATCGACGCAGGTCACCGGCGAGTTCGTCAAGTCGGGCATGCGCATCGGCTGGACGCAGGGCGATGCGCGCACTGAGGAGCTGAGCGAGCCACTGGAAGCATTCCTGCGAGCAGTGTATGCAGCGGACGAGGCGCTGATCCTGCGCACCTGGGAGACGCTGCATCGCGTGCGCATGGAGCGGCTGCTCGGCTGCCTGTCGACCCCGGCGCCCAAGCCGGGGGCCTAGGCCGGATTCGGAGCCGCGCGGCGCGCGCGGGTCTTGGGAGCCTTGCTGCAGTAGACCTCGTAGAGCGCGGCGAGCAAGGCCGGTGCTTCCGGTCCGTCCAGCGAATAGAAAATGGACTGCCCGGCGCGCCGGCTCCTGACGAGGCCCCTTTGGCGCAGCAGCGCGAGATGCTGGGACAGCGCGGACTGGCTCACTTCCGCCACGCGCTCGAGCTCGCCCACCGATTTCTCGCTCTCGGCGAGCTGACACAGCACCAGCAGCCGCACCGGGTTGGACATCGCCTTCAACAGGCTCGCGGCGCGTAGTGCGCGCGACTGCAGCTCGGCCATGTTCATCTCGGCAACCGCGTCCGCCCGGCTCATGCGCCGCATCCCGCGAAGCCGTCCGCCGCCATCTTCGCCTCGTACTTGGGCGAAACCTCGGCGCCCGGCGTCAATGCCGCCTTGGCGGCCGCCCAGTCCACCGGCTTGAGCACCACCAGCCAGCCCGCGCCGTAAGGATCCTCGTTGGCGAGCGAAGGCTTCGCCACCATCTCGTCGTTCACGGCGACCACAGCACCGCCGAAAGCGGACTTCGCCGGTCCCACCCATTTGCCCGATTCCACCGTGGCGCAGGATTTCCCCGCCTCGACCGAGCGTCCCGCCTTTTTCGGCGTGAACGCCACCAGCTGGCCGGCCATTGCCGTGGCCACCGCCGTCATGCCGATTTTCACGTTGCCATCCCCGACTTCCTGGTACCAGATGTGGTTCTCGACGTCGTACAGCAGCTCGTCCGGCAGATTGCAGCCGCGCACATTAGCCATCAGGTCTTTCCTCCACTGCGGATTGTTGTCGCAACGGACGCGACGCGCAACAGAACTCTCCCAAACCCTCCACTTCCAACTTGCCGCGCACGAAAAGCTCCAGGTGCTGCACCAGCAGTTCCATCATGCGCAGGCGCTGCGCTGCCTGCGCATGTTCGGGCTCCAGGTCGAGCAGGTTGTAGTGATAGGCGACTTCGCGGCAGGTTTCGCGGCAGGCGTTGAAACTCGGTGCGCCGCGCGCGCCCTGGCGGTGCAGCGCGAGCAGGCGAAAGCCTTCGCTCTTGTCCTGGGTGGGCGCCTCGCCGCGGGCCCTGACCCATTGCTCCAGGACCTCCTCCGCGGCGGCGAGCAGTTTCCCCTTCACGCGAGGCCCTTTTCCTTCAGCAGTTCGAGCCCGTCGGACACGTTCTCGTGCACGCCCAGTTTGCGCGGCGACACGCCGAGCGCCACGCCAAGAAGTTGCGTGAAGTACAGCATGCGCACCTTGGTCTTCTCGCCGAGCACCTTCTCGGCGCGCACCTGGTGCATCTCCAGTCCCGAGTGGCAGGTCGGGCATTCGGTGGCGATGACCTCCGCGCCTGCGGCTTCCGCCGCGCGCAGGATATTGAGCACCAGCTTGGTGGAGGTATCGCTGTCCGAGAGCACGTGCGCGCCGCCGCAGCACGCCGTCTTGAGCGGAAAATCGACGTTCTCGGCGCCGGCCGCGGCGAGCAGATCGTCCATGAAGTGCGGCTGCGAGGTCGATTCGCTCCCCGGCCCCTGGTCCTTCTGGGGATAGATGTGGCGCGGCCGCGTGTACATGCAGCCGTAGTAGTTCGCCACCTTCAGGCCCTTGAGCGAATTCTTCAGGCGGCGCTTGAGCTCGTCTTCGCCGATGCCGTCCTTGATCCAGTCCAGGGCGTGGATGGTCTCAAGGCTTCCCGCCTGGTAGGTCTCGTGCCCGGCCTTCTTCGAGATGCGCTCCACGGCATCGCGCGAGGCCGCGTCGTGTGCGAGATCGTGCTCGGCCTTCTTCAGGTTGTGGTAGCAGCCGTTGCACGGCGCCATCACCACCTTTGCCTTCATCTCGTTGGCTGCGATGGACATCACGCGCGACGACAGGTAGGTCTGCACCTTGGGATCGATGTTTTTCACTTCCATCGCCCCGCAGCAGTTCCAGTCCTTCACCTCGTCGAGCTTGAGGCCGAGCGCGCTGCCCACCGCCTTGGTCGACTGGTTGTAGGCGTGCCCGGTGCCCTCGAGCGCGCAGCCCGGGTAGTACGCCACTTTCTGGTATTCCGGTTTCATGTCCTGTCCTCGACGCCTAGGGCCTTGCGATGGTGCTGCTCCTGCTCCTGCACGTATTCGCTGATCGCCGCGCCGGCCTTCGCCCAGCGGCGCGTGCGCGGGCGGAACACTGCGGCCAGCCCCATCACCAGGCCCAGCCTGAACGGCAGGCGCCGCGCCACGCGCTTCACCATCTCGACCAGCCAGCACTGCAGCAGGGGCTGCCCGGTCTTGGCGAAAAAATTGCGGATCACGCGGCCTTCCTCGATCTTGCCGGTGGCGACGACCTGTTCGGTGAACTCCTCGTCAAAGATCCTGGACTTCGACTTCGGCGTATGCCCCTTCAGCTCCAGCCAATGCGCGGTCGCTTTCATCACGCCCTCGGGAACCACGTCGCGCGGACAGACGTAGGTGCACTTGTTGCACGACACGCACTGCCAGATGATTTCCTTGTCGCGCAGCAGCTCGGACTCCATTCCCATGCGGATGAGGTAGATCCAGTAGCGCGGATTGAAGTCGGGGTTGATCGCGTTGACCGGGCACGCATTGCTGCACGAGCCGCACTGCCAGCAGCGGTGGACGTGCTCGCCGCCGGGAAGTGCGCCAATCTCCTCTTCGAGCGCTTCGTTGTAGTCGGTCACCACCCGCGACTCGATGAAGGTGCTCCAGTGGCCGGAGACGTCGACGCCGTCGATCACCAGCTTGTCGTGGGTCTTGAGGTTCTCCGGGCGGATGAGCGATTTTTCGTGGATCGGCATCAGGCAATCGCCCGTCAGTTGAGCCGCTTGGCGTTCTCGACGACAACGGCCCGCCCGTCGCAGGCCTTGACACGCGTGCGGCCGTTGGCGCCGACGCCGTCGAGCCCGAGGATGCGCCGGGTGTGCAGCATCGGGTCCTCCGGCGTGACGAAGTCGGCGCGCAGGTAGGTGCCGCCGCGTTCGCCGATGTAGTCGGCATACACCTGGGCGGCGAGCACATCCACGTATTGCAGGACATCGCGAAACACGCCGTTATCCGCCAGATACTGCGCGAGTTCCTCGCGCAGCACGACGAAGGTCGCGTAGCGGTCCGGGACCTCGATGCGGATCTGGTCGACGTCATCGGCGTGCCAGATCTCGCGCAGCACGCCGGTATTGCTGCTCACGTCCCACACCCAGCGCGACATCAGCGGGTAGCGCTCGGGGTCCACGTTATGCAGGATCTCCGCGGCGAGATCGCGTACCCAGCGATGCGCGCGATCGGCGGGAAAGCCGCCGCAGAATTCGGCGATGCGCTGATCGGTGCTCGACGTATCGTCGCGGCCTTGCAGCAGGCGCGCGATGCGCTCGCGTAGCGCGCCGAACGCGCCGGGTTCGAGATAGGGCCCGATGCGGCGGCGCACGGTCGCGACATGCGCGCACAGGATCTTGAAGGCGGGAAGCTGGAGCTCGCCTGCATCGCCCGCGCCGAGCGCATCGCGAAAAATCGCCGACTTGATCTTGAGCGCCTCGACATAGGCTTCGACGCCCCCCTGCTCCTCCGAGCGGGCGACCAGCCCCTCGAACGCCAGCGCGAGCTTCGGCCCGCTCAACTCCAGCCGCGGCCTGGTGAGTTCCATGGCCACGATTCCCTACGCCGCGGCCGCCTGCGCCGGCGTTTGGTTCACTACGGCGAACGCGGCCATCGCGGCGGCATTGCCCTGCGCGATCGAATCATCGATCGTTTCCGGGCCGATGGCCGCACCGGCGACGAACACGCCGGCGCGCGAGGTCTCGCCCAGCGCGCCGTAGCTGTCGCCCTTGGCGATATGACCGTGTTCCTGAAGCTTCACGCCGAAGATCTGGGCGAGGCTCTTGTTCTCGAGGTTGGGATCCATGCCGATCGCGTGCACCACCATGTCGAACGGGATGGTGATCGGGCGCTTCACCAGCGTGTCCTCGCCCTTGACGATCAGCTTCTGGCCGTCGGAGGTGACTTCCGCGATGCGCGCCTTGATGTACTTGACCTTGAATTCCTCCTGGCTGCGCCAGTAGTAGGATTCGTTCAGGCCGTAGGTGCGGATGTCCATGTAATAGATGTACACATGGCAGTCGGGCAGCTCTTCGCGGATCTCCATGGCGATGTTGCACGACACCGTGCAGCAGATCTTCGAGCACCACTCGCGGCCGATCTGGCGGTCGCGCGACCCGACGCACAGCAGGATCGCGACGCGCTGCGGCTTGCGCCCGTCCGAGGGGCAGCGAACGCCGCGGCCCGTGGAAATCATCTGCTCGACCTGGGTGGTGGTCACCACGTCCGGATAGGTCCCGAACCCCCACTCGGGTTTGTTCACCGAGTCGAAGTGCGTAAATCCGGTGCACAGGATCGCCGCGCCGGCTTCCAGCTTCGCGCCGCCGGAGAGCCGCGCCGTGAAATTGCCGGGCTCGCCGGCGAACTCCTCGACCCTGCAGTCCTTGTGCACGGTGATGAGCGGGTGACCTTCGACTCGGCTCACCATGCCGCCGATCGCGTCTTTCGCCCACTCGCCGGAAGGCACGAGCTTCGCGTAACCGGAGAGGATGGGCGCACCGCCGAGCCTGGACTCCTTCTCCACCAGGATCGCGCGCTGCCCAACCTTTGCAAGCGCATGCGCGGCCGCCAGCCCCGCCGGCCCGGCGCCGATGATGACGACGGGCTTGGTCACGGGCGCTTCGAGATCGGGATGAAGCCGGGCCCCGAAGTGAGCATGCGGCGCGGGTCGTAGAGATTCTCCTGCTTGCCGGCCCTGACCTCTTCAAGGTAGCCGACGAACTCGGCCTTCTTCGCCTCCCAATCGATGCCCAGCTTCTCCATCAGGGTCTCGGTCGAGGAAGCGTGCCAGTGCGACTGCACGATCTTGTAGGGATGAGCGCCGCACACCAGCGCCGCGAACTGGCAGTCGGCGAGCACCGGCAGGTCGACTTCCTTGCCGGCGGCCTTGCCGATCCACTGGTTCTTGTCCAGCGTGGTGATGCAACCGGTGTCGTGGCCGACCATGACGTCGGCATGCGCCTCGTCGACCGCGACCCTGATCTTGCGGTCGATCGCGAACGAGCGAGTGAACTCGCGCTCGGAGATGATGTGGCGAAAGCCAAAGCCGCAGCAGTCGTACCAGGTGGAATAGTCGATCACCTGCGCGCCAAGCGCCAGCATGGTGCTGGTGGTCACCGCCAGACGATTGCCGCCGAGAATCGTATCGTCGTAGATGGCATCCTCCGGCACCATCTTGTAGACGTGGCACGCGGGATGGATCGTGGCGCGGATATGGCTGCAGTCGATCTCGCGCATCGCTGCAATGCGATCGCGCATCACGTGCAGCCACTCGGAATAGTGCACCACCTCTTCCGGGATCAGAAGCTTGCCGTCCACCAGGCGCCCCAGCTTGCCCAGGATATGGCGCACGCGCTCGCGCAACTTCGCCGAGCGCAGGAGGTAACCGCGCACTTCCTTGTAGTTGCCGAACGAGGTGCCGCAATGCACCAGCGGGTAGTAGTAGGCCAGCGGCAGGCCCTGCGCCTGCGCGGACACGTAAGCCTGGTGAAAGTTGCGCAGGAACACGGCAGCCAGGCTTTCGAGGTTGCCGATGCCGGAGCCGTGGTAGTTCCAGGCCGTACAGGAAGTCTGGTCGGTTTCGTCCAGGTACTCGACGTCCAGTTTGTTCATGAGCCACAGCAGCGACGCCGGATAACCCGGGATGTTGCCGCACTGCCCGCAGGATTTGTGATGCCAAAGCCGGCGCGTCGGGATCTTCTTGTCCCAGCCGTAAAGCGTTTTCGTCATCACCGGCTCGTGCTCGTCGGAGACGCGATGCACCACGATCTCGCCGTCCTTCTCGAGCTGCCACATGAGGTCGCGCACGTCCTCCACGCGCTCCTTGCCGGTCAGCATCGAGCGCTTGTCGATCTTCTGCTCGACCCAGGAAGTCGCGATTTTCGCCTCCGAGGGGCTGAGGTTCGAGTCGCGCCATTCGGCGCCGTGGCCGGTGAATCGTTCGGTCATGCTAGCCTCCTCAGGAATCCCGCGCTTCGGCGAGAAAGTCTTTCCAGTCCTCGCGCTTCTCGTCCATGATGTCGTTGATCACGTCGAACAGATTCTCGTCGATGCCCTCGAGCTGCTTGAGCACGCCGGTTTCCTCCCAGATGGTGTAGAGCTCGACCGAGGTCTTGAGATTGACTTCCCATGCCGTCGCGGTCGTATTGAGCGTCGGCATCGGGATCGCCTGGCGCAGCAGCTTCAGCGGGGCGTCGATCTTGGACACATTCGGCCCCCAGTCGGCGAAGTGATCGCGCGTGATCATGTCGGGGGCGAGCTGGTTGCCGGTGGAGATCAGCTTCAGCATCACCCTGCTGAAGGGCCGCAGCACGGCCTTGGCCGAGGGCATCTGGTGCTTGATCGCCGTTTCGCGCATCAGCATCACCAGCCCGCCGGGAGAATTGCTGAACGGGCAGCGCGCCGCGCAGGTGTAGCACTGCGCGCAGGCCCAGATCTTCTCCTGCATCGCGTCGTAGATGCCCTCCAGGTTTTCGGTCCACAAGAGCTGCACGATCTCGCGCGGGCTGAAGTCGTAGTAGTGCGCCGCCGGGCAGGTGGCGGTGCAGATGCCGCAGTTGAGGCAGCCGTTCAACTCGTGGTCGAAGCGCAGGTCCGACTGGATGTCGGCAAAGATCTCCTCGAGCTTGGCGCGCGGCAGCGGCGCGCCCTCGGCGACCGGATCGCCGATGTGCTGTTGCACGCGCGTGCTGTCGGTGTGCTGCGGCATCAGTAGGTCATCACCTTGCAGTCGGTTTCCATCACCTCTTCGATGAGGTGCGCACCGCCCACCACTCCGGAGCACTCCGGGATCAGGTCGCCCTGCGTCATATCGAACAGGTCGAGATTGGGCGAGCAGCAGTAGAACTTGACCCCCGCCTCGTGCGCGTCCTTGATGAAGTCGTACACCGACTTGGGCGAGCCTTCCTTCACGAACAGTTTTTCGGCGACGCCCTTCTTCATCAGCCGCCCCGCGGTCGCCGTGCAGATCACTTCCACTTCGTAGTCCATGGCCGCGGCGACGGACGCCTGGAAGATCGGCGCGCCGAGCTCCTCGCCGTGGCGGGGATCGGTGTTGGCCATCACGATCAGCAACTTTTTCGCCACAGCGCCCTCCTTCGCGGTCCTGCCGCAATGGGTGGGTGGAGAATATATTAGGGAATTCTAAAGTGCAATCGCTTCAGCCGGGTGGGCGGATCCATCCCGTGATCTGGACGAGGCCGGTCATGATGGGCACCAGCGCGTCCTCGATACTGCGCTGCGCCATGCGCAGTTGGGCGAGCCCGGGCTCGATTTCCCCGGGCCCCTCCTCGAATTCCATGATCAGGTCCTCGACCATGGCGAGCTTGATCCCCGGGTGGCCGGCGAAGCCGAACGCGGCGCGCCCGACCTGCCAGAGTACCGCTCGGCCCTTGTCGTCACGCGCGAGCACGTCAGCGTGCTCGGGCGGAACCGGCCAGTCGCGCATGTAGGTCGCGAGCGGGTAATTCTCGGGAAGATAGCCGTTCAGCGCCTGGTCCCCGGTGCGCCGTGCGGTGCCCACTTCAAATGAAAGAGGCGTCGGCTCGGAGCGCCCGCCGGCGGCGAGCGCGAGGATCTGGGCACCCAGGCCGATGCCGACCACGGGCTTGTCCTGCGCCAGCGCCGCGCGGGCAAGCGCCACCTCGGCCGCGAGCGTCGGCACGTCGCGCGCCCCGGCGCTGCCCCAGGGACCGCCGCCGAGAAGGATGAGCCCATCGCCCAACCCGTCCTCGCGCGGCAGCGGCGACTTGCCGGCGAAGGGGCGGCAGTAACGGAAACGCACGCCGCGCCCTTCGAGGTGATCTTCGATCAGGCCGAGATACTCCGCCGAGTCATGCTGGATGACGTTCAGCACGGCGCCAGTGCTGGCGCTCGACGCGCCGCAGCTGCCGCCGGAATCTACCAGGATCGGAATGACCTTCGCCACGGCGCTAGCGCTTTTCCTCGACGATGCGCAGCTGGCGGCGGATCTTCCTCAGGTCGTTGCCATTGGGTTGAAAGGGATAGCTCGCGATGTTCGAGGGCGGCGAGTCGCCGTAGGGGCGGTCGCAGGCCGAGACATCGTCGCTGAACTTGCCTGGGCAGCCCGAAGTGCGGAACGCCGTGCCGGCGCCGACGATGCCGTCGAGCTCGCTTTGCGCAATGCCGTAGCCGGTGACGCGGCCTGCGCCGTCGAAGCGCATCTCATCCACGCGCACGCCCTTGTAGTCGATGAGGTAGCGCGCCAGCTGCACGCGGCGCCACTGCTCGCGCGGGGTGGCGGGCAGGTGATCCATCAACGAGCCCTTTTCCGGAAAGAAGCAAAACATGTGGCTGTGGCCGCCGAGGTCGACGAGCTGCTGCACCAGCGTGAGCACGTCGTACTCCGTCTCGCCCATGCCGACGATGATGTGCGCGCCGAATTTCTGCGGGCCGAAGATCTCGCGCGCATCCATCAGGATTTCCCAGTACTTGCGCCAGGAATGCGGTGATTGCACGCCCTTGCCGCGCGTGCGGTCGAAGATTTCTGGCGTGGCCGCATCGATCGCCACGGTGAAGATGTCGGCGCCCAGCTCCTTCAGACGCTGCACGTCCACACGCGACATGGTCGTCGGGTTGGACAGGATCGACACCGGAATCGTGCCGGGGTCGATGCGGTCGGTCCAGGCCTTGAGCACGGTGCGCGTGTCCTCGTCCGAGCGCGGGTGCGTGATCATGGAGATGCACATGCGGTGGAACGGACTCGCCCCTCCGTCCTGCGCCACGATGCCGATCGCCTGCACGAGCGGCACCGCGGGCCAGTCAACGCGGATGAAGTTGCGGTCGGCGTAGTTACGCTCCGCCTCGCGGTGGCGCGCCAGGCCGCAGTAGGCGCAGTTCGCGCGGCAGCCCTCGGGATAGGTGAGCAGGAGGTTGAGGCAGCGCGTGCAGGAGGTGCGGTGCATGCGCCCGCCCATGATGCCGAGCGTGATCGCCGCCGCCGTGGACATCTGCACGTACTCGGGCGAGCGCATGTTCGGCGTCAGGATGTTGTAGTTCGGCCGGTACAAGCCCTGCGGCGGAACGTCGGCCGACTTCACGCGCGCGCCGTTCCTGAACTCGATCGGCGTGACGCCGGGCGCGCGCGGCTCCATGCGGGCGGTATGCTCGAAGCAGCTCATTGCCAGTACTCCGGGTAGGCGATCCAGCCGCGGCGCAATGCCGCTTTTTCGGGAACCGCGGCCAGCAGCGCGCGGCGGCGGCGCAGGGCGCGTTCGAGCGCACCACTGAATACGTCTTCCAGCTCCTCCTGGTACTGCCCAGCCGATCCCGTGGCGGCCGCCTGGCCGGCGAGCCGGCCGGAATGCACCGCCGCGGCGATGCCCGCGCCGGTCACCGGATTGGCGAGGCCAGCCGCATCGCCTGCGAGCATCACCAGCGTGTCGCCAAGCCTGCCCCAGGGCCGCAGCAGGCCGCCCACCGGAATGCTGCCGCCGGTCAGGCCGAGCACCTCGCGACCTACGCGGCCTTCGCCGGCGAGCTTCGCGTGCAGACGCGCCACGATCGGCTTGAGCCGAGTCTTGTGCGCGGGGCTGACGCCGGCGCCGAGGTTCGCGCGTTCGCCTTTCGGGAACAGCCAGCCGTACCCGCCCGGGATACCGGCGGAGAGAAAGATGTCGGTCGCGGCATGCGGTTGGCGCAGCGCCACGCTGACCTGCCGCGTCTCAACCATTTCGGTATTGACGCTGCCGATCGCGTTCCCGGCGCGCGAGCGCGGGCCGTCCGCGCCGATGATCACCTGCGCGCGCAGCGTGCTGCCGTCGCTCAGCTGGACCACGCCGGTCTTGCTGAGCCGCGTGACGCTCGACGCGAACCGGCATTGCGCGCCGACCTTTGCGGCCTGCGTCACCAGCGCGGCGTCGAACGCCGCGCGATCCAGCATGTAGCCCGGAAAGTGCGGCTTCAGATCGGCAGCATCGTCCTCCACGAACGTCGCCATGGCTTCGATGCGCTGGCGCACCGAACGCGCCACGTCCGCAACGTCGATGCCCAGCATGGCCGCAATGAACTCCGCGCACTGCACCGGCAGGCCGGGCTCACGCTTGCGATCGAGGGCCACGACCCTGCAGCCGCGCCGGGCGGCTTGCGCCGCAGCGCTCGCGCCCGCCGGGCCGAGGCCGAGAACCAGGACGTCGGCCGTTTCCATCACGCCGCCACGGCTGCGCGAGGGTGCAGCTGCGGATGTATCTTGACGGCGCGGCCGGTCTTGATCGAGCAGCAGGCGTGCTCCTGCGCCGCCGGGCGGCCGATGGCGTGCGCCACGGCCAGCGCGCCGTCGGCGGGAAACGCGATGCCGTCCAGCCCCGCCATCACCGCGTAGGCGTCGGTCACGCGCCGGTGCATGCCCGGCGGGCGCGCACAACCGAGCAGCACCTCGCGCTCGGGAATGCGGCGCCGCGCTTCGAGAAAGATGCGGCCGATGTCGGAGGTCTCAGGCGTCGCGAAGGTGCCCGGCTTGGCATAGAACGGCATGATCACCACCAGCACCAGCGAGTGCACGCGGTGGCGGCTGACGATGTCCAGCGCCGCCGGCTCGCCGAGGATGCGGCCGTAGTGCAAGCCGATGACGATGTGCGGCACCACCTCCATCGTCGTCGCGCACAGCGCCTCCAGCGTGGCCTCGAAATCCGCCACCGGCCGCTCGAGATGGTAGACCTGCTCGATGGTTTCCTGTGCGCCGATGACGTCCATCATCGCCGTGTCCACGCCCGCGGCCTCCATGCTGCGCGCGCGTGGCGCATCGAGCAGCGCCGAATGGATCGCGACTTTGAGCGAGGGATGGTCGCGCTTCAAGCGCTCGATCACCGGGTAGAAGCGCTCGTAGCGGATCTCGTTGCGCCGTGTCGAGCCGCCCGAGAGCAGAAAGCCCTGCAGGTCCTGCGTGGTGATCATGTCGCGCACCTTGCGCTCGAGCATCTCCGGGCTGGTCGCCGGGATCATCGGCTCGAGGATCTTCGCCTGGCAGTGGTCGCACATCAGCGCGCAGCCGCCGGCGGTGACCGAGAACGCGGGAAAGCTGTTCTTGCCGCAGCCTTCCAGCTCGCAGCTCGAGTACGACTTGAACGTGGGCGTGGAGAAGCGGATGTCGCGGCCCGTGACGCGCGGCGCCGCGCGCTCGAACTCGGTCACCAGCGAGGCGTCGAGCGGCGCGTCGTCCAGCGCTTCAAGCGCCGCAACCTTGTCCAGCCAGGTCATCGCCGGCCCGGCGGGGCTATTTGCGCTTCATGTAGAACAGGAATTCCTTCTGCGCCTCGGAGTGCGACAGGAGTTCATTGCCGGTCTGCTTGCAAAAGGCCTGGAAGTCCTTCACCGACCCGGGGTCGGTGGCGACGATCTTGAGTACCTTCCCGGTCTGCATGTCGCTAAGCGCCTTCTTGGCGCGCAGGATGGGCAGCGGGCAATTCAGGCCGCGAGCGTCGAGTTCCTTGTCGAAGTTCATGATGGGGTCCGTTCGATGATGATCATGTGCCTATAAACCGGCGCTCTCGATGCTTCAACCACGCGATTCGCCGTTGACCGTGCGACTCGTATATATATTAGGGTTCGTTAATATACCAGAGCCCTCACACGCATCAAGCGGCAACAAAATCGACTTCCCGGCGTGGACTCGCGAAGACGCATGCTGCGGCCGCTTCGGCAGCGCGGCAACGAGTGAAACCGATGCCGCCATAAGCGGTCCTTGACGCCCGCCTTTTCGGCGCTCGGTTAAGATGCGCGCGTGAAAATTCTCATCGTCTCGGACAGCCACGACCGCGCCGACGCGCTCGCTGAGGCCGTGCGCGAGGCGAAAGCGCAGGGCGCCGAGGCGGTGATCCATTGCGGCGACCTGATCGGCGCGCAGACGCTCAAGCCCGCCATCGCGCTCGGATTACCGCTGCACCTCGTCCACGGCAACAACGTCGGCGATCCGCAGGCCCTGCACCAACTGTCGCGCGCGAGCGGCGGACTCCTCCAGTACCACGGCGTCGACGCGCGCATCGAGCTTGCCGGCCGGCGGGTGTTCGTCGTGCACTATCACGACTACGGCTACGCCATGGCGTGCACCGGCGACTGGGATCTGGTGTGCTGCGGGCACTCGCACCAGGCCGAAGCGCGCAAGGTTGCGAGCGTGCAGGGCACGAACACCTGGCTTGTCAATCCCGGGACGGTGGCAGGTCTCGCCGCGTCTGCGACGTGGGCGCTGGGCGATCTCGCGGCGATGCGCTTCGAGCTGCGCGAGCTCGGCCGCTTGCATTCAACGCCTCTATAAGCGCATAGCGAACTTATAGGCGGGCGCCCCGTAGGCGACGCTTAGAATCCCTGAGGAACGGCGAGGAGACAGGAAATGTTCACCAGCAATCCGTTTGCCGGGCTTTCGGCGTCCATACCCCCTGCCGCCATGCAGACCTATGTCGTCATCATGATCGTCCTGGTTGCGGCAGGGACGCTGTTCGACATCGTGCATAAGGGAAGCGCCAGGTATTTTTTCGATAATTGGCGGAAATCGAAAAGCAAAGGAGTCAAGCAAATCGGTGGCGGCGAATGGGTGTCGCTTGCAATCAAGACCGGTCTGGTAGACGTCCTGGCATCCGGGGAATTCTGCAGCGCGCATCGCCGGGTCGCCCATCTGCTGACCATGTACGGGTTCCTGATCTACGTCGTCACCACCGCCATCATGGTGTTCGGCTACCCGACGGGCGCGACTGCGACCCCCGCCATTCTGCCGCTCGCCTGGTGGCTGGGCGGCTTGATGATTTGCCTCGGTGGATACTGGTTCTGGTTCTTCATTCGGGCCGATGTCGCCGCTGAGGGCAATTCGCCGCTGCGCATCATGCGCGCGGATCTGTTCATCCTCTCGCTTCTGGGCAGCGCAACACTGGGATTGATCTGGGCCTACCTGCAAGCGAGGGGCAGTTCCGCAGCGAACGTGCTCTTCGGCGTGTACATCATTGCCACGACGGTGCTGTTCGGATCGGTGCCGTGGTCAAAGTTCGCTCACATGTTCTTCAAGCCCGCCGCGGCCTTCGAAAAAAGGGTGACCACCGCGAACGGCTCGAGAAGCAATCTGCCCGCGCCCGCCGACAAACCCGAGCGCTTCGGCAGCGATCGCGAACAGCCCCGGCACTACTGATCAGCCCATCATCGGTCTCCAATACGGGAGATAGCGAAAGCCATGCCAACGTTCGTTTACATGACCCGGTGCGACGGTTGCGGGCATTGCGTCGATATCTGCCCGTCCGACATCATGCACATCGATACTACCTATCGCCGTGCCTACAACATCGAGCCGAACATGTGTTGGGAGTGCTACTCCTGCGTGAAGGCCTGTCCGCAAAACGCCATCGATGTCCGCGGTTATGCCGACTTCGCGCCTCTGGGCCACAGTGTCCGGGTGCTTCGGGAAGAGGCCAAGGCGACGATTTCGTGGCGGCTCAAGTTCCGCGACGGCCGCGAGAAGAACTTCGTGTCCCCGATCCGGACGACGCCCTGGGGGTCGATCAAAGGGCCGGCCGAGTACGACGCGCCTCGCCCCGACGATTTCGCCAGCCAGGAACTCGCACACGAACCGGAAGCGCTCAACATCAAAGGGGGATTGCCCGCTTTGCGCCCGGGTCAACTCAAGCCGGGGGTGGTCTGATGGGGCTGTTCGGAGGCAGGAAAACCGTTTTCGTCGACGCGGACATCCTCGTCATCGGCGGCGGCATGGCCGGCTGCGGGGCAACCTACGAGTCCAGATACTGGGGGCGCGACCTGAAGATCGTCTGCGTCGAGAAAGCGAACATCGAGCGTAGCGGCGCGGTCGCCCAGGGCCTCTACGCCATTAACTGCTATATGGGCATGCAATGGGGCGAGAACCAGCCCGAGGACCATGTGCGCTACGCCCGCAACGACCTCATGGGCCTGGTGCGCGAGGACCTGGGCTACGACATCGCGCGGCACGTCGATGCGACGGTGCACAAGTTCGAGGAATGGGGCCTGCCGATGATGCGTGACCCCAAGACCGGACGCTACCAGCGCGAAGGCAAGTGGCAGATCATGATCCACGGGGAAAGCTACAAGCCGATCGTCGCCGAGGCGGCGCGCAAGGCCGCGACCGAGGTCTACAACCGCATCATGGTGACGCATCTCTTGATGGACCAGAGCAAAGCCAACCGGGTCGCCGGCGCCGTCGGGTTCAATGTCCGCACGGGTGATTTCCATGTGTTCCGCGCGAAAGCGGTCATCGTCGGCGCCGGCGGCGCGTCGCACATCTTCAAGCCGCGTGCCGTGGGCGAGGGCATGGGGCGGACCTGGTATGCGCCCTGGAGCAGCGGGTCCGCGTACGCGCTTCCGATCCAGGTCGGCGCCAAGATGACGCAGATGGAGAACCGCATCGTCCTGACCCGGTTCAAGGACGGTTACGGTCCCGTCGGCGCCTACTTCCTCCATCTGAAGACATACACGCAGAACGGCTATGGCGAGGAGTACGAGTCCAAGTGGTACAACCACACCAAGGAGCTGGTGGGCGACTACATCGACCGGCATCCGGTGCCGACCTGCCTCAGGAACCACGCGTTTATCGAGGAGGTGAAGGCCGGCCGCGGACCGATTCGCATGGTGACCAAGGAGGCCTTCCAGGACCCCCACAAGGAGACCGTCGGCTGGGAGAACTTCCTCGGCATGACGATCGGGCAAGCAGTCGTCTGGGCATCGCAGAACATCGATCCCAAGCACATCAATCCCGAGCTGACCACCTCCGAGCCTTATGTCATGGGCTCTCACGCCACCTGCTCCGGTGCGTGGGCGAGCGGACCGGAAGACTGCGCCCCCGCGGATTATCAGTGGGGATACAACCGCATGATGACGGTCGACGGGCTTTTCGGGGCCGGCGACACCATCGGCGGTACCGCCCACAAGTTCTCCTCAGGGTCCTTCACCGAAGGCCGGATCGCCGCCAAGGCGGCGGTCAAGTACGTGATGGAAAAAGGCCGCGACCAGCCTCAGGTGAGCGAGCAGGAGTACCGCGACCTCGAGAGGGAGATCTTCCAGCCGCTGGAGACCTACCGGGTCGGGCGCAACGAGATCGTCGCCGGAACCGTGTCGCCGAGTTATCTTCTGCCGATCCACGGTCTTCAGCGTCTCGAGCAGATCATGGACGAATACGTCGGCGGCATCAGCACCAACTACATGACGAACGGCGTGTTGCTCGAGCGCGGACTCGAATTGCTGGGCATGCTGAAGGAAGACATGAGCCACATGGGTGCCGAAGATCTTCACCAGCTTCAGCGTACCTGGGAGCTGCACCACCGGTTGCTCGCCTCGGAGTCGGTGACCCATCACACGCTGTTTCGCAAGGAAACGCGCTGGCCGGGGTATTACTATCGCGGCGATCACATGAAGCTGGATGACGAGAACTGGCATTGCTTCACCTTGTCCCGCTACGACCGGGAGTCCGGCAAGTGGGCAATGGAGAAAGCGCCGGTCCACCACATCATCGACTGAAGCCGACTGCGGCAAAAAGACCGTGACCTTCGACCGCGCCGCAGCAAACCTGCCGGGCTTCGACCTGCTCGTCTGAACACCAGTGCCGTGGCGAGCGCAGTACGCCCGTCGCCCACTCGGGGGCGCGTGCGCCGCGCCGTCGAGGAGAATGTGCTCGAGCGCTTTCTGGAATGCGGCGACCTGCACTGCGGCTTCGCGCGCATCCGCTGCGGCGGCTGCGGCCACGACCTGTTGCTCGCCTTCTCGTGCAATTATGGAAAGGTTTCCATAAGTGCAAGACGCGCTACTTCTGCCCGAGCTGCCATCAGAAGCGCGTCCTCGCCTACGGTGAGTGGGTCGAGCAGTGCGTGTTGCGTCCTGTCCCGCACCGGCAGTACGTCTTCACCGTTCCGAGGCTCATCCGGCCGTTCTTTGCCTATCGCCGATCCCTTCTCGGAGAGCTCTGCCGCATCATCGCGCGCTCGCTCGCGGAGGCGTACCGCGTCGCGCATCCGCGCGCCCGCCCGGGCTTCATCCTCTTCGTGCAGACCTTCGGCGACCTGGTCAACTTCAACCCCCACGTGCACGCGCTCGTTGCCGACGGCGTCTTTGAAGCTTCGGGAGGCTTCGCTTCCCTGCCGCCGATCCCGGAAGCGCTCCTTGCCGAGCGGCTGCGCCGGGCGGTCATCGGCCTCCTCGTCCGAAGAGAGGTCATCCCTCCGGCGCTCGCCGGGCAGATGCTCGGCTGGCGCCACGGCGGCTTCACCGTCCACAACCAGGTGCGCGTTGCCGCCGGCGATGCCGAGGGCCGGAAACGGCTCGCGGGCTACATGCTGCGCGCGCCGTTTTCCCTGGAGAAGACGACCTACGACGCGGCGAGGGGCGCAGTGATCTACCGCAGCAACCTGCATGCGACCCTCAAGCGCAACTTCCAGGTCATGCCCGGCGCCCAGTGGCTGGAGCTTCTCTGCAAGCACGTCCCGGACCGGCACGAGCACATGGTGCGCTACTACGGCCGCTATTCGAGCCGAACGCGCGGCTCGGAGCACGAACGTCCCGATATGGACGAGCCCGGCCCTGAAACCCGCAGCCAGGCACGCCAAGCCGCGAAAGTCGCGTGGGCGAAGATGATCCGCAAGGTCTACGAGGTCGATCCGCTCGCCTGCCCGGAGTGCGCCTCGCAGATGCGCGTGATCGCGCTGATCGAAGACCCGGCCGTGATCAAGCGCATCCTCTCCTGGCTCGGGCTCTGGGACCCGCCGCAGCCCCGCGGACCTTCACCGCCTGGCGAGCGCGCAAGCCTGCCGCTCGCCTACCATCCCCTCCCCGACATCGCCTGAGGCCTCCTTGAAGCGGCGCTCGTAGTCCTCGCCGTTTCCGAATTTGCCCAGACGCGCCGAAGGGGCGCAGTATTTGCCACAAGACCGCTTGCGTGACGATCTCGCAGCGGCAAGCCCAAGCCATTGTGCTCGACACGCACCGCTTCACCGACCCGACCGGCGCCCGAACCGCTCGCTTCTCGCGGCACCGGCGCGAAGGAATTTCCTATCCTTGGTCGCGGCGCATCGGCTGGAATAGCCGGCCCGCGCCGCGTGTACTATCGGGACACGACCCACGAGTTGGAGGAAACCCCAATGGCACGCCTGGTGAAGCGCACCCTGCAGGAGCCGGCCCGCTACGTCATCGACGGCAAGGAAGTTTGGCTGTGCCGATGCGGCCTGTCGAAGAATCAACCGTACTGCGACGGCTCGCACAAGCTCGCCAAGGGCGAAGAAGCCGGCAAGCTCTACTGGTACGACGACGACGGAAAACGCCGGGAGGCGCCGGATCAGTATCCGGGCATCCGGGCCTACTAGAGCCGCCCGTGGCCGTGTACGAAACCGCGCTGCGGCGGCGCGAGACGGTGGCGGAAGGCACGATGGCCTTCTATTTCGACAAGCCCGCCGGCTTTGCGCATCAGGCGGGCCAGAACGCCCTCTTCACCCTGGTCGACCCGCCCGAGACCGATGCACAGGGGCCGGGCCGCACTTTCACGATCGCGTCCGCGCCGCACGAACCCGAGATCATGATTGCAACGCGAATGCGTTACTCGGCATTCAAGCGCGTGCTCAAGTCCGCCGCCCTCGGGGCGCCGGTCCGCATCGACGGTCCGGGCGGCGTGATGGTGCTGCACGAGGACGCGGCGCGCCCCGCGGTGTTTCTTGCCGGCGGCATCGGCGTGACGCCCTTCCTCTGCATGGCGCGGCACGCCGCGGCAAGCAGGCTTCCTCACCGCATCGTCCTGTTCTACTCGAACCGGCGCCCGGAGGACGCGGCATTCCTCGAAGAGCTGCGCACGCTCGGGCGCGGCAACCCCAATTACCGCCTGGTGCCGACCATGTCCGAGCCGGAGAAATCCTCGCGGCCGTGGCAGGGAGAGACGGGGTTCATCCGCCCCGACATGCTCAAGCGTCACCTGAATGATCTCAAGACTCCGATCTATTACTCCGCCGGACCGCACGCCATGACGATGTCCATGGAAGTGATGCTCGCCGACCTCGGCGTCAGCGAGGACGACATGCGCTCCGAAGAGTTCTACGGCTACTGATCCATTCCCTAGGCGAAATGGCAGGCCACCACCTGGCCTTTCCCCAGGTCCCGCAACTGCGGTTCGGAGGCGGCATCGGTGCAGACGGCGGGCCGGCCCTTGTCCTGGTAGAGCGGGCAGCGCGGGGCGAAACGGCAGCCGCTTGCAGGCTGCTCGAAGTCGAACACGCCCCAGGCGCGGCGTTCGCGCGCGGCGCTCGCGCCGCCGCGCTCGGACAGGCTCGCCTCGGTGCTGCGCTTGTCCGCGAGCGATGACCACAGGATGCTATTTGCCATAAGACCGCCAGTATTTGCCATAAGACCGCTTGCCTAACGGTCTCGCAGCGGCAAGCCCAAGCCATCGTGCCCGACACGCACCGCTTCACCGACCCGACCGGTGCCCGACCGCTCGCTTCTCGCGGCACCGGCGCGAAGGAATTTCCTTCTATGAGGGCTCTCCGCGTGTCAAGTCTCCGGCGGCGGGTTTCGGGTTTACGGCGTTCGCTTCACTTTCGTTCCTTTCAAGCAGCTTTCGCGTTGGTTGGCCCGGTTCACTCGTGAGTGCGAGCGCGAGTCGCTCGTCACCACCTTCTATCCGTGTCGGCGTTCTTGCCGAGCACCCGATGCTGTATGCGCCCCAAGCGGGCAAGACGAACCGGTTGCGGACGAGGCGCCCCATCTATCAGGACGGCCGCGCTCAAGGCACGGCCCTGGAAAATCACGGGCGCTTCGACCAACCTTCAACGCTGCAAGCTCCTGTGAGTGAATGCCTTGCGTGCTCAGATCTCCGATGCGATGAGCCGTGCGCCCTCTGGCATGACCCCGTCCTCGAGGTAGCGCCACAGCGCAATCAGCAGTTTCCTCGCCAGGGCCACGATGCCGATGCGGCGCATGCGCAAGCCCCCGCCGGCGAAGCGCGCCCGATACCACTGGCTGAGCGCACTGCCTGGCTGGAAGCGCAACCACAACCAGGCGATCTCCACGATCATGGCTCTCACCCTTCGGTTGCCTGCCTTGCTGATGCCCTGGTCGCGCTCGCTCTCCCCGCTGTTGTAGGGCGTACCCACCAGGCCGGCGAGCGCGGCGAGCTCACGCCGGTTGCGAAAGTCCCGCCAGCCGAAGAACTCCATCACCAGGAGCCAGGCGCTGGTCGGGCCGACCGCCCCCAGGCGCATCAGATGAACGACTCTGCGCTCGGCTTCGGTTCGGGGGCTCTGCAGCCGCTCGCGGCGCGTGGCCTCCAACTGCGCGATCTGGCGCTCGATGAGCGCAAGACGCTCTCGCTCGCGCTCGAGCTCCGCCCTCAGTTCCGTGGGCAGCGCCCGACCATCCCACAAAGTAAGCGTCTCGAGCCGCAGCCGAGCGCTGCCCTTGATCATCATGCGTACGCCTTGGGCGACGAGCAACGACTGCATGCGCACCCGATGCGCGAGCCGCTCGCGCTTCAGACGCTCCAGCTCCCGGTGCAGGTGCCTGGCGTCTTCTTCTTCAATGCTGGGCACGCGCACCACGCTCCAGCCGCCGCGCTCGCCGGCGTGATGGCGAATGAGCTTGGCGAGTAGCCGCTCCCCGTCGAGCCGGTCGGTCTTTACGTGCCGCAGCCGCCTGCTCACCTCGATGCTGGCGGCGTCCACGACCTGGTTCTCGATGCCAATGCTCACCAGGTGCCGATGCAGCCAGAAGCCGTCCCGGCCCGCCTCGTAGCAGCTCACGACCCGGGCCGAGGCCGGCATCCCGAATCGCGCCCTGGCCTTCGCCACCGCTTCGGCGAGCTTCGCCAGGTCCGCAGCAGGCACCGCCACCTGGCGGCGCTTTGCACCATCGCTCAACGCAAGCCTCCAAGTCTTGTTGCTCAGCTCCAGCGCCATGTACAACACCGGCGCCGTTGCGCTACCTTCCGTTCCATGGGTCGCGGGGTTCATCTTGTGGCTCCTTCTCTTCAAGGTTGAGAAAGCCACCAGAGGTTAACCTTCGCGGCCCTACATAGGATCTATCGTTTATCGTTTATCGCTTTCAGAATTTACTTACAGCGAACGCGAGACGAAGGTGGCAGAATCGGCAAGGCGCAACCGCATCGTGGAGGGTTTTATGTGGTGCCGAATTCGTTCTTGCTGGACGGGTGGCGCGATCGGGGTCGCTGCTGCGCTGCTATTGGTGCTGATCGCCGCTCCGGTTCGGGCGGCGGTCGTATTCGCCGACGGGAACACGCACACGATCAGCGGGCCACATGGTGCGATCGAGGTCAGAGACTCGAACGGTGGCGCAACCACGACGGTGAACATCATCGCACCTGCAGAGCTAGGATGTTGCCCGTCCGTCGTGCTGGAGGCCACCAACGGCGGGCAAGCGGTCACGAACATCTCCGGCGGCGCTCTCCACGGGGTTCGGATCGGCTCCAACGGCGCTGCGTGTATCTCGGGCGCGGAGATCGGCGCCGGCATTGGTATCAGCCTTGACGAATCGTTGTCGCTTAGCGCCATTCCCACCACGGGGACAGCATTCGCCGATATCAGTGGCGGCACATTTGGGAGTGCTGTCGAGGCCGGTCGGGACAGCACCATGATTGTGTCCGACGGCATCTTTGGACAGACG
>Ga0214471_10000634_pt1 | contig 29044 bp, 19 predicted proteins | sample RVTome_5_FD_207665 | JGI IMG/M metagenome (GOLD analysis project Ga0214471, IMG submission 207665) | Soil microbial communities from uranium-contaminated site in the Upper Colorado River Basin, Wyoming, United States - RVT142D155 | ecosystem: Environmental > Terrestrial > Soil > Contaminated >... | reverse complement strand
AACAGCCGTGCAGCGTGCAGCGCGCAGCGTGCAGCGTGGGTGGCTGGTGGGGAAGGCGGCAGGAATCGCGATCGTGGCCTGCACTTGCGCGCTCCAGGCCCAGAGCAGACCTGCCGACTATCGGGATGAGTTTCTGGCGCATTTCAACCGCTCGGCCATGAAGATGACGCGGCTGTCGGCGGCCCTGCCGGAGAGCCTGTACACGTGGAGCCCGGGCCCCGACGTCATGTCCGTGGCGCGGGTGTACATGCACATCGCCCGCTACAACTATCTCTATCTCGACGGCTCGTTCGGCATCGGGCCGCCGGAGGGGGTGGACTGGCAGAACTTCGAGGCCGTCACGGACAAGGCCACGGTGGTCGCGGCCCTCGCGGCGTCCATCCGGCACGTCCAGACCGCTGCGGAGAATCTCAGCGACGCCGACCTCACGCGCCCCGTGACGCTGTACGGCCGCCAGGTGCCCGGGTGGAAGGTGCTGTTTCAGATCCTCTCGCACATGAATGAGCACGTCGGACAGAGTATCGCGTATGCCAGAGTGAATGGCGTGGTGCCGCCGTGGTCGCAATGACCGCCGTGCTGCGGGCAACGTGCAGCGTGCGGCGGGGTCGCCAGCGCGAGGAGTGCGAACGAAAAGGAGCCCCCCATGTGCCGCAATATCCGCCCCCTCTTCAACTTCGAGCCCCCCGTCACTGACGCCGAGGTTCGCGCCGCCTCGCTCCAGTTCGTGCGGAAGGTGAGCGGCTTCACCGCGCCGTCCAAAGCCAACGCGCCGGCGTTCGACCGCGCCGTGGACGAGGTGGCCGAGGTGACCCATCGTCTGCTCGCCGCCCTCGAGACCACCGCCGCCCCTCGCAACCGCGAGATCGAAGCCGCCCGCGCCCGGGCCCGCGCCGTCAAACGCTTCGGTGGCTGACCGCTCAGTATCACGCTCAGGAGGGGCTGGTACGCTGCACGCTGCACGCTACACGCTGCACGGCTGTTCTTGTCATCTCCACCTCGCTCGTGGATTCTGTCCCACCGTCATTTCATCTTGCTCCTGAGCTCCCCCAGGAAGTTCTGCACCGTGACGAGCACGGGGCCGGCGGTTGAGTCTGAGCCCCCGCCCGGGAGGTTCCGGACCATCACGAATCGCTGGTCGTCGGGCGTGACGTCGAAGTTGTGCCCGAACGCCGAGCCACCGCGCACCCGCTCCGGCCGTGCGAACAGGACGCGCGGCTCGCTCACGGTGAACGGCGGGCCGGGGTGGATCTCGACCACGTTCATGTTGCCGCCGGTCAGGTAGAACAGTTCGCGCCCGTTGTGGGCCCACACGGGCGCGGTGCTGCCGCCGGTCGAGACCTGCCACTTTCCGCTCTGCACGTCGGGGAACGGCCGGATGAACACCTCGTTGCTGCCGGTCTCGTTGGAGACGTACGCGATCCACCGGGCGTCGGGGGAGACGGCGGGCCCCAGCTCGTCGTAGGGGGCGGCGACGAGGCGGCGGGCGACACTGTCCTCCCCCCGCCGTACCGCGACGATGTCGCGGTCGCCGAGCACACCGGCCGGGCCCGCGGTCCGCAGGATCAGCCACTGGTGGTCCGGCGTCCAGAACGCCTCGGTCGGGTTGTTGTCCTTCCAGACGAGGGTGGCTTCGCCCGTGCCGTCCGCCGCGCGAGCCCAGACGCGGTAGGGTCCCCGCACCGTGGTGTCTCCGGCCACGGGACGGGTGGAGATGAACGTCACGCCGCGGCCGTCCGGCGTCCACATCGGGGAGCGGTCCTCGCCCTCATGGAACGTGAGCCGGGACAGGGGTCCGGTCGGAAGCTGCTTGATCCAGATGTTCTGGCCCAGGTCGGTGAGCAGGCGGATGGCCAGCCGGCGCCCGTCGGGCGACAGCGCGAGGCCCCAGTTGTTGCCCCCCGTGTTGAACCGCCACGCGGGATCTACCTGGTCCACGCGGCCGCTTCGGTCCACCCAGACCAGCTCCGCGTTGGCCACGGGGCCCGACTCGTAGAGCGGCGGCCCGAGCAGGTAGAACGCGGTGCCCTCGCGGGACAGCAGGAAGCCGGGCGCCTGGATCCCGTCGAGCACCGGCACCGCGGGCCCGGTGGGCTCGAGCGCGTCGTTGTCCCACGGTGCCGCCAGCAGGGTGCCCCCGCGCGTGAGGTACAGAATGTGTCCGGTGGCGATATGCCACGCGCCGAAGGCGTCCTCGAACAGGAGCCGGGTGGTGTCCCGCCGCGCGTCCCACACGTGGACGCTGCTCTCGGCGCACGACGGTGGCGCGCACGCGCTGAACAGCGCGCCGCGGGCACCGGGCAACGGACTCGGGAGTACGCCCACGCGCCCACCCAGCCGCGCTCCCGCGACGATCAACTGCGAGGCGCCGCCGGACGACGGGACACGCCGCAACTCGGGGATGTCCGAGTAGACGATCGTGCCGTCGTCCAGCCACGTCCCCTGGACGAACAGCATGTTGACCGAGTCGGCGAGCTTGAGGGAGCCGCCGCCCGTGCTGGGCATCTTCCGGAGCTCGCCGCCCGCGAAGAACCCGATCCACCGCCCGTCGGGGGAGAAGAACGGGCCCGTGGCCCGGTCGGTGCCGGCGAGGGGCTGCGACGTCAGGTCCTCGCGGCGCTTGAGGTGGAGCTGGCCGGGCCCGGAGGCGGGCTGCCGGAACACGAGGTAGGCGCCATCCGGCGAGATGGCCGCCTGGGTGGCGAGCCCGCCGCCATCGCGCGTATCGCCGGGCGACAGCGACGTGGGGTAGCGGATCACCGGCGCCGGCGGCGTGGGACGGAGCCAGCCCCAGCCCGCAAACGCGGCGGTCACGGCGGTCGCGACGGACAGGGCGGGCATGACCCACGGGCGAGCGGAGGTGCGCGCGGCGGACGCGGCGGTCCCGGCGGACACGGCGGTCGCGGCGGTCAAGGCGAAGGCCGGATTCGCCAGTGCATCGGCGAAGGCCTTGGCGGTCTCGAACCGGTCCGCCGCCAGTTTCTCCAGGGCCTTGGCCGTCGCGGCCGCGACGTGAGCCGGCACCGACTTCCGGAGGTCGGTCACCGGTCGGGCGTCGTCGGTCACGATCTTCATGATGATCGCCTGGGCGGACGATCCGGTGTGCGGCGGGTCCCCGGTCAGCATCTCGTACAGCATGCAGCCCAGCGAGTAGACGTCCGACCGGTTCGTCACGTTCTTGTCTGCGGTCGCCTGCTCCGGACTCATGTAGTGGGGCGTGCCCAGGCTCAGGCCCGTCTCCGTCATGCGACCGCCGGCCGCGGCGCTCACCGCCAGCGCGATCCCGAAGTCCGCCACCATGGGGCGGCCGTCGTGGATCAGGATGTTCTCGGGCTTGATGTCGCGGTGGATGACCCCGTGCCGGTGCGCGTAGTCCAGCGCGTCCGCCACGTCGCGGGTGATGCGCACGGCTTCCTCGATACCGAACTGACGCTCCCGGCTCAGCTTGTCACGCAGCGTCTCGCCGTCAATGAACGGCATGACGTAGAACAGAAATCCGTCGGCCGTGCCGGAGTCGAACAGGGGCAGGATGTGGGGATGCTGGAGCGCCGCCGTGGTCTTGATCTCCTGGACGAACCGCTCGGCGCCGAGGACCGCCGCCAGCTCGGGCCGCAGCACCTTGACCGCGACCTTCCGGTCGTGCTTCAGGTCCTGGGCCAGATACACCGTCGCCATCCCACCCTCGCCGAGGTGACGTTCGAGGCGATAGCGGTCGGCCAGGGCGGTGGAGAGGCGGCTCGTGATCTCGGGCATGGCGCTCGGGTGCTCGGTTGCTTGCCGTGTAGCGTGTAGCGTGCAGCAGCGTCCCGCCCGGCGTGCCGGTACGCTGTACACTGCACGCTGCACGTAGGACGTTAGCTGGGTTCGCGGCAACCAAGATGGGCTACGAAGAACCTCCTGGCTAGTCGGGGACCGCGGGAACGCTGGCGGGAGCGGGCCGCGCCCGCTATAGTGGCGACACCGTACACTCGTTGCGACGGGAGTATCCCATGCTGGAACGACCGCTTCGTCGAGCCCGCTTCCTGGCCTGCGACATCGAGCGATTGGGCGACCGGGTTCGCGCCCGGGTGGATCTGGCGGACGGCGACAAGGGAACGGTTTCGGCCAGCGCGGAGCGTGACGCCGGCCCCGATGGCGACCTCTGGTGCGCGGCCGACGCTACCGTCGCGGCCTTGCGGCAGGCCCACGGCCTGGACGACGCGGCCTTCACCCTCCGGGAGGTCGTGGTCTTCGAGATTGACGGGAACCCCGCCGTGGCGGTGTCCCTGCGGGCCTACGTCCAGGGGCAGCGCCGCCGGCTGTTCGGGCTCACCGAGGCGGAAGCGGACCGCGGCCGCGCGGCGGCGGTGGCGGTCCTCAACGCCACGAATCGGTTCTTCAGCGGCGGGTAGCCGGCGGCGGACCGCCGTCCCGCGGCGTTCCGACTCGCAGTTCCCGGCCGGCGGCCGGCACGCCACCGCCGGGACCATCCACTGACCGTCCAGCTCGGGAGTGACGCCATGACGAAGATCGCAGCCGTGCTCGCCGGATTCCTGCTCGTGGGCGCCGGCCCCGCCCTCCGGCAGCAGCCTCGCATGAGCTTCTTCATTACGAGTGTCGGGCCGGGGGACGGCGCCAACCTGGGTGGGCTGGCCGGCGCGGACCGGCATTGCCACATGCTGGCGGAGGCGGCCGGCGCGGGCGACCACGAGTGGCGGGCCTACCTCAGCACGATCCCCGCGGCGGATGCGCCCGCCGTGAACGCCCGGGACCGCATCGGGACGGGTCCCTGGTACAACGCGAAGGGTGTCAAGATCGCCGACGACCCGGCCCAGTTGCACGGGGAGAACAACCTCACCAAGGAAACGCAGCGGAACGAGAAAGGTGAGATGGTCAATGGCCGGGGCGATACCCCCAACATGCACGACATCCTGACCGGCTCGACCGCGGACGGCAGCGCGCACCAGGCCGAGGGCTACACCAACTGCGGGAATTGGACGAGCAACGCCGAGGGCAGCGCCATGGTGGGCCACCACGACCGCACCGGCGGCGGCGCGAACCCGACCTCGTGGAACGCCGCGCACCCCTCGCGCGGGTGCAGCCAGGCCAACCTCCAGGGCACCGGAGGCAATGGACTCTTCTACTGCTTTGCGGTGCGGTAAGCACGGCAGAGAAGAGGGGCAGTGGGGTAGAGAGGAGGTGCGGGCGACGCGCGGTGGCCCGCACCTCGCTCATTCCGGTGACCCCGCGGTGAGGACGCGTCGCACGGCCTCGACCGCCCGCTCCACGTCCCGCTCCGTCGTCATCCAGCCGCTCACCGAGATGCGCATGCACCGCATCCCGCGCCACGTAGTGCCGCTGAAGAACGCCTCGCCGGAGGCGGTCACGGCCGTGATGACGTGGTCCGTCCGGCGGTCGTGATCCACGGCGGTGGCCGTGGGGCCCGGGGCCGGGAAGCGCACGAGGCCCTGGTTGATGATCGGTTCCCACAGCAGCTCGGCCCCCGGGAGCGCGCCGATGCGCGTCGCCAGGGCGTGGGCGTGGCGACAGCACCGGTCCACGAGGTCGGCAATGCCGCGGCGGCCGAGCTGGCGGATGGCCGCATAGGTCGCGAAGCCGCGCGCCCGCCTGGAGAATTCGGGCGTCCAGTCCATCTGGTCCCGGGCCTCGTCCGCGTGCGTGAGGTAGCTCGCGCGCAGGGACATGGCGCCGCGCAGGGCGTCGGCGTGCGCCACGAACGCGTAGCCGCTGTCGTACGGGACGTTGAGCCACTTGTGCCCATCCGTGGCCCACGAGTCGGCTGCTTCCACGCCTCGGAGCAGGGGGCGGTGCCGCGGGCTCGCCGCGGCCCAGAGACCGAACGCGCCGTCCACGTGCGCCCACGCGGCATGGGCGTGCGCCACGCGGATCAGGGCCGGGAAGTCCTCGAACACGCCCGTGTTGATGTCGCCGGCCTGAAGGTGCACGATCGTGGCTGTCTCGGGGGCGGCGCGCAGGGCTTCGTCCAGCGCGGCCGGCACGAGATGACCGTGGTCGTCCGCCGCCACCGTGACGAGCGCGTCCGTGCCAAGTCCCAGGTAACGGAGCGCGCGGGTAAGCGTGCCGTGGTACTGATCGTTGGTGAGCACGCGGACCGGCGGCCCGCCCGTGAGGCCCCCGCGCTCGACATCCCAGTCCCGCGCGCGCAGCAGGTGGTTCCGCGCCGCCGCGAGGCACGTGAAATGGGCCATCTGGCACCCCGTGACGAACGCGAACGCCGCGGACGACGGAAGGCCGAGGAGCTCCTTGAGCCAGGTGCCGGCGATCTCCTCGACGACCGCGGATGCCGGCGAGCAGGCGTAGAGCCCGGCGTTCTGGTCCCAGGTAGAGGTGAGCCAGTCGGCGGCGAGCGCCGCGGGGACCGAGCCGCCTATCACCCACGCGAAGAATCGGCCGCCGCCGCTCCGCACGAGCCCGCCCCCCATCCCGGCCACCATCTCGTCAATCACCCGCTCGGCCTCCAGGCCATGGTCCGCCAGCGGGCGGTCGAGGAGCCGATACAGCTGGTCGCGCGTCACGGTGGCGCCAACCGACGCGTCCCCGTGGCCGTCGAGAAAGGTCAGGGAGGCGCGGAGCGCGCCTTCGAGTGGCGCCGTGTAGGGCGTGTCCATGCCGGGATCCCGTCAAGAGGAAGGCAGAGCGTCGAACGGCCGGGAATCTCACCCGGCCCCGGTGGGGACGCGAGTGGCCCTGGCCCCGGAGCTCACGGGCCTCGGTGCCGGGTGCCCGTGTTGGCCGACCTCCGGGGCGAGCCGTAGATTGCCCTCAATCCCGGAGACCAGCGATGCCCCCCAGTCAGCTTGAACGCCTCTCAGCCGCCCTCGCCGACCAGTACGCCATCGTGCGCGAGCTGGGACGGGGCGGCATGGCGACGGTCTACCTGGCCGAAGACCTGAAGCACGGCCGCCATGTGGCCGTCAAGGTCCTCCGGCCGGAGTTGGCGGGCGCGCTCGGTCCCGAGCGGTTCCTGCGGGAGATCGAGATCGCGGCGCGACTGGACCATCCGCACATCCTGCCGCTCTACGACAGCGGCCGTGTGGGCGGGGCGGGCGGCGAGTTCCTGTACTATGTGATGCCGTTCGTGGAAGGTGAATCGCTGCGGGATCGGCTGAGGCGTGAGAAACAGTTGCCGACCGAGGAGGCTCTGCAGATCGCGCGCGAGGTGGCCGACGCCCTCTCCTACGCGCACAGCCGCGACGTCGTGCACCGGGACATCAAGCCGGAGAACATTCTGCTGGCGGGCGGGCACGCCCGGGTCGCCGACTTCGGGATCGCGCGCGCCATCACGGAGGCCGGCGGGGAGCGGCTCACCGGCACCGGACTCGCCATCGGCACGCCCACGTACATGAGCCCGGAGCAGGCCGCGGGGAGCACGGACCTCGACGGGCGGAGTGACCTTTACAGCCTGGGGTGCGTGCTGTACGAGATGCTCGCGGGGCATCCGCCGTTCACGGGCCCGCTCGAGAGCATGGTGCACCAGCATCTCACGGCGGAGCCGCCCGCCATCACCTTCCTGCGCCCCGCCGTGCCGCCCACGGTGGCGGCGGCGCTGCAGCGCGTGCTGGCCAAGACGCCGGCCGACCGCTTCAGTCCCGCGGCGCAGTTCGCCGAAGCCCTCCGGCCGGGCGCGGTGCCGGCCCCGCCGGATGCCATCGGCACGGACCCGCTCCGGGCCGCGGGGGCCTTTGGGCTGGCCGCGGTGGCCGCGGTGGCGGTGGCCTATCTGCTGGTGCGGGAGCTCGGGTTACCGGCGTGGGTGCTGGGAGCGGCGGTGGGGCTGCTCGCGATCGGGCTGCCCCTCGTGGTGGCAACGAGCCTCGTGGAGCGCCGGCGGCACGCGGCGCCCGCGGGTGGTGGCGTGCGCGGCCTGCTCACCTGGCGCAATACCCTGCTCGGCGGCGGGCTGGCCTTCGCGGCCCTCGCGCTGGTGGTGGCCGGATACGCCGCGTCCCGCGTGCTCGGGATCGGGCCCGCGGGGACGCTGCTTGCTACGGGCGCCATCGGCGAGCGGGAGCGCGTGATCCTGGCGGATTTCGAGAACCGGACCGCCGAGGCCACACACGGCGCCACCGTAACGGAGCTGATGCGCATCGGACTGTCCCGGTCGCAGGCGGTGTCCGTGCTCGACCCCATGCAGGTGGGACGGATCCTCCGGCTCATGGCGCTCGACCCGGCCGCTGGCGTGAGTGACTCGGTCGCGCTCCTGGCCGCCGAGCGCGAGGGCATCAAGGCCATCGTGACCGGGGAAGTCGTTTCGGTGGGCGGCGGGTACTCGATTGCCGCCCGGCTGGTGTCGGTTGCGGGGGAAGTCCTGACTGCTCAGCAGGCCTCGGCGCGGAGTGACGACGATCTGGTGGCCGCGGTGGACCAGCTCTCGCTCAGCCTGCGCGAGCGCTTCGGCGAGAGCCTGCGGTCCATCGCGCGGTCGCAGCGGCTGGAGCAGGTCACGACGCGGTCGCACGCCGCGCTCCGGGTATTCTCGCAGGGGCTCCGGGCGTCCAACGAGGGCGACGACGCGCGGGCCATGCAGCTGCTCGAGGAGGCGATCGGGCTCGACACGACCTTCGCCATGGCCTACCGGAAGCTCGCCATCGTGCTCAGCAACTCTGACGAACGACGGTCCCGCGCCGTGGAGGCGGCGACCAAAGCCTACCACTACCGCGACCGGCTCACGGACCGCGAGCGCCACCTCGTGGTCGCGGCCTACCATTCGGTCGTGACCGGCAACCGGGACCAGGTGATCAGCGCGTACCGCACGCTGCTGGACCTCTACCCGGACGACACGTACGGGCTCAACAACCTGGGCGTGATCTACTCCCAGTTGAAGGATCCCGCGCGCGCCGCCGACCTCTACGAGCGGGCCCTGCGCGTGGACTCGACCCTGCGCCTGCACTACTCCAACCTCGCATCGGCGCTGGGGCAGCAGGGGCGCTGGGACACGGCCGCGACGGTCATCGAGCACTTCGCCGCGCGGTTCCCCGGGAACCCCGAGGTCAAGATCGCCCGCATCATCAACGCCGCGTATCAGAAGGACTACGCCCGGGCCGAGGTGCTCGGCGCGGAACTGATGGACGAGCAGAAGGGGATCGTCTTCTGGGAGGCCATCGCGTACGAGTGGCTTGCGCAGCTGGACGCGATGCGCGGCCGGCTGGGCTCGGCCGAACGCCGCTGGGCGCGGGCCTTCGCCATCACCGCCGGCCGCGATCTCCAGGGACAGTATCTGACCCGCGCGGCCCGCCGGGCCATCACCGAGCGGCTCTTGCGGGACGATCCGACGCGGGCGCGGCGCATCCTGGATGAAGCCCTGGCGCGCTATCCGCTCGAGCGCGTGACCCCGCTGGACCGGCCGTACGGGAGTCTGGCCCTCGCGTACGCGGCGGTGGACGAGCCGGCACGGGCGCGCCGCCTGCTCGCGGAGTTCGACGCGACCCCGGACGCCGACCACGCCGCGGGGGCGGAGCTGTGGAAGGAAGGGGCCGCCGGTGTCGCGGCGCTGGCGGAAGGTCGCCTGGACGACGCGCTCGCTGCGCTCCGGCGGTTCGACGATGGGAACGCCTGCCGCACGTGCGCCGCGCCGTGGCTGGCGCGGGCGTACGAGCGCGCCGGACAGACGGACTCGGCCCGAGTGATGTACCAGCGGCTGGTGGATACGCCGTCCAGCGCGATCTGGTGGGACGCCGGGCATGTGGCGCACGGCTATCTCCGACTGGGCGAGATGACGGAAGCGGCCGGAGACCGGGCCAATGCCGTCGAGTACTACACCCGACTGGTGCGGCTGCTCGACGAGGCCGACGCGCTCCTGCAGCCGTGGGTGGCACAGGCACGGAGCGCGCTCGACCGTCTGGCCCGCGAGGAACGGGGGCGGACCTAGACGCCGAAGGCGAGGCGCCCGCCGGGCTGGCGGAGCTGGTCGGCGAGCGGCGCAACGACGATTGACGCGCGTGGTGGCCCCGCGCTTGACGACCCACGTATAGTTCCTGCATGACCATCCACGAGCACAGGGCCGGGGTGTCCCGCCGCCTCGGAGCACGATCACGATGACGTCCACGCGCGGGCCCAATCCGCGACTCGGCCAGTACAAGGTCGAGCAGCGCCGTATCACCCACCGCGGCCGTGACTTCCACTTCGTGTCCTATGACGCGCAGAACGCGGATCCCGGACGCGGGATCCCGGCCATGGGGGCGACGTGGTACCTGATGAGCGGCGGCGCGCGGTGGGTGGCCGTGCCGCACGATCCCGATCAGGATCCGGAGGCCCTCGAGCGGCAGCTGACCCGCTGGCTCGACGCCAACGTCTTCAGCGGACAGGCCTGACGCACCCTCCGCCCCGCTCCGGCGGGGCGACGTCGTGCGAGATCGGCAGTGACACGTGAGCGCTCCGCCGGCCGGCCGGGGCGTTCCCGTCTCTCGTGCGTCCACGATGGTCGCCGCTGCCCCTACTTGGTCCGCCCGCTGTACGTGCCCATCACGAGATCCCAGACGATACTGCTGACGCCGAAGTCCCTGGTCGAGTCGTTGTAGTGGTGCCGGTAGTGGTGCTTCTTGAGAGACAGCAACACCGGGTTGTGCAGGGAGAAGTGGTGGACGGCGTAATGGATGGTGTCGTACGCCAGGTATCCCGCCACGAAGCCCGCGAACAGGGCCGGGCCGGCCGCCGGACCAGCGAGCCAGCGGAACACCAGGAAGAACACGACCGCGAGCGGGATGCTCACCGACGGCGGCATGACCAGGCGCTTGGTGTCGTTGGGGAAGTCGTGGTGCACGCCGTGCGCAATGAAGTAGTGCCGCTGGCGCAGCGTCCGCATGTGCCGCAGGGCGGGCTCGCCGGGTGTGAGGCCCGCAACGATGTCGCGCACCTCGGACTCGATCGTGGGCCCCGCGTGGAAGATGAACCGGTGCGCGAAGTACTCGAACGGAGTCCAGATCAGCGCGCCCAGCGCGGCGTACGCCGCCACCGGGCCCCAGGACAGCGCGCGCGCCGCGAGCGCCGCCATGACCACGATCACCGGCACGTAGATCAGGTGCGGCACGGTCCAGTGCACGTGCGAGAAGAACTCCAGGAGATCGCTGCGGAAGATCCGGACCGAGACGTCCTTGTTCGACACGTACTGCCTGACCATGGCGCTCCTCCGGCGGCCGAACGCATGGCGCGAAGATGACCCTGCCCGGCGCGGAGAGGAAGCACCGGCGCCGGGAATTCACGTCCAGTTCATGGGGGCTTTAGGACCGGAGGGTCTCCTAACGCCGCACCTGCGTCACCTCTCGCAGCCGCGCCCGCACGCTATCGGCCTTGCCGGCCTCCGCGAGCGCCTTCCACACCCGCGCCAGGAACTCCGCGTCCACGTACCCCGGCGGCGACCCCAGCGCCGGCGTCGCCAGGCCGACGTCGGCGCGAAACGCGTCCACGGCGTCCACCAGGTCCTGCGTGTAGACCATGGACGTGCGCCGGCGGGGAATGGACGCGACCTCGGGCCGGTAGTGGCCGAGGGCGTGCAGCATCACGCGGAGCTGGTACACGTCGCTGCCCGCGAACTGCTGCAGCTCGCGGAAGCCCAGCGTCTCGGAGATCGCGTCGTAGATCCGGCGCAGCTCGGCCACCGGGGTCGGATGCTCACAAACGTTGATCTGCGCCGTGATGCCGTCCGGCCGGCGCGACATGCCGGGCCGCGCGTCTGCCACCACGACCGCGGCCGACTGCGCCCGCCCCTTCCGCGCGTCGCCGCCTGCGGCCTGCCCGGCCGCCAGCGCCGCGATCAGCCGGTCCGCCAGATGCCGCCCGCTGCCCGCGCCGGCCTCGAACGTCGTCGCCACGGCCTCGAGCACGGCGGGGCCCACCAGCAGGTTCCCCTGGGTGACGTAACCCGGGCCCGCCCGGTGGCCGGCCCAGGCGTTGGCGCTGTCGCCGGTGTGCTGCGCGCTTCCGCCCGCGAGACCGATCACGCCGACCTGGCGCTGCGCCGCACCCGAGTCCGCCGCGGTCGTGCGCCGCAGCGCGTCGGCCGCCGGGACGCCCGACGCCAGCAGGTCGAGCAGCTCAGGGCCGTAGTCAACGCGCGTGAAGGCCTGTGTCGCCACGGCGCCCACGCCCGCCCGCACCCACGGGACGGCGTTCCCCACGCAGGCCACACGGGTCGTGACGGCAACGCCGACCTCGCCGGTGGCCGAATCCACCGCGGCGATGGAGAACGTGGCGAACCGCAACGTGTCTCCCCACGTCACCGGCTCCTGCCCACTCGCCACCACCGGTCCCCCCAGCATGACTGCCAACCCGAACCATCGCATCGCACCCTCCCACCTGTCGCCCGTATCCCGCCGCCCCCACCAGACCCTTTCATCCCGTCTTCAGGACTCCTTCAAGGCCGGTACCAGCACATACATTATCTACATCTGTCGGCGTCCACGGCCGTCCTGCACGACGCCAAGGTACCGCCCATTCTGACGGGGGAGAAGCACTCATGCGACGTACGATGTTGGCTGCGCTGGCGCTGGCGGCGGGTTTTGCCGCGCGCCCGGCGGTGGCCCAGGAGCTGGTGAAGGAGTACCCGGGCCTCGAGACCGGGACCATGTGGACGTTCGACGTGCCGCCGCTCGACTACTGGGCCGCGCGGTACATGTTCCGGCCCACCGCGGACTGGCTGGAACACGTCCGGCTCTCGTCCGTGCGGCAGCCCGGCTGCTCGGCCTCGTTCGTGTCCGGCGACGGGCTGGTCATGACCAACCACCACTGCGCGCGAGGCTGCATCGAAGGCGTGACCCGCGAGGGCGAGGACTTCATCGAGAACGGCTTCTACGCCGGGTCCCGCGCCGAGGAACGCCGCTGCCCCAACTTCTGGCTCGATCAGCTCCTCTCGATCCGCGACGTGACGGACAGCGTCACGTCCGCCGTGGCAAGCGGGGCGACGCCCACGCAGGCGGCCGAGGCGCGCGCGGCGGCCATCACGGACATCCAGGACCGGTGCCGCGCCACGGGTGCGCACCTCAACTGCCAGGTCGTCACGATGTACCGCGGCGGCCAGTACAAGCTGTACACGTTCCGCCGCTACGACGACGTCCGGCTGGTGTTCGCGCCGGACGGCCCGGCCGCGTTCTTTGGCGGCGATCCGGACAACTTCACGTATCCGCGCTACGACATTGACGTGAGCTTCTACCGTGCCTACGAGAACGGGCAGCCGGTCAAGGCGGATCACCACTTCACGTGGAGCGCCAAGGGCTCGTCCGAGGGCGATCTGGTTTTCGTGGTCGGGAACCCCGGCTCGACCGGACGGCTCAACACCGTGGCGCAGATGGAGTACCTGCGCGACGTCCAGTATCCCGCGACACTGGACGTCTACGTCCGTCAGATCCCGATCCTGCACGAGCTGGCGAACGCCGATCCGGCGCGCGCCCGGGCGCTGCGGAACCGCATCTTCGGGCTCGAGAACTCGCTGAAGGCCGTCACCGGCTATCGCGCCGGCCTGATAGATCCCACCCTGATGACGTGGAAGCGGAAATGGGAAGGCGACTTCCGGGCCAAGGTGCAGGCGGACCCCGCGCTCAAGGCCAGGTACGGCACGGCGTGGGCCGAGGTCGAGAAGATCAACCAGGAGCTGGCGTCCCTCGACGTCCGGCGCCGGTACCACAGCTTCAATGCGTACGGCTCGCGGCTCCTGACGGTTGCCGGGCTGCTGGTGCGCGCCCCCGCCGAGCTGAAGAAGCCGGACGGCGAGCGGATGGGCATCTTCCGCGAGGAGGCCAAGGCCCAGCTCAACCGGTTCTTCGGCGCCCCCACGGATACGCTGATGGAGCGCCGGATGCTCACCGCGTGGCTCCAGGCCATGGACAAGGAACTGCCGGCCGACGACCCGGTCCGCCGCGTGGCCCTGGGTGGGCGGACGCCCGAAGCCGCCGCGGCCGCCATGGTCGCGGCCACCACGCTCGGCCAGCCCGACCAGGTCCGGCTGCTCCTCGAGGGCGGTCAGGCAGCCATCACCGCCCGCTCCGACCCCATCGTTGCGCTGGCGCGCGTGATCGAGCCGCTCGAGCGCGAGATGGGCGCCACGGTGACCGCGCTCCGGGACCAGGAGGCCCAGCAGGACGAGCGGATCGCCCGCGCGCTGCTGGCCGTGTTCGGGTCGAAGGTCGCGCCGGACGCCACGTTCAGCCTCCGTATCTCGGACGGCGTGGTCGCCCGCTACCCGTACAACGGCACGGTGGCCGCGCCGTACACGACCTTCTACGGTCTCTACGACCGGTGGACGGCGTTCGGCGGGAAGGACCCGTGGCGGATGCACCAGCGCTGGATTGACGCGAAGGACAAGATTGACCTGTCCCTGCCGGTCAACGCGGTGTCCACCAACGACATCATCGGCGGCAACTCCGGCAGCGCGGTCATCAGCCGGGACGCGGAGATCGTGGGGTTGATCTTCGATGGCAACATCGAGCAGCTGCCCAACCGGTTCCTGTACACGCAGACCACGGCCCGGTCGGTGTGGGTGGACGCGCGCGGGATCGTGGAAGCGCTCCGGACGGTGTACGGCGCGGGTGCGCTGGTGGAGGAGTTGTTGGGAGGGAAGTGACTGTCGAGGGGCCGATGGCCGATGGCTGATGGCCGATGGCCGAAACGACGTGACTTGGTGGTGAGACGGGGGATCGAGGGGCTACCGCTTCTCGGTCCCCCGTTTCACTTTACTGTGGTTGGTCGTCCCGTTCATCCCGCTGATCCCGCTCAACCCGAGGCTTTCCATGCACTGCGGCGTTCGCCTTTTCACGCTCACGTCCCTGGCGCTGACCATGGCTGCCCCCGCCGTGGCGCAGGTTGCCCAGGAGAAGGTGGACCTCGATGCGGTCCGCCGGATCCGCGAAGAGGGGCTCCAGCGGTCGCAGGTCCCCGAGCTGGCCGGCTACCTCACCGAGGTGATCGGCCCGCGGCTCACGGGATCTCCCGCCATGAAGCGGGCCAATGACTGGACCGCGACGAAGTTCACCGAGTGGGGGCTCACCAACGTGATGGTGGAACCGTGGGGCGAGTTCGGACGCGGGTGGGAACGCATGAGCTACAGCGGGCGCGTGCTCACCCCCTACGTCGAGGCGCTCCAGTCCATTCCGACGGCGTGGACCGGGTCCACGAAGGGGACCGTGGCGGCGCCGGTCGTGATCGTTCGGGCCGACAGCGCGGCGGCCCTCGCCGCGTACCGGGGCAAGCTCAAGGGCGCCGTGGTGCTCGCCCAGGCGGCGCCGGACGTGGACGCCGCGTGGGAGGCCGCCGCGCAGCGCACGTCCCTCGAGGAGCTGCTCACGCCCGTGGAGCCGCGCGGCCGCGGCGACGCGGATCCCGCCGAGCGGCAGCAGAGGATGGAGCGGTTCCGCCGGATGCGCGAGGTGCGCCAGGCGGCGGACAGCGTGTTCCGCGTGTTCCGCGCGGAAGGCGTGGTGGCCATCCTCACGCCGTCCTCCCGCGCGTACGGCATCCTCCGCGGGGGCGGGAGCACGCCCGGCCGGGATCCCAAGCAGCCCGAGCCGCTGCCCGAGCTGGTCGTGTCGCAGGAGCAGTACGCCCGCCTGTACCGCAACGTGGAACGCGGGATTGGCGTCCGGGTGGAGCTCAACGTCCAGAACGAGTTCTTCCCTCAGGACACCAAAGCCTACAACACCCTCGCCGACCTGCCGGGCACGGACAAGGCGGGCGAGTACGTCATGCTGGGCGCGCACCTCGATTCCTGGCACCTCGGTGGCGGGGCCACCGACAACGCCGCTGGGTCGGTGGTGATGATGGAGGCCATGCGGATTCTCAAGACGCTCGGGCTCCAGCCGCGCCGCACCATCCGGATCGCCCTCTGGAGCGGGGAAGAGCAGGGGCTGCTCGGCTCGCGCAACTGGGTCGAAAACCACCCCGAGCTGCACGCGAAGATTTCCGCCTACGTCAACGTGGACAACGGAACCGGGAAGATCCGGGGCATCTGGGACCAGGCGAACGCCGCCGCCATTCCCGTGTTCGAGCAACTGCTCTGGCCGTTCCGCGACCTCGGTGTCGTGGCCGTGAAGCACGGCAACACGGGCGGCACGGACCACCTGTCGTTCGATCGCGCGGGCATCCCGGGCTTCAACTTCATCCAGGATCCCATCGCGTACGGCACGATGACCCACCACACGTTCCTGGACGTCTACGATCACCTGGAGTTGGACGACCTCGAGCAGGCGGCGGTGGTGGTGGCGGCGACGGTGTACCATCTGGCCACGCGGGACGAGATGATGCCGCGGAAGGCGGCGGTGCCGGCGACGAACTGAAGACGTGAAACGTGAAACGTGAAACGTGAAACGAACCCCCCGTCCATGCGATCACGTTTCACGTTTCACTTTTCACGTTTCACGTCTTGGGTTTCACGTCCCACGTTTCACGTCTGCGGTATCGTCTCCTGAGGCTCCAGCGACCCATGCTCACCCTCGTCATCCTCGCCGCGGGCATGTCCACCCGGTACGGAAGGCTCAAGCAGCTCGAGCCGGTGGGACCGTCCGGCGAGGCGCTGCTCGATTACGGGATTCATGACGCGCGCCGGGCGGGCTTCGAGCGGATCGTGCTCGTCATCCGCCCGGAGCTGGAAGGAGCATTCCGCGCCCATTGCGACGCACGGTGGGGCGCGGTGCCGATCGCGTTCGCGCACCAGACGCTGGACCAGCTGCCCGCGGGCATGGTGGTGCCGACGGGCCGGGTGAAGCCGTGGGGTACGGCCCACGCCGTGCTGGCGGCGGCGCCGCTGGTGAGGGGCGCGTGCGCCGTGAGCAACGCCGACGACTTCTACGGGCCGGCGGCGTATGCCGCGCTCGCGGCCCACCTGGCCGCCGCGGACGACGCGCACGCCCTCGTGGGCTACCGACTGGACCAGACCCTGTCGCCGCACGGGGGCGTCTCGCGCGCGGTGTGCGTGCTGGAGGGGCACCGGGTGCGGGAGATCACCGAGATCCTCGACATCCGCCGCGATGGAGCCGATCTCCGGGGCAGGGCGCCCGACGGGCGCCTGCGGGAGCTGCGGGGCGACGCGCTGGTCTCGATGAACCTGTGGGGGTTCCGGCCGACCGTGTTCGCCGTCCTCGAAGAGGCGTTCCGCGCGTTTCTCGCCAGGCCGGCCGGCGGCACCGGCGAGTTCCTGGTCAGCAGCGCGCTCGGCGAGCTGGCCGCCGCGGATCGCGTCCGGCTGGAGGTCCTGCCAACGACAGAGCGCTGGATGGGCGTCACGCATCCGGACGATCGGGAGCCCGTGGCCGCCCGGCTCCGTGCGCTGGCGGCGGAAGGACGGTATCCTCCCAGCCTCGGTTTCCCTTCCTGACGACGGAGCGACGCTGAATGCAGCTCTCGATGCTCGACTGGCTCGTGGTCGTCCTCTACGGCGTCGTCAGCCTCACCATCGGGCTCGCGTTCGCGCGCCGGGCCGGCAAGGGCATTCAGGAGTTCTTCCTGTCGGGACGGCAGCTTCCCTGGTGGCTCCTGGGGACGTCCATGGTCGCCACCACGTTTTCCACAGACACGCCGAACCTCGTCACGGACCTGGTGCGGTCGGGCGGCGTGCGCCAGAACTGGATATGGTGGGCGTTCCTGCTCACCGGCATGTGCACGGTGTTCTTCTACGCCAAGCTGTGGCGCCGCTCCCAGGTCCTCACCGACATCGGCTTCTACGAGCTGCGGTATGCGGGTTGGCGGGCCGCGTTCCTGCGGGGATTCCGCGCGCTCTACCTGGGCGTCTTCTTCAACGTGATCATCATGGCCAGCGTCACGCTGGCCGCCATCAAGATCTCCGGCGTGCTGCTCGGCGTGGACAAGTACACCACCGTGGTGGTGGCCGCCGGCGTCACGATGGTCTATGCGGCGTCGTCCGGCCTGTGGGGCGTGGTCGTCACCGACTTTCTCCAGTTTGCCATCGCCATCTTCGGGGCGTTCGCCGCCGCCTACTACGCGCTCGGCCATCCGGCCGTGGGCGGTCTGGACGGGCTCCTCGCGCACCCGGCGGTCGCGGACAAGCTGGCGTTCCTGCCGGACTTCACGGACTGGCGCACCGCGCTCATGGTCTTCGTGATCCCGATTGCCGTGCAATGGTGGAGCACATGGTATCCGGGTGCCGAGCCCGGCGGCGGCGGCTACATCGCGCAGCGGATGCTGGCGGCTCGCGACGAGCGGCACGCCATGAAGGCGACGCTGTGGTTCAACATCGCCCACTACGCCCTGCGGCCGTGGCCATGGATCGTGGTGGCGCTGGCGTCCATCATCGTGTATCCGGACCTGGCCACCATCGCGGCGCGGTTCCCCCACCTCGATCCGCGGATCGTGCGGCACGACCTGGGCTACCCCGCCATGCTGGTCTTCCTGCCGCACGGGTTGCTGGGCCTCGTCGTGGCGTCGCTCGCGGCAGCGTACATGTCCACCATCAGCACGCACCTCAACTGGGGGGCGTCATACGTGGTGGACGACGTCTACAAGCGCTTCCTCGCGCCGGACCGCGACGATCGGCACTACGTCGCGCTGGCGCGCCTCGTCACCGTGGTGCTCGTCGCGTTGTCGGCCGTCGTCTCGCTGTGGCTCGAGAACGCCGTGCAGGCGTTCCAGATCATGCTCCAGATCGGCGCGGGCACGGGTCTGATCTTCCTGCTGCGGTGGTTCTGGTGGCGGATCAACGCCTGGTCCGAGATCTCGGCCATGGCGATCTCGTTCTCGGTGGCGCTCTGGTTCCAGTTCGGACACGTGCAGGTTGGCCTGGCCGCGCTCGATCCGGCGGTGCAGCTGGTCGTGGGCGTGGCCATCACGACGCTCGGCTGGTTCAGTGTCACGCTGCTCACCGCGCCCACGCCCACCGCCACGCTCCAGGCGTTCTACGACCGGATCCGACCGTTCGCCTTTGGCTGGCGGCGCGCCGTCACCACGCGTCCCGACAACGACAGCTTCACGGCCGCCCTCGCCTGCTGGTTCCTGGGATGCGGCGTGGTGTACGCCACGCTGTTCGGCACGGGGTTCGCGCTCTACGGGCGCATGGGAATCGCGGCGCTCCTGCTCGCGGTGGCGGCCGGGGCGGCGTATGGACTGTTCAAGACGTTGCCGAGGGTGAGGTTCGAATAGCTCTGCCTCTGCTCCCTTGTCTAGGCTGGCCCTACGGTCGCCCCCGCCGACGGCTCCGCCACGAAGAGGTAGTCGTCGAGCGGGCCCGGAAGCTCCCTTCGCGCGTAGAACTCCGTGCGCAGGCGGTCCACTACGCCTCCCGCCGCTTCAGCCGCCGCCGCGGCCACGATGCAGCCGCCCATGCCGGCGCCGGTGAGGCGGGCGCCAGCGGCGCCGGCATCTTCCGCCAGCGCCACCAGGTCGTCGAGGGCGGGACTGCTCACTTCGTAGTCGTTCTTGAGGCTCGCGTGCGACCCACGGAGCAGGGCCCCGAACGCGGGGAGATCCGCGGCCCGCAGCGCGGCTTCCGCCCGGCGCACCCGGTCCGCTTCGGTCACCACGTGCCGGAAGCGCCGCAGCAGATCGCCATCCAGCGCCGACTCGGCCACTCCCACCAGCGCGCGCGCATCGAAGCGCGACAGGAGTCCCCGGTATCCCCCGGATTCCCGACCGCCGGTGACGCCGGCTGCCCGCTCGACGCGCTCCAGGGCCTCCCGGCATTCCACGGTGCGCCGATTGTACGTGGCCTGTGCGCCGCCCGACTTCTCCGCGCGCGACAGCGAGTGGGCAACGATGAAGCGCCAGGAGGGGGGCACGGGGACGGGCGTGATCCGGAGCGGTGCAAAGTCCACGCGGCTCGCCGTGCCTTCCACCGCCCCCAGGGAGATGGCCTGGTCCATGCCACCACCCTGCGTGCCCGTATACCGCTCGGCCAGGGCCATGGCCTCGGCGAGCCGGAGCGGATCCCAGGACCGCCGATTGGAGGCAAGCAGCGCGAGCGCCACGCCAATCACCAGCGCGGACGACGAGCTGAGACCCGCCGCGACGGGAACAGTGGAGTGGATCAGCGCGTCGAAGCCGGCCAGGGAGCCGGATGCACGCCCCAGCGCCTGCACCGCCGCCTTGACATAGTTCCCCCAGTCGCCCGCGGCGAACGGCAGGATCGTATCGGCAAGCGCGAACTCGCGAAGGTCGAGGCCCGGCGCGGTGCTCGCAACCCGGACGACGCGGTCGGTGCGCGGCCGCACGAGCAGGGTCACCTGCCGCTGAATGGCCATCGGCAGCACCGACAAGTCGTTGTAGTCAATGTGCTCGCCGATCAGGTTCACCCGACCGGGGGCCCGTACCAGGAACGCCCGTCCCGGCGCGCCGAACCGTGTCCGGAAGGCCTCGAGAACATCGGTCCGCACGGCGGGCGGCTTCACGGCGGGAGCGTCACGCGTCTCGGTCAGCGCTGGCGTGCCAGCGTGAAGGGGTCCTGGTCCCCGGGACCGACGGGCCGCAGCCTGAACGTCCACTCGTAGGCTCGGAGCGGGAGCCGGTACCGCTCCAGCGCCTGCGCGCCCCAGCTGTTGTCCCCGCCCACCCCCATCTGGTGCCAGTCGAGCCGCACCTCCACGAGATCCCGCGACGCCACGTCCGTCACGTGCCGGTTGACCTTCTCCTGTCCCTCGTCGAAATCCTCCTGGAGATAGGGCAGGGCGGATGCCTCCAGCAAGGGTATGCCCACGGCGAGCAGCCCACGCCCCTGGGCGTTGGTGATGGCCATCCAGCGCACGTCGGACCGCGTGCCGTTCTCCTGTGGCCGGACGTACGGGTGGTAGAGATCGGCGGCCGGCGCGGCATACAGGCCGACGCGCGCCCCCGTCTTCCGGTCCCAGTAGCTCTCGTGCGGCCCGCGTCCCCACCAGGTGACGCGGTCGAACGACCCGGGCATCGTGAACCGCATGCCCAGCCGAGGCAGCTCGGGAAGGCTGGTGTCCCCGGGGACGAAGCGGTTGTGCACCGTGATGTCCCCGGACGGGCGCACGGTGTAGGTCGTCTCGAGTGTCGCGTCGCCCGCGTGCAGCGACTGCGCGACCCACACGACGACGTTCCCATGGTCCTGACGGGCGGCAACGCTGTCCACATGGCGATCGGGACCCGCCCGGCGCCACACCCGCTGCCGCCGCGGCATGCGGTTGCCAAAGTCGTTGTCGGTGGGCGCGCGCCAGAAGTTGGGCTCGAGTCCGGTGCGCAGCAGCTCCGTGCCGTCGTACGCGAGCGATGCGAGCGTTCCCTGGATGCGATCGAACACGGCCGCAAAGCGTTCCCCGCGCACGACGATCGAGGGACCCTCCTCGGCGACCACGAGCGCCACTCCCGTCGTACCCGTCGCCCCCGTCGTTCCAGCCCCAAGCTCGACTTGGTCCCAGGCCACGATCCACCCCGCCGGCAGGAACGGCTCGGCGTTGGGCAGCACGAACTCGATCGTGAGCACGCGTTCCCGCCCGTCGTACCCGTCGCGCCCACTCCACCCGCGGAGCACGATGTCGCTCGAGTCGTGCGGCGCCACGGCAGGTGCCGGCATCTCGCCGGCCCCAACCGTGTCGGCATCGGCCGTCAGCGTCCACCGGAGCGTCAGGTGGTCGAGGGTGCGGAAGTCGTAGCGATTCACGATGCGCACGGTGCCGCGCCCCGCGTCCACCAGGCGCGCGTGCGCCGGCTGGTAGACCTTCCGGACCTCGAGGTAGTGGGGATTCGGGCGGCGGTCCGGCCGGACGAGACCGTTGGCGAGGAAGTTCCCGTCACTGGGCGTGCCGGGAGGTCCGTAGTCGCCGCCGTACGCCCAGAACGGCTTGCCGTCGGGTGTCGTCGCGGCGAGTCCCTGATCCACCCAGTCCCAGATGAAGCCCCCCTGCAACTGCGGGTGGGCGTAGATCACGTCCCAGTAGTCCTGGAGATTCCCCACGCTGTTGCCCATGGCGTGGGCGTACTCGCACATGATGAGCGGCCGGTCGCGCCACTCCTTCACGTAGTCCAGCAGCCCCGTGATCGGCGTGTACATGGGCGTCACGAGGTCTACGCGCGTATGCCACCGGGCGCGCTCGTACATGACGGGTCGCGACGGGTCGCGCCGACGGGTCCAGGTATACGTGGCCTCGAAGTTCACCCCGTCGCCGGCCTCGTTGCCCAGCGACCAGAGGATCACCGAGGGGTGGTTCTTGTCCCGCTCGACCATCCGGATCGTGCGGTCGAGGTGGGCGTCGCGCCACGCCGGGTTGTTGCCCAGCGTCGTGTCGGGGTGATAGCCCATCCCGTGCGACTCGATGTTGGCCTCGTCCACCAGGTAGAGCCCGTACTCGTCGGCGAGGTCGTACCAGCGGGGATCGTTGGGGTAGTGGCTCGTGCGGACCGCGTTGATGTTCGCCTGCTTCATGAGCTCGAGGTCGCGTCGCATGGACGCCTCGCTCACCGTGCGGCCCGTCCACGGATCGTGCTCGTGACGGTTCACGCCCCGAATCGTGACGGGGGTCCCGTTCAGGAGCAGCAGGCCGTCCTTGATCTCCACGCGGCGGAAGCCGACGCGCTGCGTGACGACCTGGGTGGTGTCGCCCCGCGCGTTCACGAGCGCCAGTACCGCGGTGTAGAGCCGCGGCGCCTCCGCCGACCAGCGGGCGGGGTTCGCAACGACGGCCCGGAGCGTGATGGTCGTGTCCGCTTCCCCGCGCAGGTCGGCCGTCAACGGGCGGGCCAGCGCCGGCCGGCCGTCGGGCCCGAGGAGACGCGCCACGACGCGCACCGGCTCCATCGGTCGGGCGGACGCGTGTCGCACGTCCACGTCCACTTCGAGCGTGGCGCGCCGCAGGGTCGAATCCAGCAGCGGCCGGACCCAGTAGTCCGCGATGTGCGTCGTGGGGAGCGCATACAGGAAGACGTCGCGCTCGAGGCCGCTGATCTTCCAGTAGTCCTGGTCCTCGAGGTAGTCGCCGTCGGAGAAGCGGTAGACCTGGACGGCGAGGGTGTTCTCGCCGGTCCGGAGATGTTCCGTGACGTCGAATTCGGACGGCGTTTTGCTGCCTTTCGTGAAGCCCACCTCCCGGCCGTTCACCCAGACGAACGCCGCCGACTTCACGCTCCCGAAGTGCAGGATGACGCGAAGGCCGCGCCACGCGTCGGGCACGGTAAACGTCCGCCGGAACGAGCCGACCGGGTTGTCGTCGTGCGGGACGAAAGGCGGATTGGGCGGGTAGAGGTAGGGGATGTTCGTGTAGATGGGCACGCCGAACCCCTGGACCTCCCAGTTGCCCGGCACTGTGATGGAATCCCACCCGGAAAGGTCGGCCTGACTGCGCCAGAGCCCGGCCGGCCGGTCGGCGGGGTTGGCCGCATACCGGAATTGCCAGACCCCGTTCAGCGACCGGTAGAATGGCGAGCGATGGGGGTCGCGGGTCAGGGCATCCGGCACGGTCGCGAACGGTATGGCAAACGCGTGCGGCGGCAGCCGGTTGCGCCCGACCAAGTCCGGATCCTCGAGCTCGCGCGGGAAGGGCAACCCCTGCGCGGTGGCATCTCCGCCCATGGTGAGCATTGGCGCGACAACGAATAGCACACGGAGCAAGCGCATTGTCCCCCCCACAACGGATGCAGTCGGGTCGAAATAACCGCCGAGGCCCGCCAACCGCCACCCATGTGCTTGACGCCCCCGTCCCCAAAGCCGAACTTCCGCCCGTTTCACGTCTCACGTCTCACGTCTCACGTCTCACGTTTCACGTTTCACGTTTCACGTCTCACGTCTCACGTTTCAGGTTTCACGTGCTCACGCTACACGATCCCATCCCCCGGAGCGCCCCCATGCACCGGCTCGCCTTCACCATCCTCCTCCTTCTCCCGCCTCCCCTCGCCATTGCCCAGGACCGCCCGCCCCGGGAGCTGCGCCAGCTCGACGCCTGGATTGCCGGCGCGCTCCGCGACTGGGAGGTGCCCGGGCTCGCGGTCGCCGTCGTGAAGGACGACTCGATCGCGTTCGCCCGCGGGTACGGCGTTCGCGCGCTCGGGTCGGCGGCGCCCGTGACGACCTCCACCCTGTTCGCCAACGCGTCCACCACGAAGGCGTTTACGGCACTCGCGGTCGGGATGATGGTGGACGAGGGAAAGCTCGCGTGGGATGATCGGGCGGCGGATCGCCTGCCCACGCTGCTGTTGCGGGATCCGTACGCGGCGCGCGAGCTCACGCTGCGCGACATGCTGGCCCACCGCGTCGGGTTCGGGGATCCGGGGTACCTGTGGTACGGCACCGAGCTCTCCGCGGACGAGATGTTCCGGCGGCTCCGGTTCGTGGAGCCGCAGTCGAGCTTCCGGGCGCGGTACGCGTACAACAACGTCACCTATGCGGCGGCCGGCGCGATCGCGGGCCGGGCCTACGGGGCGGGCTGGGACGCCCTCGTGCGGGACCGGATCCTGACACCGCTCGGCATGACCGCGACGGTGACGCAGGGACGCTTCCTGCCGGCGGACGGGGACGTGGCGCTGCCGCACGACCGCGTGCACGACACGCTGCGCGTGATCGCGGGCGTCGGATCGCTGGTGGACGGCATCGCCCCGGCCGGCGCGATGTACTCGAACGTGCTCGACATGTCCCGCTGGCTGCGGTTCCTGCTGCGCGGCGGGCGCCTCGGCGATTCCGCGCTCGTGCGTCCCGCGACGCTGGCGGAGCTGTTCCGGCCCCAGACGCTGATTCCGCGGGAGTCGTTCTATCCCACCGCGCGGCGCACCGGCGCCCATTTTACGGCGTACGGCCTGGGCTGGTTCCTCCAGGACTACCGGGGCGAGTTCGTGGCCATGCACACGGGCTCCATTGACGGTTACGTGGCCATCGTGGGACTGGTGCCCGAGCACCGGCTCGGGGTGGTCGTGTTCGCGAATCGGGACCACGCCGAGCTGCGCCACGCCATCATGTTGCGGGTGTTCGACGCCTATCTGGGCGGGGCCGAGCGGGACTGGAGCGCCGAGCTGAAGGCGATGTACGACAGCCTCGACGCGCGGCAGGCGGCGCGGCGCGCGGCGCGGGCCGCCGAGCGGGTCCGCGACACACGGCCGACCCTGGCCTTGGAAGCGTACGCCGGCACCTACGCGGACAGCGCGCGTGGCGCGGTGGCGGTGCGCGTCGCGGACGGCCGCCTGGCCCTGTCGCGTTCTCCGTTCCTGACGGGCACCCTGGAGCACTGGCACTTCGATACGTTCGCCGTCCACTGGGATCGCGGCTGGCTCCAGCCGGCCCTGGTGTCGTTCCGCATCGGGCCGGATGGGACGGTCGCGGGCGCCGAGCTGGACGGCGTGCCGTTCGGGCGGGTTGCAGCGACGACGGAGGCGCGCTGATCCATGGAACACCTCACGGGGCTGGACCTGACGGTCGTGGTGGCGTACTTCGCCGCCATCGTGCTCATCGGCATCCTGGTTTCGCGGCGCGAGCGGAGCGCGAGCGACTATTTCCTGGCGGGCCGGGCGCTGCCGTGGTGGCTCATCGGCATCAGCCTCATCGCGAGCAATATCTCGACCGAGCACTTCGTGGGAATGGCCGGCTCCGGGGTCACGTTCGGCCTGGCCATCGCGTCGTACGAGTGGATGGCCGCGGTCACGCTGGTGATCGTCGCGCGCTGGTTCGTGCCGCGCCTGCTGGCGCACAACGTGACCACCATGCCGGAGTACCTCGAGCGGCGCTTCGATATCCGCTCGCGCGGGCTGCTGGCCGGCTACATGCTCCTGGCCTACGTGTTCGTGGCGATGGCGACGGTGCTCTACTCCGGCGGCCTCGCGCTCCAGACCATCTTCGGGCTCCCCCTGGGCTGGGGCATCGTGATTCTCGCCGCCACGGCGGGCGCGTATACCGCGTACGGCGGGCTCAAGGCCGTGGTCTGGACCGATCTCCTCCAGGGCATTGCCCTGCTCGGCGGCGGCGCGCTCGCGACGTTCCTGGGTCTCCGGGCGGTGGGCGGGTGGGGCGCGTTCCGCGAGCAGGCGGCGGACAAGCTCCACATGGTGCTGCCGCTCGACCATCCCGAGCTGCCCTGGTTCGCCGTGTTCTTCGGCGGGCTGTGGATTGCCAACCTGTTCTACTGGGGTTGCAACCAGTTCATCACCCAGCGCGTCCTCGGCGCGCGGGACGTGCGCCAGGCGCGCTACGGGGTCGTGCTCGCGGCGTGGCTCAAGCTCGCGCTGCCGTTCGTCATCGTGGTGCCCGGCATCATCGCCTGGACCCTGTACGGGGCCGAGCTCGAGCGGCCGGACCAGGCCTACCCCATGCTCATCGCGCGGCTCCTGCCCTCGGGCCTCACCGGTCTCGTGTTCGCGGCGTTGATCGCGGCCATCATGTCGAGCCTCGACTCGATGCTGAACTCCACGGCCACGATCTTCACGATGGACCTGTACCGCGTCTGGATCCGGCCGGGATCGCCGGACCGACACCTGATGACGGTCGGGCGCTGGAGCACCGTGGCGTTCCTCGTGCTGGCGGCGGCGTGGGCGCCGTTCCTGCTGCGGTTCGACCGCGTCTTCAGCTACATCCAGGAATTCTGGGGGCTCATCACGCCGGGCGTCGCGGTGGTCTTCCTGGGTGGCCTGTTCTGGCGCCGCACGTCCGCGGCCGCGGCCGTCACCGTGCTCGCCGCGACGCTCCCCGTGACCCTGGCCCTCAAGGGCGTCATGGCCGGGTCCGCGTTCCTGAACCAGATGTGGGTGGCGGGGCTGATCCTGGCGGCGATGCTGGTGGCGGTGTCCCTGCGGTCGGCGGTCGGGGCGGTCGGGGCGGTCCGGGCGCGCGAGGCGGTCGAGGCGGTCGAGCGGCCGGCGCCCGACCGGGTGTTCGACGTGCTCTCGTTCGGTGTGATCGCCGCGGCCATTGCGCTGTACGCGATCTTCTTCTAGCGGCAGCAACAGGGGGCGGGGGCCGGCATTCGCCGCCCTCCCGCCCCCCGCCGGCCACCCCCCTACCGTCGCCTACCGTCCCCTGCCGTCACGCGATCCCCAACCGCTTCAGAATATGGTCCTTCACCCCCGGGGTGATCACGCTGCGGGCGAGCAGCGCGTCCAGAGTCGCCACGATCTGATCGCGGTCCGCGTCAATCTTGCGGTCCCGCAGCTCACCGATGATGCGCGCGAGGCGCTGATCGTACTCGCCATGGCGGAGCGCCCCGACGGTCATCTCGTTCTTGAGGATTTCCAGCTCCTGCACGAAGCGCTCGAGCGTCACGGGAGTCATCGTGGGTCCTCGGGAAGATGGGGAACGGGGGAAGGGTAACACCCGTGCGGCGGGTGAACCAGTTCAGGCGCCGCGCGTGGCTTTTCCGGACGCGATCCGGTTCCGGCCGCCCTTCTTGGCCCGATACAGGGCCGCGTCGGCGCGTTGGACGGTCGCGTCGGGGGTGGCGTCGCCGGCGGCGCGCTGGGCCACGCCCATCGAGATGGTGACGGCCAGCCGGGAGGCCCCGCTCCGCCGGCGCGGATGTTTCGGCCGTCGGCGGGGGCGGTCGGGCCCGCGGAGCGTGAAGGGTGCGCCGGCCACCGCCGCGCGGACCGCCTCGAGCGCGTCGAGGACGTCGGGGGCGGCGCGGCCCGGGAACAGGATGGCGAACTCCTCGCCCCCGTAGCGGAACGTGCGCCCGCCCTCGCCGACGGCGTCCAGGTGGGCGGCCACGAGGCGCAGCACCTGGTCGCCGACGTCGTGGCCGTGCGTGTCGTTGACGGCCTTGAAGTGGTCCACGTCCGCCATGGCGATCGTGTACGGCCCGTCCAGGCGCCGCAGCTCGTCGTCGAGCGCGCGACGATTCGGGAGGCTGGTGAGGGCGTCCCGGTAGGCGAGCGCGTGGGCGGCCTCGACCAGGGCAATGACGATCGCGAGGGCGGCGACCGTCAGGAGGAACGCGGGGGCGGCGAGGCCGCCCACGTCCCGATCCGGCGCCGCGAGGAGCGCGAGCAGGGCGGCGGCAACGGCCCACAGGAAGCCGCGCCGCACCGGGTCGGGCTGCCGGAGCAGCAGTGCGGCCAGCACCGCCAGCGCCCCGGCCGACGCCACCAACGCCGCGTCCCCCACCGGCGTGCCGGGGGGAAGCAGCGGCGCCGAGAAGGTCCGCCGCGCCAGGGGTGCGAGGAGCGCGTCCTGGCCCGTTCGCACCAGGATCAGCAGGACCGCGGCCTGGGCCGCCAGGGCCGCCCCCCGCCGCGCGGCCGCGGCCCCGGCGAGGCCGCGCTCCGGCAGCAGCGCGTACGCCAGGAGGTTCAGGGGCAACAGGATCGCGATGATGCTCCCCAGGCCCGAGGCCGGCGCCTCCGCGGCAAGGGCGCCGCCCGCGGCCGCGAGCGTCAGCAGGCCGAGGACCACCCCCGAGCGGCGGAACCGGATGGCCAACACCACGCCCACGCCTCCAACGAGGGCGGGCAGCACGGGAATCACCGGCGCGGCCGGGGCCAGCACCACCGGCCAACGCACGGCGGCTGCCGCTCCGAGGAGGAGCAGCCCTTCCGGAACGAGCAGAGCCGTGAGCGCGCGGCGCACGTCCCAAGATAGCGAGCCCCACGCTGGAGCGTGGCGGCAGTCGCGCTATGTTACGGGCATGACACGCCTCTCCCCGTGGCCCGTGCTGGCGCTGGTCGGCGCGGCGGCCTGTGGCGGCGGCACCACCGAGCCGCCGGATCCCGTGGACTCCATCCTCGTGCTGTCGCCGACGGGCGTCAGCCTGGCGATCGGTTCGACCCAGCTCCTGACGGCCGTGCTCGTGGTGGCCGACACCGATACCGTCAACGTGCAGCCGGGGTGGACCAGCCGCAGCGACGCCGTCGCCTCCGTGACCAACGCCGGCCTCGTCATGGGTGTCGGGGCGGGCAACACGCGCATCGTGGCGGATTTCGGCGGCGTGACGGACTCGGTGCCGATCGTGGTGACCGGGGGAAGCGGACCGCCGCCGGTCGGGCTCCGGCGGATCACCACCGCGCTCTCCGCACCCGTCTTCGCGGTCTCCCCGCCGGGCGATGCGGCCCGGTTGTTCGCGGTGGAGAAGCGTGGCACCATCCGCGTCCTGCGCAACGACACGCTGCTGCCGTCCCCGTTTCTCGACATCCGGACGCTGGTGAGCACGGGGGGCGAACAGGGCCTGCTCTC